>Ga0070766_10001752_pt1 | contig 10670 bp, 8 predicted proteins | sample HubBroMetageWFT6_FD_69782 | JGI IMG/M metagenome (GOLD analysis project Ga0070766, IMG submission 69782) | Warmed and freeze-thawed soil microbial communities from the Hubbard Brook experimental Forest, New Hampshire - Hubbard Brook CCASE Soil... | ecosystem: Environmental > Terrestrial > Soil >... | reverse complement strand
TTGGAGTAGCGCAGCAGCGGCAGATCCAGCCAACCGGTGCGGCGCGGGCGTCCTGTGACGGCCCCGAACTCGTTGCCTTTCTTTCGCAGCGCCTCACCAACCTCGTTATTCAATTCAGTCGGAAACGGACCACCGCCGACACGTGTGCAATACGCCTTCGTCACGCCGGCCACCATCGTGATCGCGTTTGGCGGGACACCGGTTCCCGTTGCCGCTCCGCCCGACGTCGCGCTCGACGAAGTGACGAAGGGATAGGTGCCGTGATCGATGTCAAGCATTGTGCCCTGGGCCCCCTCGAACATGACGGACTCAGCATTGGAGATCGCGCGGTTCAACAGCAGCGCGGTGTCGGTAACAAACGGCGCCACTCGGTCAGCGACTTCAGCATAGTCGGCGTACATCTTGTCGGGATCGATGGGCTCGCTGTTGAAGAGGGCGTGCGCGATGGTGTTCTTCTCTCGGCAGGCATTCTCGATGTGTTTCTTGAGCAGCGCCTTGTCGAGCAGGTCCTGCACGCGGAGGCCGCTGCGGGCCATCTTGTCTTCGTATGTGGGGCCGATCCCGCGCGAGGTAGTGCCAATCTTCACTCTGCCCGGAGCGTTCTCCGCGGCCAGCTCGATCATACGGTGGTAGGGTAGGATGACGTGCGCGCGGTTGCTTACGAACAGGTTGCCGTCGATCTTCACGCCGTTGGCGCGCAAGGCGTCCACTTCTTTCATGAAAGCAAAGGGATCCAGTACAACGCCGTTGCCAATCACACCGCGGCAGCCTTCGCGCAGCACGCCGCAGGGGATAAGTTGAAGGATGAACTTCTTCCCTTTGATGGTGACCGTGTGACCGGCGTTGTGTCCGCCGGAATATCTGGCTACGACCTTGAAACGCTCGGAGAGAACGTCAACGATTTTGCCTTTGCCCTCATCGCCCCATTGCGCTCCAACGATGACCGCGGTCTTGGCCGATTTCAACTTGCTACTCCGCTCCTGGTCGCAAACAGCGGCAGACGCTGAGCGACCGCTCAGATTCCCACACAACTCGCCAATGGCTTACGAAAGGGGTACTGGATGCAGGGATATTCGCGAATGGACGGGCTGCGTGACCCTTAATTTTACAGGTTCGGCGCTAGCCCGCGCAAATGCCGTGCAAGAGAAGGCGCGCCTTGGACAATGCCGTACACTGGATTTCCATGCCAGAACTGCCCGAGGTCGAAACCATTGCCCGTGGCCTGCATCAGCGGGTGGCAGGCGACACCGTCGAATCGGTATGGCTCGGTGAGAAGCCGGAGCCACTAAAGTCTTCAGCAAGTGAGATAGCCGGCGTATTAGAAGGGTCACGAATCCTGCAGGTACGGCGGGTTGGAAAGCATATTGTGTTTGACCTCGAACGGATCTCCCGGAGGAAACGCAACCCGATCCAACACGGACAATGGATCGTTCACCTGGGAATGACCGGGCGAATGCAAGTCACAACACCCGACGCAGAGTTGGCCAAACACACGCACGCAGTTGTGAAGCTAACGTCGGGCAGGGAGGTACGGTTTGTCGATCCTCGCCGGTTCGGGCGCCTCGCGGTTGTTCGCGTGGACTCACAAACAGGCGGCCAGGGATTTGCCGCCCCGGGTGACGAACCTCTGATATCGGAATCAGAACGATTCATTTCACTATTTCGCGGACGCAAGACCCCGATCAAAAGCGCGCTGCTCAACCAAAAGCTTCTGAGCGGAGTGGGAAATATTTACGCCGACGAGGCGCTCTTCCGCTCCGGAATACGTCCGCGTCGGCGAGCCTCCTCGCTCACGCGAGAGCAATTGCGCAAGTTGCACGCAGCGGTTCAGGAAGTGCTGCGCGAAGCCATTGCGCTGGGAGGGTCGTCGGTGAGCGACTATGTTAATGCCGACGGCGAAGAAGGGTTTTTCCAACTGCAGCATCGGGTGTACGGTAGGGAGGGCGAACCGTGCCTGGTTTGCAGCACACCTATCAAACGGGTAGTCATCGCAGGACGAAGCAGTCATTATTGTTCTCGCTGTCAAAAGTAGGTGGCGCAGGTCTTAGGGTGAGACTGCCCTAAAACGGAAGGGAGCTATACGGTAGATATGGGTCATTTCTCCATTGGAGTAGATCTCGGGGGTACTAATCTTCGCATTGCCGCCGTCGATAGCGATGGGAAACTGCTGGAAAAGTTGACGCTGGGTGCCGAAGTCAAGCGCGGGCGTGACTTCGTGATTACCGAGATGTGCAATGCAATTCAGGCCCTTCGGACAAAGTATCGCGATTCGAGCGAATTGGTGGGGATCGGAATAGGTGTACCCGGCTTTATCGACATGGCTGCAGGCATGGTTATGGAGTCTCCCAATCTGCCCGACTGGACGAGCTTTCCCGTCCGCGACGAGATTGAAAAGCGGCTGAGCACGAAGGTCATACTTGAGAACGACGCCAACTCCGCTGCGATGGGCGAGAAATGGCTAGGGGCGGCCCGTGAATACGAACACATGGCCATGTACACGCTCGGAACCGGCGTAGGTGGCGGCCTGATATTTAACGGGCGCTTGTGGCACGGGATGACCGGCATGGCCGGCGAACTGGGGCACTTCAACATCTACGCCGACGGCCATCCGTGCGGATGCGGCAGCCGCGGCTGTCTGGAGCAATATGCTTCGGCCACTGCGGTCGTTAGAATGGCGCGCGAAGCAATCGCCGCCAATGAATCTGCAGAGCTGGAGCGGCTCTCGCGTGACCTGGTGCAGTTTACCTCGCGGTCAATCTATAACCTCGCGGTGCAAGGCGAGGCTGCAGCCAAGAAAATCTTCGACAACGTCGGCCGTGCATTGGGGATTGGCGTCGGAGCGATGGTCAATTCGCTGAACCTACCCATTTACGTTATCGGCGGCGGCGTAGCCAGCTCGTGGGATGCGTTTGCGCCCGCCATGTTTGAGGAGATCAAATTCCGCTCGGTGATCTATTCGCTGACTTCTCCGGATGTCGTTGGTCACGACAAAGGCACCATCGTCACGCGGGCTCTCCTGGGTAGCGATGCGGGATTGTACGGAGCGGCTCGCCTGCCGCTGCTCGAAGGCTTCTCGCAGGTTGAGAGCGGCCGGCAGTAATCACAAATCACGCAGCCAGATGGCAGACTAACGATTGGGTTTCTTGTTTTTACCGCCAGATGGCCTTCGCGGTGCCGGCTTTTGTGGCGCCGGCCGGGTTTCCGAAGATCGATTAGTCGTCCGTGTTGCTGATTTCAGCCGCGCCACCTCTTGCACGTTCAGGTGGCGAAATTCGCCAGGCTCGACGTCGAGTTCCAGGGGACCATATCGCACACGCCTGATCTTTTCGACGTGGTGTCCAATCTGCTCAAACATGCGCCGGATCTGCCGATTGCGCCCTTCGATGAGTGTAATTTCGTACCACGGATTGGCCGCATCGCGAACCATCTTGATTCGCACCGGCCCCGTCCTCACGGCTTTAGACCGCCGCGCTGGCGCCTTGGCGTCCAGTTGGCCTTCGCGGGTCTTCAAAGGAGTGCGGTCTGCCGGTAGAAACATGCCGGCGCGCAGTTTCTCGAGCTGAGACTCCGCAGGCTTGCCGCTGATTTTGACGACATATGTTTTGGGCACGTGGGACGAAGCGTGGGTCAGCTTCTGCGCCAGGGCTCCATCGTTCGTCAACAGCAAAAGGCCCTCGCTGAGATAATCGAGCCGGCCCACCGGATAGATGCGAGCCCCAATTCCGCGGACAAAATCCATTACCGTCGGACGCCCTTCCGGGTCAGTGACGGTAGTGACATGGCCTTTCGGCTTGTTGAGGAGCAGGTACACATGATGTTCGGCACCGCCCAGCGGCTGGCCGTTGACCTTGATGTTGTCGACCTCGGGGTCGGCCTTGGTGCCAAGTTCCTTTACCGTTTGGCCGTTTACGGACACCAGTCCCGCAGTGATCAACTCCTCGGCCTTGCGGCGTGAGGCGATACCGGCGGCGGCCATGATCTTTTGCAGTCTCTCAGCGGGCATGACTGTTCATCTTAACAGCGTCGGCAGCACGCTTGGCTTGAGAATTAGTCCAAGGTCGCGGCGCCGGTAGGAGTGGAGTCAGCCGGAATCTAGTTCACCTGCAGCAACCAGCCACTGCCGCCTCTGACAGTGATTTTTTTGGGCGATTTGAATTCGATCTGTGCGGGACTTGTCCCCCCGATGCCACTAACGAGCGTCATGTCGCTGTCGCCATAGATTCCGCAAGCGTTAGTGGAGAAAACCCAGAAGGCCTGCTCCGACGTGTTGGCTCCAGGCCCTCCACGGCCGAATTCGGGGTTGGCCATCGGCACTCCCAGTACGGCGCCGGGCTGTGGAATTCTCCCGACCACCCGACCCTTCCACTTCACGACCTTCTGTCCGTTATAAGCGATCTGTCCGCCGATCTGCGACAGGTTCGTGTCCCACACCGAGGTTCCATTTCCGCTGTTGGCATTCGCAGGTTGGCGTGACTGTCCCACCAGTTCCATGGAGGCAAAGGCGCGAAGCCCAACGCTAATGGTCACCGGACGTTTATTCACTTCGATCTGCTCGAACTGGACGGTGATCTGGTACGGATTGCCGTCAGACGCAGGAGACATCGCGACAACATGTCCCAGAATCTTGGACTCACGCTTAATCTTGCCGCCCCCGGGCAGGGGAACGTCTTGCCGCAGCTTGGCGGATATCGCTTCTCCGGGCTTGCTCTTGTCCGAGTCGAACGAGCTGTCGAGCATCGCTGGCAGCAGAGTGCCCGAGGGAATCTGTTGCGCCCAAAGGCCCCCGGTCGCCACGGCAAGAACGATTAGCCCGATCAGTTTTCGCATGGGAACTCCATCAATTCTGGTGCGATGTAACAAACTCTGGTCGCCGGTCCAAAAATCTTAAGCTATGAGCCTGATGAACTCCTGAGCGTGGGAATGCATCGGCGTTACCAGTCTGAAGCGCGTGCAAAGAATCGTGCGGGCCGTGAGCTAAGTCTCGTCGCTTTTGGACAAAGTCTCCACCGACTTATCATCAAGATTTGCTGGCGAACCATCTTCAGCCTTCGGCTCAAGCGGCAGCTTGTCAGTTTCTGGTACGTCAGTCCCGGGGTCTTGTAGTTCGGCAGTTTCAGCCACTAGCTCGCTGGCTGTTTCAAACAGCCCGGCTTGCGGATCGCCCAGCTTCTCGAACTCCTCCATGCTGGGTAATTCAGCCACGTTGTTCAAGCCAAACCGCAACAGGAATTCTTTCGTGGTCTTGTAGAGGATTGGCCGGCCGATCACTTGTTTGCGTCCCGAAGTCGTGATCAATTTTCGATCGAGCAAGGTGGCGATTACTCCTGAAGAATCGACGCCGCGAATCTCACTGATCTCCGGCACCGTTACCGGCTGCTTGTAGGCGATCACCGCCAGTGTCTCCAGGGCCTGCATCGAAAGGCGCACCGGAGGTTTCAAGCTCTTGGCGAAAGTGACGACAACGTCGTGATGCTCGGGCTTGGTGCCCATGCGATAGCCGCCGGCGATCTGCCGAATCTCCATCCCGCGGTCGCTCTGTGAGTATTCGGCCGTCAATTCTGCGAGGATTCGGACGACGTACTCTTTGACCCGCTTCGAGTCGTCTTTCTCACGCTCCTGCTGCTGTTCCTGCGTGAGAACGTCTGGTGACAGCAGCGCCGCGTCCAAGTGGGCCGGATGGGAATTCGAGTCCGCTGGCACCTGCGCAGCGTCTTCCTGATCGTTGCTTTCACTGTCGTCATTTTCGGGCGCCGGCTTGCCGTCAGATACGACTTCGTTCAGCGCCAGCCGCGCTTCTTCCTTGGCATGCAATTCAGCCAGAACCGCATCCTTTAAGAGGGAGGCGATCTGATTAAGTGTGACCGGTTCTTCGGTCGCGTAGATAAGGGCTTCGACTTTGGCTTTAACGCTCATTCGTGATCGTAGACTATGTTCATCTTTCCTAAACTTTTAGGGTCTCTAAGGAGGTCCGACCTGGGACTCGGAATTCAAACTGACAATTGCGCAACCCCACGAACGATACTCACCGCCAGTCGTCGTTGACCGGCGGATTCTCTGCCATGAGCGCGTCGAAGTTGATGTACTTTTTCAGCACGACCTCGCCAAATACGTTGTCTTGTCTTGCCAATACTGCCTGCAGACGTATCAGTTCCAGGATGGCGAGAAAAGCGCACACCAATGCAGTTCGCGACCTCACACTGCGCAGGAGATGTTTCAGGCGTATCGGCTTCTCTTCCAGCGAAAGTCTCCGCCGCACATAGTCGATCATTTGCGAGACGGTGACGTTGTCTTCCTCCACCTCGAACGCGGGTCTGCTTCGCGCCCGGTTGAGGATCTGCTGAAACGTCTTGACCAGGTCCACAACGTCGGCCGCCAACTCCGGCTCCGTGCCCTCTGCATCTCGAAATTCCTTCAGTGAAGGGTTCGACCATACCGCCTCTTCGATATGTTGTTTCTGGAGCAGCATCTGGGCTGCGGATCTGTACCGTTCGTGTTCGAGCAGTCGGTTGACCAGTTCCATGCGTGGATCGTCGAGCCCGCCCGTAGCATCGGGATCGCGCGGCAGCAGCATCTTCGACTTGATGTGAATGAGCAAGGATGCGGTGTAAATGAACTCTGCTGCGACGTCAACGTCGAGCTGATTCATGTTCTCAACATACTTCAGATACTGCTCGGTGATTTTCGCGATCGGGATGTCGTAGATGTCGATGTCCTGTTTGCGGATAAGGTCGAGCAGCAAGTCGAGCGGGCCATCGTATACCTCGCCGACGAGCACCGAAAACGAAGACTCGTTTGTTTCGCCCTTCCTCGCCGTAGCAGCGGGCGCTTCGTGAGCCTGCGATGGGGTGTTCGCGGATTGTGCTTTGTCCGCCATCAACTATTGATCTTTCGGCTCGGGCTTTGGAGGCTCGTACTTAAACGACAGGTTCGCCGCATCGCGCACTTCGTCCATTGTGGATTCCGCAGCCCCGCGCGCCTTGGCAGAGCCATCCTCTAGTAATTCCCACGCTAACTCGGGATCGGCTTCGTATTTCGCCCGGCGCTCTTGAATAGGACTAAGCACTTCCCAAAGGCTGTCGGCCGCCCACTTCTTACACTCAATGCAGCCGATTCCCGCCGTTCGGCAGCCATCGTAAACCTTTGCCATGGTCTCGGTGCTGCTAAAGATCTTATGCAAATCGCCCACTGGGCAAACGTCAGGATTCCCCGGGTCGGTGCGACGGACACGCGCCGGGTCCGTGACCATGGTCTTCAATTTAGCCCGCAGCGATGTTTCCGGCTCGCTTAGCAGAATTGTATTGCCATAGGACTTAGACATCTTACGGCCGTCCGTGCCCGGCAGCTTTGCGGCAGGTGTCAGCAAGGGCTTCGGCTCAGGAAACACAAAGACTCGCTGCGGCTCACGGCACCCCTGGCTAATTTTGCGGGGATAAAACTGGTTGAAGCGTCGCGCGACCTCGCGGGTTAATTCCACGTGCGGTACCTGGTCCTCGCCGACCGGCACAAAGTCCGCCTGATACATCAGGATGTCAGCCGACTGTAAGAGCGGATAGCCCAGAAAGCCATAAGTGCTGAGGTCTTTGTCGTTGATGTTCTCGCGTTGCTCTTTGTAAGTCGGGACGCGCTCCAGCCATCCCAGGGGCGTAATCATGCTGAAGAGCAAATGCAGTTCGGCGTGTTGCGGTACATGCGACTGGATGAATAGTGTGCTGCGGTTGGGATCCAGACCCGCGGCAAGGTAATCGATCATTACCTCAAGCGAATTTTGCTTGATGTCCCTCGTGTCGGCGTAATCCGTTGTCAGCGCGTGCCAGTCTGCGATAAAGAAAAAACAGTCGTAATCGTCCTGCAGACGCACCCAGTTGCGTAAGGCGCCCACATAATTGCCCAGGTGCAGTTTTCCGGTCGGCCGCATGCCGCTCAGGATCCGGCCCTTTTTCACGTGTTTAGGATCTGACATCAGATTCTCAAGAGTGCGTTGAGCAGCGCACCAAAGAACTGCAGGAATGGGTTAATCAGCAGACTGATAACGGGGAATCCGATCATCGGGAGGACGAACATGACAACCACCAGCCCGATGTATCCGATCCGGTCGTAGACGCGCAGTGCGTTATAGGAAAGGAAGTGACGAATTACGTGGCTGCCATCCAGAGGAGGCAGCGGGATCAGATTGAACACTCCCAAAACAACGTTGATCAAAATGGCAGCCTCGAAGAGCTTGGCCAGCGGCGCGGAAACGTCCGCTCCGCGAAACAGGCGATCAATGCCGCCGGTCGAACCGTGCAGGACAAACGCCAGGGCAATGACGGAAATCAGGGCCGTCACAAAATTGCTCACCGGACCAGCCACCGCCGTGAGGATGTCGTCGCGCACGAGGTTGCGGAAGTTTCGCGTGTCCACTGGAGTGGGCTTGGCCCAACCGAAGGGCGGGAAACCGAGAAGGATCAACATCGCGGGCATGAGAATTGTGCCGAACGGGTCAATGTGGACAATCGGGTTGAGAGAGACGCGTCCCAGCATTTTCGCGGTCGGGTCCCCCAGGCGGTTGGCCATCCAGGCGTGCGCCGACTCGTGCACGCTGATTGCGAACAGCAGCACAACGATCTGAAAGAAGGCTTCAACGACGTCAAAGTGCCCAAACATGATGACTTTCTCTCGATACTACCATGTGGCGGAGGCGTCTCTTTGGTCTTATCGCTGCCAGGGCATTGGCAAGAATTTCCGATCGCTGAGTCCGGCTGATTCGATCGAAACAGTCTTATCGCACCTTTGCTTCAGAGGACGGAGCAGGCACAGTTTCGACGCTCGGCTTCTCCAAAGGGCCGGAGATGACGTAAGCGACACCCTTACCAGAGTCTTCGATACGGGCGTCGACAACGCGGCTGAAACTCGCGCCACCAGTGACGTCAAATGACCTGCTGGCCGTTTGCAGCTTGCAACCCTGGCAAGCGATGGTTCCATTTCGCAGCACAGCCTGTCCGTCGAAGGATGAGAAGGTCAGGGGAGCGCCCTTCGCGTCCAGCGCCACGTGGCGTAGCGAACCGCCAGTCCACGTAAAGCTTGCGGACCCAGATGCAGAATCACGAATCGCAGATGCTGTGACTCCTGTAACTCCCAAGGTGTACTCTCCGTCGATGGTTCCGGTAGCCCATGGGTCGTGCGTTAGGGCCGCGACCTGGGCCATGGCGATCTTTGTCACGGTTCCGGAGCCAAAATATTTCGGGGGGGTTGAGGTAAAATCGGCGTCCCAGTTCCCGGTGTGATGTCCCCCCAGCGCGTCGGCTCGGATGTCTTTCAAGCTTAGCTTTCCGGAATTCATTTCTACCGTGCTGACAAAATCGGAGGCGTCTAGATCTCCTATGAGAATTCGTGCCGCCGCCAACCGCCCACGAGCTTGCAGCTTCATCAGGGCGTTTTCATCACGCTGTCCGATCGCCAAAAGGTGATACCACGGACGGCTCTGGTAGGACGGATTCAGCAGTTGGTTCAAGCGCGCCTGGGTAATCTCGGGCGTGTGCAGGTCAAAGCGCAGGACGCAGGACTCCGGATATACGCAGCGCAACGGAAAGCTGGCAGACCCGCTTACCGACGTGCCGTCTTTGAACTCGGCCGAGAAGGAAGCGATGGAAACAGTCTGGTCTCCGAGGGTGGCAGTTACTGATGCCAGTTGAAGTGGTTCGCCTACACCTTGAAGTTCGGCAGTGGCGTCATGCAATTGGAGTTTTCCTGACGGGGCCGGCGGCGCGAAGCCAGTCCAGGCGCCTGCGATCTCAAGGTCGAGATGGGCCGGGCCCGCCAGCCCGATTGACGGGACACCGATGCCCATCGCCTTGGCAATGCTCATGAGCCGACTCATTTCGGCATCGCCGGCGAGCGTGATGCGATAGTGCGCCATGTCAAAGTAGCCGCCGGCAGTGGCCGGAGACGCGGCTCCGAGGGGCATAGCGAAAGGTTTGACGACTACACGCAGAGAATTCGCGCTTTCCAAGTAGGCTGATTTGGGAGCTTTTCTTACACGCTTGCTGGTCGCTACTGCCCCTGTGTTGGGAATGCTCAACTGGACCTCGCCAAGTTCGAGGTCTTCTGCCAGAACTTTCGACCGTAAGGCGAATTGGGTAGTACGGCCGCCTCCGGCCCATACTGGAGCGGAGCCCAGGTCCCGGCGCATCGTGAAGACAAAGTCGCCGGTGCCCGTAGCGGTAAGGTCCTCCGGCAGATCTTTCTTGGTATGACGTGCCAGAGCGACCACCCGGTCCAGCGGAATCTGTTCCGCCGAAATGCCGAGATCATATGAGTTGCCGGCCCATCCTATGACGTTGCCTCGCACCATCACCACGCCCGGGCGAACCGGAGACTGGCATTGAATCTCGCGAATCGAATCATCTGGCGACGAATAGGTTCCTGTGCAATGCACGCTCAGTCTCATCGCCTCCCCGAGGGCGATATCATAGCGGCGAAAGTCATCGACGCGAGCATCGATCGTCACTGCCAGAGAGGCCGGAGTCCCCGCCAGCGAGGCGGTGGACGTTACACCGCCTCGCCAGCCGCGGTCGCGTCTGTAAACGAGTGCAGTGATCTGGCCGAGTTGGCCCTTCGTGAAATCGATTTTCAGATTGACTGGCGTATTCCGGAGGCTGGAGGAACTTTGAAACGTACCTTCCATTCTGAGC
>Ga0070766_10001749_pt1 | contig 10687 bp, 7 predicted proteins | sample HubBroMetageWFT6_FD_69782 | JGI IMG/M metagenome (GOLD analysis project Ga0070766, IMG submission 69782) | Warmed and freeze-thawed soil microbial communities from the Hubbard Brook experimental Forest, New Hampshire - Hubbard Brook CCASE Soil... | ecosystem: Environmental > Terrestrial > Soil >... | reverse complement strand
GCGACATAATCCTGGCCTGTAAATCGCAAAGCGAACTGGCGGTAAATAGGGCCGGAGAGCAGGAACAAGACGAGCAACGTGCCACAGATCACGAACAACGATCGAAGTCCCGGGTATTCTTTGCGGGCGCGCCATCCTAGAACCAAACCGGCCGCGCTGAAGAGCACGAAGATCGGGCCCAGATCGCGGAACAGCGACCGGGGGCTCAATGGTTCCTGGAAGCGGAATACATCGGTGCTGCCTAGACTTGTGGCTTTGAGAAGATATGGCAAAAGATAGAACGCGGCCAGAAGCACTCCTCCGCCCACGCCAATCAGGATTTCAACTGCCGCTCTCTTCTGATTGGAGATGAAGAAATACACAAAGAGCACGGCCAGAATGATCCCGCTGGTGATCATTACGTGGTGGTGGGCCAAACAAATCGCAGCAAAGAACACACTCACCAGTCCGACCTGCTTCCAGGTACGGTCGGGGGTTGCCAGTAATGCGACTATGGCCAGCAAAAATGTCATGGCCAGAGCATTCGGAAGTCCGCCGGTGCGGTAATAGTCAAGGCTGCCAAAAGCGGCCCAAAAACCGTAGGCGAGGGAGGAAAATGCTGCAACTTCTTCTTTGAGGTAGAGACGCAAAGACAGAAGATAGACTTCTGCGGCGGTGATGACCCCGATCAGCGGAATCAGCATCTGAAAAACGCGGTGCAAGGGCAGGCCGTTCATCCCCGAAATCACAACCAGTAGAAAATGGCTGCCCAGGGGATAGTTTAAGGGCACGTTCTCAAACGGCATCCAGTCGTAAATCATGCCGTCGGCCAGCGCGATTTTCCGTGCCAGGATTAGATGAAAAGAAGGATCCCAACCTGGGGGCCACTCATGGATGACTGTGGGCAAAAACCGTATGATCGCCAACACACCCAAGATAACCAGCTCCAATCTGGTCACTCCCAAACGCCGCTGGGAGCTTGTGTTTCGCAAGCGTTGACGCACAGCGAGTATCGCTATGCAAAGAGATAGCGCGCCCCACACAATCCAAAACAGGGACAAGCGAAAGTATGCGAGCACAAAAGCGATGTAAACAGCAAACGCAAGACCACACACGCTGCCCCATGTGCAGCGTTCGAAAATGCTGTCTTCGGGAAATAGCAGGTCCCATAGGCAAACTCCCGGCAGCAGAAGAGCAAGTGATGACACCAAGAAGATGAGCAGTAACCAGAATTGCATTCGCATCCTCTGAGATTATTGGTCAGGAAGTGTGCAACTTCCAATTCCAATGAACCAACCGGCGGACTAGTCAACCGGCGCGTCGATCGGGTTCCGCGCCGGTTTGCACGGGGCGACGCAGCAAGTTGTTCCAGCGCTGGGCAACGATTTGCCAATCGAACATTTCGCGGCAGCGCTGACACGCAGCCCGTCCAAGTTTGACAGTGTACTCTGGATTTTCGAGGAGCATCGATATCGCATCCGCGAAATCGCCGATGTCCTCGGGATCGATCAGAAGGCCGGTGTCTCCCAATACCTCGGGTATCCCGCCGCGTTTCGATCCGACCACTGGAGTGGCACAGGCCATGGCTTCGGCGTTCACCAGGCCGAACGGCTCCTGAAAAATCGATGGCGACGCAAGGAAAGTTGCCCTTTGAAACCATGCGGGCAGATCGCGATCATGGTGAAGATAGCCAGTGAATCGGACGCTCCCCGGGTGGTGCTTGACTATCGAAGCGGCCAGGGCTTCGACCTCGTGGACATACGGCGTGAGGGCGTGGACTCCGAAGGAGGTACTGCCGCCGATCACGAGTTTCGCATCCGGATGGATTTTCACAACTCGGGAAAACGCTTCAACCAGTTGCAGCACGCCTTTTTCAGGATCAAATCTTCCAGCGAAAAAGATCGTATTGGGCTCGCGCAGTTCTTCGCGGGGGAAGAACAAGCTGGTATTTACGCCGTTAAGAATGACTTTTGTCTTGGTCGCCAGGGTTGGAGACTTTGCCGCGAATGTGTTGCGCAGGTAATCGCTGCAGACCGCAACCGCCTGCAGCGATGGCGCAAGGTCGTCCAGCATGCTTGCGGGCCAGTGGCCGAGATGATCGTTGTGAAGATGCAAGACGACCGCGCCTTCGTAGCCGAAACCGCGCAGCACTTTTACCCATTGCGGCCGGTTGTGAATGTGGATGACGTCAAAGGCCCGCAGCCTGGCAAACAGCGCTCGCAGCCATAGGTTCTCCTCATATCGGCGAGCCCCGGGAATTCGGGAGATCAAGTTGCAGAGCTTCCAGGAGGAACTGGTGGCATAACGCAGCGGATATAGGTCTTCAGCGGCGGTCGGATAACCAAATACTGTCACATCGAGATCTCCTCCCAGGCGGCTGTAGACCTCGTAAGTCCAGCGCGCACATGCTCCTCCATAATAGGGGCCGAATTTTTCACGACTGGAGAGGAGAACTGCGACCGTTAGCTTGCGCCGTTCTGAACCTTGTTCGGAATCTCGTTCGGAACTTCGTCTGGAACTCTGTGTCATGGATTCAACGATCCTGACCGACGGACTTCGTTCCGAAGGTGCTTTCAGCTTCGCGTGTCATTACGCTCGCATATTCCGGAGCCAGCGCACAAATTTCTCCAGGCCTTGCTCGATGGAGGTGTCTGGACGGTAGCCCAGCATTCGAGCAGCTTTGTCTGTACTAGCCCACGTGATGGGCACGTCGCCGGGCTGCAATGCCATCTGATTGCGAACCGCCGACCGGCCCGTGACACCTTCCAGCATTTCGATTAGTTGGTTCAGCGCAACCGGATGTGAATTGCCCAGATTGAATATGTCGAAGGGCGTCCCGTTTGGCGGGAATTGATAGTCGAGGGCCGCTAGCACTCCGGACACAATGTCATCCACGAAAGTGTAGTCACGACCCATGGACCCATCTCCGAATACGGGGATCGGCTTGCCGGCCTCGATCAAGGTCGTAAATTTCCTGATCGCGAGATCGGGACGTTGACGCGGACCATAGACTGTGAAGAACCGCAGGCAGACCATCGAGATCCCGTAGAGATGAGCGTAAGTGTGGCAAAAAAATTCTCCCGCGAGTTTGGTGGCCGCGTAGGGAGAGATTGGCCGCAGGCAGGGATCGTCCTCCGCGAAGGGAACCCGGTTTGTGATGCCGTAAACCGAACTCGACGAGCCAAAAATGACACGCTTCACGCCCAGTTGCCGGGCCGACTCAAGAAGGTTCACGGTGCCGCCCACGTTCACCCGCTCGTAGAGTTGCGGGTTCTCGATTGAGGGCCTGACTCCGGCTCGCGCTGCCAGATGAATAATTGTGTCGGGGCGCAACTTTGAGATGGCTTGATGAAGCGCGTCGAAATCGCAGAGGTCGAGTTCGCAGAAGCAAAAATCTCCCACCTTCCGCACTTCCTCAAGATTTGCGCGCTTGGCGGCAGGTGAGTAAAAGTCGTCGAGACAGTCGACCACGGACAGCTGCACACCGCGGCGCAGAAGAGCCTCCGAAACATGCGAACCGATAAACCCGGCTCCTCCGGTGAGCAACACATGATTCGAAGCAGGGCTCACGCCTGCAAACCTTTTCGGGCAAAGACCCAGGAGTAAGCCGCGCCACCGCGGCTGAGCTGGAAGGAACTCGTTTCTACATTCTGGAAGCCGAGGGAGTTCAAAGTGTCGCGCACCCAGGCGGCGTCGTAGGTAATGCTCTGCATGAAGGGGCTCCACTGTTGCCGAGACAACCGGAAACGGTGATACCAGCCCTTGGTTCGGCGCAGCGCCATGTAGGCGTTGTGCGCACGGGCAAAGAGGCCGCATACAGCCGGCTTCAGATTCCCGGGCCACTGGTGCAGAGGCATTTGGATCATGATGGTGCCGCCTGGCTTCAACGCGCGTGCCATCTCCTGGAAGTAAGCGGCCGCGTGCTCGATCCGGTCAAAGTGCAGGAAAACAATTACTGAGAACACCGCAGTGACGCTGGCGTCTGGGACGGGAACCGAGATGCCGTCGGTCACATACAGATGAACGTTCGAGCCCACATGCTGCCGGGCATAGTTGATCATGCCTTCGGCGACATCGAGGGCATGCACTTCGGCGAAGTCGCGGGCAATGTGTTGAGTCAGGCGTCCAGCGCCGCAGCCGATCTCTACACAGCTCTCGCGATCGACGCCGTAGAGCCGCCAGCGCCGCATGAATTCTTCCCAGTCGCCGCGGCCGGTCTGGTAAAAATCGGCATCCGTCCAGGGAGTGGCCCCATCCCGTTCTCTCCCGGGTTGGGGAATTACGCCGAAGAGCGGGTCTTTCTCGCCCCAAGCCTGCCACTCCTGGTTCGATTCCGGAGGGCGACTCGCGACGTTCCCCGTGAGCGGGGTCTTCATCCTGATCCTCCACGACTCGAAGACTGAGATTTTAGCGCATCCACATGGAGCGTGCCGTCACTGGTTCACCAGTTCAATTCCGCAGGCGATTCTTGAGTGCCCGGCCAGCCCAGTAGACAGCAAAGTAGACCAAGGCACCCAACACGACCTGGACGACGACGTGCAACGAGTACGCTGAACGGACTGCCAGCAGCGCGGCCGCCATAATGCCGGATGCGGTCACGGAGAGTCCCAGCGCTCCCAGCAAATTTGGCCATGGCAGGTCGCGCACAAAATAGTAGTTGGAGAAGGCGACGACGGCCTGGCTGATTGCGGTGGTGAAAGCGGCAGCAATCGCACCGTAGCGCGGAATCAGAAACAGATTCAAGACCACATTCACCACCGCCCCGGCGACGACAGCGATCAGATACTTCTTTTCCCGCCCAATCGGGATCAGTCGAGCTCCGAAATAACTGGCCATGGAACCGGCCACGATGGTCAGCGTAAGCCAGCGAAAAAGCGTTCCCGCCCCACTGTATTGCGAGCCGAGAACGAACCGGGTGAGAGGCTCTGCCAGGATGAAGCCTCCGGTTGCGATCGGAAGTGCCAGGCCGATGCTAGCCTGCCAAAGCCAGCGCAGGTAGCGCTGCTCGTTTTCGCGATCTTGCTCGTGGTCTTGGCCGGTGGTCTGCGAGAGCAATGGAAAAAAAACCTGTCCGAGAATTGCGGCGAATGAGAGGGAGATCGCCATCATGCTGTAACTGGCGACGTAAAGGCCCAATTCTTTCTCGTTGCGCATATAGCGCAGCATTACCGTGTCGATCTGGTCGTAAATCATCGACATCATGCTGGCGAAGCCCATGATCAGACATACGGGCAGAAAACTTCGCCAAACCCCAGGAGAAATGACCGGCCACGGTACGCGATATTCGCGACGGGCCGGCAACCAGATGAGGAACATCGCTGCGACCAACGAGGCAACACCTGCGACCGGCACGATCCATGCATCGGAGGGACTTCGTATGAAAGCGAGAATGACGCCGCCATAAATCAACTGGCCCGCGGCGCCGCGCAGGGCGACCATCCACATCCGGGAACGTGCAGTGAATATCCACTGCACGTCTACGCTGCTCACCAGAAATATCAGGCCCGAGAGGACAATCAGCAGGCGTGTGGTGAAGTCGTGCGGCGCGAGCGTTAGTGCGAATGCGATGAGCAGCGCGTAAGAGAGTATGCCAAAGGCAATTCGAGCCCCGAGCACGTGCAGGACGAGGAAATTAACCCTGCCCTCATCCTTCGCGGCTTCCCGCGCGGCGTAGGTAGTAAAACCTGGAGAAGCCAGCAAGCCAAAGAATCCCGCCACGGCAGTAGCGAACCCAACCTTGCCGTAGGCCGTTGGGCCCAGCGCGCGTACCACGGCTGGAAACACGACGAGAGGCACCGCTTTGCTCAGAAGATCGAGTATCAGCAGGGCCGCCGAGTTATTGATGACACGCGTCAGCCGCATAGGTTGAGAGCTTAGCCCCGATTCACAGCCGTCCGGCGCGCCGGATCAGCACCATCCATCGAAAAAGTTGATCACTGCAGTCGGCGCCTGCCAGGTGTTTGGCGAAAAGCTCACGAGCTGGCGCCGGATCAAGAACCTCCTGCAAAGCCTCCGGATACTGCGCCAGGTCATTTTCCATGCGCTCGCGAAGTTCGGCCCGGAGCCACGCGGCGAGCGGAGGCGTAAAGCCTTGCTTCTCGCGCCAGCGAATCTCGGGCGGAACCCACGCCGGAAGCGCCTTACGAAGCAAAGCCTTTCCCTGCCCATGAGAAAAGTGGTAAGCGAGAGGCAAGTGAGTGACGAACTGAAATAAACTTGAATCCAGAAATGGCGCTCGGCATTCGAGAGCGCTCCACATGCTGGCGCGGTCTACCTTTACCAGAATCTGTTCCGGAAGATAGCCGGACCAGGTCGCTTCCATCTCCGAGAGCGGATAAGGCAGTCGGGCGTGGTGCTGGTCGGTGGCTTTCAGATCTTCCAGCCCGGACTGCGCCTCTTCGCGATGCGGAGGAAGAAACCAGTTCAGCATCGGTGTTTGGGTGTGGCCGGCGCGCAGAAGTTGCCAATCGTCCTGACGAAGAAAATTGAGCAAGCCACGGCCGCGCTGTCCGTTGTGCAGATACTGGAAGGCTTTTTCCGCCAGAAGATTTACTCCCGGAGTGCGGCGCAGGCGATCCCAGCGGTAATAGGAGAACGTCTGCCGGTAACCGGCAAAACACTCATCCCCACCGTCGCCCGAGAGCATCACCTTGCAATCCTGGCGTGCGGCGCGGCAAACGGCGAAAGTAGGGAACATAGAGACATCCGCAAACGGTTCGTCGTAGTGATCGATAAGATCTTCGAAGAGCGGCAACAATTCTCGCGGCGAGAAATGAACTTCATGATGATCGGATTCGAGGTGTGTAGCGATCTGCCGGGCGAAAGGAGCTTCATCGAGCTGTTCGTCATCGAACGATGCGCAGAATGTGCTGAATCGGGCTGCGGGCAAGAGCTCTCTCACGGCGCAGGCAACTGCAGTGGAATCGATCCCGCCTGAAAGAAAGGCGCCGACCGGAACATCGCTGCGCAAGCGAATTCGTACCGCCTCGCGAACGCGCTCGCGAACTCCTTCGACCGCCTCCTCCACGGATGGAACGCGGAATCCTTCATTGCCATTTGCGGAAAGCTCTGGGGACCAGAAGCGGGTGCTCACCAGGTCAGCGCTCGGTCCCAGACTGATTGACTCCCCCGCCTGGAGTTTCCGAATACCTTGCACATGCGTGCGCGGAGCGGGAACGTACCGGGTATCGAGAAACTGAGCGATAGCAGCGATGTCTAGTCGCCGATCGACGCCGGGCAGAGCCAGCAGGGCTTTCATCTCCGAAGCAAATGCGAGTCCGCCGCCCGGCACGCGAGCCCAGTAAAGCGGCTTCTCCCCGAAGCGGTCCCGCGCCAGGAACAGTTCTCCACGCCGCGCATCGAAGAGAGCAAAGGCAAACATTCCCTCCAGATCGTTGAGCAGATCCTTTCCCTTGTCTTCGAAAAGATGTACCAGGACTTCGCAGTCACTTTGCGTGCGAAAGTGGTGCCCGGCCGCGATCAGTTTTTGCCGGAGCTCGATGTAGTTGTAGATCTCGCCATTGCACACCACCGACACCGACTGATCTTCGTTGGCCAGCGGTTGTGTGCCGCCTTCGAGGTCGATGATGGCCAGACGGTTGTGACCGAGGAGGCAGCGATTGTCCAGAAAGAGCTGTTGCCGGTGACCGTCCGGTCCGCGGTGAGCTAGCAGGGCCTGCGCGCGCTGCGCCCACGCGAGCCAGCGCTCGCCTAGCGGTTCATGCGGGTCAAAGATGCCGTAAATTCCACACATTCGGAGGGATCTAGCGCTTTGCGGTTACGGCCTCGAACACTTCCTGCCATTGCAGAGCGATGCGATCCCAATCGAATTTCAGGGCATGCAAGGCAGCTGCGCGCGACATTGACCGTCGCAGATTCGCGTCCCGCAAGAGCACTTCAAGCTTCTCAGCCAGTTCAGCATCCGATTCTACCAAGAACCCGCTCTCTCCATTGAGCACGTAATCCGGTCGATACAGATTCATCGCAATACTCGGAAGGCCGCACGCGCTCGCTTGCCCGAGCACCTGAGGATGGCCTTCCAGAATACTGGGAAACAGGAACACGTCGGAGTTGCGCATTTCGCCGCCGAGCTCCATGGGCGTCAAGTGGCCCAGAAATTCGATGTTGCGGCAACCGAGCTGTTGCGCCAGGGCTCGGCAAGCCGCTTCGGTCTCGCCGCGCCCGGCCAGTCGAAACTGGACGTGGGGAAGACGAGCCGCCTGGTGGATGATCAGCTGGGCGCGTTTGCGTGCCTGAAAAGAGCCGGCGTAGAGCACCGTCAGCGGCCCTCGCGGAGAGGATTCTTGTTCGCGGGGAAAATAGAACCGTCGGTCGATGCCATTGTGAATCGTCCCGGCTTCGATTCCGAGCTGGCTGCGCACGGTTTCAGCAACGTAGCGGGAGTTGGCGAAAACCGCATCTGCCTCGCGAATGGAACGGGCAGGGACCTTGGATGTCCACTCGTTCATGATCATCACGACGTGGGTAACTACGGCGGTTTTCATTCGCAGCTTTCTGCGCAGGGAGAAGAAGATGTTATCCAGGGGTCCAAATCTGGGGTAGAAATAAACGTCAGGCTGGTGGAGCAGCAAACGGGTCAGGAAACGTGCGGTGTTTCCGTGCGGGCCCGCGGGAATGAGCAGCGTGTTGGGGCGCGCGGCGATCCGGGGATCCGGTTGCTTTCCCGAAAACATCGCCACCCGAAAGCGTTCCGGCGGAAGCCGGGCCACAACTTCCTTCACCGTCAATTGCTGCGCATTGGTGAAGGCCGCGTCAGCGTGGGACGGGCTGAAGATGGTGATGAACCGCCGCGTTTTGCTCATTCCAGTCTCACTAACTTGCTTCCGGCGAGGACACTCTCGGAATGACTGCACCGGCAGCAATGATGCCGCGCAACCACTCCGGATCTATCGGCTTCAAGAGACGGTCTTCTGATAACGGGATCGCCGGCTCCGCCAACAGGCGCGGGATCTCGGTGATCTGCTCCGGAGAGTTCAGGATCCGGCCAACTCCGAAGCGGGCGTATTGACCGGTATATCCGTAAGCCGAGAGGTTCAACCACTCGCACAGGAAGCATGGAACTCCGAGCAACGAGCAATCGATGACCACGGTGGATTCGACGGTGACGGCGAACCATGCTCTTGCAACTAGTTCAGGTGAAAAGGGTCCATCGATAACATCCACCAGCGCGGCGTATTCGGGTGGCAGTACTTTCGCGACAAGTTCCATTCGTTCAGCGCGGCTTTCGAAAGGATGCAACTTGACTACTAACCTGCGGCCGAACTCGCGTGCAAGTCTCGCGAGTGGTGGGAGAAGCTCCCCGTAGATATCTTCGGTTCGCAGGCGACCAACTTCGTAAGGCTCGGAGAAAAACAGAATTAGCGAGCCTTCATCCTTCCCGCGTTCTTTCTTCCCGCGTTCGTGAGCCGGAATCGAGTGCGGCAAGGGCGGACCGGCCACGATCACTCGTTCGGCGGGCAAGCGGCAAACCCTTACCAGATAGTCTTGTTCCATTCCTCCCTTGGCAAGATAGAGATCGGAGGACAAGTTCTTCATGAGGAAGCGGCCGTCCAGCGCTCCGTGATGAAAGTCCAGGGTGGGTATGCCTTGCTGGCGGGCCAGGAGCACGGGAAGTCTGGTGTAAATGTTGCTGTCATCGCCGCACATCACAGCGGAGATTCGCTCTTCCGACATTACATTCCGCCACGCATTCCGGATGGTAAGTCCATCGCGGAAATGGTTCGGGAAGCCATCCATCTGACCTGCGCGGAACAGCAGGTCAATCTCCGGAAACCATTTGAGGCTTGATTGCAAGTTCCGCCACTTGCCAAGAAGCTCCCGATATTCTGCTTTCGGCTCGGGCCCACCGGCATAGGCAGCCAGGCTGACGCAGGTCACGTTCGCGGCGGGGTCGAACTGGGTGCCGCTGCGCCGCGTCGCGACCAGCAGGAACGATTGCTCGGGAAGCATGGTGGCATAAGCCATCGCCGTGCGCGATACATTCGTATAAGCGCTGGGCAACAGGACGAATGGTCCCGGCACACCGCGCCGCCGAGCGGCAAACCGGGAGCGCCATCGGTAGCGCAAATCGTACTTGTCCAGGAATATCTGCGCCAGTTGGTCGAACGAGAACCTACGCAGCACGTCGCTATAGTGGCGAAAGTGCGAGGAGCGAGATGTATCAGGGAACGTGCGCAGGGGACGTTGCAGCAGGAGGCCAACTCCATTCGCGGGCCACGCCTGCCGCGTTGCATAAAGCTCTGCGGTCGCATCCAACTGTTCCGCGAGGCGCCTTAACAGAACAGCATCCCGCAACTCTGGGTAGATGAGAACGCTGACCAGATCCCACCAATCCAACCCCGTTTCATCGAGAAGCTGGTTACGCCCGGCATGCAGCAGCTGACGGATCGAGTCAAAATCCTCGATTCCACGCCAAAGTGTGTCCAACTGCAAGATAGGAGAATGCAGACGCTCTTGCCGGGCGGACCGGGTGAAAGCCGAGGACCTGCCAAGGTCTACAATCAGGTCCCATTTCTCGCCGGCCCAGGGGCCCGAGCACGGGGAGTCTGCGGGATGGACAAGGAGAGTCTTCAAGAATCAAGAAGTGCGACCCACCAGTCTAAATGCTTTTTGTTCCAGGCGTGACTTCTCTCGTCGGCCGCAGTCGGCGCAGTACGCGGCGGACTGCCGACTCAACCTTCGGCGACCG
>Ga0070766_10001747_pt1 | contig 10689 bp, 10 predicted proteins | sample HubBroMetageWFT6_FD_69782 | JGI IMG/M metagenome (GOLD analysis project Ga0070766, IMG submission 69782) | Warmed and freeze-thawed soil microbial communities from the Hubbard Brook experimental Forest, New Hampshire - Hubbard Brook CCASE Soil... | ecosystem: Environmental > Terrestrial > Soil... | reverse complement strand
TTGGTCCCATTTGCGCCCGAATACCGAGAAAATGGGACCAAGCCATTTCGGGTCAGCATGGCTTCGATTAGAATACGCGGATCGATTGGCGGCAATCAACTCGCCGAAGCGGTCCTGGCGAGGCAGGTTTGCTACCCGAATTGCTACCCCATCCGGGCAACGGGGATAATGGCGCCGCCATAAACAATTGAAAAACCTCTAATCTACCGTTCAGATCTGGCCCGTTAACACCTGACTTACGGTCAGGTCATCGGCCAGCGGCGATATTGCTGGTCGAGCGATCCTTTGCGCCATTTATTCCTTCCCTCCAGGACGCGGCCCGTTTGCGCCGGCTTGGCGCTTATTACATTCACAAAATTATTGACCAAGATTGTGTGACTAACGGGTTAAATTTGCCGACTCAATAGTCTGGCCGATACTACGCTTTATTGTGTAGTATTCGTCCGATCTCAAAAGTCGCCGCGGAGTCCTAGGCGGATCGACCGAGAGAGGACGGTTGCCGCGCGGTGGCGGCCCCGGATGATGGGCGGTTGAGCTATCCTTTTGGCCGCGCCGCGAGCCGGTTCTCGTGCACTTGCAGGTGGCAATAGGCGGCGCGCAACAGCGGTGTGTCGATCCCGAAATCGCGGGCACGTCGTAGCATATCGCCGAGGATCGCGTCGGCTTCGGTGCGCCGCCCGGCCTCGAGGTCCTGACGCATCGAGGCGCTGTTAATGCCGCCGCGCTCGGTCAAGATTGCCCGCACCCGCTCGCGGCTCTGCGGTCGCGGCGGATAGCCCGCCGCCTCGGCGACGCGCTGGCATTCGGCGAGCGCGTCGAGCATCAGCGCCTCGCCGTCCTGGCTCGCGATGATCTCGCCGACATTGCCGCGCATCAGGCAATTCATGCCAGCCATCGCGCTGATGAACACGAATTTCTCCCACATCTCGAGCATGATCTGGTCGTTCGCCGGGGCGCTGACTGGGGTATTTGCGAACAGCTGTTCGATCGCTTTCGCGCGCTCAGTGATCTCGCCCTGACGCTCGCCGAAGGCGATGCCGGAGAGCCGGTTGACGTGGCGGATACTGCCGTCCGGTTGCAACACGGCGCCGACATAGGCTACGCCGCCGAGCACCCGTTCCGGACCGAACGCCTTGTCGAGCCGATCGAGGTGCATGAGGCCGTTGAGCAGCGGCAACACCGCGGTCCCGGCGCCGACCCCTGGACGGATAGCGGCGATTGCCGCGTCGAGGTCGTAATGCTTTGCGGTCAAGAGTACCAGATCATAGGGGCCGCCGACCCGGTCCGCTGTCGCGACCTTGATTGGCACCTGAAAGGCACCGAGCGGGCTTTCGACCTTGAGCCCATGCTCAGCGAGCACCGCGGCGCGCGGGCCGCGCACCAGAAAGGTGATGTCCTTCCCGGCCTCGGCGAGGCGCCCGCCGAAATAGCCGCCGACCGCCCCGGCCCCGAGCACGAGTATCCGCATGCGGTTCTCCTCAGCCGATGGTCAGGAGGATCTTGCCGATATGCGCGCCCGATTCCATCAGCCGGTGTGCCTCGGCCGCCTCGGCGAGCGGGAAGGTGCGGTCGATGATCGGCCGTATCTGTTTCGCTTCGATCAGCGGCCAGACCTTCTCGCGCAATGCCGAGGCAATCGCTGCCTTGTCGGCAACTGGGCGCGGCCGCAGGGTAGAGCCCGTGATCGTCTGCCGACGCACCATCAGATGCACGAGGTCGAGCGTTACCTTGCTGCCCTGAAGGAACGCGATCTGCACCAACCTTCCCTCGACCGCGAGCGAGCGCAAATTCTTTTCGACATAGGGGCCACCGACCATGTCGAGGATCACGTCGACGCCGCGGCCCAGGGTCGCTTCCTTGATGACGGCCGTGAAATCCTCCCGGCGGTAATCGATCGCCCGTTCGGCGCCGAGCTCATGGCAGACCGCGCATTTCTCCGGGCTGCCGGCGGTGGCAAAAACGCGGGCGCCGCAGGCGCGTGCAAGCTGGATCGCGGTGGTGCCGATGCCGCTTGACCCGCCGTGCACGAGGAAGCTCTCGCCGGCCCGGAGCCGGGCGCGATCGAAGACATTGCTCCAGACCGTGAAGAAGGTTTCCGGCAGCCCGGCCGCTTCGATGAGCGAGAGCCCTTTCGGCACCGGCAGGCATTGCGGCGCCGGTGCGAGGCAATATTCGGCATAGCCGCCGCCGGCGACGAGAGCACACACTGCGTCGTCGCCCTCGCGCCACTCACTCACTTCCGAGCCAACAACGGCGATCGTGCCGGCGACTTCGAGCCCGAGCACCGGCGAGGCACCGGGCGGCGGCGGGTAGCTGCCCATGCGCTGCAGGACGTCTGGCCGATTGATCCCGGCCGCTGCGACGCGGATCAGCACATCCTGCGGTCCCGGCCGCGGCACCGGGCCGGTGGCCAGGGTCAGCACCTCGGGGCCGCCCGGCGCGGCCATGTCGATAAAGCGTATCGATTGAGGCAGCGGACCGGCCACAGATCCTGTCCCGGGGTTGGAGCGTCAGCGCGCCGCGGTGCGGCCGCTTACCAGCGCGAGGCCGCGCAGCACGTCCTCCGCTTCGCTCAGTTGCTCGTCGCTGGTCGTGCCGATATCGCCCGACGCGACCGTCGGCTGATCGCCCTTCGGTGGGGTCGCCGTGGTGTTCGTCGCTTTCTCCTGCGCGGCCTTATCGGGCTCGCCGGGCGCAGCCGGCGGGGTGGCGGCCGAACTCTTGTCGTCGGGGTTCTTCAAGGCGCCGCGCAAATCGGCTTCGCGACGGCGATCGGCTTGCGAAACCTTCTCCAGCTTCAGCGGGGAGACGGTCAGGTCGGGGTCGAGCCCCTTGCCCTGGATCGCCCGGCCGCTCGGCGTCAGGTATCGAGCCGTGGTCAGCTTGATCGCGCCGTTGCCATTGAGCGGGAGGATCGTCTCGATCGCGCTCTCGCCATAGGTCTTGGTGCCGAGCAGCACGGCGCGCTTGTTGTCCTGCAGCGCCCCGGCGACAAGCTCGGCCTCGCGTGCAGTGCCGCCATTGACCAATGCGACGATGGGCAGCCCATTGGCGACGTCGCCGGGCGTCGCAGCAATGTGCTTGGCATTGTCGGATTTGCGGCTTTTGACCACTGCGATGTCGCCCTTGTCGATAAACGCGTCAGCCGCTGCGACCGCCGCGTCGAAGCTGCCGCCCGGATTGTTGCGGAGATCGACGATGAAGCCGATCAGCTTGTTGCCGGCTTGTTGCCGCACGTGGTTGACCGCGTCGGCAAGCGTCTTCGCGGTCTGATCGTCGAAACCGGCGATGCGGACATAACCGATGTCGCCGCTTTCGAGGCGGCCGGTGACGGTCGGCAGTTTGACATTAGCGCGCTTGACCTTGATCTCGATCGGGGCGCCGGTACCGCGGCGCAGCATCAGGGCCATTTCGCTATCCGCAGGACCGCGCAGCTTCTGCTCGATCTCCGGCAGGGTCAGGTCGTAGGTCGGTTCTTTGTCGATCGTGAAGATGATGTCGCCGGGCTTTATGTCCGCCGATGCCGCGGGTGACCCATCGCGGGGCGAGACGACCTTCAGCTGGCTGTTGTCGAGGGTCACTACGAGCCCGGGTGACGCGCTCTCATCCGTCGTCGGGTTCTGCAGCGCCTTGTACTCGGCTTCATTCATATAGACCGAATGCGGGTCGAGCCCGGACAGCATTCCCGAGATCGCCGTCTGGATCAGCTTGTCGTCAGCGACCGGCTCGACCGCGTCCTGGCGGATGCGCTCGAAGGCCTCGCCGAACAGATTGAGCTGGTCGTAAACGCCGCTGTTGCCGCTCTTGGCCTGCGGAAGTGCCGCAGCCGGCGCCAAAAACGCTACCACGGCGGCCGAAACTACCCATTTACGCATAATAATCGCTCTCCAAAAGGCGCCCGCACACTATCGAAGTTGGCTGCGATTACAATCCTCTCGCACGGCAAAATCGTGGCGATGCGCGGATACGGGCGCACCTGAGCCGGCCGAGCGTGATCGCAAAAAGGCGAGGGCTACTCCGCGGCTGCGCTGGTCGGGCTGGCCTCGGGCAGCATGCCGAGCGCGCGCTTGTACAAGTCGAGCAGCGTCTCCTGCTCATCGAGGTCATCCTTGTCTATGCGTCGGATGCGGACAATCTGCCGCATGGTCTTGATGTCGAAGCCGGTGCCCTTGGCCTCGGCGTAGACTTCCTTGATGTCGGCGCTCAAGGTGCGCCGTTCCTCTTCCAGCCGCTCGATGCGTTCGATGAAAGAGCGCAGCCGATCGCCGGCAATCCCCCCGATATCCGCCATAATCCCCCCGGTCTGCGTGTCAGTGTTTCGGATTTGCTTCGGCGAAGGCGGCCTTCTGCTCGGCCGTCGCCTCCTTCTGGTATTTCTTGCGCCATTCGTCGTAGGGCATGCCATAGACGATCTGGCGCGCCTCGGGATCCGATAGCGCGACGCCGTTTTCTTCGGCCGCGGCGCGGTACCATTTCGATAGGCAGTTGCGGCAGAAGCCGGCAAGGTTCATCAGGTCGATGTTCTGCACGTCCGTACGCTCGCGCAGATGCGCGACGAGCGCGCGGAAGGTCGCGGCTTCGAGTTCAGTGCGGGTCTTCTCGTCCATTTCCACCTCCACTTCCCGATCCCTATGTAGCATCCCCGGCCGCGATCTTGAACGCTTCGCGCGTCGGCTGGCGGACGGTTAAGATCGCGCCGGCAAAACCCAGGCAACGGACGAGATCCGCCCATGCGTCGCTTCGTGCTAGGTCTTTTTGCCGCGATCGGGGTCGTCGGCGTGCTCGCCATCATCGGCGTTTCCGCCGCCGTCTGGTGGGTGGTGGCGAGCCGACCGACCTTGCCGAGATCGATGGTGCTTAGCGTCGATTTCGGTCGCGGGTTTGTCGAGGGTCCAAACCAGAGCCCGATATCGGAACTCGCCTTTGGCAAGAAGCAGACGCTGCACGGCTTTCTCGACGCGCTCGAGCGCGCCGGCGCCGATGCGCGCGTCAAGGGCCTCTACGCCCGCTTCAGTGGCGACAGCCTTGCGGTCGCAACCGGCCAGGAGGTGCGGGACGCGATCGAGGCCTTTCGCGCCAAGGGAAAGTTTGCGATCGCCTTTGCCGACAGCTTCGGCGAGTTCGGTGGCGGAACCCGGCCCTATTACATCGCGACCGCGTTCGACGAGATCTGGCTGCAGCCGATGGGTGAGGTCGGCCTCGTCGGCCTGCGCAGCGAGGCCGCCTTCTTCCGTGGCACTCTCGACAAGCTCGGAATCCTGCCGCGCTTCGAGCACCGCGAAGAATACAAGACCGCGGCAAACAGCCTCACCGAAACCGGGATGACGGCACCGCAGCGCGAGGAGCTCGAAGACCTGCTCGGTTCGATATCCGGGCAGGTCGTTCGCGGCATCGCCCACGCCCGGAATCTCTCTGAGGACCAGGTCGCCTCGCTGATCGATCGCGGCCCGTTTTCCGCCGAGGAGGCTAAGGCGGCGCATCTCATCGATCGGATCGGCCATCGCGACGAGGCGGTTACGCGCACGCATGAGCGCGCCGGGTCAGGCGCCGTCGAGGTGTCGTTGTCCCGATACCTCGACGGCGCCGGCCGGCCGCATGATGACAGCGGCCCGAAAATAGCACTGATCTACGGCACGGGGTTGATCGGCGCCGGCGACGGCAGTGGCTCGCTTGCGGGCGACAACGAGATGAGTGCGCGCGAGATGACCCGCGCTTTCCGCCAGGCGGTTCGCGACAGTGCGGTGCGCGCGATCCTGTTCCGGATCGACAGCCCCGGCGGCTCGGCAGTCGCTTCCGAGACGATCTGGCGCGAGGTCGTGTTCGCGCGCGAGCGCGGCAAGCCGGTTATCGTCTCGATGGGCGATGTCGCCGGTTCGGGCGGGTATTACGTCGCCGCCCCGGCTGACAAGATCGTCGCCGAGCCGGCGACCCTGACCGGCTCCATCGGTGTCCTCGCCGGCAAGCTGGTCGTCGAGCAGCTATTGCAGAAGCTCGGCATCACGACAGATTCCGTCCAGCGCGGTGCCAACGCCGGCATGTTCAGCGCCTTGCAGGATTTCTCGCCCGAGGCACGCCAGCGGCTCGACGCCTTTCTCGACCAGACCTACCGCGGTTTCAAGGAGCATGTCGCCGCCGGCCGTCATTTGTCGCCCGACCAGGTCGAGGCGGTTGCCAAGGGAAGGGTGTGGACAGGCGAGGAAGCTAAGGCGAAAGGTCTCGTCGACGAACTCGGCGGCTATTCAGTCGCGCTCCGGCTCACCCTGGATGCGGCGAAGGTCCCGGCCGACAAGCCGTTCAGGGTCGCCGTGTTTCCGCGCGAAAAGAGCACGGCCGAACTGATCTACGACCGGCTGGCCAAGACAGACAACGACGACGAGGTTGGGCAGCCGGGTGCCCTGCAGCGCGCGTTTGCGGCGCTCGACATGATCGCGGCGCATATCGACGCGCTGACCGGCGATAGCGTGGTATTGCGGATGATGCCGATCGGCGAGGTGCGGTAGCGGTCGGCTACGCGCTGCCGCCCTCCACCGCGTGGCCCTCGGCGCGCCAGCGGAGCATGCCGCCGGTCAAATTGGCAACATCGGCAAACCCGACCTGCTGCAGGATGATCGTAGCCTGGGCCGAACGGCCGCCGGCGCGGCAGACCGCGACGATGGGCCGGTCCTTGGTCAGCTCACCCGTCCGCTCGGCCAACTCGCCGAGCGGGATCAGGATCGCGCCGGCAATGTGGCCGAGCGGCCCGGTGAACTCCTCGGGCTCGCGCACATCGAGGATTTGCACAGCCGGGGCATGCTCCTCGAGTGCGTGCGGGTCGATCTCCCACACCCCGGCAAAGCTGTAGCGCAACGGCGCCCAGCCGGGATCCGCGGGCAGGCTCGCATCGTCCTCCTCGTTTTCCGGGCGGCCGCAGCGCAGATTGGCCGGCACCGCGATGTCGAGCAGCTTCGGATGGGCGAGGCGCAGGTTCTTCATGTAGCCGGTGAAGTCGCCGATGCCGATCTCGCCGCCGATCCGCGGGTTGAAGCGCTTTTCCTCGGCGACGCTGGTTACAGTCAGGCCCCGATAATCGTGCGCCGGGTAGAGGAGGCAATCGTCGGGCAGCGTGAAGATCTGCTCGTGGATCGAGCGATACATGGCCGCCGCGTCGCCCTGTTGGAAATCGGTGCGGCCGCTGCCGCGGATCATCAGGCAATCGCCGGTAAAGGCCATGCTGCGGTCGTCGAGAACGTAGGTGAGGCAGCTGTTGGTGTGGCCGGGGCTTGCCCGCACCAGCAGCCGGCGCCCGCCGAAGGCGACGACGTCGTCCTGCGCCAAATATCGATCAGCGCCGACCGCGCCGCTCGCCGCCGACAGCATGATCCGGCTGCCGGTGCGCCGCTTCAACAGCCAGGCGCCGGTGACATGATCGGCATGCACATGGGTTTCGAGCGTGGCGACGAGGCTGAGGCCCAATTCGGCGATCAGCGCCGCATCGCGCCGCACCTGCTCGAACACCGGGTCGATCAGCACCGCCGCGCCTGTGCCGCGGTCGCCCAAGAGGTAGGTGTAGGTCGAGGATTGCGGATCGAACAGTTGACGAAAGATCAGCATTGCGCGCCTCCGCGCCGCTCCGGGGCTCGTTACAAACGCTGATGCCCGCTTATGCTGCCCACCGAGGACAGGCTCTGGCAAGCATCGTCGTTGTCGCTCATTCGAGATCGTCGGGTCAGCCGGTTGAGGTCCATTCCGATCGGCGTATCGTATTTGCGCGCGAACTATCAAGGATCAGAAACGTGGGAGGAGGCAATGCTGAAAACGCGCCTGTGTGATGTGCTCGGCATCGAGGTCCCGATCATCCTGGCGCCAATGGGGACGTGTACGTCGGCCGAGCTCGCGGCGGCCGTCTCCAACGAGGGCGGGTTGGGTGGCATCGGATCGCTGTTCCGGCCCACCGCCGCCGTCAAGCGCGACATCGATGTGGTAAAAACCCTGACCAACCGGGCGTTTGCGATCAACCACATCCCGCAAGCCCTGGATGCCGAGGCGTTTCGCCACACGCTGGAAGCGCGACCGCGCGTCATCTCATTCACGCTCGGCGATCCCGGCGATCTGGTCCGGCAGGCGCGCGATGTCGGCGCACGGGTGATGGTGCAGGTAACGACCGTCGCGCAAGCAATCCAGGCGGCAGAGCGCGGCGTCGACGTGATCATCGCACAAGGCGGCGAGTCCGGCGGCTATTGCGGCGATGTCAGCACGATGGCCCTGGTGCCGCAGGTTGTCGACGCCGTGTCGCCGATCTCGGTCGTCGCCTCCGGCGGCATTTTCGATGGACGCGGCATCGCGGCGGCGCTGATGCTGGGAGCGGTTGGCGTCAACCTCGGCACGCGGTTCATTGCTTCGAAGGAAGCGCCCGGCTCGGAAGAGTGGAAACAAGCCATCCTTCGCGCCAGCTCCGAGGACTCAAAAAAGGTCGAGGTTCTCAACGACATCAGCCCAGTTCCCGGCGCCTTCGGGTTCGGCACGGTGCTGCGCTCTCTGCCCACCCCGTTTCTTGAGGAATGGAGCGGGAAGCGCGATGAGGCTCGCCGCGAGCGCGACCGCTTGCGGGGCGAGATCCTGGCCACGCACCAGGCCGGCCGGCCGCACGAGACACTGCTCACGGCCGGGCAGACTGCGGGAGGCATCAAGGAGCTCTTGCCTGTGGCCGAGATCATGCGCCGGCTCGTCGCCGAGACCGAAGCCGCGCTATCGCGGGCACCAGCGCTTAACTGACGCGATAAGCGAAAACCGCCGCTGGTAGCGCGTTGTAACGGGCCGCGTACGGTCTTATTTTCGCGACACTCGCCGCATCTTTCGGGTGATCCCGTGACCCAGTCTTTTCTGCCGCCGCTCGCCCCGTATCCGATCACGAGGCTGCGCCGCAACCGCCGCGATCCGTGGTCACGGAAGCTCGTCGCCGAGAGCGTGCTGAGCGCCGGCGATCTCATCTGGCCGGTCTTTGTGCACGACGAGGACGGACGCGCGCCGGTGCCGGCGATGCCAGGCGCCTATCGTCTTTCGATTTCGGCCCTGGTCGATGCCGCGGGCGAGGCGGCGGAACTCGGGATACCGACGATCGCGGTATTCCCCGCGGTCGATCCCGATCTGAAGGACCCCGATGGCCGCGAAGCGGTCAACCCGGAGAACCTCGTTTGCCGCGCCGCTGCCGCGCTGAAGCAGGCGTTGCCAGATCTCGGCGTGTTGTGCGATGTGGCCCTCGACCCGTTTACCTCGCACGGCCATGACGGCGTCATCCGCGACGGCTATGTCGCCAATGACGAGACCGTCGCGATCCTGCAGCAGCAAGCGATCGTGCAGGCGAAGGCCGGCTGCGACATCATCGCCCCTTCGGACATGATGGACGGCCGGGTCGGCGCGGTCCGCCGCGCGCTCGACGAGGCCGGCTTCGACCGTGTCAGGATCATGTCCTACGCGGCGAAATACGCCTCGTGCTTTTTCGCGCCGTTCCGCGACGCGATCGGCTCGGCCTCCTCGCTCGGCAGCGCCGACAAGCGCACCTACCAGATGGACCCGGCCAATGGCGACGAGGCCTTGCGCGAGGTCGCGCTCGACATCGCCGAGGGCGCCGACATGGTGATGGTGAAGCCCGGATTGCCCTATCTCGACATCGTGCATCGGGTGAAGGACGCGTTCCGGGTGCCGACCTTCGCCTACCAGGTCTCGGGCGAATATTCGATGATCCGCGCCGCCGCCGAGCGCGGCTGGCTCGACGGCGAGCGAGCCATGATGGAAAGCCTGCTCTGCTTCAAGCGCGCCGGCGCCGACGGGGTCCTGACCTATTTCGCGGTCGAGGTGGCCAAGCGCCTGAAGGCGGGATGAATCAGCAGGCAAGGGCTTCCGACGGGGTGGGTTGACACGGCGACGGGCTCGGCCTACCTCCCTGGACGTCTCCGGCTGTTTGCGCGGAGGCTCGACGAATGGACATGACGATGGAACCGCAACCTAGTAGCTGCGCCGGCAAACGGCGGTTCCGAGCGGGCGGCAGGTCGGTCAAGCGATAGGCCGGTTCTTTCCGTCTCCTCGGCAGCCGGACGCTGCCGGCCTGGAGACGGACAATGCGCAACATAATTCGTGTGAACGAGGCGGTGGCGGACGCCCCGATCCTCGCCTTCAGAGACGATGATGCCTTCAGAGATGATGACAGTGCGGCGCTGAATGCTGCTCTGGTGCATCACCTGCCGGGCCGCTTGCGGCTCCGGTCGGCTGTGCTGAAGGGCGATCCGCAGGCCGCTGCGAAGGCAAAATTGCGGCTCAGCCAAATTCGAGGGGTCACCTCGGTCACGGCCAATCCGTGTACCGGGAGCCTGCTCCTCGAATATGATCCGGTCATCGTTGCTCCCGGCAAGCTGACCGAGATCCTCGAATGCCGCGGCTTTATCAGGCCTGTTGCTCCGCAACATACCCAAGCTGAGCCGGAATGGGCGGATCACCTTGCGAGCGCAGTCACGGGCTGGCTCGCCGACGCGCTCGCGCAGCAACTCGCGCTGACGCTGATCCGCGTGGTGGCGTAAGAAGGCGCAAGCCCCGCGGCGTCAATCAGCGCCGCGGGGTCTGGGTCACAGCGCACTGCGCCGGCTGCCGCCGCCACCGTCGATCGTGACGATCGAGCCGGTGGTGTAGCCCGAGCGGTCGGAGGCGAGAAAGGCGGCC
>Ga0070766_10001739_pt1 | contig 10712 bp, 7 predicted proteins | sample HubBroMetageWFT6_FD_69782 | JGI IMG/M metagenome (GOLD analysis project Ga0070766, IMG submission 69782) | Warmed and freeze-thawed soil microbial communities from the Hubbard Brook experimental Forest, New Hampshire - Hubbard Brook CCASE Soil... | ecosystem: Environmental > Terrestrial > Soil >... | reverse complement strand
AGGTCACCAGCAGGAAGCAAGCAATTGCAATTGGTCTCTCCGAGGCTCGCAAGAAGGGGGCCAAGGTTCCCCAGAAAAAAGCCAGCTAGTTGCGGTTCCGGCGCATTGGCGAGTTGATGAATGCCAATGTGCCGTTATTCATTCTGATGAGGCGCTTAGGCTCGACCTGCCAACTGTCCCCCGTTCGTCGCTAGGGGTATTTCAGCGAACTCCTACGGACGGTGCCGGATTCACTCGTAGCGTCACGTCGGGCTAGAGTTCATTACCTGTACTGAGACCGCCCGCCCCGGCAGACGCGGAAGGGAAGACGGATGCCGCCATTGGTAGTAAATTGACCCAGCGTCGCTCCAGCGCAGACACTTCGCGGCTCTTCGCCCTCGTCGCAGGAGTTGTTGCAGTTGCAACGCTATATTTCGCGCGGGCCGTCCTCATACCGTTCGCGCTCGCGATGCTCGTCAGCTTTCTACTCACTCCGCTGGTAAGGCTGCTGGAAAAGCTTCGTCTGCCCAGGGTTGCTGCCGTGCTTCTGGCCGTCATTCTCGCGATGGCGGCAGCGGCCTTCGTAGCGGTAAAAGTTACCAACCAACTGGTCGATGTCATCGCCCAGCTTCCAATTTACCGAGCCAACCTTGACAGCAAAATTGCCTCCTTGCATAAGGGCAGCAATATTGGCCTGCTCCGGGCCTCGGAACAGATCAGCGATCTCAGCCAGGAAATGGTGGCAACCCTCCCCGGCACGGCAAGGGCGACTCCACAGAATAGTCGTGGATCGAAATCAGACAAGCCGGTAGAAGTGCAGGTCGTAAAGCCATCCGGAGGCGCGTGGGAGGCCTTGCTGACCGTGTTGACTCCAGTGGGTGTCGCAGGAGTCGTGCTGGTCTTCACCGTTTTCATTCTGCTTCGGCTCGAAGACTTGAGAAATCGCTTTATTCGTTTGGTGGCTCGCAACCACTTGAGCACGATGACGCTTGCCCTGGATGACGCAAGCCGGAGGATTGGCAAATATCTGCTCCTGCAATTTGTCGTCAATAGCTTATTCGGAATTGTCATTGGCACGGGTTTGCATCTCATCGGGCTGCCTAATGCGCTCTTATGGGGTGTTATTGCGGCGGTCTGCCGGTTCCTGCCCTATGTAGGGGCGCCTGTAGCTGCCGTCATGCCCATCGTCTTGTCGGTGGCGGTTTTCCCGGGATGGACCCGATCGCTCGTAATCGCCGGGCTCTATCTCGTCACTGAGATAGTGCTGGCGAACTTCGTCGAACCGATGCTCTATGGCGCCAATACCGGCATCTCTTCGCTCGCGATTTTAGTGGCCGCTGTGTTCTGGACGCTGCTTTGGGGGCCGATTGGATTAGTAGTCTCAACGCCTTTGACGGTGTGCCTGGTGGTGTTAGGGCGACATGTTCCTGATCTGGAGTTCCTGCACGTCCTATTGGGAGATGAGCCAGTATTGACCCCCGACATGCATTTCTATCAGCGGATGCTGGCGTCGGATCTCGGTGAGGCTCGGCAGGTGCTAAGCGCATATTTGCATGAAAAGTCTTTGCAGGAGCTATATGAATCAGTGGTGATCCCATCGCTTGCCATGGCGCAGCGCGACCGGAATCAAGACGATCTTGATGAAGCCGCTGGAGACTCCATCAGTCGGAATACGCGCGAGCTGGTTGAAGAACTGAACGAAGAATACGTCGATTCCCGGGACCTTTCTTCCGGCACGTCCCAGCCCCCTCAATCCGCGATCAGGGGCAGAACAGATGCTAGCCGCACCCGCATCGTCTGTGTGCCCACGAGAACCAGTGCAGACGAAACAATTGGAATCATGCTCGTGCAATTACTCGAACGCCGGGGCGAACCTGTGCGGTGCCTCCCGCTTGGCAGCTGGGAAGAAATGATTGATCAGCTATTCGAGTACAAACCTGACGTGGTGCTTGTCTCGGCATTGCAGCCTTTCGCGCTCACTCATGTCAGGAAACTCTATTCAAAAATTCGAGCTCGACTGCCGCAAACGAACATTTTAGTTGGGCTGTGGAATTTCAGTGGCGCGATAGAAGGTGTCGCAGCACGCTTCGGTCCGCAGGTCGAGGGACTGATTGTGACCAACCTCGCGGCGGCAGTGAAGGTGATCGGTGATCTAGCTGGTGAGCGCCGAGTCCCGCAGGATCATGACGCAATCGCGTCGCGCTGATGCGTGCGACGGAGGCAAGCATGAGAATGAAGGTGGCGAAAGAAGAGCCGGACCCTTCACCAGTAGCGGTCTCGACCCGCAAGGAACAGAAGCAGGTCGAGGAGCGGATGGCTATCGGCGCCCATGTTGTGTATGAGGCTATCCGGCGCGAAGGCGACGAAGGTCGTGTCCGGCCTGCAGGGTTCTAAAGAACCCACCTCGATGATCATCACTAACCGCTCACCCCGAATAGTGAACCTCACAGGCGGATCGGTCCAGCATGTCACCATTCAACCCGACGTAGTTCGCCCCGATGGGACCTAGCAACTCACGAGGGCGGGCGAGGCGGGGGGCGCTTTTGACATCTCCGTTGTGGCCACCGGGCCGCCTGCCTCGCAGCTTCCTATTGACCGTTTGGCTGATCGCACAATTGATCGCTGGTCGCAGACGAACCATATCTCGGTTTCCGCCAAGGCCCGCTCACTCATCGAGTTAGGCATCGATGATGACGCGCATGCCCAGTCAGACGAGTTTTTGCGTTCTCAGATGGCCTGGCACGCGGACCCCGTTTCCTTGTTCGATTGGACGCTTCTCCGCCCTCGGACACCGGCGATAGGCCGACATCATTATTGCAGCCCCATGAACCTGGGTCCGGATCGGCCGAAGCGCACTTGGTGCTGAAGCAGCTTGCGGGCATCGTCGCTCAGAATTCTCGGGCTGATCACGCCTTGCGAAGTGCTCTCGCTGGTCGCAACACCGTGTGTCGGGGTCGCAAGATAGGTGTGAATTTCGCCGGTGCTGGTCAGACCCAAGCCGGTGATTTCCCCTCGGGAATTGATGGAGCAACCAGTTAGTAGATACAGGGGAGAATCAGCCGCAATCAGGGTGTTGAGGTCGGTCATTACGCCTTTCTCCCACAGAAAAGCCCGCGGGTTGAAGTTCGCGTCCAGGGACGCGCCAACCACCGAGCCGGCATCGTTAATGCTGATGCTGACGCTCGCTACGTCCCCGGAGAGTGTGCCCAAATCCTGCATCCCAGTTCTCTTGGTCCAGAGAAAAGCGTGAAAAGTTGTGTCGCCCGGTAGGTCCGAGTTACCGACCGCCTCGCCTTGGTTATTAATGCCATAGGCGATGTTTCCGCCCGCCTGTCCCGTTTGGCCGCCGAGATTGCCGAGGTCAATCGCTTTGCCTTTTTCCCAGAGCAAGGCATGAACCGGGACAAGGTTGTAAAGGAAATTCGAGTTGAAAGTTGCACAAGCGCCCGACCCGCCGACAACCTCTCCGTTGTCATTGATCTCCTGGGCGACGCCATCTGAATCGCCCGCAACCGTAGGCAGCTCGTGAATCAGTCCTTTTTCCCAGACTACGGGCTTAAATTGGAGAACTTGGGGAGCTGGGCAGCCTGGGTCCGGTGTCGAGTTCTCAGCAAATCCGGCCACTTCGCCCCGATTGCTGATCGCCCACGCGACGCCGCTGTTGCCACCGAGTGTCGGGAGCTGAATCATTCCCCCGTCCTGCCACAAGAGAGGTAAACAGGTAAGGTGGGTACCGAATCCACAAAAATCTTCACCGTCGGGATCCGGAGTAGAGGTTTCAGCTTCACCTACAGACTGGAATCTGTCGTTGTCGCCAAACGCGATGTTGTTGGGTCCCCCGAGTCCGGACGCGCCGATGTCGAGCTTCAGTTTCCCCAGCCAAAGGACTGCGTGCTGATTGCCGTCCGGGAGGCTCGAAGAGCCACTCACTAGACCATACCTGTTAATAAAGAATGGTTGGCTAAACGTTCCGCCCTCCAACGTGCCGAGGTCGGTGACCGTGTAGTGTTGAACATGCTTTGCCGGCTGTTGTTGCTCTCCCTGCGCGACGACACAAACCGGGATCGCCAGCGCTGAGAGTAAGCAAACTGCGCAGATGGGATTCAGTAACGGAGATTTCATGTTCCCTCCTTGTTGGAACTTTCTCTCGAAGGCTTTCTATCTAGTAAGACGGGAACTGGAGGTAAAAACCGTCACGGTGAATCAGAAGTAAACAAAATGAGGACTGCTAACTGGTAACTAGACAATCATGGGGGCGTGGGCCTCTTAGCAGTTGGTGTAGAGTATTGAGACTGTGGAGGCTTGGATGGAGCCGCCTTCTGCCCACGACATCACCCAGCTGCTCAGGGCCTGGACCGGAGGAGACCAAGAGGCTCTGGAAAAACTCACCCCTCTGGTGTTTCAGCAATTGCATCGAGTGGCGCAACGCTATATGGCGGGGCAGCGGCCCGGTCACACTCTGCAGACCACCGCTCTGGTGAACGAAGTGTACCTGCGGCTAGTCGACTGTGCACAAGTCAACTGGCAGGATCGGGCGCACTTTTTTGCCGTGTCCGCGCAGCTGATGCGGCGTATCCTAGTCGATTTTGCCCGCTCCCGCGGCTACCAGAAAAGAGGCGGTCACGTGCCTCACGTTTGCTTGGAGGACGCCCCGTCGGTCTCCAATGAACCCGATGCGAACATTGTTGCCCTGGATGACGCGTTGAAGGCGTTGGCCGAGGTAGATGATAGGAAAAGCAGGGTGGTCGAACTTAGATTTTTCGGTGGCCTGAGTATTGAAGAAACTGCCGAAGTCTTGGGGGTTTCGCAGGAAACGGTCGGAAGAGACTGGAAAATGGCAAAGATGTGGCTGCTGCACGAGCTGAGTGGGCGAAATTGAAACATGGAGCCTGAACTTTGGCGTCGGGTTGAAGAGCTTTGCCAGCGTGCTATGGAGCTTGACCAGAGCCGCCGCGGTGAATTCCTCGAACGCTCCTGTGGGGCCGACAACGAACTTCGGCGCAAAGTGGAGGCGCTACTGGCTCACGAGACAAAGGCCGAGCATTTCATAGAGTCGCCCGCTCTGGAAGTGATCGGCAAACTGGTGGCCCGCGAGCCAAGGATGAGGGAAGGGGAATCGAAACTGATCGGCACTGCAGTGTCCCATTACCGCGTTGTCGAAAGGCTGGGCGGCGGTGGTATGGGTGTGGTCTATAAAGCTGAGGACACGGAGCTTCACCGCTTCGTTGCTCTCAAATTCCTGCCAGAAGATGTCGCCCAGGACCCGCTGTCACTGGCCCGCTTCCAACGCGAAGCGCAAGCTGCATCGGCTCTCAACCATCCCAACATCTGCACCATTTACGAAGTCGGGCAGCAGGACGGCAAGCCGTTCATCGCCATGGAGTTCCTCGACGGCGTGACACTGAAGCACTGCATTGGTGGAAAGCGGGTGGAGACCGGTCTGCTGCTTAGCCTTGCGATTCAGATTGCCGACGGACTCGACGCCGCCCACACTGAAGGCATCATCCACCGGGACATCAAGCCCGCCAACATATTTGTGACCAAGCGTGGACACGCCAAGATCCTCGATTTTGGACTGGCCAAGGTGACGGCCAAGTCCGCGTCCACGAGGCCGGTTGCGGACGCCGCTACGCTGACCGAGGAAGAGCCACTGACCCGCCCTGGCTCTGCTCCCGGCACGGTTTCGTATATGTCGCCCGAGCAAGTGCGAGCCAAGGAACTTGATTCCCGGACCGACCTGTTCTCTTTCGGCGTGGTCTTGTACGAGATGGCTACGGGTCTGCCGCCTTTCCGCGGCGAAAGTTCGGGTGTCATAGCGAAAGCCATACTGGACGGGACGCCGACGCCAGCGGTGAGGCTGAATCCTGAAGTGTCCCCCGAGCTGGAACGAATCATTAATAAGGCTGTGGAAAAAGACCGTGATTTGCGTTACCAGCACGCGGCCGACCTGCGCACCGACCTTCAGAGGCTGAAACGAGACTGGGATTCCGGAATAGTGGCGACAAGTGCGAGGCCCGTGGCCTCAACAGGTGCTGCCAAACGTTGGAAGACCATTGTTCCTGCTGCCATCGCCGCGCTGGCTTTATCAGTCGGCAGTGTCTTCTATTTCCACCAAAGTCCAAAACTCACAAATAAGGACACCATCGTGCTTGCCGATTTCTCCAATACCACGGGTGACCCAGTCTTTGACGGCACCCTGCGGCAAGGATTGGCTGTGCAACTGGAACAGTCGCCTTTCCTCAGTATTGTGCCCGATCAGCAAATCCAGCAGACCCTGCAGATGATGGACCAGAAGCCGGATGTCAAGCTCACCCCCGACATTGCCCAGGAACTCTGCCAGCGGACAGGCAGCGCCGCTGTCCTCGGCGGCTCGATAACGCAGATCGGCACGCCGTACCTTGTGACCGTCAAGGCGGTCGACTGCGCAAGTGGCAAGTCGCTAGCAAGCGCGGAAGCTCAGGCGAGCGACAAGAACCACGTGCTCGATGCGCTGGGAAAGACAGCTTCGGACATTCGAAACAGACTAGGCGAGTCGCTGAGCACTCTGCAGAAATTTGACGCTCCTCTAGAACAAGCCACGACGCCGTCGCTTGAAGCCCTGAAAGCCTTCAGTTCAGGTTTTCAAATTCACATTACTACCGGGGATGCGGCGGCTGTTCCGTTTTATAGGCGAGCCATCGAACTCGACCCAAATTTCGCACTCGCCTACCTATGGTTGGGCCTCTCGTTTAACGATATTGGTGAACTCAGTAAGGACGTTGAGTATACCCGCAAGGCTTACGAACTGCGCGACCGGACGAGCGAGCCTGAGAAGTACTTCATCACGGCTCGCTTCCATAAGGTGGTCACCGGGAACATGGAAAAGGCCGAAGAAGCCCTCCAGCTTTGGATACAGGCGTATCCCCGCATGGCACAACCCCATATTTACTTAGCGGGGGCAGTCTACCCGAATATAGGTCAATATGAGAAAGCAGTTGAAGCAGGCCGACAGGCAGTCCGCTTGAGTCCGAACTTTTCCCCCTCGTACACACTCCCGATGTTTGACTACATCTCCCTGAATCGCATCGATGAAGCGAAGGCCACGTACGAGCAAGCTCTCAAACACCAACTGAAAAGCTTTCTCTTCCACCTCGCCCTGTATCAGATTGCCTTTTTGCAGAACGATGCAGCGGGGATGACGAAGCAGGTATTACTATCGGCGGGAACGCCGGGACTCGAAGCTACCTTGTTCGCGAACGAGGCCGATACTGCTGCCTATTCCGGACACCTCACAAGCGCCCGAGAGTTTTCCCGTCAAGCGGTAGATTCTGCCGAACGGGTCGGAGATAAGGAAGCCGCTGCAACCTACTCCGCCCTTTCAGCTCTCCGGGAGGCCTTGTTCGGCAACGCAGACGAAGCAAGACGGCGTGCCACTCTGGCAATGAGGCAACCGGCAGGCCACGATCTGCAATATGCTTCCGCGCTTGCGTGGACTTATGCTGGGGACGACGAGCGAGCGCAAGAACTTACCGACGATTTGGGCCAGACGTTCCCGGAAGCCACAGTCGTGCAATTCAATTACCTGCCAACGCTCCGCGCAAAGCTTGCGGTCAGCAAGGGAAATGCTTCTGAAGCCCTGGGGGCTCTCAGAGCCGCCCTGCCGTATGAGCTAGGACGGACGACTTACAGTAGTTACGGCTGGACGGCCCTGTATCCTGTTTATGTTCGCGGAGAAGCCTATCTAGCCGCCCATCAGGGCAAAGAAGCCGCCGCTGAGTTTCAGAAAGTGCTCGACCATCGCGGAATCGTATTGAACCAACCCATTGGCGCTCTCGCTCTTCTTCAGCTTGGTCGCGCATATACATTGCAGGGCGACACAGCAAAGGCAAAGACTACATATCAGGACTTCCTCACCCTGTGGAAGGACGCCGACCCCGACGTCCCCATCCTGAAAGAAGCCAAGGCAGAATACGCGAACCTGAAGTAAACGGGTTACGCCGCAGGAAGGCCCGTTCTGCGAGATCAAACTGGATCGGTACCAGGAAACGCCCATCGCGTAAGCGTCCGGCCAAACTTTCAATTACCCATAAGTCTGACTGGATGGAGCTGCGGGTGGGCGGTTTGTGAGATAGTTCGGCCTCAAGGTATGCACTTATGGCCAAGGGATAACGGATGCTGAACTGCCGTCATGAACAAACGGCAGGAGTTGTTGAGCTTCGCTGAGCAATATCTCTGCTGCACGGCTTCCCGGGGTGACGCCTGGATTGATCAGGAACTGGCGGACTGCAAGTTCAGAGACGTGCGGCTCGGCAAGCGATTTCGCAAGCTTTTACAGCAGTTCTCGGACGGCATAGGTGGAAGCATCCCATGGGTTTGCCAGGATTGGGCGAACACCAAGGCTGCCTATCGTTTTTTCTCGAACGGCAAGGTCAGCGAAGAAGCGATTCTGGCAGGGCATTTCCAGTCCACTCGCGAGCGTTTTGTCGCCAACGACGGGCCGGTTCTGATTCTTCATGACACGACGGAGTTCATCTACCGGCGTGACGATGTGACCGCTGTCGGGGTTCTTGACGACTCAACCACGGGCCGGGACAATCTGGGCCGCGTGCGCCACTATACCCCCGCTGGAAGTCTCTACACCAAGTTCTTGATAGTTGCCACTAAATCCGTGGCGAGACGACCTTTGTCCAGGCAAGCATCGCATCCAGCCTCAATAACTCGGGGCAACATTATAAATGGATCGTGCTGGCTGATTACCACGAGCTTCGCGTTCGGCAATTCCTGCCGTAAACGATGGGCAACGTCCAACCCGCTTAGGCCCGGCATGCTGATATCCAGAAGAATAACGTCGGGCAGGAGTTCCCGTGCCATTTGAATCGCCTCTGAGCCATCCTTGGCTTCTCCGCAGACTGTCCAATCCGACTCGTCCGACAATAGCCTTATGACTCCACGACGAACCGCGTCATTGTCGTCTGCAACCAGAATGCGTATCTCAGTTGTGATCAGAATTCCATCCTTCTATTGAGCTGCTTCCTGAGCAGCCTTGGATGGCTGGAGTATAGCCTCTAATTCGGACACCGCGGCCGTTGCCAACGGGAATGTGACCACGATTGCGGTACCGGCGCCTTTCGATTGAATATCGATTTCGCCCTTGAAATGGCGGATGCGTTCACGCATTCCGGCAATGCCCACGCCCGTGCGTTGTGCCTTAATCGCAGCGAGCTTTTCAGCCGGTATTCCTTTGCCTTGATCCTGAATCTCAAGCAAAACATTGTGGGCGCTGCGAGAAAGATGGATCGTCGCCGTTTTGCTTCCGGAATGGCGATGAATGTTCGTTAAGGATTCCTGGATGATGCGAAAGATCGCCAGCTCAAGGTCGGCGGAGAGCCTGCCGAAGTCCTCGGCAATATCGAGCTCGATTTCCAAGCCGCTCCGCTCCATCAGGCCCTGCATGTACCAATTAATCGCCTGCGACAAGCCGGTTTCATCCAGTAAGGGAGGATGCAAGAGGTAAGACGTCGTGCGGATCTCCTTGTTGAGCTGCAGTACCAGATTCTGTGTGTCTTCCAGAGCGCCGGCAAGTGACGGATTTTGTTTTGCGTGCCGGTTGATGGCGGCGAGATTCATACTCAGGCTGGCTATCAGTTGACCGGCGCTATCGTGCAACTCGCGCGCAATATGTCATCTCTCATCATCCTGCATTTTCAATAATCGGTTCGATAGCTCGCGGAGCTGCTCGGACTGCTGGAGGACTTCGGCATTCCGATACTCCAATTCTTCTGTCCGTTCGCTTACTTGAATTTCGAGGCTATTGGACAGCATACGCAGTCGCTCCTCACTTTCACGTAATGTTTTGTCGTTCTGTTTCTGTTGGGTGATGTCGTTGTTCGTTTCGAGAACGCAATTCTGATTTCCGCGCCGGTCAATATCGAGCGCCCAACGGCTGGCAACCACAATCTTGGTGCCGTCCTTGCGCCTGTGAATCAGTTCGCCAGTCCAGCGACCGTCGCGGTGAAGCTGTTCAGAAATATGCTCCAACGGTTCGGGGAATTCGGTACGAAACAAGTCATGGGTCACGCGGCCCATCGCTTCCTCGCGGCTGTAGCCATATAGGTCGCACGCGCTTCGGTTCCAATACGTAACGCGGTCAGCACCGTCGCGAACCATGATTGCATCGCTGCTCAAGTCGAGTAACTGAGCTCGTTCCGTTAACGCTCGCTCGATCTCCTTTCGCTCCGTAATGTCGCGGGCTACTTTCGACGCCCCGACAACGCATCCTGCGTCATCCTTCACCGGCGAAATCGTAAGCGAAAGGCTGAGCAACTCCCCATCCTTGCGCCGACGAAGAGTCTCGAAATGGTCGATCCGTTCGCCCCGCTTCAATCGTTCAAGAATCTTGGCTTCCTCATCCCGTCGATCTTCAGGAATGATCAGTGTGATGTGCCGGCCCACGGCTTCTTCGCAGGTGTAACCAAACAACCGCTCCGCACTCTTATTCCAACTTGTGATTACCCCGTCCAGAGTCTTGCTGATAATAGCGTCATCGGAAGAATCCACAATGGCGGCGAGGAGGCTGCTTGCGCGCCCACGTTTGTCGCGTTCTGCTTTCTCAAGCATCTGGCTGGTGACTTCGACGGCGTAGACCAGTATTCCTTCTACCTCTTCGTCCAGGCCGCGCAGCGGCTGATAAACGAAGGTGAAATATATGTCTTCATTTTGGTCCGTCACAGCGTTGTTGAGGACCGCTTTCACTT
>Ga0070766_10001737_pt1 | contig 10712 bp, 7 predicted proteins | sample HubBroMetageWFT6_FD_69782 | JGI IMG/M metagenome (GOLD analysis project Ga0070766, IMG submission 69782) | Warmed and freeze-thawed soil microbial communities from the Hubbard Brook experimental Forest, New Hampshire - Hubbard Brook CCASE Soil... | ecosystem: Environmental > Terrestrial > Soil >... | reverse complement strand
GGAACTTGTTGAAAACAAACGGCAGCAGCTAAAGAGAAAAATACCTCGCCCGATCTCCCTCTCCTACTTGGCCGAACTACTCAGCAAGGCATCGAGGGCCTTCAAAACGAAATACTGTCTGCGTGGGGGAAGCTCTTGAATCCTCTCCACGCGGCGCTGTACACGCAGGCTAGGCTTGCGGCGAAGAGGAGACCGGGACTCCTTCGGTTGCAACAGTTCATCGGTAGAAATCTCTAGCGCGTTGGCGAACCGGACGACGATATCGGCATTCAGCCGCAACCTGCCTCGCTCATAGTCCGAGACGAGTCTCTGTGTGACACCGACGCGTTCCGCTAGTTCCACCTGAGTCCAACCGCGCTCTTTCCGTAAACGGGCCAGCCGCTCACGGGGCAGTTCTGACTCCGGCCCGTGGGCTGATTTAGGACGGGTGGCACAGCCTTTGCGTTTGAATTTCCGGGTGGCCGTCCCTTCTCGGTTTTTCGAAGGGGCGGGGATTTTGGTTTATCTCTTGTCCGACGATCTAGATTCATTCTCCAAATCGCACCGACTCGCTCAATCTGCATCGCAAGGCCAAAAGGGGCACACGTCGATGGCATGGTTCTATGAAATTCGCAGCTCAAACAACGCCGTCGTGAAGCGAGATGGCGGCTTTGCCACCCAAGACGCCGCGAAGATTGCCGGACGCGAAGACGCCAAGAAAATGAGAGACACCCGCCAGCCGGATAGGCCGGATGTTGGGACCATCCTGGTTGGACAGAATGCGGAAAAGACCACGCGAAATTGATCCCGCTACAGCTGCCCACGAACGCAATGCCCAATATGTCCGTGCTGTAGACCCTCGATTTTGTGACTTGCAAGTTGACCGGACGTTTCTTATTGAAGTATTCTTCATCACTTGCGGCCGGAGCTTTCTTCGAGCGGTGCATCATGAACAACTTCGACCGAAATTCATCTCGAATACTCGCCTCAAGAAAGGAGCGTTATGCCTGGAAAAATCGATCCGCTCAATAAAAAACGATATGGTTCGGTAACTGCAATTCTGACGGTGACCGACGTGAAAGCGGCAGCCGCCTTTTATCAAAAAGCACTCGGCTTCGCCAAACGGGGGATCATGAATGGTCCGGACGGCAAGGCGATCCATGCCGAGCTGACCCTGCGCGGCACGACATTAATGTTAGGGCCGGAAATGCCGCAGATGGGTTCTCGCAGCGCGAAAACTATCGGCGCCTCGCCGACTAGTTTGTATCTGCTGACCCAGAATGTGGACAAGACGGTTGCCAAGGCCGTGAAGCTCGGCGGCACGACCAAAGGACCCGTGATGGATATGTTCTGGGGCGACCGCTGTGGAACGATTGTCGACCCCAATGGTTACATTTGGATGGTCGCTACTCACATTGCGCAACCCACACCGAAGGAAATGCAACAGAAAATGAAGGAACAAATGGCTAGCCAACAGGCAGCCCGCGCTGCCAGTGGCTCCTGAGTAGCTTCCTTCAAGCTCCGCTTTGTTTCATATGCCAAAGCGCTCCTGTCTGGCAGGAGGGCGACCGGGTTCGCCCGTAAAGTTTCACGACGCGTGTGCTGAACCCCGATTCAGACGCGAATCCGTGGACAAAGATAACTCTGATGATCTCGAACTGCCTCACCGTCGCAGCTTATTGCCGCATCTATACATGACGAAAAGGTTCCTCGATATTCTCGCCGGAAGGTTCTTTGACATCCCGCTCGAGTGATTTGGTGACCAGTTCCTTGGAATTAAGAGCAACTGCCAGCACCAAGGTAAGCACAATTCCCCCAAAAAGAATCCCGAAGGCAAGATCCACAATGCCTGGAGCAATTTTGAGATGCTCCAGAGCCATGGCCACCGCCAGGACGATCACCAGCCATTTCACGCCCAGGCTTAACAAACGCGCATACTGGAGATTCAAGTTCACGGCTCCAATCAAAACGCTTCTTGCAAGAAAGCTGGCAATAATGCTGCCAACCAGCAAAACCAACATAGCGCCCACAATGTTGGGGACATAGGCGAACACGCTGCGAACGAGAAGGGATGTCGATTCGGCATCAAATGCCGCGATTCCAATCAAAAATCCCGCGAGGATGACGACGCAAGCGGTCGTTCGCGAAACCAAACGCGTCGGGCTGTTCATCGGCGACCACTCTTGGATGGATGCGAAACCCCAGCGGTTTAACCGTTCGTCGAATCGTATGCTGGCAAGCAGCCGGCGCACCACAATTGCAAGAACCCAGGCCAATACGAAAGAAATCAGCAGCGCCACGATGAGCGCCACCATTCCCGGCAACTGGTGTGCAAGCCCGGTGAGGAATTTCGTCGTCGACTGATCCAATGCTTGCTTGACTTGGTCCCACATACATCACCTCCGTTCTGAATCGCTACGGATTGAATCGGTCAGGCCACCGCCAACGAGCTATCAAGTACGGCTTGGCCGCTTCGTAAGCGAGAGACAGGCGCTCGATTCGTTGCTCGACACTCGTCGCTCCAGCCGTCTCTAATTCCCGCGCATAGGAGACGACCCATGCCAGGTACAGGGGTGTCATCGACCGCAGCAGGTGATCGCGATTGATCGTTCGCAGGCGATGCGCCAGCGCGAAGTCATAAACGATTCGCGCCCACAGTTCGTCTGGCATTTTGACCTGCTCCGGTGCCAGGCGGGACAATTTCCTGAGTTCCAGCAAAGTTGCAGGCGGAAGCACCAAACTCCATATCTCTTGAAGGTCGCGAACTCCCAACCGGAACGTTTCCACCATGCGGTTCAAATCCACGGTTCCCGTTTCTTGTGATTGAGGCTGACGTTCGCCGCGCGCCGGCACCGGAACGGAGCCGCGCGTTCTTTGCCAGCACGCGGCGCTTCGTTCCATTTCCAGAAAGATGGGCCCCATGACCTGGGCTACCAGAGAACTCATGTTCGTCCAATCCGTTGGCGGGTAGAGGCGCGCTCCCACGTGCACCTGGCATATTTGCAGGTTTTCGCACACGGCCACCGGCGCAAGCGATGCCAAAGGGTGCGACTGATTCGTCCCGGCGTTGGCATTCCGATTCATCCCCAGTATCTTCTGAGCCAGTTTTCGCGAAACGCCCACGTCCGGCCCGAATGGATTGTTAATTCTCTTTCCGTATAAACAGCGCGTAAGGGGATAGACGATGCCGCTGTTCAGAAAGCCCTGAAACATGCGGGGCGCGTAATAGGGCGCAACGAAGTCAAAATCCGATTCGAGCAGAGGGCCCAACATTTGACAAACCCATTGTGGCGACGCGCTCTCCATCTCGGAGGCAACGAAGCAGCACGCCCGAGCCCCCAGTTTCCCCGTCGCCGCGAAAAGCGATTGACACGCAATGGATATGCTCTGCAGAGGCGCCCCCAGAGGGTCCGGACCAACGGCAGACCAGGGCAGCAAGGAGAGCGAGGTATCCTCTTGTTGGGCGCTTTGAGCATTTGCTGCGGCCGTGTTGCTGGCGGAATCGCGCCGCAGAATCACGATTCGCGGGAGCCCGGGCAGGGCACGCAGCCCTTCGCACAGATTCATGAGGCCGTCCTGGCCGAGATCGGCGAGGACGCCCACCACGAGATCGGCGCTCTCGATTTGCGCGGCTCTTTCCTGCGTTTGTTGCGGGATGGAGTCTACTTCCACCGTTCAATCCTCTATGGGTTCAGCTCGCTTCGCTTCATGCGCCGCTAAGGTAACCGCGTATGGAACAATTCAAACTTGCAGCGACAGCATCCCCAACAGCGGGATGCGCACCCATCCGGGCCGGCTGTTCAATTCATAGAGTATTTCATACAGCGCCTTATCCAGCAGAAAGACATCCAGCAATTTCCTAAAGTCGGTGCTGTTCGCCGGGAGAAAAGCGGCGCCGCACGCGGCGTCCCGATAAGCGCGCAGGAATTCCGCCGCCACGAACCGCTCCCACAGGTGCGCCCAGGGTTCCAGACGCGCAAGGTCCTCGGGATGCCGCGCCGTGTAATTAATCAGGGTCCCATACGCAGCATAACTGAAAGACCGCAACATGCCTGCCACATCCTTCAGCGGGCATTGCTTGGAGCGCCTGTACTCCAACGATCTGGCGGGTTCGCCTTCAAAATCCAGGATCACGAAATCGGTTTTCACGCGGAGGACTTGTCCAAGGTGGAAGTCCCCGTGAATTCGGATTCGCTGCGTTCGAAGATCATCGAATTTCACGTTGGCCAAATAATCCAGAATCCGGCGGCGCCGGCTCAGAACCGCAGCTGCAATATCAACTAATTCATCGGGCAAACGGGACACATGCTCCTTTAGCACATCGAAGACACCTGCGGCATGCCGGCGAGCGTCCGCAAGCTGAGTCTGGAGATCGTCAAGCGTCATGGGTTCGGGCGCGAATGCCGGATTGTCTGTCGGTGAAGCCAGCGCCAGGTGCAACTCAGCGGTGCGGCGCCCCAGCATCGCGGCAGACTTGAGATAAATGCCCACATGGTCGCGCGCGAGTTGAGAAGTGGGTCGTTCGGAAAGATCAAGCGGGTCACCAAGTTCGCCGCTTGCGTTTTCCGGAAAGGTTCCCGCGGAACACGTCTCGTAGTAGCGGTCGAGCTCCTCGACCGTCCATTTCCAACCGTCGCCTTCATTGGCCACGAGGCCTTGCAGCATCGCGAGGATGGTCGGTTCCGTACCCACAGCCGGCACGTATTCGACCAACCCGGCAAACGGCGCTATTCCTTTGAAGCTTGTTTTCTCCGTCAGGTAATGGCCGATCTCACAATCCGGATTCACACCGGCTTCCAGCCGGCGGAACAACTTGAGGATGAACCGGTCTCCGAAGAGAATTGACGAATTGCTTTGCTCCGCCGAACCGCGCCGCACCTGCAGCGGCGCTTCCGCAGTTCTTAAAATTTCCCGAAAAGCCTTGCCGCGCAGGCCCTGAACGTGGCCGTGGTGTGCTTCAAGTTTGCGGGCTTTTTCGATCAGCGAGAACATCGCCTCACACACCTTGTCGTCAAAAACTCCGTCGTGCAACAGGCCGCCTGCTCCCTTCGACACGATGGCGGCAATGCTGGCGTTGGGGGCAGCACGCCGCAATTCGTCTTCGGCCTCTCCAAACGTCATGGCCAGCGGCAATTGATACGTGTCCGACAATCCGCCATCGAACTGCACTTCAACCAGCGCCAGCGCTGAAGGTGAAGCGTCCAAATCAGCCCAATCCATAATTTTCGTCGTCTCGATGCTTCGAGACTTCCCCGCAAACCAGCGCTGCTTCGGCAGATACTCCGGAAGATCCACGGTTTCCAGCCGGGCACGGCTCGTGCCTTCGAGGAGGCTCTTCCAGCCCGGGGTCACGTCGAACGGTGCGTGTTCGACGAATTCCACGCCGGCATCGGCGGGTTCAGTCTTCCGCTGAAGCTCCAGCCAAAGGAAACTGTAGGGCGCCAAAGTAAGCCTGTACGGCTGACGCTCAACCGCGGGAAATTCCACGTACCCCAGCATCTCTACCGGAATCATGCCCTCCAATTTTGAAAGGTCCAGGTCCACCGGCTGCGCAAAACGAGAGAGATTGGCGACGCACAGAACCTGTTCGCCGTCATAGCCCCGGAGATACGCCAGAACTTTACGGTTGGCCGGGTTGAGAAACTCGATTGTGCCGCGTCCAAATACGCGGAAGAGTTTGCGCAAGGCAATCATGTTTCGCATCCAGTGAAAGAGCGAAGAGGTATCGCTCTGCTGGGCTTCGACGTTGATCGCTTCGTAACCCCAGACCGGATCCATGATGACCGGACTGTACAGCCGGGCAGGCGTCGCCGTGGAAAAGCCGGCGTTGCGGTCGGCATTCCACTGCATGGGAGTCCGAACGCTGTTGCGGTCTCCGAGATAAATGTTATCGCCCATTCCGATTTCGTCCCCGTAGTACAGGACAGGAGTGCCGGGAAAGGAAAGCAGCAGGCTGTTCAGCAGCTCGATTCGCCGGCGATTGTTGTCCACCAGCGGCGCCAGACGCCTGCGGATGCCCAGGTTGATGCGCATTCTGGGGTCCGCGCTATAGGCGAGATACATATAGTCTCGTTCATCATCGGTTACCATCTCCAGCGTCAGTTCATCGTGATTCCTCAGGAACAACCCCCATTGGCACGAATCAGGAATGGCCGGGGTCTGCGCAACGATGTCGGTAATCGGCAGCCGGTCCTCCTGGCGCAAGGCCATATAGATGCGCGGCATTAGCGGAAAATGAAATGCCATGTGGCATTCGTCGCCATCCCCGAAATACGGACGCACATCCGTTGGCCATTGATTGGCTTCCGCCAAAATCATTCGATTGGAATATCCGGCGTCAATTTCCTGCCGAAGCTTCTTGACCACCGCATGCGTTTCCGGAAGATTCTCGCAACTGGTGCCGTCGCGCTCGACCAGGTACGGGATCGCGTCCACACGCAGCGCATCCACGCCCATGTCCAGCCAATAACGCATGACCTTGACGATTTCTTCGATGACCCTGGGATTGTCAAAATTCAGATCGGGCTGATGGGAAAAGAAACGATGCCAGTAATATTGCTTGGCAATCGGGTCCCAGGTCCAGTTGGATCGCTCCGTGTCGGTGAAAATAACCCGGGCATCTTTGTACTTCTGATCAGTGTCGCTCCATACGTAGAAGTCGCGCTCCGGAGAATTCGGGGGAGCTTGACGCGCCGCCTGGAACCAGGGGTGTTGATCCGATGTGTGATTCACCACCAGTTCGATCATCACCTGCAAGTCTCGGTAGTGAGCCGCGTCCAAAAACGTTTGAAAATCCTCGATGGTGCCATACATCGGATGGACATTCAGGTAATCGGAAATGTCGTAGCCGTCGTCTTTGAGCGGCGAAGGAAAAAAAGGCAGCAGCCACAGGCAAGTGACGCCCAGATCTTGCAGATAATCCAATTTCTGCAGCAGTCCCGTAAAATCGCCGATTCCATCCGCATTGCTGTCCTTGAACGCGCGGACATGCAGTTCATAGATGACGGCATTTTGGTACCACAGAGGATCTGCTGCGCTGCCCGGCCGTTTTGCCATGATTCCTTTCTTTGCGCTTTACCTGGCGCCGTGAGATTCCGGATGGAACGCGACGATTCCAAGAGGGGGAAGCCTCAAGTTCAACGTGAAAGGCCGGGCATGCATCGGGAGCGGAATAGTTGCCAGACCGCCGAAATTTCCCTGTCCGCTTCCGCCATACAAAGGAGCGTCGCTGTTCAGCGCTTCTCTCCAGGCACCCTCCAGGGGAACGCCTACACGGTAATTCTCTCGAACCACTGGAGTGAAATTACACACGAATAGGGTTTGATCGTCCGCACTTGTTCCACGCCGGAGGAAGCTGATGACGCTCCGTTGCGAGTCCTTGCAATCGACCCACTCAAATCCGGCGGCATTAAAGTCAAAATCGTGCAGCGAAGACTGGCCGCGGTAAAGCGTATTGAGATCCCGCACCCAGCGCAGCAGTCCCGCGTGCAGTGGATTCTTCAGCAGCTCCCATTCGAGGCTCGCTTCATGATCCCACTCCGACCATTGCCCGAATTCATCACCCATGAATAGAAGCTTCTTCCCGGGATGGCCAAACATGTAACCGTAGAGAAGGCGCAGGTTCGCGAATCTCTGCCATTCGTCGCCGGGCATCTTCCGCAGCATGGAGCCCTTGCCGTAAACGACTTCATCGTGCGAGAAAGGCAGGACAAAATTCTCAGTAAACGCGTAAATCAGGCTGAAGGTGATCTGGTTGTGGTGGTAGCTGCGTAAGATCGGGTCTTGCGACATGTAGTCCAGCATGTCATGCATCCAGCCCATGTTCCACTTGAACCCAAATCCGAGGCCTCCAAGGTAGATGGGGCGCGAAACTTGCGGCCAAGCGGTCGACTCTTCAGCGATCATCATCACATCTGGAAAGGTTTCGTAAACGCGTTCATTTACCGCCCTCAAAAAATGAATTGCCTCTAAATTTTCCTTCCCGCCAAAACGATTCGGGATCCATTCGCCTTCGCGCTTACCGTAGTCGAGATACAACATCGAAGCGACGGCATCGACTCGAAGGCCGTCGACGTGGTACTTATCGAACCAGAACAAGGCATTGCTGATCAGAAAGTTTTGTACCTCATTGCGGCCGTAATTGAAAACGAAAGTGTTCCAGTCCGGTTGTTCCCCCTGCTTTGGATCTGCGTGTTCGTAGAGGTGAGATCCATCAAAATAGCCGAGTCCTGCTTCATCTTTTGGAAAATGCGCAGGCACCCAATCCAGGATGACGCCGATCCCTCGTTGATGAAGGTAGTCGATGAGATACATGAAATCGGACGGCGTACCAAACCTGCTGGTCGGAGCAAAGTAACCGATGATTTGGTATCCCCAGGAACCATCAAACGGATGTTCCATGACAGGGAGAAGTTCGACATGCGTAAAACCAGCGTCGTGGACGTAATCGGCCAGGAGGGGAGCCATCTCGCGGTAGGTCAGCCAGCGGTTACCCTCATCGGGAACGCGCCTCCAGGAGCCCAGATGCACCTCATAAATGGAAATTGGAGAGTTGAGGGAATTATTTTTTGCCCGGTTCGCCATCCAGGAACTATCCAGCCAGGAATAATCTTGCAGATCCCACACGCGCGACGCGGTGCGAGGCCGAATTTCGGCGGCGAAACCATAGGGGTCGGCTTTATCGACCACATAGCGCCGATCCCGGGAAACCACATGATACTTATAGGCGGCGCCCGGTCCGATATCCGGAATGAAGCTTTCCCAAACACCCGCCGAACTGGGGCGCATGATGTCCGTCGAAGAATTCCAATGATTGAAGTCCCCGATAATTGAAACACGTTCGGCGTTCGGCGCCCAGACGGCAAACTGCACGCCACGACGGCCCTTTTTCTCGCTCAGGTGAGCGCCGAGTTTCTCGTACGCGCGGCTATGCGTGCCTTCAGCGAAGAGGTACAGATCGAATTCACTCAAGTTGGATTGCAACACGTGACCTCCTTTCCACATGCACACGCCTGATTGGGTTGGATCGATTCCTCTAAAGGTAATAGTCGAAATCTGTCTCCTTGCGTACCCAAGGGCGCACGTGCAGGATGTGTGCTGGAAGACTCTCCGGCAATAATTCTATATAGTTCCGTGCTCCTTGCCACAGGTAGCGGCCTTCGCCAAGCAAATCGTGAACCTCAAAGGCATGAGTTGCGTCGAGACCGAGTGATTGGAGATCGAGATCCACCCAACCTGCTTGCGGGTGGAATGCATCAAGATTCACGATGACCACGATAATGTTGGAAAGATCTTCCGTCGCTTTGCTGTAACAAATCAACGAGGGGTTATCGGTGCCGTGGAAACGCAGATTCCGATCGCTCTGAAGCGCGGGATTCTCTTTGCGTATCCGATTGATCCGGGCAATCAGATTTTTCAAGCTCCAGGCCGCATCAAGATCACGATGCTTGAGTTCGTACTTCTCCGAATTCAGGTATTCTTCGCTTCCCGGTTGGTAGGGAGCATTTTCGCACAATTCGTAGGCTGGCCCGTAGATTCCGTAGCTGGCCCCCAGCGTTGCCGCCAGAATAATTCGGATCATGAATGCTGGGCGTCCGCCGACCTGCAAGAATTCGGGCAAAATGTCCGGAGTATTCGGCCACAGGTTCGGCCGGAAATATTCCCGCACTTCGGAGTGCGTAAGTTCGTTGAAATAGTCGGTCAATTCCTGTTTGGTGTTGCGCCAAGAGAAATACGTGTAAGACTGGGAAAAACCTACTTTGGCAAGCCGGTACATTACCTGAGGCCTGGTGAAGGCTTCCGCGAGGAAGAGTACCTCCGGATCTTTCTCACTGATCTCTCGGATGAACCATTCCCAAAACGAAAACGGTTTCGTGTGCGGATTATCGACGCGAAAGATGCGCACTCCTTGTTTCATCCAAAAAAGAACGACGTCTCTTAACTCAATCCAGAGCGCATGCCATTCGGAATTTTCAAAATCGAGCGGGAAAATATCTTGATACAGCTTCGGCGGATTCTCGGCATATTGTATCGTGCCGTCCGGGCGCGTCCGAAACCACTCTCGATGCTGCTTGACGTAGGGATGATCCGGTGTGCATTGGAATGCAATATCGAGGGCGACCTCCAGTCCATATCGTTTGGCGCTGGAGATGAATTTCTTGAAATCTTCCAGCGTTCCCAACTGCGGATGAATGGAAGTATGGCCGCCCTCTTCAGAACCTATCGCCCAGGGGCTGCCCACATCATCTGGCAGCGCCGAAACGGAATTGTTTTTTCCCTTCCGGAAAGTTTTCCCGATCGGATGGATGGGCGGAAGATAGACAATATCGAAACCCATGGAAGCAATGTAGGGAAGCCTGGCCTCGCAATCACGGAGCGTTCCATGCCGCCCGGGCCCGGGTGAACATGACCTGGGAAATACCTCGTACCAGGTCGAGTATCGCGCCTTCTCGCGATCCACCACAACGGCCAACCGCTTCTCATATTGAGTAGCGAGATGACGCTCCGGGTAGCGTTGAGCACCGTTGAGCAGTTCCGCGTCAAGCGCCGCATTCTTTCTCGACTCAATGTCCTTATCGTCACGCATTCGGCGGATGGACCGGCGAAAGAGATCAGCGTCCTCGCCCGTAGCGTGCGCGGCGACATCTTGAACGATCTGCGCGCCAATGATCAGTTCGGTGTGAACGTCCTGCCCAGCGTCGATTCGCTTTATCAAGTCGCCGCGCCACGTTTTG
>Ga0070766_10001735_pt1 | contig 10714 bp, 24 predicted proteins | sample HubBroMetageWFT6_FD_69782 | JGI IMG/M metagenome (GOLD analysis project Ga0070766, IMG submission 69782) | Warmed and freeze-thawed soil microbial communities from the Hubbard Brook experimental Forest, New Hampshire - Hubbard Brook CCASE Soil... | ecosystem: Environmental > Terrestrial > Soil... | reverse complement strand
GACGGCACAGAGATGCGCATGGAATCGAATGCTCGGGATACGCCTGACGCCTTTGTCTGGCCAAACGCGGAACCGATACCGGGGTCCACAATCTACGGTACCGATTGCCTGCAAGATTGCGGGGACATCTTGGCGCGATATGGCACCTCGGAGATGCGGGAGCGGACGCGCCCTGATCGAATGCGCATGCTTGCGGCCGAGCGCGAGGACAAGTACGGGCCCGTGCGTGCCGTGGCGCTGCCGCCATGAGCGTCGTAGACTTCGAGTATTACGTACAACGGGCAGCTAGGGCTGAAGCCAGAGCCGAAGCCAACCTCCAGGATTACGGACGCAGGGCTGCGACCGTTACGGATATACGCGCAGCCAATAGGAAGCCCGTGGCGCCTCTCAACCCCGACCCGCCACCTTGCTACCCCCCAAACAGCATGGACGCCTTGCCGCTCATCGTACGCAGCCGCTGGTACTCAATCCAGCTAGCGCGCCTCCTAGGAGTCCCCAATGCGTGATCGACTCATCTGGCTAGCCCTGACCCTCACGTGGTACCTGATAGGTATTACCGCGATCATTTTGCTGGCCCTGTCCGTTCGCTATTGGCGAGGGGCTGACCGTCGCAGGCGTCGCGGTACTCCCGGATTACGGTTGCCGCCGGGTACGTGAACCCGGGTACGTAAACCGCGCCCCAGTTAAATCCTAGTAAAGAGATAATATACATAATATATTATTTATATTATCTTTTAACCCGATTTAAAAGGGGGTCCGGTCTAAGTACCCGACTCACGTACCCGCCAGACGTTAAGGCCGCCAATTAGGCCTTGCGCTGTCCGGACACTGGTGCTACCGTATACGGCATTGGTAATTATCAGGAGTGTAACCAGTATGCCTCGCCTGTCCAAATTCCCCGAGATACTGAGTGGCGTATACGTATCGGTATCGCAGAAGTACTGGCTTCAGCGCCAAGCGACTGAAGCAAGTAAGCTATCACTGGCGCGCGGCGAGGGAACGACTCCTATGGCCGCAATCGTGCGCGGATTGATTGATGCCGCGATGGCCGCCGAGGCCCCGCCGGGCGACGAAAACGGATTCGACTAAGGAGACTGCCATGACACTGCCTAAAGACCCCCGTTTCCTAATACGCCCCATGGGCGGCAGACGCTGCCTCCCCGAGCATGAGCGCCTTGTGCTTGTGTCGACTCACTTGGCCCCCGCGCAGGTGTCGTGGCTTAAGCTGCGCGCAACGCGTGACCGGACAACCAAGGCGCACCTCATCCGGCGCGCTATCTCGCAGATGATGGAGCGCGACACGCACTGCACCCCCGATACCTGTGATACGGAGAGCTTCGACTAATGGCTAGGATTACCGAAAACCGCATTGTGTTCACAGCCGCGATCTTCCTTGCAGGCGAGATTGCCGCCCTCGGTTGGCACAACCTCACGCAGCACACTGTCCGTTCGCCCGTGGTGCCAGTCGCGGCCCCGGCGATCGACGTGGAACTACTGGCAACGCCGCCACCGATCATCCTTAACGGATGCTTTCGGCCGCTCATTGCAGGCAAGGGGAAGGGCAAGGTAACGTGCGGGGCGGTCACCCCTCCCGTGATTGCCGCTGTCCCCTTGCCCGCGCCAGTCGAGCCGTATGCGCCCACAGTGGACGTGGAAGCGCCGGGACCCGCGTATTGGGCGCCCGATCCTGCCGTGACGCCGATGCCTGCGCCTGCGCCCATCGTGGTGCTCGGCGGGTCAAGCGGCGGGGGCGGCGGGTATGTGCCTCGAGAGCTGCCGCACACGGGCGGGGGCTTCTTTGACCGGCAGCCCCCGTGCTACCGCTCGGAAGTGCACTGCACGGGAGGAAGCTGACATGCCGACGTTCAGCCTGAGCGAGCGCAACACGCGACTGCCGTACGATTGCAGCCACCTCAACATCGAGGGGCGCACGCTGTATTACGTGGACGCGCGTCAGTGCGCCACAGTGGCCCCCATCGGGCCGTGCTACTACTGCGGACATGGCGGCGAGGTTCCCGGCGGCCGGTGGGTTGAGCGCCACATAGTCTGCGAGCCGTGCGCGGTAGACCACGGCGCGCCGAGGCAGTGCGACTTGGTGACGTTTCACGAGGCCGAGCGCCAGCGAGACCTGCCGCCGCTGTCGGCTCCGCCCAGCCTCGGCGGACTGTACGTCCCCATGGGCGTCCCGCCGATGCCCCGGCCCCGCACTGCGGGAGACGTGGGGTACAAGAAAGCCAAGGCGCTGCCGCTGCCATGAACCAGGAAGACGTATACCAGCTAGCGCGCATGCTCACGGTCATGCTCGCAATGTCCGGCGGCCTAGTCGTCGTCGGGTTGTATCTACTCATCAAGAGGTGGCCTCGATGAAACGCAAACTACTGATTGCCCTGATTGCGCTCACACTCTACGCGTGCGGCTTTTGGACGGCGCAGAGTCTATTGCACTTCCAAGTCGAAATGACGTGCAAGCACATCACGCACGGCATAATGAGTACCTGACATGGCCATGCCGCGCAAATGGCCGGGCGAGACGCAGGCGCAACGCCATGCCGCGAAGCAACGCGCCTATCGCGAGTGCAACGTGGAAAAAGTGCGCCAGCAAAAGCGCAGCCAATACCTGCGCCGTCGCGAGGACTTTCTCGCGCGCTCACGGCAGCAGACCATACGGCGCCGACTCGAGCGCAGCGGCGTGCCTGTTGAACCTATCTCAATCGCACTGAGGGGCTGGAAATGACCGCACTGATTGTTGCCATCATCCTGCACCAGCCATGCGCAGGCTGCGTGCTGCCTGTCGAGGTGCGATTCCCGTACGCTTTGATCTACGCGACGCGCGACATGTGCGAGCGGCAGATGCGCGACATCGCGAACGAATATCAGGACACGTTCCCGGATGCGAAGATTCGCATTGCGTGCGTGCCCGCTGTCCCGGCAGAGTGACATGCCCACAGATTTAACGCTGGCCGATATGCTGCGTGTGACCATGGAAGCGGACGCGGCCGCGGAAGCGAGTATAACCCGCCGCCGCGCCCGCGACGCGCAGAACAGCATCCAACAGTTCGCGCAGCAATGGCTTAATGAGCAGGCATCGCAAAGGGCCGAGCAGATTGCGCAAACAGCGCCGGTCTTTGATCCCGTGCCAATCCTGGCCCGCCGAGCGCCCAGCTTCTTTCGCTTCACCGGCAGCGGCGCGGGCGTCGCGCGCGATACCGTGGGCACGGGATTCAAAAAGGCGAAGCCCTTGCCTCTGCCTGATTGACTGTGATAGGGTTCCTGCGCGCGCCTGTGGTTTACCTCCACAAATGAACTGCTCTCGAGGGGTTGAAAAGAGCGGACCGCGCTTCCTGTCCGGTCACTAGGAGTACCGTTCTTGAACTACATCGTCATTGTGATTGCCTTCCTGAATCCGGACGGCTCAATCCTCGCAACCGCCGGCGGCTCGGCCGCCACCATTGAGGACTGCGGCGCGCAGGCCGAAGCGTATATTGCGAAGGCGAACCAGCCCGCCAAGTACACATGCTGGGACGTTCGCCCGCAGGCGCACGCCAAGCGCAAATGAGGTGGCTGTATGGTTCGCTTCTCATCCTTGTGGGACTTTTTCTCATCTTCGCCGCTGTCCGGACGCCGGAGCAAAAGCCAAATCCGGCGGCTGGCGATACAGTGCCCACCCAAGCCTACAGCCCCGACAAGCACTGCACTGATCCAGGCTTCGGGCGGCACCCCTATTTCATTGACTACGGCGACGGCAGCGGACCCGTGTTTCTATTCTGTTGGTGAGCCGATTAAACTCGACACGGACGGCTGGCAGATTCGTGAGTTCGGGCCGCTCTGTACCTGTCTGTACTGCACTCAAAAGCGCAACTTGAGGGACCACTGCTATGCTGGCTTTACTAAGTAGCCTCGGAATCAAGGACTGCATCTACGGCGCGCTGATCCTCGCGCTCTTGAGCTTCGGCGTGTACGAGCGCGCGCACCTTATCAACGAAGGCAAGGCGGACGTAGAGCGCCAGCTCGCGGCCAGCACTGCCAAGCTCACCGCGGCGAACAACGCCGCCCTTGCCAAACAGGCCGCGGACGATGCCGCTGCCATCACTGCCTTGGAGACTTCCTATGCGAACGCTCTTAAAGCTTCTGACGCTAACGCCAGTGCTCTTGCTGTGCGCCTGCGCAACTACCTCGCCGGTAGCGGTAAAGCTGCCGTGCCGGGCAATACCGCCGCCCCCGGCAAACCTGATGCTGCCCCCGGAGTCTCCGACAGCGTTGGACGCGCTCTCCAAGGCGTTGTCGCAGCCGCAGGACACGACGGCGACAAAGTAGCCGCGCTTCAGGCGTACATCACGGCCGTGTGCCATGAGTGAGCCAACCAACCGCGACAAGGCCCTGCGCGGCGAGGCCGTCCTAATCACCGATGGGCGCCTGCTTGAGATGCGCGAGCAAGCCATCCGATTCGAGGGAGTTGGCGAAGGCACGTACCATTGGCACTGGGCAGCGGCTATGAACGAACTGATCGCCCGGCGCGCCGAGATCGAGCGGCTGACTCGTGGGTGCGAACGTGGGTAGAGAGCAAGTGACATCGGATGAGCTGGCATTCGCCGGCGAGAGGATCTACGCGACCAAGAAAGGCGCACAGCAGCTCATGGCGCGCTTGCGGCAGCTTGGCATCGTAGCGAAGATCACGGTGGGTGTAGACGGACGGTTCAAGGTCGAGCCTGCGGACGGTAAGCATACGTGTCACTGGCCCGGCTGTGGCAAGGAAGTCCCGCCGGCCATGTGGGGATGCAAGCCGCACTGGTTCGCGCTACCTAAGCGCCTACGGGACCGCATATGGGCGACGTACCGCCGGGGACAGGAGATCACCAAGACACCTAGCCCGGAGTACATGGAAGCCGCGCTGGAGGTGCAGGAATGGATTGCAGCTCAGCGCCCCCGCACCGCAGAGGAGCACGAGATCCTCAACTGCAACCTCGATCAAGTGGAATGGCCGCCAAAATGATGGAACAACGCGGCATGAATGCCACAGAGTTTCGAGCCGTCCTTGACTGGTGGATGGTTTCCGATCCGTGGCCGTCAAATCAGGTGCCGAAAGAAGTCATTGATGACTGGCTTGAGCGCGAGGCACAACAGCGCGGCTATCAAGACCTGATCGCTGCATATCACGAGGCACCGCAAACATGACCGAGCAGGAGTTCTCAAATCCGAAGCTCTACGTTTGCCCGGATTGCAAAAATCAGTTCGTGCAACCGTTCACCTGCATTACCTGCGGTGCTCAGAGGCTCTACGACGAGACCGTGCGGCAGCAAGGTCGGCAGATAGAGGCGCAGGCCGACGAGATCGAGCGGCTGACTGCGGAGCTAGACACGCACCTCATGGTGCATCTGGGCGTAGTCCGGGAGAACGTGCGGCTGCGCAAGGCGCTGGAGAAAGCGTAGCATGGCCCGCGTTGCTGTTTGGCTCACCAATTACGCGTCCGAGCGCCATCTGCCGCGCGCGATCGAGTCCGTGCTCGGCCAGACCTTTAAGGACTTCACTCTCTATGTTTTTGACAACCACAGTCCGGCCGAGGCGCCGCAAATTATTGCTGGATACGCGGCAAAAGATCCGCGAGTTGTTGTGGTTGAAATCCCTGCCGGATTGGCAGGCATTCCCCTCATGGATTTTGCGTGGCGGTACCTCAACGACAAAGGGCAGACTTATACGATCACACTCGGTGGCCATGATTTTTGGAACCAGCCCGAGTACCTCCAGACGCTGGTCGAGCGCATGGACGCAGAGCTTGCGTCGCGCGGCCCTGAAGGCGTTTCGATTCTCTATACGGACACGATGCAGGTCGGCGCCGACAGCGACACCGAGAGCGTCGGTCGCTTTCAGAACATCATTCAGTTGGGGCAGATCCCGCGCTTCCTCCTCCCGCAAGTAGCGATCACCACTGTCGATTCGCCGCAGCTCTTTGGCCTTTGGAATGAGCGCATCCGGCGCAAGCTTCCGATTCGATACCAGTGCGGCGGATGGGATCACCTCATCGTCATGGAAGCGGCGCTACACGGCAACCTCATGTGGGAGGGCCGCGTGCAGCTCATCATGCGTTGCCCGCCGCAGGACGACGGGCCGGACAAGTACGGCAAGCGGCACTTCTCGAAAGAGAACCTCGCCTCGGGGCAGCAGGACTTCATCAATCAGCTCGAGTGGTGCGTGCACTGTGTGAAGCTGGCGAATCCTGGCGACAGCGAGCAGGACACCACGCGGCGCATGATGCTGATTGCGACTATGGTCGGCAGCTACCTGACGCTGCGCGGCTACAACCTCGCCCAGATCCCCGACGCGTTCCCGCAGTTCGTGCAGAATCCGCTCGTGATCGAGATGATGAAGGGCGCCCACCACACCATGCGATTCGTTGAAAGTCTCATCCGAAGCGCGAAGCCCGTCACGTATTGAATCCCCGCCGATTGCCGGCCGAGCCCCCTGCTGTCATAAGGGGATAACGGCCGTCCTCTTGCAGCCATCCCTGCGGACGATCTAGTCCGTTTGGCGGGTGGCGCTTTGCTTAAGAGGACTCCACAATGACCCAGCTTCAGACAACCTTTGAGTACGGCTTGAATGCCGCGGTCGGTACGGCCGCGCAGACCAAGTCATACAGCTACGACGAGGCACAGTACGTCTACTCGCAGAGCATGCAGTCCACCATCGGCCCGGCCGTTGGCGGCGGCGCTGCGCAGCTCGGCACCCTCGGTGTCGGCGTAGCCTACTTCCCCTGCTACACCCAGAAGCAGCTTCGTTCGATCACGGCGCAGCGCGTCGGCACGGCCACCTCGGGCGCCGGCGACTCCCTGTCGGTGTACCTCGTGTCTGCGTTCGCGCAGGCGTTCGGTACCGCGACTGGCGTTACGCAGATCAACACGGCTGTGGGCACCGGCACGCTGTACACGACCAGCACCCTGATGGGGACTGGCGTGAACCTCGTGACGATTCCCCTCATCCAGCAGTGGACCACGGGCGCTCAGGGCCCGGCGGGCACCGGCGGCATCGTCGGCGGCACGTGCGGCGCGTCTGTGCAGGTGACTCAGCTCGACAACGGCACCTACACGGTGGTTGTGTCGAACCCGCAGGGCACCAACAGCCAGACCGGCTACGTGTTCCCCATCGGTCCGCAGGGCGGTTTGACCTGCAACCCTGGTGACACGCTCATCGTCAGCAAGAGCTCGACGGACACCCTCGCGGCTTACGTGCTCGAACTCGAGTTCACGTACACCCCGGGCGCCTACGTCACTCGGTAAAAAGATCACCTTCAGGTGACTTGGAGGGGCCCCCTTGTGGGGCCCTTCTTCTTTGTGTAGACTGTTCGGCCGTTCGTCGTCCAGGAAGACGTATGACCTTTCTGCATATCGCCCAGATGGTGTTTTTCATCATCGTTGCTTGGGCCCTTATCACAGAGCTTACACGGCGATGACTTGGTCCCCGCTGTCCGCTGCCTGCCAGAGCGAAACCCCAAAGAACCGTTGGCGCGCAGTCCCGTACACCAGTGGGCGCGGCCTTGACATCGGCTGCGGCAAGGACCGGCTTTACGAGTCCGAGTACGTCATAGGCATCGACAACTTCGACGATGCGCAGCGCGGCCTCTCCGTGCAGGCGAGCATCAAAGCCGACGCGCGCGACCTGTCCCAATTCTCGGGCGGCTCGTGGGACTTCGTTTACTCGAGCTTCCTGCTGCAGCGCTTCCCCTACAAGGACGTTCCCAATGTACTGCGCGAGTGGATGCGGCTCCTCAAGGCCAATTGCAATCTCGTGCTCTACCTGCCGGATGCGGACACGTTTCCCAAGTGCGCGGAGCCGGAATTGGCCGTGGGCGCTGAGGGCGGCGCGGACCCCTTGCAGCAGTGGAACGTCACGTATGAGCGCGTCGTTGCGGCGATGGAGAAGGTTCAATTCGGCTGGGATCTGATCGCGCACGAGAAGTGTTGCGCGGACGATGAGTATGGCCTGTTCTTCGTATTCAGGAGGGTCAAGTGATCCGAACAACCTGCCGCATGTGCTCGGGCCCCACGCAGCGCGTCATTGACTTGGGCGAGCAGCCGCCGTCGAACAGCCTGCTCGACTGCCCGATTCAGCCCGAGCCCGTATACCCGCTCAACATCATCATCTGCCAGAAGTGCGCGCTCGTACAGGCCGGCTACGATGTGCCTCACGCAGAGATTTTCGGCGCGGGATACCCGTACTTCAGCGGACAATCCGCGCAGTGGCGCCAGCACTGCTACACGTACGTGCAGGAGACAATCAAGCGCATCGCGCTCGGCAAGGACGATCAAGTCATCGAGATCGGCGGCAACGACGGCACACTGCTCCAGTACTTCCCCAAGGAGATCCGCACGCTGAACGCCGAGCCGTCAGAGAGCGTGGCCATGGCCGCCATCGCCGCCGGCGTGGATACGCAGATCACACCGTTCGAGAGCAAGTACGTGTGGCCCAAGGCCGACCTCATCATCGCGAACAACGTGATGGCTCACACGCCAGACCCCGAGGACATGATCAAGGCCGTCTCGGAGACGCTGAAGATCCACGGAGTGCTCACCGTGGAATTTCCCTGGATCGTCAATACGATCGAGCAGCGGCAGTTCGACACCATGTACCACGAGCACTATTCGTACCTCGGGATCATGCCGCTGCAGTCACTATTGCTCAAGTATGGGCTGATTATTTACGACGTGGAGCATCTGCCCTTCCATGGCGGCTCGCTTCGCATCTGGGTGTGCCGCACCAACTTCAGGCCCGACCCGCTGCGCACGCAGGCCGTGGCGGCATGCGCGGTCAAAGAGATGGAGCTTGACTACTCGCAGTTCGAGCACGACGCGCAGCACATCCGCGCGCAGCTCATGCGCTTCCTCGACTACAACCGCGGGCGCGTGTACGGATACGCCGCCGCAGCCAAGGGCAACACGCTGCTCAACTACTGCAAGGCCCATGCGGCAGAGATTCCCATGGTGGCCGACACCACGCCCGCGAAGCAGGGTAAGTGGCTCCCCGGGTCGCGCATTCCCATTGTGACGCCGGAGGCCGTGCTCGCAGCGAAGCCCGAGTACATCTTGATCCTAGCGTGGAATTGGAAGGACGAGATCGTCAAGAAGCTACGCTCGCAGGGATACACCGGCAAGTTCGTGACCGCCATCCCGCGACTGGAAGTCTTCGAGTGAGTCAGCACCGCTTCAGCCACCGACAGGACCCCAACCCGAAGAAGCTGCCCACGGCAGCCGTCGTGCGATATGGCGCCTTCGGGGACTTGATCCAGGTCATGTCCGTCGTCGCGGGGCTTAAAAAGCAGGGTTTTCACGTCACGCTCATCGCCCAGCATCCAGCGGCCGAACTCGTGATTCACGATCCCAACGTGGATCGGCTGATCGTGCAGACGCAGAACCAGCTTCCCATTCACCAGCTTGGCATGTTCTGGATGTGGTTCCAAGCCAAAGGCGCCCCGGGCGGCAAGCCCTTCGACAACTGGATCAACCTCACGGAGTCCGTGGAATCGAATCTGCTCATCAGCCCCGGCAATGTGAAGTTCGTGTGGCACCCCAAGGCGCGACACCAATTCATGAACCACAACTATCTGGAGTTCCAGCACCACATTGCGAATGTGCCCTACGAGCCCACGTTCAAGTTCTACCCCACCAAGGAGGAGGAGCGCTGGCGCAACGAGGAGCGCGCCCGCATGCGCAAGCACGGCATCGACAAGTTCATCATGTGGGGCCTCGCCGGCTCGAGCCGCACGCACAAGATCTACCCGCACGCGGACAAGATATGGGACCACGTCCTGCAGTACTACGGCACGTGGGGCGTCGTGACTTTGGGCGATGCAAGCTGCGTCGAGCTCGAGAAGGGATACACTGACAAGCCGCGCATGTGGTGCACGTCGGGCAAGTGGAGCATCCGGCAGGCGCTGTGCATGCTCGAAATCGCCGACGTGGTTGTGGGCCCGGAGACCGGCATCATGTCGGCCGCTGCGTTCTACCCCATGCCGAAGCTGCTGTTCCTGAGCCACAGCACGAAGGAGAACCTCTCGCGCGACTGGGTGAACTGCTCGAGCCTCTATGCGCCCAAGACGCACTGCCCTGGTCGCGGTAAGAACGAAGCCCCGGCATGCCACACCATGCTGCCCTCCTTTGAGGGGTGCCTGCGCAACGCGCAGTACGGCGTGGCGCAGTGCACGGTCGAGATCAAGCCCGAGTGGGTTTGGAAAGTGATACAAGAACAGATGAACACAGGAGTAGCGCCAGAATGGACCGCACCGAGCGAGTGAAGTTGTGCCCGGCTTGCAAGGGTCGCGGCGTTACCCCCGAGACAGAGCCCGAGATGGCGCTGCGATGGGAAGGCTCGTTGCGAGCGCACGTGGAATCGAAAACTCTCAAACAGGGCAGCGGCTGCCCGAGGTGTCACGGTCTTGGACGCGAATGAGATCCTAGCGGCCCTCCCCGGCAAGCACATTGCCGTCGTCGGAGATCCCATCCTCGATGAGTACCACTTCGGACGCATCGAGCGCATATGCCCTGAAGCGCCAGTGCCCGTGTTCATCCCCGAGCGCAGCGAGATGCGTCCCGGGGGCGCCGCCAACGTGGCGCACCAGCTCCGCGCGCTTGGGTGCCATACGCTGGAACTTACGCCACCGCGGCCCTCCATCAAGGCGCGCTACATGGCCGGCAGCCACATGTTGCTGCGCGTTGACCATGATGTGTTCT
>Ga0070766_10001734_pt1 | contig 10719 bp, 13 predicted proteins | sample HubBroMetageWFT6_FD_69782 | JGI IMG/M metagenome (GOLD analysis project Ga0070766, IMG submission 69782) | Warmed and freeze-thawed soil microbial communities from the Hubbard Brook experimental Forest, New Hampshire - Hubbard Brook CCASE Soil... | ecosystem: Environmental > Terrestrial > Soil... | reverse complement strand
TGACACGACAAATATCACGGGAACAAGAGCCGCAGATGGGTGGCCTACGGGAATATCGAGAGACGCGATGCCTTGCTGGATTCGTTTGGTCGCATCTTCAAGCAGGGCCTGAGAGGGATGCAGGTCGTCGCTGGCGGAAACGATTGGGAACAGCAGGACCAAGACACAGGACAATGCTAGCAGCGCCTTTACATTTCTTGCGCCAGGAATGAGATCTTTCCGCACAGAAGTGCGCTGCATTCGCGTGAGAGCCCCAAAGGCACCGACTGCCAGTGCGATCCAGACGAGATTGAGAAGCAATTCCATGGCCGGACTTGCCAGTTTAGCACTTGCAACGATTGCAAACGCCTCGAGAGATGGGGCGATTCATCGTCGAGTAACATTCGCGTCACCCTTTTGGGGTCGCGGCAACCAGGCGCCCAGCAATCGCTAACGCAATTATTACGTTAGGTTCTTCGGCCTCTGAAGCCAAGGCGTTGCTAGCAGTGAAATTGGATCTTCGAACCAGGCCGAACTGGTCGGCGTCGGCTCGGAATGGCCCTCCGGCTTTGGGTCACCACTAACGCGCTAAGCAGTTATGCCACCGTGCGACCATGGTGGGCGAGAAACTCCTCCATCTGCTGCTCGATATGTGTCAGAAGCCGCCCGCCGGTCGGCGGTTCGATCACTTCGACTTCCACTGACTTGCCGGTCGCCCGCACCGTTGTCCCTTTCCTCCGCGGCCTCGAGCACTCGATCAGGAACACGGCAAAAAACACCACACTGATACCGCAGACAATGAGAAACAGAGTGGTCATGCTTTCCTTTCTTGCGTGTGTCTGCACCGAACTCTCCGCCCGTTGGCTGTTCGGGCGCGGCTGCCCTCAGCAGCCCCAATCCGCTTCGCCCGGCTTGGCGAAAAAACGACGGTCGCTGTTTTCCTGATCGGAGTTGGATTCCAGTTCCAGCAACGCCAGGCGTGCCGCTCCTACCATGCGATCCCGTTCCGCGAACGGAAGGGCAATCCAAGACGACTGGGCTGTTTCCATGGCCTGTTCGGTTTCTGGCTCGAGGGCCTCACGATAATGGTGAAAGAGCCTGGCGAACTGTTGAACGAACAATTCCTGCGATGACATTTCCTAATGCCTTTCCTGGCGTGGTCTTGCTCGGCTCCACGCAACCTCACAATCCAATTGGATAATGGCAGCCGTAAGCCGCGAATAAGGGTTCTGTAAGAAATTGGTAATGATGGCGCATTGGAACCGGTAGACCCGGTAAATCCTTTCCTTTCCAGCGCTAAGCAATTCGCGCCGGGCAAGAGCAAGCCGCTATGATGAAAGATCTGCGAATTTAACTAAGGATGGTGTAATGATTCGAACCCGCCGCCTGCCTCCGGTAATCGCGACCGCGATTGTCTTCAGCGGACTGATGATGGCGCAAGCCTCGTCGCAACGTACTCCGGAACAGCAGCAGTCTTACCGCAAGGCCATGGAAGAAGCCGACCAGAAGATCGCCGACGAAGTGAAGGCTCACTCGGAGTTGATGAAGAACCTGGAGTACCTCACGACGCAGATCGGGCCGCGGCTGACTGGATCGCCGCAGATGCAGGCGGCTAGCGACTGGACGCTGAAGCGCTTTCAGGATTACGGCGTCGAGGCGCACCTCGAGACCACCAACATCGACCACGCCTGGACGCGCGGCAGCGAGACGGCGGAAATCACCAGCCCCATTCAACGGCGAATTGGCATTCGCGCCTACGGCTGGAGCAAGGCGACTGATGGCGAAGTATCGGGCAAGGTGGCGCCGCTAGACATTCAGAAGCCGTCGGACCTCGATGCCTACAAGGGCAAGCTAAAGGGCGCGATTGTGCTGGTGCGAAAACCAGCGGATTTGTCTGCGTCCGAACCGAACCCGGAGAATGCTTATGATGCGGTGATCCCTCCGCGGCACGGTGTCGGCGATCCGGGAATGAGTTGGCGCGAACGCGCGGAGTTGATGCGGCAAATTCGCGAGGAACAGCCAAAGCTGATCCTCAGCGACAGCGGCAAACCTGACAGTCTGTTTAACATGACGGGCACTTACCCCTCGTACAATCCGAGCGGCGTGCCGATGGCGTTCCTGACCCACGAAGACTACGACCTGATCTGGCGGTTGTCGCAATCTGGTCTAGTAACGTTGAAAGCGAACCTGCAAAACGTGTTCAGCACGAAGCCGGCGCCGACCTCGATCACCGTCGCCGAGATAAAAGGGTCGGAGTTACCCGACGAGCGCGTCATCGTCGGCGGACATCTCGACTCGTGGGACCTGGGCCAGGGAGCACTCGACAACGGAACCGGCGCAATGGCCGTGCTGGAAGCGGCTCGGACACTGAAGTCGCTGGGGTGGAAGCCCAGGCGCACGATTACGTTTGTGCTATTTACTGGCGAAGAGCAGGGCGGATTGGGAGCAGACACGTTCGTCAAGAACCATGCGGCAGAATTGCCGAAAACCGACGGTGTCCTGATTCTCGACACAGGTACCGGCAAGGTTTTCAGTATTGCGCTCGAAAATCTGTGGGAGACCGCGCCGCTCATGTCGGAGATCTACCGGCCTCTCCAGGAGGTGTTCGACATGCAACCGCTGAGCACACGCTACTTTGGCGCGTCGGACCACGTCGAGTTTCTCGATAAGGGCGTACCAGCATATTTCTGCATGCAGCTTCCGGCGCATTATCGCGAGGCACACCACAGCCAGACTGACACCTTTGATAAGGTCATCCCCGACCAGATTAACGAGGGAGCAGCTTTTCTGGCTGCGTGGGCGTGGAATGTTTCGGAGATGCCGCAGCCGTTGCCGCATCATGGCGTAACGAAAGATGGATCGGAATAGAGGGTTTCACACCACAAGAATGCGCCTCGCGGGAGCGGCAAGAAGAAGATTCCTCACTGCGCTCGTGATGACGGATCCTAAACCTCAGACGCTTTCTGCTTTACCACTCTTCACGCCGCGGAATATTGCGTCAAGGATAAGCTGGTTCTGCAGTCCTTCTTCGCCGGGTATGTCGAACGGTCTCCGTTCTTCCACGGCGACGGCGAAAGCCTCAACCTGAGCGGTGTAGGCGCGATCATTTGATACTTCCCTCCTCTCGATGACGTCGAAGCCACGGCGCAGTTCAAGCGTCACGGGATGTTCAACATTCAAAGCGTTCACGGCCAAGAGGACGCCGTCTTCTCCGGTGACTTCGAGCAGGGTTTGGTAAGGGGCACGCGCTGAGACTGACATAGTTGCCAAAGTTCCGCCGGCAAACTGAAACAGGGCTGTGCCCGACGCCTCCACGACCCAGTGCGAGTCGTAAGTCGCCTGCGCCATAACGGTCTGAATTTCGTCACCCAACACATAGCGCAGCGTATCGAAGCAATGCACTCCGATATCGGCCAACGGGCCTCCGGTAGCGAGAGTGGGATCGTTGATCCAGGTGCGGGCGCTAGTCACGAGGGGCGCAACGAATGCGGCGCGTGCCAGCACCGGCTTGCCAATAGCTCCCGAGGCGATGCGATCGCGAAACCAGCCCACGCTCTCCTCGAAGCGCATGACGTGGGCGACGCCGAGCATCACCTTTGCTCCGCGCGCGGCTTCAACCATTTGGCGCGCCTCATGGGCGTTCATCGCCATCGGCTTCTCGACCAGCACAGGCTTGCCGTGGCGGACCGCTTCCAGCACGTCAGCGAGGTGCAACGCGTCTGGCGTAGCGACGAAAACCGCGTCGACTTCGGGACAAGCACAGAGGTCGGCTGTCGAGGTGAATGCGTGTTCGATGCCAAACTCACGAGCAGACTCGCGGGCGCGCTCCGGGTCGCGGCGTGAGAGGGCCGTCACGCGGCAGTTTTTCGCGGTGGCGAATCCTGGCATCAGGCGCTTGACCGCATGTAGACCGAAACCGGCAATTCCAAAGCGAACCATAGGTGCTCCCGTTGATGAGTAAGGCCGGAAGTTCGCGGCGAGTCCGTCGCTGTGACTCGGCGTGCGCGCCTCACGGCCATCACTAAAGATAACGTGGATTATGATGAACGTCTGCACTCCTGCAGCCGGACGCTTCGCTTGCCCGTTGAACACGCTGCCATCCGCTCGCTGTTTCTCGACGGCCCTGCCGGCCGGCTGGAGGCGTTGCTCAATTTGGGCGCAGACAATGCGACCCACGCCGGGTTGGTCTGCCATCCTCACCCCCTGTTCGGCGGCACGATGCACAACAAGGTCGTATTCCATGCCATGAAGGCGCTGCACGCGTTCGGATTTCCCGTGTTGCGGTTTAACTTTCGTGGCACGGGACTGAGCGCAGGTACCCATGACGGACGAGAGGAAGTGGGCGATGTGCAAGCGGCGCTCGCATGGCTGAAACGGGAATTCTCGTTCCCCGTTATCTTTGCGGGATTCTCATTTGGCGCAGCGCGCGGGCTTCGCGCCTGCTGTCCCGATCCTGACGTTCGGATGTTGATCTCGCTAGGGACGCCTGTGGAGGCTGAAGGTCGGCTTTACTCCTATAAATTCCTCAGCGCGTGCAACAAGCCGAAGTTGTTTCTCAGCGGGGATCACGATCAATTTGGTCCGCACGATGCATTGGAAGAGATCGTATCCACCGCTGCTGAGCCCAAGGAGTTGGTGTTTATTCCTGGCGACCACTTCTTCGAGGGTCACCTCAACGAAATGCGCATGACGGTGGAGAGTTGGCTGCAGGAGCAACTGCAGTCGCGACGCTAGCTTGATCAGGGCTAGGCATCGCCCGCGCATATAATCGTGCCGAATGTCGTCGGCCTCGCAATATCCGTTGCAGTCCCCCGAAAATTCTGTCGCTGTGGAGATGCGGCGCCGAGCGCGCGAGATCTTCGACTACGCGTTGGCGGAGTGTGATATCGCGAACGCATTCGCGCGCAACATCCGTTGCGAAAATGGCCGCCTATTTGCTGGAGGTCAGTGCTACGGCCTGGCCGATTTCACGCAACTGGCGCTCGTGTCAATTGGCAAGGCGGGGCACACCATGGCCGCGGCGTTGTGCGACATCGTCCCGGGCGAAGTCAGCGGAATCGTGGCGTGCACCACGGAGCCCCCGGTGCCAGTTCCGGGTTTGCAATACTTTTACGGAGGACATCCGCTGCCCAACGAGGATTCGCTGCGCGCCGGCGCGGCGATCCTCGAGTTTCTCCGTGGCCTGCCTGAGCGAGCGCTGGTGCTGTTCCTTATCAGCGGCGGGGCATCGGCGGTCGCGGAACTGCCAATCTCGCCAGATCTGACATTGTCAGACGTTGTTGAGACCTACCGAGTGCTGGTGCACTCAGGAGCGCCGATTGCAGAAATCAATGCCATACGCAAACATCTATCGGCCATCAAGGGCGGACGCATGGCACGAGCAGCCGCTCCGCGAACTCAGCTGTCGCTACTGGTGTCAGATGTGCCCGATCACGCCATTGATGCGCTCGCCTCCGGCCCGACCCTGCCCGATAGCAGCACCGTCGCTGACTGTTACGCGATTGTCGCGCGCTATGGGATGCGGCATCGTTTTCCACAAGGCGTGCGCGACATCTTCGACCGCAGCCAACTCCAGGAGACACCCAAGGCTGACGATCCGGCTTTCGCCCAAAGCCGCTACGTCACAGTGCTGTCAAATCAGACGGCGGTGCAGGCGGCAAGCGCGCGCGCCAAAGCTTGCGGCTTTGCAGTCGAGATCGACAACAGTTGCGATGACTGGGACTACAGGCAGGCTGCTGACCATCTGCTGCAAAGCTTGCGCGAGTTGCGCCAATCAGCGTCGCCGGTCTGTCTGGTATCCGGCGGAGAAGTCACAATCAAGATTGGCGAGAATTCAGGCATCGGCGGACGTAACCAGCAGTTCGCGCTGCATTGCGCCGAGAAAATTGAGGGTGAAGCGATCACGGTCCTTAGTGCCGGGACTGACGGCGTCGACGGCAACAGTCCAGCAGCGGGTGCTGTGGTAGATGGAACCACGGTGTTGCGGGCCCGACAAGGCGGATTCAATACCGAAACGGCGTTGGCACGATTCGACGCATTTCCCCTACTCGAGTCCATTGGTGACGCAATCGTAATCGGGCCTACTGGAAACAACGTGCGCGACCTGCGAATCCTGCTAGCCTACTAACTCACATCGCCGTCGACCTGGGCGCAAAGCCATTGCAAGTATTCTTCGCCGCCCCCTTCGATGGTCAATTCCACGTGCTCCGGCACTTCGTAGGGATGCAATTCGGCAAATGCTGCAGCCAACTCGGCTGCTCGTTGGGCAGTGGTTTTGATGACGAGCAAGTATTCCTGCTCGCGCTCTATAGCGCCCTTCCATCGGTATATCGAGCGAATGGGGCCCACGATGTTCACGCATGCTGCCAGGCGGCGCTCAACCAGCGCGACGGCAAGTTGTTCAGCCTTTTCCGACGATGCGACGGTTGTGAGCACAACTCGCGCGTTTGCCATCCAAATACCTCCACGAACCATTGGTGCCGTGCTTCCGCCCGACTCTAGCATGCCAATGGATTGAGACGCAGACCCGCAATTGCGGTTCGCGAAATTGCTCGCTCTCATATTCCCCGTTAGTGAACTAGGTTCCTCCCAAGGACTTTCGCCGGACGTTCGCTTGACGGGTTTTCCAAACCGCCGTTCACTGAAACAGTAGCTTCTGTTGGGTTGCACCGAAGCTTCGAGTAGAGCTTTAGCGTTGCCGCGCAAGTGGCAATTGCTACGAGGTTTTAGGGGAGAGTTTTTGACACCGATGGAATTGAAGAGCACAACCAGCAATTGGTTCTACCGCACACGTCGCATCGTCGCGACCCTGTGCATCGGCGTGCTCGCGGTACTGATTGGATACAAGGTCGTGTTTGGCGCCAACGGAACCGTGGAGTGGCGCGCCAAGCGCGCCGAATTCCAGAGGTTACAGTTGGAGATCGACAAGGCCGCGCTAGAGCATCAAGCGCTTGAGACCCGGGTCAAGAAACTGCAGGGCGACCCCAATACTATTATCAAAGAAGCTCGCGAGAAACTCGGCTTCGTTATGCCAGGCGAGGTAGTGCTTGTGCAACCGCAGCCCAAGGCCGATGCCCGCAATACTAGCGCAGTGGCCGAAAACCTGCCTGCGACAAATTCAAAGAAATAACACCTACTTTTTCCTGCTTGCGCGGCAAGACTCGCGTTCCTTCGCTGGCATGCACTACACTTAGTCGCTGGAAATACCTTGGGCTGGCGCGGAAGAAAAAGGGGATCGCCGCAGTCTCGCGACATATCTAAGGTTGCTGAAATGTTGGTAACAGTCCGCGCCCGCCGGCGGACAGGAGATGCATATGAAGAAAACAATGTTGGTGGTTCTGGGATTGTTTCTGTGCAGCGTGATCGCGATGGCTGCTCCGAACGACAATAGCTGGGATGGTTGGATCAGCGACTCCAAGTGCGCTGCCAAGGGCGCGAACGCGGCGCATGCTCAGTGCGCCAAGAAGTGCATCGAGAACGGCGAGAAACCGGTGCTGGTAACAGATAAGGACCAGAAGGTGGTCGCCATTGAAAATCCCGCCGCGGTTTCCGGCCACGAAGGACAACACGTCAAAGTTAGCGGGACAATGACCCAGGACGGTTCGCTTCACATCGACAAGGTCACTCCCCTGACATAACAACGAACCAATTGTGGCGGGGAGATCGTACAGGATTCGAGTTGAAGTGAGCAGAAGTGGCGGCAGTTCGGCTGCGTGGAGTTCGCGCTAGGTCAGGAACGCCACGCAGAGCAGCCCACCGAAGACAAGGGCCTGCGCGAGTTCGGAAAAGCCTAGCTTATGTACATCAAGTGGCTGGCGCCGGCCCACGAACCAAACAGTTCCCCGCACGAACACAGGTAGAAACGCGAGAACTGCCAATCTGGGGAAAACATTCGTGTGGCAAAGCGCAAGCACGACGATCAGCAGAGCGACGTGCCCGGATAGAAACACGTGACCCTGGCGCCACTTCTCTGCCATTGTAGCGGCGCGGCTGGAGTGTATGCGCACCTGAACGAAATGAACCTGGTCGCTGGCAAACAGCCAGTTGGCGAGCCACAGCGCTGCCGCGACCCGATCAAGCTTTCCGGTCGAGACGTAATAGGCACCGGCGGCGGTTGAAGTGAGGCCTATAGCACCGATGATTTGGGCAGGCATGCGGCCGCGGCGCCACAGTTTTTTTTGACCACAGCTTGGGTCGCAAACGCCGCCGCCAAAACGCCTATGGTCAGAAGGCCGCGTACGTAGCCAGCTACGAGCAATGCCACGACCCTGGTGACAGCCACCGCGGCCAGAATTAGAGAAATTCGGATCACGGTCACGCGCTCCGGCTGCGATTGCGCCTTAATGGCAGATGTCCCTAGCCACGCTTCGACCGGAGTTCGCTGCCAAAAGAAAGCGAGTGCTGCGATTAGGAACAGGACTAGCGACACCGAAATGGCCACCCGATCCGGCAGCCGCTACCGCACCCGTCGCCAGCGGCACCAGCAACATTCCCCACGCACCGTGCTCGCGCGGAATCGTCATCGCCCGTAATCTGAGGTTCTGCAACGTAGCGGCTTCCGTTCCCATGAAGCCATCGTGGTGCGCTACATCGCGGGCCGATTGTCTCATCGCGAGCAGAATCGCATCCTTACGGCCGCTGTCAATCAGCCAGATATCGCCCGATAGTTGCACAACTTCATATCTCATTGTCTGCAGCGGTACGTTTGCTGTGGTTACCCAAAACTGGACATCACGGATGAATCGTGCGAACCTTTCAAAAAAGGCTTCGACGTCGGGAAGCGGGCGTGAATGCAAGTGTGCGAGCCTATCGCAAGTACTTTTATTACTTATGGTTAGTAGTTTCGTCTGCCTGTGTAAGGGCACGATTGTCCCCTTAGTCCGGCAGACTGCTTCGTGCTGACGGAGCACCGAGGTCCGGCGACGAATAGGAGTCGAAATCGATGGAGAACCCGGCTACCGCGGGTTTCTGGCTTTCCCCGCAGCAGCGGCTCGTCTGGTCACTGCAACAGCAAGGCTATGCCTATCGAGCGAGTTGTCTCGTCCTGATCGAGGGAGCCGTTTCCGCCGACGACATGGGGCGTTTCATGGGGCGGTTGGTCGCCCGACACGAAATCTTGCGCACGGTGTACCGACACCAAGCGGGAATGAAGTTCCCTTTCCAGGTCGTACTCGAGAGCGTTAATCCCGCTTTCGAAGCAGTGGACTTGAGCGCACTGTCTCAGTCCGAACAGTGCGGGCAGTTGGAGAAGTTCTTGCTGGACGAGCAAGTTCAAAGCGTCGGCCCGGAGGCAGGGCCGGTGCTGACGGCGAAGTTCGCAACCCTCGGGAACAACCGTAGTGCACTGGTTCTCGGCGTTCCGGCGATGAGCGTGGACCGCGGTTCGCTGCAGGTACTGGTGCGCGACCTCGAACAGTTCGCGAGGGGCTTACTGACGAAGCACGCAGAAGAACCTCTACGCTATATCCAGTTTGCGCAGTGGCAGAACGATCTGCCGCCGAGCCCTTTGCATCTCGGACGTGTTCGACCACTTCGCGAAAACGAAAGTCGCCATCGAATCGAGATTCGACAGGCACAGTTTTCTCGATCGGACCAACTATGTCGCGCAATTCGTCATATTCGCGCCCATCGAAAGCGACGCCAACTCTGAAAGTAGATTGCCCGGTGAATCTCCATAACAGCGATTGCCATGCCGCCAGCAGGAATTCACCGGTTTCTGAGTCCAATTTTCCGGCTAACGATGTAAGCCCGCTCCAGGTTGCTTCGTCCAAAGGTGCCGCAACCGACTGCGGGGCAAAACCGATTGCACTCTTGCTCTCGTTCGGCAGTAGAAGCGCCGAATCGGCGTCCTCGTAGTTCTTCCAAAACTCACGGCCCTTGGTGGAGGCCTCATCCTGGCTTTCTGCCAGAGTGGCACGAACACTATGTGCCTGGCACCGGATTCGGCTCCGAGCCTCCGGTCAGCTTTGAGTTTGTGGCACCAGCGGCGGCTAAAACTCCCGAACGCCTGTCCTTCGCGGTGGAACAGATTTCTGCGTGCAACGACCACTTCCGGCTCAAGCTTTCCGCGGTGCAAAGCACGGACGGTTTGACACTGTATTTCTGTTACGACAGTTCGCGGTTTACTCGAGAATCAATCGAGCGCATCGTCGGATCTTTTCAGACCCTGCTGGCGGCTGCGGTGGCAAACCCTGACGTGCCCGTCAGCCGATTGCCGCTATTGCCGAAAGCGGAGCAGCGGCACCTGATCGTGGATTGGAACCGAACAGCCGCCGAGTATCCACGAGACAAGTGCCTGCATGAGCTTTTCGAGGCGCAAGCCGCCTTGGCGCCCGATCGTCCTGCGCTTCGGTTCAACGACGTTTTGCTGAGTTATCGGGAATTGAACGAGCGCGCCAACCAGATGGCACATTACCTGCAGTCGCTGGGCGTAGGACCGGATTCTCTGGTTGGTCTTTGCGTCGAACGCTCGGCTGAAATGATGGTAGCGCTACTGGGGATTTTGAAGGCTGGCGGTGCGTACGTGCCGCTCAACCCCGACAATCCCAAACCCCGATTGATTCAGCAATTGACCGGCGCGATCGCGCTCATCACCGAACAGAAGATGCTCGACCAGATGCCTGAGTTCGCGGGGAAAACTCTATGCCTCAACCGTGATACGCACCTCTGGGTGAACTTGCCTCTCACCAATCCCGCGAGCCAAACAACTCCGGAAAACTTGGTTTATGTGATCTACACTTC
>Ga0070766_10001732_pt1 | contig 10724 bp, 9 predicted proteins | sample HubBroMetageWFT6_FD_69782 | JGI IMG/M metagenome (GOLD analysis project Ga0070766, IMG submission 69782) | Warmed and freeze-thawed soil microbial communities from the Hubbard Brook experimental Forest, New Hampshire - Hubbard Brook CCASE Soil... | ecosystem: Environmental > Terrestrial > Soil >... | reverse complement strand
CGACCAGCGCGCCCGCCAGCCAGGAGCCCACGCCCAGTCCGGCCATGAAGACGGAGAGGACGATAGAGGTGAGCGCGGTGGTTACGCCAAACTGCGCCATCGATAATCGCAACCAGATGAGTTCGCACAAAACGCTGCAAAATCCGGATACGAAAAAAAATAGAAAATACCACACCATTAATTTCTGCCTTTCCCCATTGGGCTTGCTACTGGAAGCGAGCGGTGTCAATCATTTTCTTACGAATGCACTCTACTGCTTACCGTGGAAGTAGCGGCATGATACACGGAATTTTGGAGCGGTGCTTGCGGTGAGTTCAGCAGTCATGCCTGGATTGCTCGGAGAGCGCTAACCCCATAAGGGCAAAAAAGGTACACGGAGGAGAACGTGCGGCCTGAAAAACCTTCATCCAGCTTCGTGCCCGAGCTTGGCTTCAATTTCTATTTTCTTAGTCTACCGATCCGAATTTTTTCAAGTCTTCGGGTCCGTCGGTCAACGCCACGGGCGCCTTGCCTTGCACCAACTCCCGGACTTTTTCCACCACGTCAGGGTTAGCCAAAGTCGTGATGTCTCCGGTATGCATGTTGTTCGAGAGGGCGGCGAGCACGCGGCGCATGAGCTTGCCGGAGCGCGTCTTCGGCATATCCGGGACAACGTGGATGTGCTTTGGACGGGCGATTTTGCCGATCATGGTTTCGATCGCTTTGTTGACCTTTTCCACGATTTCCGCACTCGCCTGTATGCCGGGCTTGAGTGCGATATATACCTCGGGCACGCGACCCTTAATCTCATCGACGACGGGCACGACCGCAGCTTCTGCGACCTCGGAAACGGTCAGACACGCGGATTCGATTTCCTTCGTGCCCAAGCGATGGCCAGCGACGTTGATGACGTCGTCGACTCGTCCGAGGATGCGGAAATAACCATCGGCGGCGAGCACGGCTCCGTCGGCAGCGAAGTAAGGCCAATCCTGCCATTTCTTGCTGCTGCGATCTTTGCAGTACTTCGCATAATACTGACTGACGAAGCGGTCGCGATCGCCCCAGATGGTTTGCATAATTCCGGGCCACGGATTGCGTATGCAAATGTTGCCCGCCTTGCCTGATCCGGCGGAAACTTCCTGGCTGTTTTCGTCGATGATGGTCGGATAGATTCCCGGCATGCCTGGGCCCGCGCTACCCGGCTTCATGGGATCGATCGCTGGTTTAGTGCTGCAGAGAAATCCTCCATTTTCGGTTTGCCACCAGGTGTCGACAATTACCGCCTCACCCTTGCCGACCACGTCGTGATACCAGCGCCAGACCTCCGGTTCGATCGGTTCGCCGACCGTCGTCATGTGCTTGAAGTGGTAGTTGTATTTGATGGGCTCATCGGGACCAGATTTTCGCAACATGCGAATCGCCGTGGGCGAAGTGTGGAAGATGTTGACGTCGAGGCGCTCGGCGACTCTCCATACGCGGCCAGCGTCAGGATAAGTGGGCACACCTTCGTAGAGGACACTGGTAGCGGCTAATGCGAGCGGACCATAGACGATGTAGGAGTGGCCAGTGATCCACCCGATATCCGCCATGCACCAGTAAACATCAGTGGGGTGAATGTCCTGAATATATTTCGAAGTGCCGGCAACGTAGGCGAGATAGCCGCCAGTGCGATGCTGGCAGCCTTTCGGCTTCCCGGTGCTTCCACTGGTGTACATGAGAAAGAGCGGGGCCTCGGCATCCATGGGGATGGGAGCCACAAGCTGGCCGGCGTAGTTGGGGAGAATTTCGTCAACGAATACGTCGCGGCCTTTCACAAACGGCGAGGCAGAAGCATTCTGCCCGGCGTGCCTCCGCCAGACGAGGACTTTGTCTACCACTTGTCCCTCTTGCTTGGCTAGATTAAGCGCGATGTCGGCGGACAATTTGTGATCGAGCAGCTTGCCATTGCGGTAATAACCATCCATGGTGATAAGAACGCGGCTTCCGGAATCGGCAGCGCGCAGGCCGCACGCCTCACCGCTGAAGCCCCCGAAGACCACGGAGTGAATCACGCCGAGGCGAGCGCAGGCCAGCATGGTGATGGGCAACTCGGGAACCATAGGCATGTGTATGGTGACGCGATCTCCGCTCTTTAAGCCGCAGTAGTCGCGCAGCAGCGCGGCGAATTCATTCACCCTCACGTAAAGTTCGCGGTAAGTGACGGAGACGGGCGCTTCGGATTCGGGTTCGGGGACAAAAATCAGCGCCGCTTTATTTTTATATTTGGTAAGGTGACGGTCGACACAGTTATAGGAGGCATTGATTTTGCCGCCGACGAACCACTTCCAGAAAGGCGGGTCGCTCGTGTCGAGCGTGGTGTGCCAATACTGATCCCAATCGAGCAGGTCGGCGTATTCGCGGAAACACTCAGGGAAGTTCTTTTCGGCGAAGCGCTCCATGACCTCCGGGTCGGTAAGATTCGCCTGGCCAACAAATTTCGCTGGCGGATAGTAGTATTCCTCTTCACGCCAATGGACAGAGATCTGCGCTTCGGTGGTCTCGCTGACTACCAGTGCTTTCGGACGTATTTCTGCCATACGAGTACTCCTTAGAATATTTCCGGATTTATTATGTACCCAAACTGTGCCCGCCAGAAAGCGGCGGAGTCGCGGGCGCTGCGGCGCTTCCGGAACCCGGGGGAAAGGATTGTCAGTGCTAGGCCATGCAGGCGGCCTGCCTGAGTTCCGGAAGCGCTATGCTCAGCAATTGTTGTAAAACAAAGCTTGATCGGCATCGCCGCCAGGCTTGTTAGTCCGCCGCCGCAGTCCCTCCGGTTTCATCCCAAATCCGCACGCCGTGGGTTTCCTTCAGCAGCAGGCTTCCGACGACAAAAGTGATGCCGGCCACAATCATCGGGTAATAGAGGCCGGCGTAGATATTGCCCGTGGCGGCTACGCTCCACAGGCCTATTAATGGCAGCAATCCGCCGAACACGCCGTTTCCTATGTGGTAAGGGAGGGAAACAGACGTATAGCGAATCTTCGCCGGAAAGGCCTCAATCAAATATGCGGCGATGGGCCCGTACACCAGGCATACAAAAAGAACCTGTATGAACACGAGCAATACCAACATGGGAAAATTCGGATCCGGTGCTTCCTTGGCGGGCACCAGTGCGCCGTTTGCGCCGGTCGTCATGGGGGTCAGTTTGGTCGCACCAGTCACCTTGTCCTTCGTGGACGTGACCGTGACGATGTTGTTTCCCGCAGCGTGTTCCATCGCCTTGTAGATCGGTATATAGGTTATAACCGCGAGCAGGCAGCCCGCCATCATCAGCTTCTTCCGACCGATTTTGTCAGAGAGTGCGCCCACCACGGTGAAGAAGGGCATCCCAATCAGCACGGCCAGGGCTACCACCTCATTTACAGTTTTGGGATTAATCTTCAGGATCCCTCCCAGATAGAACAGCGCATAGTACTGCCCGGTATACCAGACCACGCCTTGGCCAGCGGTGGCTCCAAAGAGCGAAATCAGAACGAGTTTCAAGTTCGCCCATTTGCCGAAGGCATCCTTCAGCGGCTGCGCTGAAGTCATCCCTGTGCTCTTCAGCTGCGCGAAGATGGGCGACTCCTTCATCTTCAAGCGGATGTAGAGTGAGATCAGCACTAGGATGATGGACACAAGGAAGGGGATGCGCCATCCGTAGTTCGAGAAGTCTTCCTTCGACATCGAGTATTGCGTACCCAAGATCGCGATGAGCGAGAGAAAGAAGCCCAACGATGCCGTGATCTGGATGAAGCTGGTGTAGAAGCCGCGCTTGTTGTCGGGAACGTGTTCGCCCACGTAAACCGCGGCTCCGCCGTATTCTCCGCCCAAGGCTAGTCCTTGCAGGACGCGGATCAACAGGAGCACGATCGGCGCAAACCATCCTGCCGTCTTAAAGGTTGGCAACAGGCCGATGAGAAAGGTCGAAAATCCCATGATGGAGAGGGTCACGATAAAGGCATACTTGCGTCCGACTAGGTCGCCGATGCGCCCGAAGAACAGCGCGCCGAAAGGCCGCACCAAGAAGCCGACGGCAAACGTAGCGAGATAGGCGAGGTAGGCAAATGTGTCGTTGCCTTGGGGATAGAACTTCAGGGCCAAGATTAACGTCAGACTGCCAAAAATGTAGAAGTCGTACCACTCGATCATGGTGCCAACAGAGGAAGCCATGATCACTCGCCAGATACTGTACTCAGCCTTGCTCGTTTCCACCACCTGCACGGCATTCGCCATATCTTGTCCCCTTTGTTGGTTAAATTTTCTTGTGTCTTCGCTGTGCTTTCTTAATCGTTGGAATGATCGTTTGAAACGATCGTGGAAATCTTCAGCTCGTCCGCTTTGCCAATCTGTCGGATAACGGCGCGACCGACGACTTGGTTCGCGCGATATCATACGCCGGTCCGTCGTATTGCAGAAACTTATATTTATCGCGTGCTGCGACTCAATCGCCCGCGCGACCCCATCATTACGGAGCCTTCTCCAGCGTGGCCGCCACATTCACCTGGGAATCGGAACCCACGGTTAGCTCCCGCTTCCACTCCGCAAAGCCCGGCATCGAGATCACGACGATGTGCGTGCCCGCGCTGAGCCCGATTTCAGATGGAGTATTGCCGACATATCGCCAATCAACGCTGATTTCCGCGCCGGGAGGAGTCGAGGTGAAATCGCACTTCACCTTCGCCGCGGGTGACGACGCAGCGACCATGGGAGCCTGTACTGGTGAACTCTGCACCGGCGCGGATATCACCGCCGGCGTACTCGAGATTGGCCGCCCGACATTCTCAGCGGGTGCAGCACTCGACGGAGTTGCGACTGCGACCGCAGTCGGCGGCGGACCCGTCTTGCCACTGTCATTTACCAGCGTATAAAACTGCCTTCGCACCTTGCCTTTGTCGTCCAGGTAATAAATCGTGACGCCCTTCTTCTCTCTTCTGGCCTCAAAGCTTTCGCCCTTTTGCAAAGGCGTGCACTTCGAAAATCTCGAGTCCATGACGCATTGCACACGGAACGGCGCTTCGTTGCCTATCTGAACCAGCAAAGTATTCACCAGGGGCGCGGTACTCGTGGAACGGCAATATGCGTCGAAGGTGAGCTGCTCGCAGTTTGTCGGAACGCCGTTGTCGTTAAGGTTTACCGCTCGAGTCTCGGAATCCAGCACGGTTATCTGGATCGATTTTTTCAAGGAAGCGGCGTTCGCTAACATAGCCACCAGCAGGAGACCTGCCTGAAGCGCCGCCTTTCTACGGATACTCATCGAACCAACTCCTCCAAACGCCGGGCGATACATCTGCCCAACCCGGTTTGCCAATAGCTCTTGAGGCCGGTCTCGCAGATTCGGTACATTGTGCTCCCAGGGCGCGTTCCGCACAATCGCCCACCGCAGGAGGGTAGAGGACAGACTCCGCTCCAGGCTATCGCCAACCGCGGCCGGTCCCCTTGAAAACAGAGAGCCGGTGCACTCCATCTGCACCGGCTGTTTCAGGTAGAGGACAGGTCTAGAACGTAAAGATCGGTCCGAACTCCGTCCGGTGATCTTGCCATTCGTTGGATGGCACGCCGGCAATTGTGTACAAGAGTGAGTGGTCTTCAGCACGGGTGGCGTAGATCGATTGCTCGAAGCCGAACGTGGCCCAGTTGTTGACCTTGTAGTACAGGGTTGCAATGGCGCTCTTGCCCATCAACATGGGCAAGCTGCCACTGAAGCCAGGATTATTCAGGTCACGATTCACAACCTGATCCTTACCGACGAGGAGATGAAGCTGCCAGCCCGCGTTGTGGCCTTTCGGGTCGGCATTGAACCACCGGGAAAGCGGAAGACCGACCTGGAGGAATCCGCCAAAGGCCCGGACGGGCCGCTGCGGAGCAACCGCGGCGTCCCCGCTCGGACATGCGCCAGACACGAGCGCGACCGTGCACCCGAGTTCGGCCCCGCCAGCAGCCGCCAGTGGACCACCATCCGCCGTGACGTAGGGCCCGGATGTGGCAGTCAGGTCGCCCGTATCGGTGACGTAGCCGTTAATTTGGCCGCCGAGGAAGAAGCGCAAGTCGCCTCCCTTATAGGCGGTCGCCGTCAAGGTAAACCATCGCGTGGGTAATTGCGCCACGACTTGGCCGCCCCATTGAGTGCTGGAGGCCTGAAAGCCATTCGGGAAGGCAGACTCTAAGGAGCAAGCCAGAATGTCTTCGCCGCCGTCGCATAGGTAGGAGCTGTTGGGAACGATTGATGTGCGCCTTGAATGGAATCCTGCAAAAGCAATCTGCGCGGGAGCGACGCCCCGGGCTCGATCAATCTGATAACTCAAGGCCACTCGGCCCTCGTACTCCGGACGGTCGGCGTCGGCGCCCTCGCGCTCGCCTTGCCCGAGCTGGGCGCCGAGCCCGTTATTGGCCGCATTCCCAAGCTTAAGGATTTGACCAGTGCTCGGCATCATCACCCCAAACTGACCCTCGAGGTTGACATGGTGCTCCTTTTCCAGCGTCTGGATGAAGCCCACCCGTAGTTGTGGAGAACGTTCCCAAACGTTGCCCCAAAATGCGCCATTGAAGGTGGTTTCCACGATATTCATCAGCGCACCGGATCCGAAAAGTGTCCAGTCCTGTCCACCAACGAAGAAGAGGTCAGTGTTTTCGCTGGCATGGTAATCCAGGCGAACGAAGGCCAAACGCAGTCTCGGTTGATTGTTCCGGATCGAGGTAACGTCGGCATTGTCGACTTCGGTGAAGTTACCTTCGAAGTCGCCCTCGATCTTGCCGGTAATCGTGAGCTTTGGCGAGACGTCCGGCCATTCGAAGTTCACACCGAAGCGAGTGGAGCGTGCCTTGACGTGTACCTCGGGATCCTGGGTTGGGCCGGTGTTGAAGGTCGAGTTATTCCCGGCATTCAGCCATATGCCAGGAAACGGGAAGTCGTCGCCATCGGGGTCGCTGCTGTCATGGACGATTGTCGATTTAATGAAGCCATAAGGCGCGAGCGTGATTGGGCCGGCCTTTATGCCGGCCAGGCCGCCGGGCTTGGGGGCATCGACCGGGAACACGCGGATCGGAGTCACCGCCGTTACCACCGCAGTCGGAGGAGGGGCCACTTCGCCCGCGACTCGCGACGGATAAGGTGGCTGCGGTTGGGTTTGGGATTGTGGCGACGCTTCCGCCGTGGTCAGCGAGGACGACATGGTCTCATTTTCCGGTGCCGGAACTGCAGCGGCCGCAACAGCGGGTGGAGTGGCCGGTTTCGCGGTGGCCGACAGATCAGCGGCGTTCAGCACGCCCTTGCGGCTGAGAGCTTCAACCAGCACTTGAAATTGAGCGCTGGGAGCGGCATTTTGAATGGCGTTGGCCTCGGCTGGCGCCAGCACACCTTTCATCACCAACACACCCAGCAATGCCGTGACGTTAGCATCGGTCGCGGCCAGGCTTACGCTGGGATTGATGCTCGGACTGGGGCTAGGACTTGGGCTCGGGTTAGGGCTTGCAGCCGGGCTACCTTCGGCGCTCGCAGTGTTCGCCGCATTGTCATTGGACTTCTTAGCGTTGTTGCTTTCCGCTACAACCGGGGCTGCCGTTATGGCCAACACCAGCACAGCAAACAACCAACTCTTCAGCTTCAACATTGAAGGTGTCCTCCTTGTTCGGGCGCGGGCTCAACCGGGAGCACAGAACACGCCGCTACCCACGACTTCCTTTCGCGCGATATCATACAGCGGTCCGTCGTTTTGCAGAAACTTATATTTGCGCAATGCAGCGACCGCATCTCCGGTGCTGCGACCCCATCATTACTGAAGCTTTTCCAATGTGGCCGCCACGTTTACCTCTGATTCCGAGCCTACGGTAAGCTCCCGCCTGCACTCGGCGAAGCCCGGCAAGGAGATCGCGACTCTATGCATCCAGCGCTCAGATCAATTTCTGGGGGTACGCACGGCTGCCAAAGAAATGTTGATAGCTGGTTACGGGCCCAGGTTGCTTAGCCCAGTCGAAGTTGCGGACGGCACCATGGCCTTTGATTTCGAGAAATTGTCAGGGAGTCCCGCAAAGAGAATTAGTAAGAAAAAGCTGGAGTCTGATCACTTTTTACTTTTATTTACTCTCGCTCGAGTACTCGCAGGCGCTTTCCTCTTCAATTTGATCTGATTGTAATCGACGGCGGCACGGATGAGATTCTTTAGAGCGCGCTCATCAATTTTATCGCCCTCGAAAAAATCGATCGCTCGCCACGCCTTGCCTCCGAGGCCCGCGTTGAAGAGCTGGTCAGGATCTGGGAGGCTCGCCCCGTGAGAAAAGGTAAGCTTCACCTTATCTTTGTGGGCGTTGCCGACCGCAATCATTCCGTCGTGAGACCACACTGGGCTTCCCATCCACTTCCATTCCTCGATGATCTCAGGGTCGGCCGCAAGGATGCTCTTGCGGACGCTGGCGAGCGTTTTGCCACGCCAGTCTGTGAGCTCTGCGATCATCTCGTCGATTAATTCAGAGGCAGATTCGATCGGGGCTGGCCTTTTCATGTACACCTCCAACTCTCGCACCTAATTTAGCTGCGCTCAGCGTAGCCTGCAACCTCGGCAAGTGTAAGCTGGCCGGGTGGCTCATTCTAAATTTCGCGTTGTTTGCGAAATTTACGGTGGGGAGGTTGGAGGCTGATCCAAAACCAATGACCCATTCACTCGGTGCGTCGCCCGTTGCCCCACCTAGTGGCATACGGCAGCACGAACAAGTACAGACCGGTGAAAAACTGCAAGGCGAGCACGAACACCGCCGAGAGGCCCAGCCTGGAGGTATACCTCCCCCGTGCCACGGCGACGCCGTTGACGATGACGACCACCGTAAAGGCAATGGACAGCCAGCGGTGGGTCTGCCGAACCAATTTGTTCCAGTTCAATTGGACCTCCTCTAACACTAAAGATGAGCCCGAAGCGGCTCGATTCTCGATTTATGACCGTTGAGCCGCCTGAGGCGGCCAGTTGGGCGCTTCGATACCGAACTGCTTGGCGTACTCCGCGTTCAATCGCTGCCAGCCGCCGAACTTTATGGCATCGGGCCCAACGATGCGGCCGATGGGAGTTCCGCTGAGAAGGTGATCCAGAACATCGAAGCAGATGTGCCAGCCCGCGGCGCCCATCGCGATGAAGCGGTGACCGATGTTGGTCCACAGTGTCAGGCGCGTGCCGCCACCAAAGGCTTCGAGTTGCCACCGCATGTCGAAGTGACCCCAGTTGTACTCCAGCACCTCGGGAGCGTCGGCTCGCGTCACTGTTGTTTCGGTAACGCGTGGCGTGAGCGCTCCCACCGTGGTGAGCTTCACCGTGGCTCCAACCGTATCCAGGCTCCCATCGGCGTCGAAGGGGGCCCACTCGCGCAGATGCGCCGGTTCGGTAAGCGCCTGCCAGACTCTTTCCGGCGGGTGGCGCAGTTCTCTGACGAGAATGAGCGTCCACTTCTCTTCATCATTACCGTTTTGTCCGCGGTCTTTTTCTATCCGCGCTCCGCGGGCCGGACCCGGTGTGTACTGCTCGCGATCGGTCACCTTCTTCTCCTGTTCGACGCGCGTGCTACCAGCGCTTCAGCTGCGTGAGCTGAATGAGGTTGCCGCAAGTGTCGTTCAGCATTGTAATGCTCGACGCGGTCACGTCGGTGGGCGGCATTGTGAACACGGCGCCACGGGCCTTGATCCGTTCGTAGTCGCCCTTGATGTCGTCGGTGAAGAACATGGCCGCGGGCTGGTTCTGTTGAAACATCGCCTGCTGATACGCTTTGGCTGCGGGGTTGCTGTTCAGCGCCAGTTGCAACTCGGTACCGTCCGGCTCCTCGGGCGAGCTGACGGTCAGCCAGCGATATGCACCCTGACTGAAATCGGTCTTCTTGGTAAAGCCGAGTACCTCCGTATAGAAGCGCAGGGCCTTGTCCTGATCGTCCACGTATAGGCTGATCACTTTTATTTTCATTTTGTTTCTCCTTTGTCACGTTCGCGGTTTGGGCCGCGTCGTCTTCTCCTTGGTTTTCTTTCTTGGTGGTGTTAGTGCTCGATGCTGTTGATGATCCATGCGGTCGAGGTGGCGTTCGAGAGCATCTACGTGAGCATTCCAGAACCGGCGGAACTGAGCCAGCCAGGCATCCACCTCCTGAAATGGTTCAGGCTTCAATCGGTAGAGACGGCGCTGTGCGTCCACCATGCGTTCTACGAAACCGCCCTCTCGCAGCACGCGCAGGTGCTTTGACACAGTCGGCTGCGGCATACGAAGCTGACGCTCAATCTCTCCTACTGACTGTTGCGACGAGACCAGGAGGCTCAAGATCGCGCGGCGGTTCGGCTCCGCAATGATTTCGAAAACAGATTCCACTCCTTGTATATACCCCATATCGCATATACTTGTCAAGGTATATAAAGGCAAGGGCCCAAGCGAAGCTTTTGCCGAGCAACGAAAAACCTCTCCCGCTCGTCTTAATTGCTCTATTTTTTGGAGGGTAAGTCATGTCGGTCGTCGAGTTCGGTCACTTCGTGCTCACCATTGCCATACTGCTTGTTGCCGTGCACGGCCTAGGCTATCTTTCCGAACGGCTCAAGCAGCCACGCATCGTGGGCGAAATCCTGGCCGGCATTCTGCTCGGACCATTTGTACTGAAGCTTTTGGTGCCCACAGCGTTCGCCAAGCTTTTCGCGTTTTCGTCCAGCGCCAGCACGGTTATCGGCTTCCTCTATCAGCTTGGCTTGATCTTGCTCATGTTCTGCTCTGGAG
>Ga0070766_10001727_pt1 | contig 10735 bp, 8 predicted proteins | sample HubBroMetageWFT6_FD_69782 | JGI IMG/M metagenome (GOLD analysis project Ga0070766, IMG submission 69782) | Warmed and freeze-thawed soil microbial communities from the Hubbard Brook experimental Forest, New Hampshire - Hubbard Brook CCASE Soil... | ecosystem: Environmental > Terrestrial > Soil >... | reverse complement strand
ATTCTCTCGCACTTGAAAGGAATATTCTAGCTCGACGGTATGGCGGTTAATGGCCTAATTTGACGGGTGGGCGGTCTTGTTGCATATAAGGTGAGCAAAGGAGAGGTTCGATGGGCGTAAGAGAGAAAATGAGCTCAATTGGCCAGCCAGTGCCAGAGTTGCCGGTCGCTGATGTCGAACGCGCACAACAGCATTACCGAGATGCACTCGGCTTTGAGATCGGATGGCTTTACCCAGGCAAAGAGATTGGGGCCGTGTCACGCGGCAATGTGGCGATATTCTTTCGGAAGAGGGAGTCGCCGTTCGAACCCGCCGTTCACTGGGTGTTTGCCGAAGATATCGATGCGTCCTACCAGGAACTGAAGTCGTCAGGTGCGAACATCGTGGATCCTCTCGGAAAAAAGCCTTGGGGATTACGGCAGTTCACGGTAGAGGATCTGGACGGGAACCTCTTCTATTTCCACCATGACTAACCAAACGTCGCATAACGTGCGGTTGGAACGGGCGCGCTGAACAGCGCCACCCAGGACACTACCGGCATGGCGGTAATGGCTGAGTTTGAAAAATGCATTCCCGCAGCGCTTAAATCCGCAATGAAAGTTCGACGCTTAGGGCACGGCTGAAGCCGTGCCCTTTCAAACGAGTGGAACGGAGCCACTACCAGGAATCGTGATGACTTACCAACCATCTAATACAAAAAAGATTATCCCGTTTTGGGTGGGCTGCCCAGAATTTGGTTCCGTACGAATCTGAAGTAAATAAAGATGGATCTTCCTGAGAAAATCCGGTCGCTGCCTACTACGGCTGGCGTGTACCTCTACAAGAACGCAGAGGGCGAGGTCATTTATGTGGGCAAGGCTAAGAACCTGCGGTCGCGGGTGTCTTCGTATTTTCATGAGGGGCGGTGGGAGGACGCGAAGACGGGGACGCTGGTGCGCGAAGCCGTGGACGTCGATTATATTGTCGTCGCTAATAATAAGGAGGCGCTGGCGCTTGAGAATCACCTGATTAAGCAGAAGAAGCCGCGCTTTAATATTCTGCTGCGCGATGACAAGACCTATCCTTATGTGAAGCTGACCCTGGGCGAGCGGTACCCGAGGGTGTATGTGACGCGGCGGCTGCGGAAAGATGGTAGCGCTTATTTTGGGCCGTATTTCCCCGCTAATTTGGCGTATCGCATTGTCGATTTGATTCATCGGCATTTCTTGGTGCCGTCGTGCAAGGTGGATTTGAATCGCGATCATCCGCGACCGTGTTTGCAGTTTTATATCAAGCGCTGTTTGGGACCTTGCGTTGCGAACCTTACAACGCCGGAGATTTATGCGGAGGCGGTTAGGGATGTGAAGCTTTTTCTCGAAGGGCGGCAGACGGATCTGGTGAAATCTCTGCGCGAGCGCATGGCGGAGACGGCGGCGGTGCAGGAGTTTGAGCGAGCGGCGCGTTATCGCGATTTGATTTCTACGGTGGAGCAGTTGCAGGAGAAACAGCGCATTGCGGCGGTGGAGGGGGATGACGCGGATGTGTTTGGTTTCCACTATGAGAATCAGATGCTGGCGGTGAATTTGTTTCACATGCGGGGCGGGAAGGTGCTGGATCGGCGGGAATTTTTTTGGGAGGATTTGCCGGAGTTTGGGGAGTATGGGGGCACGGGTGCGGGGCAGAGTCCCGCCTCGACACCAGAATCCACCACACCAAACTCCAGCACACTCGAGTCCAGCAGACTTCGACTCCAGCCGGGAGAATTTTTTTCGGCTTTGGTGAAGCAGCTTTATTTGGGGCAGCCTTATGTGCCGCGCAATATTTATGTGCCGGTGGATTTTGAGGATCGGGAGGAATTGGAGGAACTGCTTGGCGAACAGTTAGGGGGCGGGGGCGCCCGCTCCACACAGGCACCGCCGAGGCGGGTGCATATTACGGTGCCGCAACGCGGAGACAAGCGGGAGCTGATTGATTTGGCGGGGACGAATGCCAAGCAGTCTTACGATCAGCGGTTTCGGGTGATGAAGCCGAATGCGCGCGCGATTCAGGAGGCTTTGCAGGATGTGATGGGACTGCCGGAGCTGCCGAAGCGGATAGAGTGTTTCGACATCTCGCACATTCAGGGAGCGGAGACGGTGGCGTCGATGGTGGTGTGGGAAGAAGGCAAGATGAAGAAGTCGGATTATCGGAAATTCATTATCAAGACGGTCGAGGGAGTGGATGATTTCGCGTCGATGCGGGAGGTGGTGACGCGGAGATATAAGCGGGTGTGCGAAGAACAAAAGATTAATGATAAGAAGTCGATGCCGAGCCTGGTTTTAATCGACGGGGGGCTTGGTCAACTGCACGCTGCGGCGCAGGCGCTGGAGGGGCTGGAAATTATTAATCAGCCGCTGGCGGCGATCGCCAAGCGGGAAGAGATTATCTATGTCTATGGGCAGGAGGACGATCCGGTGGTGCTGGACCATCATTCTCCGGTATTGCATTTGGTGCAGATGATTCGGGATGAGGCGCATCGCTTTGCGGTGACGTTTCATCGCAAGCGGCGGCAGATACGGGACCGCGCGACTGAGCTGCGGGAAATTCCAGGCGTGGGAGAATCGACTACGCGGCGGCTGCTGGCGCATTTCGGGAGCCTGCAGGCGGTGAAGCAGGCGGATGTGGCGGCGCTGACTTCGGTGGTTACTCGACCGCAGGCGGAAGCGATTCAGAAATATTTTCGGGAGGCGGTGGCAAGCGGCTAGCAGGTAGCCGTTGGGCTTGGGATCACAGCATGTTTTTGGGTTCGCGGAGTAGGAAGGGCCGCCCGATTCAGGCGGCCCAAGTTACATCCTCCTGCCTGCTGTTGTTGTCAATTACGGCTCGATGGATAAAAAGGTGCCGGCCAATTCGTTGAGCGAACCGTCGCCGTTGCCCACGGTGACGAACAGCTCGTTGGTTGCCCCACTCGATGAGTTCCCGCCACCGAAAGCGATTCCCCAGAGGTTGTTGAGGATGACCTGCTTGCCTTTCTGATCCTTGATCGTGCCTACAAACTTGCCGGTATTAGGGTCGAACCCGTTGATCGTTCCGTTGTAGGAGTTGTTTGAAATCAGCAGAGTATTGCTGAGCGGCCCGAAATTGCTGGGCGCCAGGGCGACACCCCAGGCTTGGTTCAGTGGTAATCCTTGGATCAGTGTCTTCACGAGGACGCCGTTCTCCGTGAAGAGGTCGACGTAACCCCCGGAGCCGTAGTTCGGTTTAGCGTAGCAGACGTAAACCATGCCATTGATGTCCTGAACGTTAAACACTGAGAAGGTTGATGGGATGTTCGGATCGCCGAACGACTTTACCAGGTTAAAGTTGCCGTCGTACATATCGATTACGTTGTTGGCGTTGTCGGCTGCGTAGAGGAAATTCCCCGAGGGATAACTGGTGATGGCCAAGCCCTGGTAGAGCGCCCCGCCGGCCGAGTTGTCGACCGCGATGAGCGCTTGGTTGGGGTTCACGCCTGGCACATATCCGCTGATGGTGCCATCCAGCGTGTCAAAAAGGAAAACCGCTGGCATGCCCTGAATCTGGAAATCCGACGACCCGTTGAAAACGATTCCGGTCGGCGTGCCCGGACCGTTTCCACCTTGCGCCGAGCCCAGTTCGCTTCCGGCAGTGGGAATCAAGATCCGGAGAGGTATTTGTCCTCCCGTTGCATTGTAGAGGGTTGTCCATCCCGTGTCGTTATCGGGAACGTACCAAGGCCCGGTGGCGCTTCGGGCCAGTCCCCAGGGGTTGGCCAGCAGCGGATCGACGTGCACGTGTTGGGTTCCGTTGCCCCCATGATTGACTAGACCGAGTTGATTCGAGTCTAAAATTGTGAGCCGATATTGTGCTTGGGCAGGGGCCGAGAGCATGAGCAAAACAAAACCGAGGCAAGCGGCGAGTGTGACCCTGCAAACCTGCATAAAGGTACCTCCTTGGCGAAGTCAGGAGCAGAGGAAGCGTGAAACCATCGGCGGGAATGACTGGTGCAGAACCTTCTCTGACCTGCTGGCGCCTGATTGTACACCGATCCTGTGCCTAGGGGGGCGTTTCTCGGAAGGATCTGGAGAGCGCAGGTCTGCAGAAGGGAAGTCACCGGCAAAGGCGTTTACGTCTACCCCGACGACCTCGCCTACTAGGGTACATATACGGGCGAAACCGTGGCGACGTTTACGGCTACATAGCCGCACGGCACCGAAGGATGAAATCGAGTATCTCCTTGGGGGATATGCTCTGCTCACGATATGAAGCCGGATGTAAACCACTCCCTTCACCACCGCAGGCCGATCAATGGCCTGCAAGTGGTCGCCACGGATGACGAAAAGCGGGCCGAGGGTCTTTTTGAAGATCCGCCTCACTGGCTTCCCGCAGTTGTTTCCCTTCCGGCAATCGATTCAGCGCCAGCAGGCACGTGCCCAGCGCACTCTGCGCCTCGGCAATTTCCCACGGAAGCAAGGGAAATGGAGCGGATCGGGCGGAGGCGAGCGACTGGCGCAAGAGAGGTTCCGCATCCGCTGCTTTGCCCTCAGCCGTGAGGACTTCACCCAAACGGACTTCGGCAGCAATTACGTTGGGATGTTCTGGGGAAAGTTCTTTCTCGCGAATTGCCAATGCCTGGCGGAGGAACGGTTCGGCGCTCGCGGGATCGCCCTGAAAGGCTCGGTCTTCTGCCAGGTCGATCAGCGCCGATGCGGCCTGGGGAGTTTCCTCGCCGCCCAGTTTGTGATCCATGTCTAATGCTTGACGCGCATAACGCTCGGCCTCGGCATAATTGCCGCGGTCGAATTGTAACAGGCCAAGATTGGCTATCACCTTCGCGGCGGCCCACCCCTGTCCGTTGGCCTGTGTGATTGTATCGAGTGCTTGTTTGAAGGTTACCTCGGCTTGATCGTAATTGCCTCTTGCTTGCAACAACCGGCCCCAATTATTGAGAGAGCTCCCGAACAGGAAACTTCTCTCTCCAAGCGTCTTGCGCCGCAGTTCCAGGTTCTCTCTGAGCAGAGGTTCCGCTGCCTGCCAGTTCCCCTTTTCAAGCAACAAAAATCCGAGATTGTTCAGCGTGTAACCCAGATCGGGATGATTGTCGCCCAGGATCTTGCGGCGCAATGCGAGGTCCTCGCGTTCGGTTGCCTCCGCTCCCGTGAGATCCCCGGCATCGATTAAGGCGCCCGCTAAGTTGTGCAGGCTATTGGCAAAATTTGGACCGTTCGGGTCGATTCGGCGCTGGATCTCGACCGTCTCTCGCAGCAACTGCAGCGCCTCGGGGTAACCACCATTCCGCTCCAGCAGAAGGGCGAGGTAGATTCTCGCGCCGCTATCGGTTTTCAGTTCGCGATCAAGGGCCAGTGCCCTCCGGAGCACCGGTTCGGCTTCCGCATCCCGATTTTCGAGATACAGGCATTCCCCAAGGCTGGCGAGGCTTTCCAATACCGCGCTGCTATGTTCCCCGAGTGTTTTCTCGCGAATGGAAAGTGCTTGTCGAAAGAGAGGTTCAGCTTTCTGGTACTGACCTTGGAGCCGAACAGAGTCCGCCCACGCCCAGAGAATCTCGGCCACATTGGGGTTCCGGTCACCGAGCGACTTCCGGCGCAGCGCGTAGGCGCGTTCGAGGAGCGGCTCGGCTTGGCCATACAGTCCTAACGAGAGATAAGCACGGCCAATGTTATCCAGCATGGCGCCCTGCAGCTCTGGATCGCCGGCCAGTTCGCGGTCTACTCGTTTTGCTCCCTGGTCGAGCAACTCGCGCGCTGTAATCTGTTGTCCGTGGGCCTGCTCGGGAGTAGCGGCTTCAAAAATGCCTTCGAGAAATTGTGACTCGCGCTGAGCGGTGAGTCGTTCCCGCGTCGCACGCTTAGCCAGCAAGCCCATCCCGATACTGAACGCAATCAATGCCAGGGTTACGATAACTGCGGCGGACACCGCGGCTTTATGCCGGCGCACAAACTTGCCGGAACGATACCTCCAGGTATCGGTGCGCGCATGCACCGGATACCCGGCGAGATGCGCTTTGATATCATCGGCAAACCCAGCGACCGAAACATAACGCCGCGCCGGCTCCTTGCGCATAGCCATGAGCACGATGTTGTCGAGATCGCCGCTCAGTTTGCGGGCGGCGTCGGGAGCCGCCAATTCCGCATTCGCGGCGCTGACCACGCTCGGCGGCTGCGGATTTTGCTCGCAGATGATCCTCACCATCTCGAACGGACTCGTCGTGTCGAGCTGGAAAGGACGCTTTCCGGACAGCAACTCGTAGAGCAATACGCCCAACGCGTACACATCGGTGGCGGTCGTCACCTGGTCGCCACGCACCTGCTCCGGGCTGGCATATTCCGGCGTCATCATACGTTCGGTGGTTCGCGTGCGGGCGAGATCGCCAGACTCAGGATCGAGCAGCTTGGCGATGCCGAAGTCCAATAGCTTGGGGACGCCTTCCGCCGTTACCAAAATATTCGCTGGCTTGATGTCGCGATGAACCACCAGATTCTTGTGTGCGTACTCGACCGCGGCGCAGACTGTGCAGAACAACTCGAGTCGCGCTTCGGTTCCGAGCTTGCTTATCCTGCAATAATCGTCGACGCGAGTGCCATCCACATACTCCATCACTAGATAGGGCAGACCGTCGTCGGTGATGCCGCCATCCAAAAGCCGCGCTATATTGGGATGATCCAGGTTGGCCAGAATCTGCCGTTCGCTGCGGAAACGCAATAACATTGCCCGGCTTTGTCCGAGTCCACCCTGTACCGTTTTGATGGCAACTTGTTTCTGGTATAGGTCGTCGGCGCGAGCAGCAAGATAGACCTTTCCCATCCCGCCCTCGCCCAGAAGCCGCAATAGTTGATAAGCGCCGATTCGTTTCCCGGCAAGTTCCTCTTCTGCCGTAATCTGTTGCGCTGCTTGCACCACCCGTTCCTGAAGAAACCCCATAGTCTGCCCCGCGGAATGGAGCAGCGATTCCACTTCCTGACGCAATTCGCCATCGCCGTTACAAGCTTCGTCGAGAAAGGCGGTCCGGCGATCCTGCTCCAGTTCGAGAGCCTCATAGAAGAGGTACTCGATACGAAGCCAACGATTGGATCGCGGCGAGGACGCCATGCGTGCCTACCCCTAGGCTGAGGTGGAGTCTTGCGTAAGTTCGCGGTGCAGCCAAGCCCTGGCCATTTTCAATTCGCGGTGTTCCGTGGCCGGGGATACTTTGAGCGCCGCCGCCGTTTCCTCATAGGTGAGTCCCCCGAAGCACAGCGGTTCGATGATCTCGCTCTTGCGCGGGTTGAGCGCCGCCGGGCGCTGCAGCGCCGCGTCCAGATCCATGATTCCACCCGGCGTTTGCGGTTCGATCATCACCGCTTCGTCGAGCGAAATCGTTTCTGCTCCGCCACCGCGTTTCTGCCGAGGATTCGCCTTGGCAGGGCCGACCAGGGTGCGGCCGAATCGATGCGCGGAAACGGCAAGGAAATGCGCTCGATTCTCCCAGGCTAGGTCCGCGTCGACGAGGCGCAGATAAGTCTCATGGACTAAGGCGGTCGCCGTTAGCGTGTGGTCGGGACGCTCCGACCGCAAGCAGACGAAAGCGAGCTTGCGAAGATGCTGGCAGACAATGGGCATCAATTCGTCCGGCGCCTGTTTATTGCCGCCGGTCCATTCTTTCAGAAGATGAGGGACCAACTGGCGCGCTCGAGGAGTCTCCGGCATCAGCGTCTCCCGTCCTACCCATGCCCGCCGATTTTATCCAAATCGGCGCTACCAGCGTTAGAGGTTTCTGACAAAGATTTTTGGGAAGCCATGAGGGAATGAAGGTGGAGCGTGGGAGTCTGAGAATCTGCAGACCCCTATTTGCCTGTCGGCAGCAACAAAGTGGCCGGCAGCCAGCGCCGCCACGAGAAAACACCCTCGGGCTGGAAATATTCGAGACCGGGTGAGGGAAGCAGCGGAAAATTGTCGCTTAGATAGGTGAAGCGGCAATTCGGTCAAGCCGCTAAAGGTTAGTTCGGAGGAATCGCCATGAGACGCGACACGCTAGATCGCAGTTACGTAAAAGTCTTGACCACGGCGGCGCAGAACATCTACCCCGATATTCGCACGATTTGCAGTTGTCCCACCGACCCCGAAGTCTTAATTCAAGGGCATCCGACGTTGCTAATGTGCTCGCCAAACTACCTCGGACTTTCCAGCCATCCCGAGGTCATCCGCGCCTTCCAGCAAGCTACGCAACGCTATGGTGCGGGCACGGTGGGATCGGGAATCATCTCCGGATACACCGCGGCGCACCAGCAGGTTGAAGAAGATCTGGCGCAATTCATGAACGCGGAGGCGGCTATCTTTTTCAATGCCGTGTCGGATGCTTCGGCGGGCGTCATCAGCGCCATCGTCAATCCGCCCCTGTTGCCCATTCTAGAAGGCGTAACCGCTGACGATCTGGGTTCGTGTGCGGTATTCGTCGACAGCCAGAATCATGCTTCCATTCTGGACGCCGTCCGCTTGGCCAAACCCGACAAAACGTATGTTTATCGCCACTGCGACGCTGAGCATCTCGAGCAATTGCTTCGTCGCAGCTCACACCTGCGCAAGCTCGTGGTCACTGACGGTTATTTTTCCATGAGCGCGCGCATAGCTCCGCTGGTTGAGATCGCAGATCTCTGCGAAAAATTCGATGCCATGCTGTTTGTGGACGATGCTCACGGCACTGGCGTCTTTGGCAAAACCGGCCGCGGCACTCCCGAAAGGTTGGGGGTGGAACACCGCGTCGATTTCTGGGTCGGTTCGACCGCCAAGGGCTTCGGGGTTCGCGGAGGCTATATCGCCGGTCCCAGGGAATTAATGAACTATTTCCGCATCTCGTCGCGCAGATATGTCTTCAGCGGCACACTTCCGGCGGGCGTTCCTGCCGCGGTTTCTCAGGCGCTGAAAGTTGCCCGCGAGGAAGCGTGGCGCCGCGAGCGCGTACAAGAGAACGCCAATATGCTCCGCCGTGGACTTAGCGAACTGGGCTGCGACGTGCGGGGCGAGGCCCACATCGTGCCCTGGTTCATCGGTGACGAGGCAGAAGTCGATCGAATCTCGCACATCCTGGAAGAGGAAGGCGTCTTCGCATCTGCCGTGCGCTTTCCTGCCGTTGCCAAAGGAGAAGCGATTGTCCGCTTCATGCTCATGGCGAGCCACAGTGACGAACATATCGAGCACACTCTCGAAGCCTGCACCAACGCCCTGCGCTGTGTGCGCGGGAAACCATCCTATACCTCACTGGAGGTGCAACAGACACAACCTCTTTACGCCTGAACTCCTAAGCAGATACAAGTCGATGTGTGGCGGGTCTGAGCTCACTGGCGAAGTGGCCGCGGAACAGGTAACGATCGAGGGATTGTGAGTATAAACGGGAATTTGCAGCCCTTAGGCGCGGAGACGACTTAGCTTCTGGCGGTGGACTTGGCCGCCAGCAGGATTGCCGCCAGACGGCGAACACTCTCGAGGAGCCGGTTCAAACTCTGGGTTCCGGCAGAAGCGGTCGCCTCTTCGCTGAAGCCTGCTTGTACCATTTGCCCGGCCGCAGCGGCGAAGCGGTCGGTGCTGGTATCGTCCATGGCGATGAAGCGAAATGCCTGGGCGAGCGCAATGCCATCGGCCCCGGTCCGCAGAAATTCGATCTTGGCGTCCACCCTCCCGAAAACCGTGTTCAGGGATATGTCGCCCATGGTTCCATGCGGTATGGGGCCCTTCGAAAGAACTGCCGAACCACCGGTGAGCGAGAGACGCCGAATTACGCCAACGAAACGGGCAGTATCCACAGTGAACAGAGCGCGCTCGCTGTTGGGAACGCGAATGCGAGGGGCTCGGGCCCGTTTGCTCGGTTTTTGAGGCTTCCGCACCATCCTAGGCAGCATGGCAAGCGGGGAGGCTGCGGTCAAGATTACTGCGGTGCCACGCGCGGTGCCTGGTGTTACCCGCTTTGGGTTCTGGCAGTTTGCCAGTTGCGTTAACAGCGTGGCTGTTGAAAACTCTTTTCGGGAATATTGATAGCGAAATCTTTTCGTAAATGATGGTGCCGCGACCCCTCGACGCCGGCATCAGCCACGTCGGGGATGGCCCCAAGTTCCCATGCGGTCGCGTCGTGTCCGCCTGCCCCGAGTGCGAACGCACGCTGCCCCATATCTTTCTCTTTCAGCTAGTGTCGCAACCCGGAAATTCGCGGCATAATGGCCGCGGCCCTGATCACTTAGTGGAAGCGCGTTGGTAGGGCAAACAAAATACATAGGTCCCTTCGGCAAGCTCAGGGCAGTCTCTTCGCTTCGTTCAGGATGACCATGAGAGTTTTGATGCGAACTTTCGGAACGGGACACGAGCTGCTCCGGCGGAGCCGATATCGCCGGATCCTGAGAAGCGGAGGCCCTAACGTTATGCTAATAGTGATAGCGAAGGAGCAATCATGGGTGAAGAGAGTTTTATTCCGGTTGCAGCCAATGCCAGGTCGCGAAGCGATCTCGTCGAGCGCGGGTTCAGTCGTCAGCCGCTCCGGATTGATGTAGAGATCGCGCGCTCGCTCGAAGCGTTGTCCCATGCCGCCTGGTCCGTTCCCAAGGACAAATACTACGATGGGGGCGACCGGTATCGTTCCTTGAATCGTGTGAGGGCCGAGATTGTGGAGGGCGGTGTCAAGGTTTGGTTGAGCGAAGAGAGCACGCCCTATGTGCAGCTGAAAAAATACAACACGACAATCGGCGGCCAGCCGCGAGAGTACGCTCCGCTGCCC
>Ga0070766_10001726_pt1 | contig 10736 bp, 6 predicted proteins | sample HubBroMetageWFT6_FD_69782 | JGI IMG/M metagenome (GOLD analysis project Ga0070766, IMG submission 69782) | Warmed and freeze-thawed soil microbial communities from the Hubbard Brook experimental Forest, New Hampshire - Hubbard Brook CCASE Soil... | ecosystem: Environmental > Terrestrial > Soil >... | reverse complement strand
AATTGAACCTCCCGGCGCAAAGGCATGTGCTCTCTCAATCCGTGTGAAGTAATTGAACCGCGGTAGGCTCCTATGATGTTTCGGTACCGGAGGCATGTCACCGAAATGCTCGCCCTCAGCGACGATCAGCAGCAGCAGCCGTGCGCGGCTCTCTACCGACATAGCGCGAGAACGCTGCGCCAGCTCGCTGCCGAGGTTCGCTTTGACTTCTGCCGTCGCGAACAGCTACTGGCGCTTGCCGATGGCTTCGATCGCTACGCCGAAAGGCTGGAAGCATCATCCCTAAAGCACGCGGCGGATTAGCGGCTATCGATCCGCCCAGTTAATCGACACAACCGACCTCTCCCGCACCGATCGCACTCCCGGCACCGGACGCGGTATTGCAGGTCGAGCACCGGCATATGCGGCGGCAACCGTAGCCCCCATTGCAGCGCGCTATGTGGTATCAGCTCGCTTTGGCCGCAGATGCACTTAACCTTGACGAAATCGCGGGGGCCAAGATCCCTAATCCGCGCGTCGTACAGAGGCCGCATCGCTGCCGTCGTTCGTGGTTCGTCAACGGCTGCCTGGATCGGGCCCCGCTGTCATTGATCCCGCCCCCTTTGAAGAGCATCTCTGCGGCTATGGTGCCGGACGCATGGGTGTACCGCGCGGCCGATCGGCTGATTAGACAGCACGGAGCGGGTGCGCTCGAAGAGGTAAACCGGCGGATCTGCGACGCGCTTGATCACCGGGAACACGATCGCGCGGTGCTAATGGTGCGCATTAGGCTGGCGATCCTGGTCTTACAAGCACCACCGCAAGGGCCATTGCATTAAGGGCTGCTCGGTTAACCAAGCAGGACCATTGGTCCTTAGAGTTCGTGGTCTGTTCCCCACATCGTGGGAAATCGGCCACACCGTCAACGGCAATGTCCGCTATTAGGTAGACGGGGCCTGACAACCCTTCTCAAAAGGAGCAATGATTTCGCCGCCCCGAGCGCCGCCCCATAGGCCGGGGGGAGGCCATGAGGAGCCGTGGTCCGGGGGAGGGACCAGAATTTATCGCGCTCGGGGCAACAGCGTGGATATGGGGGGTTGCCTAGAAAGGTTCAATAATCGCGCTCGATGGCCTCGCGCAGCGTCATCACGCAGCGCTTGTTAAGCACCGCACCGAAGGTAATACGGACACCGCGCAGACGCTTAAACCTCCCGTTTCATGTAGTCGTACGCCGAGAGGACGTGGCATTTTACCACGTGAAAAAACTCCTCGACCGTCACATGCTCGTCGACGCTGCCCATGCCGGTGGGTGACGGGCCATAGACGATGGCCGGGAGGTCCTTATAGCGCCACAGGCGCGCGTCGGTGCCGCCGAGGCTGATCACCGGAATTGGGTCGATCCCGGCGGTCTCTTTTGCATTCGCGCGCACCAGCTGCACCATCTCGCTGTCGGGCGGGCACCAGCTCGGTGGGTTGTAGTTGATCTGGCGATAGGAGGCTTCCGGATAGGCGGCGACGATCTTGTCGATTTCGGTGAGGATCTGCGGCGCTTCCAGCCCGTTCGGCAGGCGGATATCTACCTCGACGGTGCATTCCGACGCCACCATGTTGACCTTGATCCCGCCGCGAACGACGCCGGGATTTACCGTGACGCGGCGGGTGATCTTGGCTGCGCCCACACCCTGGGCCCGATCGATGGCCGGAGCGGCCTCGTCGAGCGCGGCGGCGAGGTTGCTGGCCTCGGGCGCCGGGATATCCTCTAAAATTTCAAGCGCGCCGATGATCTTGGCCGCGATCGCGGTGGCGCTCTTGCTGGCATGGGTGTAAGCGCCGTGTGCGCCCTTCGTGCGCACGGTGAATTCGAGCCAGAGCGGACCCTTTTCGCCGAAACGTAGCGTCCACGGGCTGCTCGGCTCGCCATTCAGGCAACAATCGCCGATTACCTCACGGTGGTGCTCGAACAGGTAGCGGGCGCCGTAAGGGCCGAAAGTCTCCTCGTCCGATACGCACGACAAGGTCAGGCGGCCATGCAGTTCTTCGCGCAATTCGCGCAGATACAAGAAGGTGAAGATCGAAGCGGTGGTGCCGCACTTCATGTCGCAGGCTCCGCGACCATAAATGCGGCCGTCGACCAGTTCGCCACCCCACGGATCCCGGGTCCAACCGGCGCCGTCACCCACCGGGAAGACGTCGATGTGGCCGTTCAGCGCGAGATGGCGTCCGGGCTTCCCGGCCTCGAAACTCGCTACGATGTTCGGCATGATTTCGTTCGGCGCGATGACACGGCAATCGACGCCATGCCGCGTCAAGTGCTGGCGGATATGATCGGCCGCCTCGCGCGTGTCGCCGGGCGGGTTGGGGCTCGGGCAGCGAATGAAGCGCTGCAGAAAATTGAGCAGCACCTCGCGGTCGCTCTCGATCCGCTGCAACAGCTCCGCCTTGCGGCTTTCCATCAGCCGTTCCTCCCGTTTGCGCTCAGCCACCGGGCGCGTTCGTGGATGCGTTGCCTCTCCCGTAGGCGCCGCATTATGGGCCGCCTGCCCGTATCGTTCCAGAGCACGCGCGGCACCGAGGACGCCGACCTCGCCGCCTACCTGGTCAGCACTGGTCGATGGCGACAGCTCAGTCGCCAGGTTCGGCGACCACGTCCTCGGGCAGGTCCACGACAGCGGCTTGACCCTGGAGGTAGAGGCCGCCGCAGATCAGCGCCATCAATAGATAGCCAAGCGCGACCGGCGCCGAGTTGCCAAAGCCGAGCGCGGTGCCGTGGATAAAGCCGAAAAATGACAGCACCGCCCCGGCGCCGGCATAGATCGACGCGCGGTCAAACCGCCGGTCGATGATGAACGCGGCGATCGCGCCGAGGATCATCCCGGCCAGCACCGCGCCGCCGCCCAACAGCTCCATGCCGTGATAGACGACCCCGGTGGCGCCGAGCTTGTCGAATCCGACCTGCGATGCCGAAGTGCCGGCCGCGGTGAGGGCACCATCGATCTGGGTTTGACCCCAGGCGGCAATATTCGGAAGCAGCGCCAGCACCACCGCGGGCGCATGCCGCGCCGGCGTCGCCTGAAATGATTGCGCGCCGATAACAAGGCCGATGAACAGCAGGATTGGCAGGATCGACACCAGTGGAATAATCGCCAGCAACAGAGCGGTCAAACCGAGAAAGCAGACGACGGCGATAACCCCGCCCGTCGCCAGCGAATAGCCGATGCGGCCGCCGACCGCCTTCCAGCCGGGATGGCCGATATACACCGCCGGCGGGAACGGGCTGCCGAGACAGGCGCCGACCACCGCGCCGATGCCGTCGGCCATCAGGATCTGGCGCAAATTATAATCGTCGCCGGCCGCGGCCGCGCTCTCGACGTTGTTCATGCCCTCGGTGAAGTTGTAGATGCCGAGCGGCACCGCAGTGACCAGCAACGGGCCGATATCGCCGAGTCCCTTGAGGAAATCGCCGGACGGGATCGGCGGCCGCAGGCCGAATTGCGCGAAGGCACCGACGACCGCGTCGCCATGCATCAGGTCGGTCAAATGCAGCTCGGTCGCGGCCCAGGCCAGCACTGTGCCGATCGCCACCGCGGCGAGGCCACCGGGGATGCCACCGGGCAGGCGAACATTTCCGGTCCAGCTGATCAGCACGATGGTCAGCGACAGAAAGAACAGCCACGGCACCTCCCAGCCCTGGAAGGCCGGACGCATCGAGATGAAGGCGATCGAGATGCCGGCGAGAGTACCGAGCATCGCCGCGCGCGGGGTGAATTTGCGCACGGTCGGGCCGACAAAAGCGCCGAGCAGCACGATGGTGCCGATCACCAGGCACCAGGCGAGCCCGGCCTGCCAGGCCAGCACCGGGTCCTTTGTCTTCAGATAGGTCGGCAGCATGATCAGAAAGACGACGATGAACATGTGCGGCACGCTCGGCCCGTAGGGCATCGCGGTGACGCTGTCGCGGCCTTCTTTCTTGGCCAGCCGCCAGGCGAGATAGGCGTAGTAGAGGTTGCCGATCGGCAAGGCGATGCCAAGCGCTGGCAGAATCCGCCCGAAGACGATGTCATCCGGCAATTTGACGACGCCGAGACACAGCCCGGTGATGACGATGACGTTCAGCAGGACATTGGTGAACAGGCCGAAAAAGCCGTTCCAGTCCCCTGGCACCCACCAGCGCGGCGATGCTGTGCCGGCAGTAGCGATGCTCATGTGCTCCTCCCCCTCAGAGCTTGGCGCGCAGCGCCGCGATGACCGCCGGCGACCGGCCGACCCAGCCGAAAATGCCGCCCTGCGCCTTGATCATCCTCAGACCCATCTCCTGGAACTCCGGGAAGTAGGAGCCGACGCAATCCTCGAGCACCAGGCAATCGAATCCACGGTCGTTGGCTTCGCGCACGGAGGTGTTGACGCAGACCTCGGTGGTTACCCCGCAGACGATCAGTTGCTTGATCCCACGATGGCGCAGGATCGTGTCGAGGTCAGTCGCGTAGAAGGCCCCCTTCCCCGGCTTGTCGATGACCGGCTCTCCAGGTGCCGGGTACAGTTCCGGGATGATGTCGTGGCCAGGCTCGCCGCGGACCAAGAGACGCCCCATCGCCGCCATGTCGCCGATCTTCAAGCTCGGATTACCGCGTTCCTTCTTCGCCGGCGGCAGATCGGCGAGGTCGGGCCGATGGCCCTCGCGGGTGTGGATCACGGTCAAGCCAGCCGCGCGCGCGGTTTCGAGCAGATGCCGCGTGGGCTCGATCGTGCGGCGCAATTGTCCCACATCGTTGCCGAGCGACTCGCCGAACCCGCCCGGCTCGAGGAAATCGCGCTGCATGTCGATGATCAGGAGCGCTGCGGTTTCCGGTGCAAAGGCGAATTCGTAGGGCTCGGCTTCGATCAGCGGCATTTCCCCTCCCGCGGCAAGACGAGGCGCCCTGACCGGACAAGCAAAATATCGGCCAACCAGCGATCACCGGCTCGGAGAATTTGATTTTGGACGTCGGTCAGCGATGCAACCGCAAAGGCAGCCTTGGTAGTCGCCGCTTGATAATTTTCGCCTCGGCTCCGCGCCGTCTAAAGAAAAAGAAAATTACGACCGCCAGAAGAGAGAGCCCATAGCTGAGAATTGCGATGGCACACCAGGACAACAGAAGAACCGTTGGCGTCATAGTTTTTCCTCCGATCCGGGAGGACGCAGCTTGTGACTGCGCGCCGGCGGACAGCGAGTGCCGGACGGCGGGGTCAATTCGCTTGGTTCTGGAAATTTAGCTCTAGAGCCGTGACGGCGCTTGTGAGCGGGTTCACAATTTTTGAAAAATCGCCGCTCTTTTCACGAGGCCAGCTCGGCAGCGATGCGGGCCATGACTTCGTCCCAATTTCTGGCTGGCCCCTGCCTGAACAACCGTACCGTCGGATACCACGGGCTGTCGTCCCGATCGAGCTGCCAGCGCCAGTCGGGCGCGTGGGGCAGCATGACCCAGGCATTCTTCCCCGTCGCACCAGCCAGGTGCGCGACCGAGGTGTCGATCGTGACCACCCGCTCGAGGCATTCGAGGACCGCCATTGTGTCGCCGTAGTCGCGGATATCTGGGCCCAAATTTACCAGCGGAGCCCGCCCCCAATAATTACCGATATCCGATTGCGCCGCGCCTTTCTGCAGCGACACGAGCGCGACGCCGGGGATGTCGGCCAACGGCTCGAACACCTTCAGCGCGGCCGAGCGGTTGCGGTCGTTGTGATGGGTCGGCCGGCCGGCCCAGACGATGCCGATCCGGCGGTAACCGCCCGGCACGAGACCGTCGAGCCGCTCGGCCCAATGCGCCAGCTTGTCGGGGTCGCAGCGCAAATAGGGAATTTCGGCCGGGATCGTATCCAGTCGCGTTCCGGCCAGTCGCGGCAAGCTGGAGAGCGGCGAATAGGCGGCAAAGGCGGGTGCCTGCTCCCAGTGGGCGAACAAGAAGCCCTCGCCAAGCTGTTGCGCCACGACCGGCTGCAATTCGGCGCTGCAGGCAACGGCGAGCTGGCCGCATCGCGCCGCCGCCCACGGCATGTAGCGGGCGAACTGGATGACATCGCCGTAGCCCTGGTCCGCGATCACCAGCAGCGTGCCCTCGATCGGCGTCCCGTCCCATTGCGGCTGCTCGGTCGGCGGCAGCAGCGGCGGCGCGTTGGCAAGCTTCAGACGCCACTCATATTCGTCCCAGCCCCGCTCGAACTCGCCGCGCAGCAGGGTGGCTTCGGCAATACCGAAATGGGCGCCGGGAAAATTGGGGTCGAGCGCTGCAGCGCGCTCGGCGCAGGCGATTGCCTCGTCGAGCTCGAGACGGTGGTAATGCAGGACTGCCAGATTGTGGTAGCAATGCACATCTTCGGGAGTCAGCGCGGCAGCTCGCCGCCCGGCGACCAGTGCCTCGTCGAGCCGCCCGACCACGCGATAAATCTCGCCGATATTGCGATGATACAGAGCTGTCGTCGGCGACAGCGCAATCGAGCGCTCGATCAGCTGCGCGGACTCTTCGGCGTTGCCCTTCTTGAACGCGATGATGCCCATCAGGTGCAGCGCCGGGTGATGGAGCGGCGCCTCTGTCAGCACATGCGAAAGCACATTCTGGGCGTCGTCCAGACGCCCCGCATCCTCGTGCTGGGTGGCGACTTGCATCAATTGTGCGATTCGGTCGCCGCCGGAGATCGCGGGCTCCGGCGAGGCGGTCACCTCCGGCGCGGGCCCGGCTTGCGGCGGTATCGGACCTGCGGGGATCTCGGGCAGCGCGAGGCTTTCGTTCGGACCGGACTCAATCAACGGAGTACCCCAGCCGCGCGATCACCGGTTCGAGCATCGGAATGACCGGCTCTAGATGCTTCAGGTAATGCCGGTAACGGTAGCGCGAGCGATCGTAGAGCCGCTCGGTCACCTGCGCGTAGCTTGCGGTGCGCGCGTACCGGCGGTTCTCCTCGAAAGCAAGGCATTGCGCGTCGAAAACCTCGCCGATGAAATCGAGCATACGGCGGATCGTGGTCTCCTGCTCGTCGACGATGTCCTCGTACCGGACCGGCAGGTAGTGCAGCGTCATCTGCGACCGGTAATGCTCGACCAGATCCATTGTCAGCACATAATGCCGTGCCACGCTTTCCAGTGAATAGGCGCAATAGAAGCCGTGCGTCAGATGATTGGAAAAGGTCGACAGCACTACATCGAGCGGATGGCGCACGACATGGATCATCGGCGATCGCGGGAACATCAGCGCGATCAGTCCGAGATGCGCCTCGTTGAGCGGCATCTTGTCGGTAAACCACGCCGCTCCCGATTCGACGATGCCGAGACGGCGAACGTGATCGAGGTAGTAGTCGCGCAATTCTTCGAGCCCGTAGCGGCGGTCGGCCATCCACAGCTCGGCCAGCGCCTCGGGATAACCCAACGGGCTGTTCAACATCCGCGGCATGGCCTCGGTGATTTCGTTGATCAGCGGCAGCTCATCGCCGGCGCAAATCCGCGGATGCGCCGACAAGGTCTGCTCGACCAGCGTCGTGCCCGATCGCGGGAAACCGAGCACGAAGATCGGCTGCGTCGTATCGGCGCGCAGCGCAGCACGCGGCAGAATCGCCAGCCGGCCTTCGGTGAAGAACCCTTTCAGCCTGCCGGCGAGCTGCTCGGCTTGTTGCTGCAAATAGCCGAGACCGCTGACCTCGCGGCACAGGCGCTTGCCCTCGGTAAAAGCTTCAAACGCCTCGTCATAGCGGCCAGTACGATCCAATAGGCGGCCTTTCTCCAACAGCTCGTTGGGACCGAGCCCGCCATTGCTCGTGGCGCCGGCCGCATCGAGGATCGCCAGTGCCTGCGAATAAGAGCCGGTGCGGCCGTACAGCACGGCGCGCGACAGCATGACGCTCGGGTTCTGCGGCGCCAGTTGCTCGGCACGGTCGAGCAACTGCCCGGCGCGCTCGAAGTAGCGGTCGGCTTCTTCCATGCGCGCCCAGCCGAGCCAGGTCTGCATGACCTCAGGCGCCCGCCCGCTCGATTCCTCGTAAAGCTCGCGGGCTTCGGCCATGCGGCCCTGGTTCTTCAGGTTCCACGCCAGATTGGCGAGCAGGATCGGGTCGCGTCCTCCCGACAGCTCGATGACCTTGCGATAGTGATATTCGCCGATTTGCGGCCGGTTCGCCTCCGTGGTCACCATCGCCAACAGATTATGCGATTGCGGGTTTTCCGGCGCGATTCGCAAGGCATTGCGGGCATGCAGCTCGGCTTCGGCGATGGCGCCTCTGCCGAACAATATCGCCGCCAGCTCGTAGGTGGCCCAGAGCGTATTGGGATGGACCTGAACGATCCGCCGCAGCAGCGCATCGGCGGCGCTCTGATTGCCGGCGTCCCTGCGAATCCGGTACAGCAGGGAAAGCGCATCGAGTTGGGTGGGCGCCAGCTCCAAGACTTCGAGGCAGCGCCGCTCCGCTTCCTCCACGGCGCCCTGGGCATGGCGCTCGCTCGCGCGCTCGACGATGCCGAGCAGCGGCAGGCTCGCCTCGGGCGGCGGCACCAGCGAGAGATCGAGCTGGCAGCAGCGCGCCAGCCGCAGCCCGCTCCCGCAGGAGCACAGGCGTAAATCGAAGAGCATTCCCTGCCCTGCTAGAATACCGACGCAAAAAGAGATTAAAAAACCGGCGTCTCGTCAATGCTATCGGGGGATCGCCGCATTAAGGAGGTCGCGGCGCATCAGGGAGGAGTGTTTAACGCTGGTTAAGCGCGACACCGCAGCTTCGCCGGCATGGCGGCTTCGAGCGCCGAACCCGCTGGTCCCGTTCTCGGTTCCCGCGATCGGGATAGACGGCCATCAATCGCCGATATAAAATCCGAATTTGCCTAGAAAGCACGACCGAAGGGTCGCCGCCGCCCGCAACGATCGGGCGAGGGGGAGATTAAAGAATGCCTGTTGGCTACTACACCGGCACCTACGGAAGCACGATTACCCTCAGGGCCATATACAATCCCGCGACGGTAGGCGCGACCGGCTTTGTCAACGTCAACAACCCGACTGCGTCTGTTGCAGGCGTTTTGGGAACCGCCGGGTCCACCTGGACACTCGTCAACAAGGGCACGATCCAGAGCGTCGGCAATCTGGGAAACGGCGTCGTCCTGCAGTCGGGCGGCACCGTTACAAATACAGGCGGATTGATCCAGGGCACCGGGCAGGGCGTCCAGATCCTGGGTGCCGCCGGTACAATAAACAACTCTGGGATGATTTCCCAGACCGGCGGCGGCGGGTCGAATGGGATCTCCCTCTCTGCCGGCGGCAAGGTCACCAATACCGGGACGATCAATGCCCAGGGCACCATCAGCGGCCACGGCATCATTTTCGTTGGCACCGGCGGCACCGTTATAAACGGCGCGAGCAATTCGACCGCCGCGTACATTGGCGGCGGCTTCGGCATCGTCGCCAATACCGGCGCCGCCTCGCCCACAACCGTGGTGAATTACGGCTCGATCATCGGTCTTCCCGGCGCCAACCATAGCGCGATCTCGCTGAGCTCAGGTGGGATCGTCCAGAACGGCGCCGTCGGTGCGACCACAGCGCTGATCGATGCGACCGGTGGGACCAACGCCGCGATCAGTATGAGTGGCACGGCAGGCACCGTTACGAATTTCGGCACAGTGAAGGCAGTTGGCACCAACGGGCTCGCCACCGGTATCTTCTTCGCTCCTGCCGGCGGCGCCGTCACTAACAGTGGTACGGTGTTCGCCGGCGCCTTCGGCGCTAATGCAACCGGCATCTCGCTCAACAACGGTGGCACTGCGACCAATAGCGGGCTGATCAACGCCGCCTATGGCCAGAACGAATCCGGGATAGGCGGCTTCTCCGCCGCCGGCGCAACAGTGGTCAATACTGGAACGATAACGGCCTCCGGCACGACCTCCGGCCAAGGCGTCAACATCAGCACCGGTAGCGTCAGCAACACCGGCCTGATTAGCGGCAGCTCAAACGGCGTCACGATATTTTCCGGTGTGGGTACGGTACTCAATACCGGCACGATCACTTCAACGGCAACCGGACTCGGCAATGTAAACGGTTCCGGTATTTCCCTAAACGGCGGCGGCACGATCACCAACAACGGTATGGTCAGCACTCCATTCGCCGATAACGGAGTAGCCATAAACACCGGCGCCCGCGGGGGCGAGATCCTGAACAGCGCGAACGGGCTGATTACCGCTTATCATGACGCCGTAGGCATTTTCCCCGGCACGGTCGCCAATCCGGGCACCCTCACCCTGATAAACTCGGGCACGGTCCAGAGCACGCAGACCGGGACCGCGGCGGGCAACGGCTTTAGCGGGTTCGCCGTTCAGACCGGCAATGGCGGGCGCGCCACAATCAGCAATTTTGGCACGATCCAGAGTTTCCAGACCAATGGCGGCGGCGCGATCCTCCTGAACGGAGGCGGCTTCATCACCAACGGCCAAAGCGGCTCGTCGAACGGGCTGATCCAGTCGCCCGGATACGGCATCCAGTTTAATAACACCACCGGAGTGGTCGTCAATTTCGGCACGGTCGCCAGTACGACCACTGGCACGTTCGGGCGCGCCATTTCATTGAACGCCGGCGGGATCGTTGTCAATTACGGCCTGGTGTCGGGAACGCGCAATCCGATCGTGGTGAATGGCGTGACCGGCCACGCGGGCGCGATCAACATCTCGAACGCCTCCGGCACCGTCCTGAACATTGGCACGGTTACGTCGACGAACGCCGCGGGCAATGGCGTTAACCTTCTCGCCGGCGGCACGATCT
>Ga0070766_10001724_pt1 | contig 10741 bp, 9 predicted proteins | sample HubBroMetageWFT6_FD_69782 | JGI IMG/M metagenome (GOLD analysis project Ga0070766, IMG submission 69782) | Warmed and freeze-thawed soil microbial communities from the Hubbard Brook experimental Forest, New Hampshire - Hubbard Brook CCASE Soil... | ecosystem: Environmental > Terrestrial > Soil >... | reverse complement strand
ATCAGTCTGACACGGTGGCGGGCGACTTTCTCAGCGGCAAAGAAAACATGTTGCGGATTAACTTCGGCAAACATGGCGAAATGCAAGTGAGCCTGCAATAGCCACGAGCCCACCGCACTGTTTGCAAAGAATTAAATCACAGAGAATAAGCGATGTCCGCCGTGCGCTCCAGCGTGTATCCCGAGCGGGCGGCGTCCTCATGGAACATCTGCACGGTTTCCAAAGAGAAGTCGTGCAGATCTTTGCCTATCAGATTGATCTTCTTGAGCACATCGGAGGTCACGGTAATAATGTGGCAGCCGATTTCGTTCGCCTGGAAGATGTTCAACAGTTCGCGAGGGCTTGCCCAGACAAGTTGCGAGTTCGGCTCAGGCGCCATCAATTCGAGCGCGGACTTCATCAGAGGAATCGGATCGCGCCCGGTATCGGCCACGCGTCCCGCGAAAACTGAAATATAAGAAGGCGCGCCGCCTTTGAGCGCCTGCGCGATGTGTTCCACCTGATCCAGCGCGAGCACGGCGGTTGCGTTCACCTGAATACCATCGGCGCTCAAGCGGCGGATCAGATCATACATTGGCTCCCGCCGCGTATTCGTCACCGGAATCTTTACGTGAACGTTCGCAGCCCAGCGCGCGATCTTGCGTGCCTGCCGCTCCATCTCAATTTCATCGTCGGCGAACACCTCGAAGGAGATAGGACGGTCCGGGATGTGTTGAAGAATATCCAGCGCGAATCGCTCGTAATCGGTTATACCCGCCTTCCGCATCAGGGTTGGATTGGTGGTGAAGCCCTTGATGTAAGGCTGCCGGTAGAGCTCGATCATGCTGGCCTTGTCGGCTCCGTCGGCAAAAATCTGAACCTTCAACTCAGAGACGGACATCATCGTTGTTGTGAGACTCCTTCCAGCTTGCGAGACTCTTCCAAACTCGCACCGATGATCCAGTCCACGGCCTCGCGCAGCGTATGCACCACCGCTTCCGGAGGCTGCGCCGGCTTTCTCTCGTTGTAGCCGTAGTCGATCAAAATGGTCTTGCACCCTGCATTGTGACCGGCATCGATATCGCGCCAGCGATCGCCTACAACGAAACTGCGCGAGAGATCAACGTTGTGCTTGCGCTGTGCTTCCAGCAAAAGCCCTGGCAGCGGCTTGCGGCACGCGCAATGATCGTCATCATCATGATAACAGACGAAAATATCGTCAATCGGCAGCGAGGATGTTAGCACTCGATGGATGGCCTCGACCGACTCGCGCGTCTGAGTGCCGCGAGCCACGTCGGGCTGATTGGTAATGACGAAGAGATCGAATCCGTGCGCCTTCAAATCGCGCAATGACGATGCGACCTGAGGAAGCAGTTCGAGTTCCTCGGGCCCGGATGGCGGAAACGGCTTGCCCTGGCGAATTATGGCGCGGTTGAGCACGCCATCGCGATCGAGGAAAACTGCCGGACGCGCTTGTCTTCGGTCGACGATGGTCGACTCCCACTTGGTTTCCTGCTGCTTCACCGCCGGATGCGAGACCAGCAAATGCCACACCACGGCCTGGAAAGCTTCTGTGTGCGGTGTGACATGCGCCGGGTTAACTGTAGGAATAAGAACGCAAACATCGGCCACTTTGGCCGTATAGCCGCCGTCGCGGCCGACGATGCCGAGGATCTTCGCGCCTACAGTTTTCGCATAGTGCAAAGCCGCCACCAGATTGGGGCTGACATTCTTTTCCAGATCGCCCCCACCCACCGAGAAAACAAGCACCAAGTCACTGGCGCGCAAGCGGCTCCCCCGCAGCCACGCTTCGAACACAGTCGCCCAACCTTCATCGTTCACTCGCGCCGTAAGTTCGGAAACATTATCCGTTGGCGCATAGGCTTCAATGCCGGCAATCTTGCGAAAGTCGTTCACGGCATGTGAAGCATTAGCCGCGCTTCCTCCCACTCCAAGGATGAACAACCGGCCTTCCAAATTGCGTGTTTCCGCCAGCAGCAACGCTGCCGCTTCGATACTGGCTCCGTCGAGACGGTCGATCACATCTTTGGCTTCTGCCAAAAACTGTTGCGTGAATGTGTTTTCTTTTGTCATCTTCACTTCATCAATCTTGATTCGCTCTTCGCAGCAAGGAACTCAGCCGTCTCGCGCAATCCCGCCGCCGAGCCAATCTCATAAAACCGCTCCCGCACTTCAAACGCCGCGAGCTGGTTGCGTTCCAGCAGAACCGTGTAAAGCTCAACGAGGTCACAAGCCTTTCCTGCCTGCACACCTTGAAATGCCTGAGCCCGAAAAACTCCCAGCCCGTAATCGATGTAATCCATGCGCGGCGTGCGATTGGTCTTGCTGTAGGCGAGAATCCTCCCCGCTTCGAACTCGACGTTGCTTGTATCCCACTTCCCCTCATTACGAAAAACCGTCATCATTCCCAACACGGCCCTGCTTCGCGAAGAAGCAGCCTCGAAGTTCTGCGCGATGGCGGCATAGTCGCACGGAAGATAAGAATCGCCATACATAACGAAGAAAGACTCGCCTAACTTAGCCAACGCGTTCTTGATCGCTCCTGCCGTACCCAATAACACCGGCCCATCAAATGAGTACTCTATCTGAAGTCCCAGAGCGGAGCCGTCACCGATCACGCGCTGGACCAACTCACCCAGGTGCCCCACGCATAGCACAACACGCTGAACGCCTTTGCATTTCAGCAATCGCAGTTGATGTGCGATAAAAGGCTCGCCATTCACTTCAATCAGCGACTTCGGCACCGTCTCTGTGATCGGGCGCAATCGTGTTGCGAGCCCGCCGGCGAGAATCGCCACCGTCAACAAATGATTCTCCTACGAATGCGCCACCACCGTGGTTCCGGCAAAGTCAAACTGCATGCGAACCTCGCGCAGCCCGGCTCGTCTCATCACAGCTCTCAGTCGAGTCTTTTCCTCGGTATAGAACATGAGAAATCCGCCGCCGCCAGCGCCAATGAGCTTCCCGCCGAGCGCTCCATTCGCTCTTGCAAGTTCATAGAGTTGATCGATTTCGCCACTGCTCATTCCCGGAGACCGCTTCTTCTTGTGCTCCCAATGCACATTCATCAGTTCGGCAAACTTTTTTAAGTCGCTGGCCAGCAACGCGTCCCGGCTTTCAAGCCCCAGCTGCTTGGTGAAGTGGAGATTCTCGAGCATCTCAGAGTTGTTCTGCTTGGTTCTTGAATCCTGGTCACGCAGAATGTCAGACGCGTTGCGCGAGCTTCCCGTGAAAAACAAAAGCAGATTGTCTTCCAGATTGGCCAAGGTTTCAGCAGGAATCTTCAGCGGTTCGACAATCACGCGATCATCCGGCAAAAACTCGAAACAAGTGACGCCGCCAAACGCCGAGATGTACTGATCCTGCTTGCCGATGGGTTCGTTGAGCAACTTCAATTCGATATAACATGCCTGCTCGGCGAGTTCGCGCGGCGGTACGAAATCCCGTTTCAACGTATGCAAAGCACACAGCAGCGCAGTGGTGAAACTACCTGACGACCCCATGCCCGTTCCGGCCGGTATGTCGGAAAGACTGACGATCTCAAGATAAGGCCCTGCAACTCCCATCAGCTTCAACGCCTCGCGGATAATCGGATGTTGAATCTCCTCAACCCGCTCCACGTCTTCGAACCTGGAATACTTGACGATAATCCGCGGCCGAAACGCTTCATTGATCGTGATGTAAACGTAACGGCTGATCGCAGCCGAAACTACAAAGCCGGTATGCTGGCGATAGTACGACGGAAGATCGGTGCCGCCTCCGCCGAGACAGATTCTCAGCGGACTGCGGGTGATGATCATCGAGCGCACCTGTCGTACAACTTGCCGTACAAAGCGACAACCTGCACATTCGCAAAAATCATGCTCAAATCATATGCGAACGGGCTTGCGCTGGTCGAGCGCTGGAACCCAACGTGCTACCGGACTGAAAAAGAATGAAATTCGACTGGATCGACGGAGCCTTGGCGGAAGGTCTGCGCCTCTACGATGCAGGCGAGTTCTTCACTGCGCACGAGGCCTGGGAAAGCGTTTGGCTCTCCTCACCCGAACCAGAGAAAACGTTCCTGCAGGGATTGATTCAGGTCACCGCTGCATTTCACCATTCCCGGCACGACAATCCGCTGGGCACCGTGCTGTTACTGGAAGCGGCACTGCGCCGTCTCGAGAGGTATCCGGCGTACTTCGGAGGTATTTCCGTGACACTGCTTCGCGATGACATCCGTGAGCGCTTGAGGATGCTCGAAGCGGGCGAAGCGGCGTCTCAACTATCTTCTCCGCGAATAAGGCCCGAGTAGCGCCGAGCATCGTCAGAAGATCGGTTGGATTTCCGAAAGACCCGTCAAGCCCCGGCGGTGACCTGTCGCGCCCATTGCATCGCGTGCCAATAAGACTCCGCAACATCGCTTTCTTTGAGATGAAGTTGGCTGGTCAGTTCCCCCACAGCCTTCCACTCCCCGGACTCGCGCGCCAGCATGAGTTGATAGACCGGCCGCAGATTGCTGGGGTTGCCCAGCAGCACCGCTTTGCAATCGTGATCGATCGGAACGTTGTCGAGCACCTGGCGCATGGGAATCTCAAGCAGGGTATCCATCAGCGAAAGCATGCCCATCAGAAACAGGTCTGAATCTCCATGCTGGATGTGGGGCGAGAGCAGCTCGCAAAAACGGGCGCGAACCAACGCCGCCAGCACCAGGTCGGTGGGCCGGTTTTGGCCGGCGCCGAGGCTGGCTACCAGGCGAATCCAGCGGCGGACCTCCCGCTCACCCAGGATAGACAACGCATGCCGCACGGAGTGAATCTCAGAGCCGAAACCGAATGCGGCGGAGTTCAGGTAACGCAGCAGACGGTAGCACAGCGAGGCTTCCGACTTCACCAGGTTCTCGATCTCGCGCACATCCAGCTCAGGTCGCGAGACCGCCTTCAGCATGCGCAGATAATTGAGCCGGTTGGCGGGGATTTCCTGCGCGGTAAGCGTCTCCGGCCGCCGGAAGAAATATCCCTGGAAGTAAAGAAAGCCGGCATCCTTAGTGGCGGCGAACTCTTCCCGTGTCTCCACTTTTTCCGCCAGCATCCGGCAGCGCCATGGCCCGTAACGTTTCACCATGGCCGCGGCATCCTTCTCCGAGGTAGCCCTGAGATCCACTTTGATAATGTCGGCCAGATCGGTCAAAGGTTCGCGGGGGTCGTTCATCCCAAAGTCATCTAAAGCGATCATGTACCCGGCTTCCTTGAGCCGGCGGCAAGCTGCCACCACCAAGTCATCGGGAGGAACGGTCTCCAGTATCTCGACGACGGTCTGGCCCGAAGGCAGCAACGTAATGTAATCCTTGAGCAGGATGTCGCGGGTGCAGTTCACAAAGGCACGGCGTCCGTCGCAAAGCACGTCGAGGCCAAGCAGCACGGACGTATTCAAGGTGCTGCGTGAGGCTTCATCCGGGTCCGAGGCTGTGAAGAAATCTTCCACCCCATCGCGAAACAAAAGTTCGTAGCCGAAAACCTTCTCGTCGGCGCTGAGAATCGGCTGCCGGGCGACAAACTGGGTTCCCGGTTTGTGTGCCGGTTTATCTTCGCCGGGCGTTGGCGCGGAGGCTGGGGTCGTCACTTCTTCTCCATCGGCCTGGGGTCGCGGAAGATTAGGGTCGCAGAAGATTAATGGCCTCACCGTTCGCGGCCAGATTCTCTCTCATCCGGCCCGCCTCGAGCCTTGCCTCTTCTCCACATTTTCAAACCACGCCGACGCCGGAGCTGGAATAGAATAGGCCTTCACTTCGCCCGCGTGGCCTATGAGCACTCCGACCGTAGTCTGGAAAAAATGGGAAGGCCAGGTAGTGGATGAAAGGTTCCCTTTGCTTCAGTCCTTGGGAAGCTCGGACCACAGCGCCGTATTTCTCACCGAGCGTCCCGGCAGCACATCTCAAAAACTGGCGATCAAGCTCCTTGCTGCCGACGACTTAAACGGCGGGCTGACTCAAGGCCTAAACACTGAAGGCCTAAACAACGACGCGCAGCTTGCCCGCTGGCAACGCGCGGCGAAACTTTCTCATCCCCATCTGCTTCGATTGTTCGAATGCGGACGCTGCCAGCTCGACGACACCCAACTTCTCTATGTCGTCATGGAATACGCCGAAGAGAATCTGGCGGAGATCCTTCCGCTGCGCCCACTTGCTCCCACGGAAGCATCGGAGATGTTGCCGCCTGTGCTTGAAGTTTTATCGTTCCTGCACCGGTTGGGTTATGCGCACGGCCGCATCAAGCCCTCAAACATCATGGCGGTCGGCGAGCAGCTAAAACTCTCCGCCGACTCCATTTGCAAGATCGGCGAGCGCGGCAACATCCGCGCCCTCAGCGTCTACGACGCGCCGGAGCTAACAACCACAGGATCGACCATGGCAGCCGACGTGTGGTCGCTAGGCGTCACGCTGACCACCATCATCACCCAAAGCGAACCGGAGGTGAAGAACCTGGAGTTGAAGAGCCCGGAGTTGAAGAACCCGGATCGGTTCACCGTCCCCGAAACCATTCCTCAACCTCTCCGTGAAATCGTACGTCAGTGCCTGCAAGTAAAACCCGATCAGCGTTACACAGTGGATCAGATTCTTAAACAGCTTCAACCGGAAGCGATTCGAAATGTAATTCAAACCGAAGGTTCCGAAGAAGCAAACCCAGTCGAAGCCAACCCGACCAAAGCGAAGACCGTTGACCCGCCTACGCCGCAAGCGATACCAAGGCGTTGGCTGCGGGTATCGGTCGTCATTGCAGCAGTCTTCATCGTGGCATGGGCCCTCGTAACATGGATCGGCAGCCAGCTCATGACCCATTCGCCGCAGATTCCAGCCGCGCAGACTGCCACCCCGGCTCCCGAAACCCCGGCAACGCAAACGCCAGCGCCGTTTCCGGCGAACCAGCAGACCGCGAAAACAGCGACAGCGCCCGGCAGCGTGCTTCAGCAGGTCCTGCCCGACGTTTCACGCAGCGCCCAAAACACTATTACCGGCACATTGAAGGTGAGCGTTCAGGTTTCAGTGGATGCTTCTGGAAACGTCTCGCAGGCAAAGTTCGTCTCCGCCGGACCAAGTAAATACTTTGCCGATCATGCGCTCGCAGCGTCCCGCAACTGGAAATTCAAGCCGCCGCAACTCGACGGGCAACCGACCACCAGCGAATGGATTTTGCGCTTCCAGTTCAAGCGGACTTCAGTTCAGGTTTTTCCGGCGGAGGTAAGGCCTCGAAAATAAATTCTCACCTCCGGCTCTTGCGCTTCATTCTCTGCTCTGATTTCTCGCTCTTCTCCAATTTCTCGCTGTCCGACTTCCGCGCATTCCCCATTTTCCACACCATTTGCCGCAGCATGCCCAGCAGGAATTCAGCGTCGCCAGTTTGCAAGCGCAGCCGCCACACGAGACGCCGCACCGCACCCACAAACGAATCCGAAGTATTCAGCTTCGGATAATCGCTGGCCCGCAGCGCCGCAAGCAAGGTCTCATGAATTCGTTCCAGTTCGGCCGCGGACGCAGGACTTCCCTTCTCCGGCTCCACCACCGCTCCCGCATCACGCGCCAATTCGTACAAACAAATCGCGACCGCCTGGCCCAGGTTCATCGAGCGATGTTCATCGCGCGTCGGAATATGCATCAGCCAGTGGCAGTAGCTCATGTCCTGGTTCGAAAGCCCGAATTTTTCCGACCCAAACAAGAGAGCGCAACCGCCAGTTGCCGATTCCGGTGGAGAGGCAGACGAAGCAACAAGATGTCCGCGCAGCTCTCCAAGTATGACAGGAGCGCCCACTTCTAATCGTTGTAGAGAATGCTGCAGATCGCGATGTCCAATGGCCGTGGTTCCAACCACCATCGAGCAATCGGCAACCGCCTCGCCTACCGTAGCGAACTTTTCTGCGCGGGCCAGCACTTCCGCGGCCCCCACCGCAGATCGTGCACCTTCAAATGCCACGTCGTAGGGATTCACCACTCGCAGATGCTGAAATCCGAAGTTGCTCATCGCCCGCGCGGCGGCGCCAATGTTGAGGGGGTTGCGCGCGTCCACCAGCACAACGCGCAAGCGGTCGAATTCGGCAGGCGTGGGCACGCCTGTATTCTACGGCAGCCTCGCCGAACTCCGTCTCAAGTCAGTTAGAGCGAAGAACATGGCGTGCAAGCGCGTTGCCGTGCAGCTCTCCGGACCGGTTTTGCAAATGTAAAAAATTTGTCAAACCTCAGCCGTCACGCAGAAATCCCTCAGAAACGTTGTAAGCTTCTGGCTGTAACACACACTGAGCAGAGTCGACGCTCTGCCTGAACTTCGAAAAACGCTTGGAAGACGAACCCGAATCGGATAAGGACGACACTATGAGTCACGTCGCCACGCCCATGACTGTCACGCCCACGACTGCCGCGACAACGACTGCGGCTACATCAGCGAATGCACTGAGTTCCCTGCGGCCGATGGGACGAATCCTCGTGGTTGAAGACGATCCCGCCGTCCAGAAAGCCTTGCGGCGTCTCTTCGAAACCGAAGGCTACGTCGTCGAGGTTCAAGCGAACGGCAAGTCGGCTTTGGAAAGTTTCCAGGCCTCTCCGCCTGCGGTCGTCATCCTCGACCTTCGTTTGCCCAAGCTTTCCGGCGGCGACGTCTGCAAAGAGATCAAGGCCCAGGCGCCCACTCTTCCCATCATCGTTCTCAGCGCCACCAGCGACGTCTCCGACAAAGTCCTGCTGCTCGAGCTGGGCGCCGACGACTACGTCACCAAGCCTTTCAGCCCGCGGGAATTGCTGGCGCGGGTGCGCGCGGCGCTGCGCCACACTTCAAGAACCGTTCAGGTCAATCTCGTCAGCTTCGACAACATCTCCATCGACTTCAAAAAGATGGAAGTGCAGCGTGACGGCAAGGTCGTAATCCTGACCGCGCAGGAATTCAAGACTCTGCAATTTCTGGTGCAAAATGCCGACCGGGTGATCAGCCGCGACGAATTGCTGAACGAGGTTTGGGGATATCAGAATTATCCTTCCACCCGCACCGTCGACAACCATATCCTGAAGCTGCGGCAAAAATTGGAGCGCGACCCCGCCAGTCCGGTACACTTCCGCACAGTACACGGCATGGGTTATAAGTTCATTCGCTGAGATCCCTTGGACCCTACATCCGAATCCGCGCCGCACACTTTCCCTGGGATAAGAACAACAGGACAATCCGCCAGAGCGCTGGTGCCCAGAACCCGTCTCCGCACGCGATTCTTGCTGTCGATGGTCCTCATCACCGCCGGCCTCACGGCCCTGAGCCTGCTGGTCGTCCGGCATAGCGTCCGCGAGCATGTGCGGGAAGGCATCGCGCAGGATTTGCAGAACTCCGTCACCACCTTCCAGAATTTTCAGCACGACCGCGAAACCATGCTCACTCACTCTGCGGAACTCGTGGCCTACCTGCCCATTACGCGAGCTATCCTGACGGCTCACGATCCGGCCACGATCCAGGATGCCTCGCAGGACGTGTGGCCGCTGACCGGCAGCGACCTTATGGCGCTCGTCAACCGCAGCGGAACCGTCGTAGCCCTTCACACAAGGTCGCCCGGTTTCACTCGCGAGGAGGCGCAGAAATACTTCGAGCGATCCTTGAACGAGGAGGATTCAAGTCATTGGTGGTTTGGGGCTCATCATCTTTATCAGACTTTCGTACAGCCGGTGTATTTCGGCTCCAAAACCGAAGGACCGCTTCTCGGTTTCCTCATTATCGGCTACGAAATCGACGACCGCCTGGCCCACGAGGTAAGTAAGGTATCGGCTAGTCAGGTCGCCTTCTCCTACGGCGACGACATTGTCGCCACCACGTTGACCCCTGCTCAGGCCCAAAGCTCGGGAGTGCGGTCGCTGGCCGCAGGGGCGCCCCAAAGCGCTCCTCTCGACGTTGAAGTTGGCAAAGAGAATTTCGTGGCGACCTCGCTCGACCTTTCAGGTCAACAAGAACCGCCCTTGCGTTTGACTGTTCTCGGATCCTACGATCAGGCCGCGAAGTTCCTCGACAATCTTAACCACCTGCTCTTGCTCCTCGGTCTGACGGCTGTCTTGATCGGCAGCGGTTTGGTATTCCTGATCTCCTACACCTTCACCCGTCCGCTGGCCAGCCTGGTCGAAGGCGTGCGCGCCCTCGAGCACGGAGATTTTCATCATCCCCTTGATCCCCGTGGCAGCGACGAAGTGGCCGAACTCACCTTGGCTTTCGATCGCATGCGCGCCAGCCTGCTCACCACGCAACAGGCGCTGCTCGAGTCCGAACAGTTGGCCACCATCGGACGCATGGCCAGTTCCATCTCCCATGACCTGCGCCACGCGCTCGCTGCCGTAGTCGCGAACTCCGAGTTCCTTTGTGATGCCCATCTGACCTCCGCTCAGCGCGAGGAGCTTTATCAGGAAGTTCGATCCGGCGTAAACCAGATGACCGATCTCATCGACTCTCTGCTCGAGTTTGCCCGCACGCGGGAGTCGCTGAACCCAACCTATGCCAGCCTCGTCGAAACCGCGCAGCGCGCCATGCAGGCCGTACGCCTGCACCCGCGCCATCAGGGAACCCCTATCGAGATTCACAGCAACGGCGTCGGCTCGGCCTGGTTCGATCCTCGCAAGCTTGAGCGCGCTCTCTACAATCTTCTGCTCAATGCGTGTGAGGCGGCGTCCAGCGGCGGAAACGTTCAGGTCACCATCGGACGCAGCGGCTCCTCCGTCACCATCGCTGTTTCCGACAACGGTCCCGGCATT
>Ga0070766_10001723_pt1 | contig 10742 bp, 4 predicted proteins | sample HubBroMetageWFT6_FD_69782 | JGI IMG/M metagenome (GOLD analysis project Ga0070766, IMG submission 69782) | Warmed and freeze-thawed soil microbial communities from the Hubbard Brook experimental Forest, New Hampshire - Hubbard Brook CCASE Soil... | ecosystem: Environmental > Terrestrial > Soil >... | reverse complement strand
CCGGGAGACGATTGTTTTTACCAGTATGAGGTGCAGCAATCCAAGAACGACAAGGTCTCCTACTTTGGTCACAAGGTCTTGGCTCTCTCCTACGGGGGAACGCTGGAACTCTTCGGGAGCGAGGGAGTGACCTACCGTGGCCCATACGAGAGGTGCGATCCGCAGAAGCCCAATACGGAGTGTAATCCTGCCTTCACAGGCCAGAGCTGGGTGCGGCTCACCGGGGTCAATGACGCAGGCGGCGGCGTGCAGACCATCACCATCAATCGTCCCGTGTTTTGGAAAAAGGACGATCACATTGTAGTGACGACCACGGATTATCTGCCCTCGCATTCTGAGGAAATGATCCTGACGAAGGACGCCGCGGGGGGGACTACCCTGACTATAGAAAATGCTGATCCGATGCAGCTGAATGGCTTTCAGTTTCAGCACAACGCCAGTATCAAGGCGCTGCCGGCCAGTATGCCGGCCGACGTCGGACCGCAAAATGACCCGAACGTGCCCGAGATCAATCGAGCCGTGGACACGCGCGCCGCAGTCGCTTTGTTGACGCGAAACATCCAGATTATTTCGGAGGGAGATAATCTCCAACAGACTTTTAAGGAGATGCCCAGCAATTACTACTTCGGCGGGCACACGATCATTCGCCAGGGCTTTGCCGGTTATCGCGTGCAGGGAGTGGAATTTTTTCACCTGGGGCAGGGAGGCGCGAAGGGCCGGTACCCGGTGCACTTCCATATGGCTCGCAAGACTCCGCAGCCAACACCCACCAACGCTGACCCGACTCCTGCGCCCCTCGACTATTTGAAGGACTGCTCCATCCACGATTCCATGACACGTTTTGTCACCGTGCATGCCACAGAGGGCGTGTACGCCGCCCGCAACGTGGGCTACAAGTCCATTGGCCATGGCTACTATCTCGAGGACGCCACGGAGATCAACAACAAGTTTTATGGGAATATCGGCATTCTGGCGCAAGCAGCGATCCAGGACAAGGTGCACAATCCCCGCCAGGTCCCAGGTATCCTGTCGGACAAGACCGGGGACCAGGACAATATGCCTTACAGCTCCGATGTCAACCACCCCTCGGTCTTCTGGATCTCGAACGGCTGGAATGAATTCCAATACAACATGGCGGCTGGCGCGGCAACCTGTGGCGCCTGTTACTGGTGGCTGCCGGCCGCCGACAGCGGTCCCTCTCAGTACGAACACTGGGACAGTTACGCCTCGCAGCAGATCGACTTGGGGGATCCAAACAATCCTCCCCCCACGAATCTTGGACGGGCCGGATTAAGTCCGCTGCAAACCTTCGTGGGCAATTCCTGCGTGGCGGCCATGAATTCCTTCCAGATGAATTCGGGGACTGGCGCCTGCCTCGGAGTTCAAACCAATCCCGCTACCAACACGCCTCTCTCGGCAGTGAACTCCAACGCTCCTCGGCCAAGTCGGGGAGGATGGGAACTTTACTATCCGGTGCTCACTGGATTGCATAGGCCGGAACTGTGCACAGCCGTTAACGGCGACTGTTCTACCAACGACAAAACTTGCGATGCCGCCGACACGTTCGGCATCTGCGCGCTCACACACCTGGACCACTACGCTACATCTTTTAATTTCGCCCAGACCAATTTTTCCGCGGTCTGGTTACGAAAGGGCTGGGACCTGGTCACAAACAGCGCCATCACCGATGCTCAGACCGGGGGACTGAACTTTATCACCGGCGGCGGCTACACCCGATCCGACGTCAGCCAGGGAGAATGGCAGCTGGCGCGCAACAACGTGTTCATCGGGCATACGCAGGCCTCTCGCGCCAATGATCCTAAGGCGAATCCCTACGCCGAGGATGTGGGGCCGTTCAACCGATTCTCTGGCCTGAAATGTGATGACTCCAGTGTTGATCATTGCGCCTATGCAAACGGCGGAATGAGTTTTAATCTCAATCCCTTTCCGGGACAGAAACTGTTCAACATCTACGACGGCCCGTCGCACCAGGCGCGCAACGCCTATATGGACATCAACATTTCCAAGCTCGGTTGCACACCGGGGGGAGATTGTTCCAAGGATCCGATACCGTACGGCCGCAACGTCGGCGTGTTGAACGACAAGCCCCGTACCTATTGTTACTTACCCAACGCAGCCATCGGCTGGAAGCAGCCCAATGGCTTCTACTATCCGCCTGCTTTCCACTCCAGAAAACTGTGGTTCAGTAACGTCGACATTCGGCACTTCGTCGTCGAGCCGCTGTTCCTCCCGATCAAGCCGCTCGATACTGATCCGTTCCAACAGTACCAGACCGCGGTGAACAATCGGTACTGCACCCACAGTCTCGACATGTTCAGCGCCAGCTTTAACAACATCGATCGCCAGACGGTGCTGAACGATGATGACGGCACTCTGACCGGCTTGCTCGGCGCCCAAGGTGGCACGAAATATGAAAGCATCTCGATTAATGAGGACAATTACTTCGACGCGCCCGTGACCACACCGGAGTGTCTGTCCGATGTGGGTGTTATTCCGGACGCAAAGCCAACCCCGTTCGCTACCGCCGCAACCAGCCCTTATGAGTGGCTAACCACCGCCATGATTGCGGACTGCGGCGTGAATCGCAGAGTCGAATGCAGGGCAGACTCGGCCGCCCCCACGATGTGGGCCCACGACTGCGGCAATTCTGCCTGCCGCGGCGTTCCACTGTACCGTGAGTATCTGACCGACAGCGAATATCCAGGTGCCCGTCCGCAGATCCGCATGATGGCGCAGGATACCGCCCAGCGGAGCACGCTTTCCCTGAACCACGGCGCGTACTACATCGATACGACGCAGGACTGCACTGCCCAAGGGGGTTGTCCGAAGTGCACGAAGTACACATCGAGCGGCGAATGTGAAACCTACGAAAATCGCTATAGGCCGAGCGTCTTTCTGAAAGGCCATACCTACTACGTGTATTTTGTGTATGCCACTGCCAAGACACATCAGACCTATGACATCTACGTCGGACCCGGGACCAACGATGCCGAACTTAATGTAACGGCCGTCACGGTAGATCCGAACGGCTACAAATTTGGAACGCCCAGCGACCCCAGCTTTATCAAGCCCGTCCACAACAATTACTATGACGGCAAATCTCTCCTGAGTATCGACGTAGATCTCTCCGGGCAGGGGGCCGCCTTTACCGCCAGCAAGCCGAAATTCTGCAAGCCGCAGAGCTACTGCACGACCAAGGGCGCCAGTTGTGTATGCAAGAATCCTGGCAGCGGCTGCGACGATTCCGACTGTGCGTGGGGCCCGAATGACATCGATTGTCCTATAAACCCCCGGGACCCAAACGGCATGCTGTGCTTCGGCTTCAGCTTTACCCTGCCGCCGAACTTCACCGCCAAGCCGATAGCCCCTGCCGACGATTTGTTCGTGCGCTATACGACAAATGACTACTTCTTGAAGGGCAATGTGACCTTCGTGAATGGGAAGAGCATCAGCCCCGAGGATCAGTGCGTGTACTCCCCCCCTCCGGCACAGCCATAACCGGAGGGTGCCTTGATGGAAGACCCGCTCCTACCCTGTCGCCAAAAACGGGCGAAGAGGTTGGGCACGCAGCGACGAAGATGGGCGACGGCATCGCTCGTGATGCGTAGCTCTATTTCGCCGGCTTGGTCCACTGGTCAACCCACGCATTGACCGTCTGGTACCACAGGCGACCGTTCTGTGGCTTGAGGACCCAGTGGCCTTCGTCTGGGAAGTACAACATCTTCGATGGAACCTTGAGCCGCTGCAGCGTGGTGAATAACTGAAAGCCCTCCGACACGTCGAGCCGATAGTCGAGTTGGCCGTGCACGACCAATAGCGGCGTCTTGAAATTCGTTGCATAGAGGTGCGGTGACCACTTGCGGTACATTTCGCGATTCGTCCACGGCGTACCCTTGAACTCCCACTCGTTGAACCACAATTCTTCAGTTGTGCCGAACGCCGACTCGGTGTTAAACATGCCGTCGTGCGAAACCAGGCACTTGAAGCGATCGGTGTGGCCCTCGATCCAATTGATGGCATACCCGCCGTAGCTGGCGCCGAGGGCGCACTCGTGGCCCTTGTCGATAAACGGGTAGGTCTTCTCGGCGTAGTCGAGGCCCATCATCAGGTCTTCGTACGGCGCTCCGCCCCAGTTGCCGTTGATGGCGTCGATGAACTTCTGGCCGTAGCCGGTCGAGCCATGGAAGTTGATGGTGACGATCACGTATCCGTTCGCGGCAAACAACTCCGGGTTCCAGCGGAATGACCAGTCATCGCCCCATGCGCCCTGCGGACCGCCGTGGATCAGGAATTTCACCGGGTACTTCTGGTGATTGTCGAAGCCCGGCGGACGCAGCAGGAAGCCTTGGACCTTTTCCTTCGCCGCTCCCGTGAACCAGAACGATTCCATCGGTTGCATGGCAACGTTGGAGAGCACTTCGTCGTTCATGTGAGTCAGCGGCTTAGCTTTTGACATCAAGCAATCAGGGATGGAGTAAGCGTTCGGCGGAAACGCCATGCGGCACTGAGCGAACATCAGAGGCGCGGCAAAGATCTCGTTGGGAGCAGTGATCGACTGGGTGTTAAACACCAGCATCTTGCCGTCGAGTGTAGGTGTGGGACTGTCGTTGTAACCGTCCACCAGTTCTTCGGGCCAAGGGTTGGTCTGCTCCAGGCGCAAAGCGTAGATCGGGTTCTCTCCTTCGTTGCCGGCCGTCAGATAAATGGTCTTCGAATCCGGTGCCCACGCGATCGAATCAACCCACCGGTCGAAAGTCGGCGTGAGGTCGGTGATCTTTCCCGTCGCGCGGTCGTAGAGCATCAGCCGGAAGCGGTCGCTCTCGTAACCTCCGCGTAGCTGCGATCGGTAGGCAATGTACTTGCCATCGGGAGAATAAATCGGCGTGCTATCGCTGCCCGGATTGGTAGTAATTCGCTTTGCCGCCCCGCCCGCAGCAGGCACGACAAACACGTCGCTGTTGGTGCTGGTGGCTTGAACCTCATCCGTGTTGCAAGTGTAGGCGATTTCTTTCCCGTCGGGCGAGAAGGCGTACTGGTCTTGTCCTCCCAAACTGAACGGCGGCACATCGTAATTGCCGGGCGTGAGGTCGTGCGCGACGCCGCCCTCGATCGAAACGACGAACAGGTGGCTGCGCTTGCCGTTGTCGTAGTGCGTCCAGTGGCGGAACATCAGGTGGTCGAAGGTCATGGCCTTCACCTTCGACTTGGCCCGTTCGTCGTCGCGCTGCTTATTGCAGGCGTCGTCCTTGCAGTCGGGAAAGACCGACGAGACGAAGAGTACGCTCTTTCCGTCGGGCGACCAGGTGCCGCCTGAGGCCTCAGTCGAGATCGACGTCGCCTTCTTTGGGTCGCCAGTAAGAGCGCCATTGGTGCTGTCGAAGTCCTGTACCCAGATTTGTGTGCCCCCGTCTCGGTCCGACTCAAAGATCGCGCGCGTCCCGTCCGGCGAAAAGCGAAAGCGGTCTTCGCCTGGGCCAGTGGCCAGCGTCAGCCGCTTCGCCTCGCCACCGCCGAGCGAGACGATCCAAAGATGCGACGTCTTGGTGTTGGCGTCGAGGTTGACGTCAACCGCGCTGAAGGCCACCCACTTACCGTCGGGCGAAACCGTGGGCTCGCCGACGCGCTTGAGTTGCATCATGTCTTCGAAGGTGAAGGGATGGTTGGTTTGAGCCGAACCGAATAACGACGAGAAGATAAGCAGGAAGAAGAGAATGCGACGTAGCATGACGCCTCCAGAGGCGCACACCGCAGGCTACTGCGGAGCCCGTATGCACGCCCAAACCCCTTAGTCTAAATCAACCTCGCAGAAACCGAGCAACTGGCGTATTGTTCGCGGGTTGGAGGAGATGTGGACTAACCAATTGCGGCTCCAGACCGCCCCACCAAGGGCGGTCATTCGAATACAATCAACTCAGGATATTTCATGAAGTACCAACACACAGTTCTGCATTTTCTGGCCTTCAGCGCGATTGCGCTGGTGTTTCTTGCTTCCGGCTCAACCGCTTCTGCCCAGCGCGGGGAAAGCGAACTCGATTCTTCTCCGCCGAAGGGCATCACGGAGCAGGAGATTATCCAGCGCTTCGCCGCCAAGGAAAAGGAATTCAAGATTGCGCGCGAGCAATATGCCTATCGCCAGTCGTTGACCGTGCAGACCCTGGACGGCGACACGGTGAATGGTGAGTTCAAGGAAGTAGAAGATGTGCTGTTCGACGATCGCGGTAACCGGGTTGAGCACGTGGTGTTTGCCCCCGGATCGACACTGCAGGGCATCCTGATGACCAAGGAAGACTACGACGATATCCGCAATCGCATGCCTTTTGTACTAACCACGGATGAGATTCCGGAATATCAGATCCTCTATGTCGGCAAGCAGCGCATCGATGAAATCGGCACCTACGTCTTCGATATCGCGCCCAAACAGATTGAAAAGAACAAGCGCTATTTTCAGGGCCGCATCTGGGTCGATGACACCGACTTCCAGATCGTGAAGACCTATGGCAAGAATGTGCCCGACCTCGGAACCAAGAAAAAAGGCGGCCAGGAGAACCTGTTCCCCAATTTCACTACCTGGCGCGATCGGGTAGACGGAAAATACTGGTTCCCGGTCTATACCAAGGTCGACGATACCCTGCACTTCTCCACCGGCGATATCCACATCCGGCAGGTCGTGAAATACACCGACTACAAGCGCTTCGGGGCGAAGTCAAAGATCACCTACGATGGCCAGGAAATTTCAAAGGATAAGCCGGCCACGACGCCACCGGCTAGCGGGCAGCCTCCTGCCGCAAGCCAGCCACCGCCGAAATAGTAGCCGGTTGTCAGTTTGTCAGCAGAAAGCCCCGGTGATGAGCCGGGGCTTTAGTTTGTCGTTACTTTCGGACAGAAATACGCAACGGGTGGCCGTACTGCTCAGTAGTACAGGTACTTCTGCCACTTCGAGTCGGAGCGGCCCATCAGGCGCATAATGTGACGGCTGGTATGCAGATTGAACGCACGCGGTTCGCGCGTGAGCCGCATGTTGGCCTCGTGCGGCAGCATGCTTCCCTTGCGGCGATTGCAGTTGTGACAGCAGGCCACCAGATTCTCCCAAGTTGACGCTCCTCCGCGCGAGCGCGGAATCACGTGGTCGAGCGTCAGTTCGCCCGCGGCGAGGATCTTCCCGCAGTATTGGCAGGTGTTGCGATCGCGTAGCAGGATGTTCTTGCGCGACAGGGCGCGCGTCTGGTGCGGAATGCGGCGGTACTCGAGCAACCGGATCACTGACGGCACATTGATCGCGATGCGAGCGGCGTGCAGATGCTGTCCGTTTTCCTCTTCCATCATGGCGACGCCCTTGAGCACCAGGATTACGGCGCGCCGCGCAGCGCACACGTTGATGGGTTCATACGATGCGTTCAGCACCAGCACGGGGGCGTGCATCGGCGAGCGGTGCATACGCTCCTCCGAATTCACCCGCGCATCGTGCATGCAGCCGGCCAGTGATTTTCCGTAACGGGACGCTGTGCTTTGAGCTGCCATGGACATATCGTATCTAAACCGAAACAGCCACCTCGGCCGCTTCGAGAGCCTCCTCTTCCCTGTATTCGCCAACCTTCGGCAGCACCGCGCCCTTGAGGGTGCGGGCCACCGTCGCTGCCCAAACTCGTTCGGCCCCGGCCTTCTTCAGCACGCGGGCACACTCGGAAACGGTCGTCCCCGTCGTCATGACGTCGTCGACGACGATCACCGTCGCGCCTTTGACGCGCTGAGGGTCGGTGACGCGAAACGCTCCGCGCATGTTGACGACGCGCTCTTCGCGCGAGAGACCAACTTGCGATTGCGTCGGGCGTTGCCGCTTCAAGAGTCCGCAAGCGATTTCGAACCGCTCTGGCAGCCGCTTCTTAGCAGCGCGAACGATCAGCTCCGCCTGGTTGAAGCCGCGCTCTCCGCGCTTGCTGGCATGGAGCGGGACAGGAACGACCAGCGGCCAGAAATCTTCGCCGCCACCACTGAGCTGCCCGATCGCATGAGCCAGCATTTCCCCGAGAACTGGAGCCGCCGGTAAAACCTTGTCGTATTTCAACAGATGGATCAGCCCGCGTAACTCACCCGCGTACTCCCCAAAAGACACGGCGCGGTCGAACTCCGGCTCGAAGTCGCGGCAGCCCTGGCAACGTCCATCGCCGATCAGCAACTGTGCCGGCAACAAGCGCTCGCCGCACTGCACGCATTGGGGCGCCCGGATTGGCCGGATGGAATCCACACACTCCTGACAAACGGGAAGACGAGAAATATTTACGAGGGGGACATCACAGAGCCTGCAATTGGAAGGGAAAATGACAGAAAAAAAGCTTCGTACGGCGGCAACAATTGGCGCGACGAGGAACGTACGCTGCTCGGCGCGCTCGGATCGTCGCTGTCGGTCTAGGGTCGCACGACTGCTGAAGACTACCCTCCAGTCGATTGTGCCCCCGACTCGCAACGCACGCCCGCGCTACCGTAGCCGGAAAGCACTTGCCCACTCAGTATAGTAAATTTGCGCAACATGGTGCAATGCCGAGGCTGATTCGCGGCGATGAGATTCATCAGCAATTCATGCGGGCGCTGGCGAACATCACACACGCTCGCGGCAGTTCGAATTCGGACGCCGTTGCTCACGATAGAATGGATGCGCTGTTAGCCCGCACTTGTACCGAGTGCGTTCGACGTGCTAACTTGCGCCGTCACAGTTATTTGGCTCCACGCGAGGTCTTCTTCTATGAGTGCAACCACTTCGGCGCCGGGAAAGACCTTCCGGTCCTACGTTCCTGAGAACACCACCATGCCGGAGTTCACCCTCCGCGCTGTGCTTCTCGGCCTGATCATGACTGTCGTACTAGGCGCCGCAAATGCCTATCTGGGACTGCGCGCCGGCATGACCATCGCTGCCACCTATCCCGCTGCCGTCATCGGCATGGCCGTGCTCCGGCTCATGAAAGGCTCGATCCTCGAGGAGAACATCGCCCGTACCGTCGGGTCCATTGGCGAATCGGTTGCTGCCGGAGCGATCTTCACCATTCCGGCATTCGTGATCTCCGGCGCATGGCCGGTGTTCGACTTCGAGCATGCCTATTGGAAGTCGTCGATCCTGATGCTAGTCGGCGGGACGCTGGGTATTCTCTTCGTTACCTTGCTGCGGCGGGTGATGGTGGAAGATCCCGAGCTTCCCTTCCCAGAATCGGTTGCGGCTTCGCAAATCCACATCGCCGGACAACAAGGCAGCCGCGCCGCCAAGATTCTGTTCGGTAATATGGGTTTCGGCGGAATCGTCTACCTGCTGGGCCAGTTCAAGCTGTTCAACGCCAGCAAAGATTTCATTGTGAATGTCGGAAACCTGGGGACAAGTTTTGTGCGCATGGGCCGCTCGGCGACGGCTCCGACGTTGCCCGCTGGCGCCGTAACCACGGTCTCGGCCCCGGCAATCAGCCCGGCGTATCTTGGCGTGGGATACATCATCGGCCCGCGCCTAGCATCGCTGAACTTCGCGGGCGGCGTCATCGCCTGGGGCCTGCTGGTTCCGCTGATTCTTTTCCTCGGCGGACCGACCTTTGTCGCCCAGTTTGTGCCCGCCGGTACCACGCCCGATACAGCTTTCTGGGCTGGCCAGGCGGGAGCGGTTTGGAGCTTCATCGTCCGACCTATTGCGGTTGGCGGCATGTTGGTTGGAGCGTGCTACACATTGTTCCGCATGCGTAAGAGCCTGGGTTCAGGCATGTCCCGCGCTGTATCCGACTTGAAGAAGTCCGCCGCCGCGCACGCTGGCACGGCCCGCACCGAACGCGATATCAACGCCAAGTATGTTTTTGGCGGATTGATCGTCGTTCTACTCAGCATGATCTTCCTTTATAGAAGCTACGCCGACTCATGGACCGCTGGCATCGTGGCCGCGATCGTTATGATCATCGTCGGCTTCTTCTTCGCCGCGGTCTCGGGCAACCTCGTAGGCTTGATCGGCTCGTCCAACAACCCAATCTCCGGACTGACCTTGGCAACGCTAATTATTGCGGCCTTGCTGATGGTGCTCATCGGCGTTTCTGGCATTCACGGTGTCGCTGCTGTCCTTGGAGTCGCGGCCGTGGTCTGCGTTTCGTCGGCTGTTGCGGGCGAAATGCTGCAGGACTTGAAAGTCGGACACATCCTCGGTGGCACTCCCAGCAAGATGCAGATCGGCGACTTCATGGGAGTGGCCGTCGCCAGCTTCGCCCTCTTCCCGATTCTGATGTTGCTGAACCAGGCCAACATTAATGGCGGCGGCAGCGGCTTCGGCGACCGTCAGTTGTCGGCTCCGCAGGCTGGCCTGATGGCCATGCTCTCGCGCGGTATCGTTGGCGGAGAAATGGCGTGGCCGCTCATCGTGGTCGGCATCCTGATGGGCCTCGCGCTGATCATGATCGAGGTGAAGAGCCCCATGCTTTTCGCCGTCGGCATGTACCTGCCGCTTGAAACTACGTTCGCTATCTTCCTCGGCGGCATGATTCGCTGGATCACCGACCGCATGCGCGATCGCCGCGACTTCAACGACGCGCAGAAAGCACGCGTCGAGAATGCGGGGGTACTGACGGCCTCGGGGTTTATTGCTGGTGAGGCACTGATGGGCATCGTCATTGCCGTCTTCAAATACAAACAATGGCCGCTGCCGGTGATCTTCGCGCATCCCAGCGTGGTGTCGGGTTTCGTCGTGCTTGTGATTCTGGCATTCGTGA
>Ga0070766_10001721_pt1 | contig 10747 bp, 10 predicted proteins | sample HubBroMetageWFT6_FD_69782 | JGI IMG/M metagenome (GOLD analysis project Ga0070766, IMG submission 69782) | Warmed and freeze-thawed soil microbial communities from the Hubbard Brook experimental Forest, New Hampshire - Hubbard Brook CCASE Soil... | ecosystem: Environmental > Terrestrial > Soil... | reverse complement strand
CAAGGCTTTCCTCAAAAGCGCGGGGCCGCACAACCTTCCGCGCGCAAAAATATCCCTATGGGGGCTTCGGGCTTTTATATCACACGCGGTCGGTCCAACGCAGGTTACTCAGGTGACCCCTCTCGCACAGAGGTGGGGGACAGGAACTTTGATTGTTGATTTGAGCCCATGACTTCTCGGCTTTTTAATCAGCAATCAACAGTCAGCAATCGGCCCGCTTACCGCGCCGCTGGTGCGGGCTGCGCCGGTGTGGGCGGCGGGGCTGGTGCGGGATAGTAGCCATCCCGGGCAAACACTTTTAGACCGGGCCGATCGACAATTACCTCGATGCTGCGGTAGGGGTTCGGGGTCGGCACTTTTGGCCGTGTCGGGCTGTAGCCCAGCGTGTACTGGCTGCGCGCCTCGCTCATGACCGCGGCGTACATATTCTCGATCGAACTCTGGGTGAGCTCGCGGTATTCCGATCCGCCGGTAGCCGAGGCGTACCTCGGCAGAATGTCGCCATAACCCTGGAGCGGCACGTGAAACTTCTCGATCTTGTCGTAAACCGGAAGGGCCGCGCTTCCGACCGACACGGCCTCCACCTGGATTTCATTCGACAACAGCACCCTGAGCACATCTTTGTAGCTGGCCCGGCTGCCAAACTCTCGTCCATCGCTGATCACAAAAATGACTTTCCGACGGGTGCGGTCGCGCTTGCGCAGGTCGAGCGCCGCCTGCAGAATGGCATCATTCAGAACATGCGCCTCTTTATACGGCGTATTTACCGGCTCCGTCCCCATTCCCACAGGAATTCCATTCACAATCGGCCCGTTCGGGGCCAGCGGACCGTTGAGCACCGGCACTCCATCGTTAGCCCCACGCTCCGTCTTAATCTGATTCAGGAGCGCGCCTAGCTTGCGGGTTACTCCGCCGAAATCGCTGACCTGGCTCACCGTGCTGCTGTAGGTGTAGATCGCGACTTCATCGTAGGGAGCGAATGAACCCACCAGCGCCGGGTAAGTCTGGTTGACCTTCTGCAACTCCGAATCTGGCATACCTGTGTCGAGCACAATGGCTACAGAAAGCGCGAAGGGATCGGCGGTGAAAAATTTCAGCTTCTGTACCGTCCCGTTTTCCTTGACGGTGAAGTCGGTCGAGAGCAGGCCGTCGACCAGGCGGCCGCTGCGATCCTTTACCCGGACCGGAATCTGCACGAAGGTTGGAGTCACCACCAAGGTGTAAAGCTGCTCCTGCGCGCTCGGCCCTGGCTTGACTGTACTTCCGGGCGGCACGGTTTTTACCGGCGGCATGGACGGCGGCGCGGAGCTTGAGTCACCGGGCGCAGCGCCCGGGGCGGCACCCGGTTCAGCGGCTGCCGGCTTTCCTATCGGCTGGTTCGTCCAGGGATCCCGCTCGACCGGTTTTTTTTCTTCCGGCTTGGGAATCGGCGGGGGCGCCGGCGCTTCCGTGGACGGTTGCACCGTGGGCGCATCCGGAATGTCGTTATTCTGAGGCTGGCTCTGAGACTGGTTCTGCCCTGGCTGAGTCTGCGGCGCCTGACTTTGCCCGCCCGGCGGCTGGCTCGCGGACGACTGCGCCTGCATGGCAGAAACGCTTAGGCACTGCCATGCCGCAACGCATCCGAAGACCAGCGCTGCAGTAAGCCACTTCGTGCTTCTCGGCCGTTGCTCGGCACCCGCGGTTTCTATGTTCACAAAGACCATCCGTTCTTTTCCTGGCGTTGGGGGCCTGGCCTACGGCACCCTTGGCGACTGCGCTCAGTTGTTCCTTATAAAAATAACGCTGGCTTCTATGGGATGCCGTCCATTCCCATTTGGTGCATCTAACTCCAAGGGTTAGACTAACAAAAACCCCTTGAGGGATTCCTAGCATGGCAAAATTATCCGCTAACCGAAGATTCTCGCCCGCCGGGGCCGCCGCCTCTATTCTATTCTTACTGGCAGCCCTGTCGGCCGCCACTCCACCTGTCGCCGCCCAGAGCCCGGCGTCTTCCGCAGCTGACGCCTCCCAGCCTGGCACCCAGGCGCCCGCACAGAAGCCCGGGAACCCCCAAACGCCCGAGGACGACCAGGGGCCGGCGGGAACGGTAAAAGTGAACGTGAACGTGGTCGGACTTTTCTTCAATGTCAAAGACAAGCACGGCGCGCTGATTCCGAACCTGACCAAGACTGATTTTGACGTTCTCGAAGACGGGAAGCCCCAGACCATTAAGTATTTCGCCGCCGAATCGAACCTGCCGCTCACTCTCGGCATTCTGATCGACTCCTCGGGCAGCCAGCGCAACGTGCTCGACATGGAGAAAGAAGTTGGCGGAGCATTCCTCCGCCAGATTCTCACAGACAAAGACGAAGCCTATGTGATCGACTTTAATGTTGACGCCTCACTGGTGCAGGATTACACCCGTGACGTTCACCGCCTGCAGGCCGCGCTCAACAAAGTCAGGATCAATACCGGCTTCACCACTGGACCTATTCCCGGCGCAGGAGGCGGTCCCGTCCCCACGGCGCCGGCGCGCGGCACGGTGCTTTACGATGCCGTGTATCTCTCGGCGCACGACATGCTGGCCAAGGAAGTTGGACGCAAGGCCATGATTCTGCTGACCGATGGTGAGGATGAAGGCAGCCAGCTCAAAATTAGAGACGCTATCGAAGCCGCTGAGAGAGCCGACGCCATTGTGTACGTCCTGCTCTGCGCCGATCGCGGTTTCTATGGAGCGTTTCAGGTGGGCTACACCGGCGAGAGCGAGATGCGAAAGCTCACCGAGGCCACCGGAGGCCGCGTCATTAACGTGGGCAATAAATTCGACAAGCTGAAAGAGGCATTTGACCAGATCGCCGCCGAACTGCGCAGCCAGTACAACCTCGGTTATACCTCTACAAACACGGTGCTCGACGGCAGCTACCGCAAGCTGGAAGTGAAGTCGAAACAGAACTACAAAGTGCAATGCCGCGCCGGCTACTACGCGACTGCGCGGGAACCCTTGCCGCAGTAGCGCAGAACTAATGTGGAGCGGCGCCCCGGCCCGCTGCCTTTGACTTTGATTTTGTATTTGCTCTTGTCTTTGCTCCTGCCCTCTTAACCTTGCCCCTAGCCCTCAGGCCAAAAACCATTTAGCCTGTAGGCGCTGAATGAACCGGAGGTTCGTCATGCCGTCTGGAAACGTTTCGCCTTCCCGCCGTACATTCCTGCAACTCTCAGCGGCTGTCTCCGCTGCTGCGGCTTTCAACATCGTCAGCGAGCCCATGCTCGCCTCCGCGGCGCGTCACCAGCCGTTTTCCGCTGAGGGGGTGATGATCGACTCCAATGAGAATCCGCTCGGCCCCAGCCAACCCGCGCGCGACGCCATTTCCTCCATCATCCCTCTCGGCGGACGCTATCTCGACAATCTCACTGACGAACTCATCCACACCTTTGCCCAGCAGGAAGGCCTGAACCCGGAGTCCGTCCATCTTTTCGCCGGCTCTACTCCGCCGCTTCACTTCGGGGTCCTCGCGTTCACCTCGCCGCAGAGAAGCTACGTGGGCGCCGATCCTGGTTATGAAGCTGGCCCGCGCATTGCCGAGTCTGCTGGAGCCCGCGTCGTCCAGGTTCCGCTCACCAAGACTTACGCTCACGACGTCAAGGCGATGCTCGCCGGTGTGCCGGATGCCGGACTGTTCTACATCTGCAATCCCAATAATCCTACCGGCACGCTCACGCCGCACTCCGAGATCGAGTACCTTGTCGAAAATAAACCTAAGGGTTCGATCGTGATGGTTGACGAAGCCTACATCCATCTTTGCGATGCTCCCTCTACGCTCGATTTCGTCAAGGCTAGCAAGGATGTGATTGTGCTTCGCACCTTTTCGAAAGCCTACGGCATGGCCGGCCTGCGCTGCGGATTCGCGATTGGCCGTCCCGACTTGCTCGGAAGAATCCGGGAGCGCTCGGGCTGGAACTTCACGCCGGTCACGGCGCTGGTCGCAGCTTCAGCGAGCCTTAAAGATTCGAGCCTTGTCCCCGATCGCAGGCGCATCAACGCCAGCGTGCGCCAGGAAACTTTCGAGTGGCTCGATCGCAACGGCTATTCCTACATTCCCTCCGTGTCCAACTGCTTCCTGCTCGACACCAAACGCCCGGCCAAGCAGGTGATCGATGCCATGGCCCAGCAAAAGGTTTTCATCGGACGAATCTGGCCGATCATGCCGACCTGCACCCGCATCACGGTCGGCACCCATGAAGAGATGGAGAAATTCCGGGCCGCGCTGCAGAAAGTGATGAGCGGCGCCACGGCATTCTCGTTGCCGCCGGCAACGCCCGGCAGGAATCTCGGTCGGCAGACAACGCTGCTGTCGTGATGCTGCTAAAGATCATTAATTTCCTTTAACTTTCTCCGCTCCAGACTCTCAACTGCGAAGAACGGTCTGTATTGACCAGCTATCCCTGCGCCAGAACCTGATACTGGAAACATACCTTTCGCACGCCAACAAAAACTCTGGAGGAAAACAAAATGTGGCACTTCAAGAACGTGACGCGCTGGACACATAAAGCCGCCATGCGCAGTCTGTTTCTGGCCGGTATAACAACCTTGCTCGCGCCCTTGGCCTTCATGCCGTCGGCCGCGCAGGTCACCGTGGGTGTAGGCGTAGGCGTAAATCCGCCGGTCTGTTCCTACGGCTACTACAACTATGCACCGTATGGCTGCGCGCCGAGCGGTTTTTACGGGCCGGGATATTTCTATAACGGCATCTTCCTGGGCGTGGGCCCATGGGCGCACTGGGGCTACGGCCACGGTTGGGGCGAACATCGCTTCAGCGGAAGTGGCGGAGGCAGGTACAACGGAGCTCGCTACGTGGGTGCGCGGGGAAACGGCGGGCGCGGATATGCAGCGAACCGACGTGGTCCAGCGCCGGCACGCGTCAGACAGAACGGCGGCGCGCACGCAGCCGCACCGCACGGCGGCGGCGAACATGGTGGCGAACATCGCCAACCGTAGGTGCCGAATTAGCAGCGCATAAAACCATCAGCGGCGGAACTTAACAGCTCCGCCGCTTTTGCATTTCCGCTCCGCAGCGCGCAGCTCGGCACGCCTTATGCCGTGATACTGCGAGCTACCTTCAACTGAGTTACCCTACTCCACCGCTTCATCCCACTCCACCGTCCGCCGCTCGCGGCTGCTCTTGTGCGCCAGCATCACCGCCCTCATCGTTCGCAACGCCTGCTCGGGTGTTACGTCGAGCGCGGCTTTCTTCTCGATGGCGTCGCGCACATTGGCGTAGAACCCGCGATAATCTCCGCGCTCGGTTTTTATTCTCACGCTGGGCTCGCCCGCCAGGCTGAGCGTGCCCCACAATTCTTCCGCTTCTACACCCCAATCCGCACCCCAATCCAATCCATCCGGGCAATTTTCCGCGCGCAGCCGCGCCTCCTGCGGATCCATTCCGTACTTCACAAACGATCCCTTCGTCCCATGAATCAGAAAATGCGGGCCTGGGGCATACGCGATGATGCGCGCCCGACCCATCGCCCGCAGCCCCGATCCCGAGTTTGCGTAGTCCATGCAAACATCGAATGCATCATCCACCTGCGAAGTTTCCCGCTGGCAGAACGCCGACGCCGTAATCGCCCGCGGCTCACCAAACAACACCAGCGCCTGGTCGATCACATGCGGACCTAGATCGAACAACACTCCCGCTCCGGGCTGATCGGCGCGTTCCCGCCAGGCATTCGCCTTCGGCTCCAAGCGAAACCGGTCGAAGCGGCACTCGTACTCGGCAACGGTTCCCAGCTTGCCCGACGCGACAATTTTTTTTACCGTCGCGAAATCCCCATCCCAGCGCCGGTCTTGATACACCGTGATCGACCGTCCGCGCTCCTTCGCCAGTTGCACCAGTTTCTCGGATTCCGCGAGCGTCGGAGCGAACGGCTTATCCACCACCACATCCCGCCCCGCGAGCAGACAAGCCTGCGCGTACTCAAAATGCGAATCATTCGGAGTCGCGACCACGCACAGCTGGATTTCTTTATCCGCCAGCAACTCATCGAGCGTCCGCGCCACGCGCACTTCGGGATATTTTTCCCGCGCCCGCGTTCCCCGGCGTTCCAGAATGCAGGCCAGTTCCATGCCCGGCACACCGCGGATCACCGGCGCATGAAACGCCTGCCCCGCCAAGCCAAATCCAATTAATCCGACACGCACCATTCCAGCTCCCTTGGTTCTTTCGACGGTCTACTACGCAGCGGTAAGAGATTTACAGCCTTTTGCCGATACGCTAACGTCCTTCTCCCGACTTATAAATGAAAAGTATTCTCTGTCCCAACGTTCTGAGGCAGAAGACGGAAGCAGAAAATGAACCTCGACCCTTTCCGCAAGATTTCCCTGGCGCTGGTTATTCTGTGGGCCTGCGGCTTTCTTCTGTTTCACGTAGCCAGCGTTTTGATTCACATGCTGCTGGTGGTGGCCGTCCTTTTCTATGTGGGATACCTGGTAAGGGACGCGAGCACGACCTGACTCTGTGCGAACCGGCGACTGTGGCATCGCTCAGTCTTTCAGTCTTTCAGTCTTTATACTCTTTGCGATCTTTCACCCGCCGCACAAATTTCAGTCCCGACCACACCTCCGTCACCGCGCACACCTTCACATCGACCAGCCCCGCGTCGAGTCCAATTCTGCGCACCAGATTCTCATCCACATCTGAAGCTACGCCAGAACTCTTTTTCGGCCAGCTGACCCACAGCATCCCGGCCGGCGCCAGCAGCTTTGCTAACCGCGAGAACTCCCTCGCCAACTCCCCGCGAGACTTGGTAAACAGCATCGCGAAGTCCAGCATGTCGCCTGGCTTCGTCTTCATTTCGCACTCCGCCAGCGCCTCGCACAATTCCGCGCGCACCTCAGCTGGAGCATTCGCCAACCGCGCGCGAAACCCAGCCTTGATGCCTAATTTTTTCGGAAGCGGCGTCCCCGAATATCCCGGCATTCTTATGGCTCGACGAGAAAGGTCTTCGATACGACTCAAGCTGGAAGCTAGGAGCCAAGAGCCGTCTTACTGCACCGGCGCATACCAACCCCGCCGCGACCGAACCCGGAAGTTCTTCCGATCGACAGCTACGATCTCAATGGTGCGAAAGTGGCCGTCCGCCTTGAAGTCCGCGGGTTTATACGACACATCATATTGGCTGCGCAATTCATCCTGAATCTCGGCAAAGTCATTGGCCACATCTCGAATCTGAAAGGGGAAGAACGCCTTTCCTCCCGTGGCATCGGCAATCCGCTCCAGCACTTTGTCGCCGGCGCCTTTGGTGCCGCTCACGTTGGTGCTGATCGTGTATACGATGGCCTCTGCCCGCTGCGCCATCTCAATCGCTTCCTCGCGCGTCACATGACTCTGGTTGTCCTCGCCATCGCTCAGCAGGATGATCGCGCGCCGGGCCGGCCCCGACAGTGTTTCCTTCAGCAACTTGTCGCGGCATGCGTAATATAGCGCATCGTACATCGCCGTTCCGCCTCCCGGCCGCAACGAGCGTACTCCCTTGTCCAACTTCTCTGTGTCGTCAGTAAAATCCTGCGTCACTTCCGGCGTCACGTCGAATCCCACCACCATGGCCTGGTCATGGCCGCGGCGCAACGTCTGGTTGAGAAACTCAATCGCCGATTCCTGTTCGAACTTGAAGCGGTCGCGCACCGAGTTGCTGGCGTCAATCAACAGTGCGACCTGCAGCGGAAGATTCGTCTCCGCGTGAAAGCTTCGAATCTCGGTCGCCGGCTTGTTGTCATCCACGAACTGGAAGTCAGCTTGCTTCAGATCGGTGACCCGCTTGCCGTGCTTGTCGGTCACCGTGAACACCACATTCACTTCGTTGGTGCCGACGCGGATGCGGGGAATCTCTCCATTGTCCGCGCCCTTATCGTCGCCGGATTTCTGCTGGGCGGGATTCTGCGCGCTGGCTGGCGCGGCCGCAGGCGGCGAAGATTGCGTCGTGGGTGGCTGGGACGATTGAGATGAAGTCGATGAGGGCGGGGCCGTTGCGGTCTGGGTCGCGCCGAATTCGCACACACCCGCCATTAGCAACAAAACCGTTGCCCACCCCATGGCTGAACTTCCCCAAATGCCTCTCGTCGGAATGCCCGTCATTCAGTTGCCATTATATCCACAGTGGCTTTGGAAGGCAGCACCCCGAGCCGCCCAGCGCAGGCCCTCTACTCTTCCACTTTCCGCAGGAATTCCCGCAACTCTTCCGGCAAGTCACTCTTCAGCGCGATCACAGCGCCGCTCCGCGGATGCTGAAACTCCAACTCTGCCGCATGCAGAAAATTCCGTGAAAGCCCGATCACAGCAGTTTTTCCCCGCGCTTGCTTCGGAGCTCCATACATTGTATCGCCGACCACCGGATGCCCCATCGCCCCCACGTGCACCCGAATCTGGTGCGTGCGTCCGGTATCGATCTTTACATCGAGCAAAGTGAACTTGCCAAACTTAGTATCCAGGCGCCGGACCACGCGATAATGCGTAACCGCCGCGCGTCCGCCTTCGAGTCGCGTGGTCATGCGCGTGCGCCGCACGCGGTCGCGGCTGATGCTTTGCGCCAGCGTTCCGGAATCTTTCTTTACCCACCCATGCACCAGCGCGACATATTTCTTCTTCACTTCGCGCGCCGCAAACTGCGCGCTGAGCTTGCGATGCGCGTCGTCGTTTTTTGCCACCAGGATCAACCCGCTGGTCTCTTTGTCGAGACGATGGACAATCCCCGGCCGCAACGCTCCGCCCACGCCCGACAACCTCCCCAAATGATGCAGCAGCGCATTTACCAGCGTGCCGCGATTGCGGGCGTCATCACTCGCTCCGGCTCCGGCGTGCACCATCATTCCCGCAGGCTTGTTGATCACGGCGAGGTCGTTGTCTTCATGAACAATATCGAGTGGAATTTCTTCGGCGATAGCCTTGAGCGGTGCGCGCTGCGCCTCGCCCAGCACCCTGATGCGCTCCCCACCCCGCAGCTTCAGCGAAGCCTTTGCCGGAGCATCGTTCACCAATACTTTGCCTTCGGCAATCATCTCCTGCACCCGCGCCCGGCTCACGGACTCAAGCCGCGTTGCCAAGAACTGATCGAGACGCTTGTCGGCGTTTTCAGGTGCGACGGAGATAAGAACCGGAAATCCTTCGGCCATTCGCTGGAGGATACTACAGGCTAGGACCGACGGGTGATTGGGACAATCCGCGTACGCCACAGGGAAGCCGCGATTTCAAATACATCAATGAGAAGAGCAAACGACAGTCTGAACAATTATGATCGATGGAATGAGCGCTAGTGCCGACAGAATTAGCAATGGAAGGCTGTGACGGATGACAGCGAAATAAACAAGTGTCCCGAGGCTAATCAAAGCTCCTAGGAGGACGATTAGCAGCCCAAAGGTCTGTCCTGAGCGTTGTCGCTTCTCCCAATCGCTCAGGTCATCCCATTCGAAAGCTCCGGAAAGGTATTTCTGCCCACAGGGGCAAACGTATCTTAACGGACCTAACGGTTTCCAACTGTGCGATTGATCGCGACGAAGACCTGCGGTTATATCTCTGCCGCATCTGTCGCAAAGGCATATGTCGGCGGGTTCTGGGAACTCACTCGCGAGAAGTCGTTTCGTGTTCAGGTTAAGCGCTTCCATACGGAACCGCCAGCCAGGGGATGTCGCTTAGGCTTACCGCACCGCCCCCACCGCCTGCGCCGTCAGATTCTTAGCCCCCGGCCGCAGCCACCAGATCACCCCGCCAGCCAGGACCAACCCAATCGCGATCAACTGTGTGCCCGTCATCGCGCCGCCAAACACCGACCCGCGGCCCGGATCGTCGCGAATGAATTCCAGAAAGAACCGCGCCACTCCGTAGATAAACATGAACGCGCCGAAGACCTGACCGTCGAACTTTCTGCGTTTCAGCAGCCACATCAGGAAGAGGAAATTCGCGAACTCCACGGCCGATTCGAACAACTGCGTCGGCTCCAGAGGCACGTTCAACGGAGTGCCAGTAATCTGATTCGCCAGCGGATTGCGAAACACCACGCCCCAGAAATGATGCGTCTCTTTGCCGTAGCAGCAGCCGGCGGCAAAGCATCCGATGCGGCCGATGGCATGGCCCAGCGCCAGCCCCGGCGCGAACGCGTCGCAGGTTCCGAGCGGGGGCAGGTGATGCTTGCGCACGTACCACCAAGCGGCCAGAAACGCCGCAATCAGCCCGCCGGAGAAAACTCCTCCCGCCTGCAGCGTGGCAATGCTGAAAATGTCACCCGGATGCGCCGCATATATGCTCCAATCATTGATGATGTAGAGCACCTTCGCGCCCAGAATTCCGCAGAGCACCACCAGAATTCCAAGGTTCCACGCCTTCTCGCCATCAATTCCCAGGCGCTCGGAATTGCGCACGCTGACCCATAGGCCGACCAGCACTCCCAAAGAAACCAGGAAGCCGTAAGTCGGCAGGAAGAACCGCCCAAAATGTACTAATTGTGGATACACAGTTAGTTAGATGCAGAAGTGCGGGAATCTGTACTTGAATCAGTGTAGCAGGGAGGTGAGCGCCTCGCTGCGCTCGGCTGGACCCTTCGGCTTCGGTCAGGGCAGGCTCGCGAGGCCGCCGACCCCACATGACACTCTCAAACAAAAAAATCAAGCCGACCCACTGTGCCGTGTGACGGGCCGAGAATGAACCGTCAGGTAGACGTTGGGAACCCGCCGAGACCCTTTAGGCATCTCCGCATGGCGGAGCGTCGCACACCGGAT
>Ga0070766_10001720_pt1 | contig 10749 bp, 9 predicted proteins | sample HubBroMetageWFT6_FD_69782 | JGI IMG/M metagenome (GOLD analysis project Ga0070766, IMG submission 69782) | Warmed and freeze-thawed soil microbial communities from the Hubbard Brook experimental Forest, New Hampshire - Hubbard Brook CCASE Soil... | ecosystem: Environmental > Terrestrial > Soil >... | reverse complement strand
CAGTGCGACCCCGTAGATAAAACCGGCGACCAGGCCGCGGTCGGCCCCGCCCCAGCCGTCCTGGTGCTCGAAGCCGGCCACGATCGCGCCGATCGCGACGAGCGCGCCGTAACCCCAGTAGGCGCCGCTGGAGACTCCGACCAGCACCCCCGCGATTCCGCCGGCGATCGCGGGCACGACACCTCCCAGCGCGATCTGCGCGGGACGCGGACGGTCACGGAACAGCATCGGATCGTACATCGAGCTCCTCCCCGGAATGTTCGCCGAGTCTATCGTCTGCGCCGGCTTCGCCCGCGCGGCGCGGAGCTGCGATTGCGCGAGCGAGCCGCCGGAATCGGCGGCGACTCCGGCACGCGCTCGCGGGAATCGGACACGGACGTACAACGCTGTCCGATTTCCGCTAGAGCCACCCGTCGGAGTGTGCCAGTGTAGTCAGCGTGATGTTCGACTCCGACCAGTGCTGGCAGGCGATCGTGGCGCAGGACCCGCGCCTGGACGGGTGGGTGTACTGCGGTGTGATGACGACGGGGATCTACTGCCGCCCGAGCTGTCCCGCACGCACGCCCAAACGCGAGAACGTGCGCTTCTTCGCCACCGCCGCCGCGGCTCAGGCGGCCGGGCTGCGCGCGTGCAAGCGCTGCTGTCCGGACGCGACCCCGGGCTCGCCGGACTGGGATCGCCGCGCGGACCTCGTGGGACGGGCGATGCGGCTGATCGCCGACGGGGTCGTCGACCGCGAGGGCGTGAGCGGTCTCGCGAGGCGACTCGGCTACGCCGAGCGTCATGTGCACCGCCAGCTCGTGTCCGTCACGGGCGCCGGGCCACTCGCGCTCGCGCGCAGCCAGCGCGCGCAGACCGCCCGGATCCTGCTGGAGACCGCCCCCGACGTGCCGATCGCCGGCGTGGCGTTCGCGGCGGGGTTTCAGAGCGTGCGCCAGTTCAACGCGACGATCCGGGAAGTGTTCGCGACAACGCCCAGTGGTCTGCGTGCGCGCGCAAGCCGCCACGGCCGCCCGCAGGACAGCGGGACGATCGCGCTGCGGCTGCCGTACCGCGCGCCGCTCGCAGGCGATGAGGCGATCGCGTTCCTGGAGCTGCGCGCGGTGCCGGGAGTGGAGGAGGTCAGCGACGGCGCCTACCGGCGCAGCCTGCGTCTGCCGCACGGCAGCGGCACGGTCGAGCTGCGCCCGGGGGACGGGCATGTGCTGGCCCGCTACCGGCTCGAGGATCTGCGCGATCTGGCCGCGGCGATGCAGCGCTCGCGCGCGCTGCTGGACCTGGACTCCGACCCGCAGGCGGTGTCCGCGGCGCTCGGTTCGGACGCGCTGCTGGGGGCGCTCGTGCGCGCGACGCCGGGACGCAGGGTCGCCGGCCATGTCGATGCACACGAGCTCGCGGTACGCGCCGTGCTCGGTCAGCAGGTCTCGCTCGCCGGGGCGCGTACGCTGGCCGGCCGTCTCGTCGGCGAGTACGGTGAGCGGCTGGAGCGCCCGCTGGGTGGCGTGACGCACGTGTTCCCCTCCGCGCAGGCGCTCGCCGATGCCGATCCCGAACGGCTCGCGATGCCCACCGCGCGCCGCCGTGCGCTGCTGGGGCTGGCCGGCGCGCTGGCCCGCGAAGAGCTGGTGCTGGACGCGGGCGCGGATCGTGAGCAGGCGCTGCGACGGCTAGAGGCACTGCCGGGGATTGGACCGTGGACCGCGGCCTATGTGGCGATGCGCGCGCTGCGCGATCCCGACGCGTTCCTGCCGAGCGACCTCGGTGTGCGCCACGCGCTGCAGCGGCTCGGAGGAGACGGGCGGCCCGCCGCCGCGGAGCGGGTGGCCGAGCGCTGGCGCCCGTATCGCGCATATGCCGTGCAGTACCTGTGGGCCTCGCTCACACCACCAGCTGAGCAGACAAGGCGCGCGCCGACGACGGCTGGGGCCGCGCGTGAAATCGACGAGCCCGACCGGCTCGCGGCGTAATGCAGAAAGGGCGATCGACCACATGAGCACGATGAGCCAGACACAGACATTGCAGTACACGAGCATGGACAGTCCGATCGGAGAGCTGCTGCTGCTCGGCGACGAGCAGGCGTTGCACGGGCTGTATATGCAGGACGGGCGCAAGCCGACGAGGATCGCTTCGGACTGGGAGCAGAACCCGGAGCCGTTTGCGGATGCGATGGAGCAGTTGGCGGAGTACTTCGACGGCCGGCGCACCGAGTTCGACATGGCTCTCGTCATGGACGGCAACCCGTTCGAGCGCCGGGTGTGGAGCGCGCTGCGGGAGATACCGTACGGCGAGACGGTCAGCTACGGCGAGATCGCGCGTCGCGTGGAGCGGCCCTCGGCCGCACGCGCCGTCGGGATGGCGAACGGGCGCAACCCGATCGCCGTGATCGTGCCGTGCCACCGCGTGATCGGCGCCGACGGGACGCTCACCGGTTACGGCGGCGGGCTTGAGCGCAAGCAGCTGCTGCTGGAGCTGGAGCGCGGCCAATCGCGCCTGACGGCTTGAGTGCGCGCGACGGCCGCGGGCGCGGGGCGTCGCCCCCAGCACTCGGGGTGGGCACACAGGGCGTCAGAGACTGTGCGCGCGGGCGCGCGTCAGGAGCTGTGAGAACAGCTCCTCCTGGGCGGACGCCGGAAACGGGCGCAGCGCGCCCGAGCTCGACAGCGTGACCTGCGCGGGCCCGTCGACGAAGCCGAGGATGTCGAGGTAGAAGGAGACGTGCAGGCCGTGAACGGCGAGCGTCGCGGTGACGCGCCAGCCGAAGCCCCCGGTGGTGCCGGGCGCGGGGGGAGTGCCGGACGCGATCGAGACGCCGGTGACCGTCGCGCCGGCGTAGTGCTGGGATTTCAAGAGCTGCCCCAGGTAGCGGGAGACGCACGCGCGGACATGCGCGCTGCGGATCGCCGACAGCGTGGCGGCGGCCTGGGCGGAGGTGGGCGCGACGCTGACTTCGGAGCTCACGGTCAGATCGAGGATGCCGCGGTGCAGCTCGAAGTCGGGGGAGCCGGCTTCGGCGACCGTACTCTGCGCGCCCTGCGAGCTCTGCGCGCCGGTGCAACCGCGGAGCTCCTGTTCGATGTGTCGTTCGCTCGCCGATTCGCCGTGGTGGTTGGAGGTGGCGGTGAAGCCCGGGACATCCGCCGCGGTCAGGTTGACCGCGTGGGCGAACGCGAGCGCCTGGGCATGCGTGGGCGGCCTGCTGGTCGTGGCGCGCTGTGTCGAGGTGGCGGCGGGAGGATGCTGGGAGGCGGTGCTCGTCGCGGTGGTCGCGTACCCGCCCTTGCCGCAGGCCGAGAGTAGTGCGCAGGACAGGACGAGCGCGGGGAGGATGGCCGTCCGGCGCATGGTGGGAGTGTGACAGAGCGTATCCGCGAGGCCGAGCGGCGTCTTTTAGAACCGCTTTCAAAAAGATCGGCACGTCCGGATGCGTCCCTGGACACGGCGCTGGATCGCCACGTGACGGCTCGCACGTGCAACCAGCATGCGCTTTGCCATCCCGCGTCGCCCAGCTTGATCCATGAACGCCCCGACCGCACCGCCTATTTTGCAAGCAGGAGGTCGCCGGTTCGATCCCGGCTGGCTCCATTTCAGAAATGCCTGCTAATTGGCATATTTTGGGGCTCGCGGCAGCGGCCGAGTACCCGTAGGGACGAAGCAGGGACGAAGCAGACGCTTTTTGGGAGCAGAGGAGGCGACCGCCTTCAGGCGCGGCTGTGTTGGGTCGGGGGGTCTCGGCGCGGGGCAAAGTTTCCGCCGCGACCCCTGCTCTGATCGTCGGCAAGCCCAAAAACCGATTCGGCCGGACGGGTGTTGGCTCACCCGCCCGGCCTGTAGCACCGAAGTCACAACCCTTCGATGCCACGCCTACCGTAGGGCTGTCTGCGGATGATCCGGTGTGCTCGTTGGCGCGCGTCTTCGGTGCCCGAAAGGAGGCCGAATGAGCGCAGCATCTGTCGAGCCCGTCACAACGCGGGCCGGCGTTCCCGAGTACCCCGTTCAGCACTCGCTCGACGTTCTGCGTGGGTGCTTGACCATGAGCCGGGCTGTGCTGCTCCTGTATGGCGAGGAGCACGTGAACCTGGCGCTAGCCGATGAGTTGGCGCTCGATGGTTATGAGGTCCGCCGCGCCAGCGACCCAGCGATGCTGCGAGCAGCGTGCGACGCCTACGAGGTCGACCTCGTGATCTTCGGGCGAGCAACACGCCGGGGCGCCTGGCTCGATGTTCTCCGCCAACTGCGAGCGGGAGTGTTCGCCCCCGAGGTCAAGCCAGGTCTACGCACGCTCTGGATGAGCCCAAACGGCGAGCTGGGCGACGTGCTGCGCGGGTTCGACGCCGGAGCAGACGACGTGCTCCGCGCCCCCTTCGCCTACACCGAGCTTCGCGCCCGCGTGCAAGCACTCGTGCGCCGGGAACCAGCGGACATTCCTGGCGTGATCGAGTACCGCGAGCTTCGGATCGACACCGCAGCGCACGAGGTCTCGGTCGGCGTGATGCGTGTCGGCCTCCGCCGTCTGGAGTACGCGCTGCTTGTGCATCTTGCGCGTGACCCCGACCGCGTCTGCACCAAGGATGAGTTGCTGCGAGAAGTCTGGGGCTTCCGCTCCGCTGGCACGACGAGGACCGTGGACTCTCACGCCTGCCGGCTGCGACGCGCGCTTGCTCGCGCGGGCGCCGAGGATTGGGTGCCTGCAACTCGTGGCGTCGGCTACCGCCTCGCCCCGAACTCCCACGGCCGGCTGGTGGTGGTGTAGGCCGATGCCGGTGCGTTACATGACCGTGACGGCCTCGTGTCGGAGTCGTTCACCACGCGCACCGAGCCCGAAAAGCACTGTAGATGTAGACCCGTCCTAACGAATATGGCCCCGGCGCGAGGCGGCAACCCCGCCCGGGACCGTGACACAGGAGGTTATGACTCCCATGCCCGACCAACGTAGCTCAGTCGAATCCGAAGCGAACGCCTGCCTGGACAAAGCCGTCCTCGAACTCATGCTCGACCCCGACAGGCAGCGGCCGTGGTCAGAAGCCGAGATCGCCCGCACGATCAGTACCCCCGGCAACGTCCCCGCCAGCCTCAAGCGCCTGCGCATAGGGGGCCTCGTCCACCGCTGGAACGACCTGGCGACCGCCTCGCACCCGGCCGTGCGTTTCCACGAGATCACTCGGTCCCCCGAGGCCCCGGCCTCAGAGCGCGAGCGCCACTGGGACAAAGCAGTCCTCGAATCGCTGCTGGTACGCGATAGCGACGGGCAGGGCCCGCTCTGTGAGCAGGACCTCCGCCACGCCTTCGGCGCAAAGAAAAAGAAGCAGAAGCTCGCGATCACAGACGCGCTGAGTCGTCTGGACGGCGCCGGGCTCATCGAACGCCGTGGCGACCGGGCCATCGTCTCGGAGGTCGCCAAGAGCTTCGACCAAATAATGACGCTCTAGCGTCGCCCGCGAAGTTATGCACGTAACCGAGCTTGACCTGAGCCTGGCTGCTCGTCTGTGCTTGGAGGTAGCCGACATCTACGAGGTTGACCGGCTCCTTAAGCATGGGACGGGACGGCTGATCCAGCGCCCCGAGTTCAGCAAGGGCGCGGAGCTGTATGAAATCGTCCGCGAGCTACACCGTCGCGGTCTGACCTTCTCACGGCCCGGAGGGCACATACAAGGGGAGCGCGAGCTTGAGATGTTCCGCCTGCGGGCGGTCGTGGGGCTCTCTCTCGATGAGATTGCCGAGCGATTCAGTCTCACTCGCGGGCGTGTCCATCAGCTCCTCCGCCTGCACTTCCGGCTGGACGCAGTACCACCTGCGGCGCGAGCGCACCGGCCGCTAGCGACTTGCCACCGTCCGCACACGCTTAAGGATCGTCACCGGCTGTACCTTCTGGCGCGCGTGGCGATAAAGCGCCATTATCGTAGGCCCCTCACCGTCACGGCAGTAGCAAGGGCGCTTGCCAGTTCCCCCAGGCAACTCCAGCGTGCTTACGCTCAGTTCAGTGACAGCACTTTCCATGAGGACCTCACGGCCCGACGGATGGACGCTGCCGCTGAACTGCTCTCAAAGCCCGCGATCCCGGTCAGCGAAGTCGCGCACCGGGTCGGCTACTGCCAGCCGTCGCACTTCGCCCGCGCCTTCCAACGCCGCTACGGCGTTTCACCTTCAGCGTTTCGCGCCGCATCGTGCCGCGCCGAGCCCAGCACGGAAGGTCAGCTGACCCTGGCCGAGCAACTGCAAGAGGAGTACGACTCGTGCGTGGGCCGTATGCGTACGGACACGGCTAACGCTAGCTTGCCCCAAGCAGCGATAGCGGTCGGTTAGCTTGAGCCCAGTTCGTCAATGAGCAGGAGCAGCAGGCGAGCTGCTGCGAGCCGAGCGCCAAGGCCGAGTGTTGCCGCCACGACGACGGGTGCGGCTGTTACGCCGGGCGATGCCCCGGCGAGGGACATTCCGCCGTTCTACGCGGCGGCCGGTTCCCACACCAGCGAATCGCTGATTTCACGAGCCTTGTCGATGTCGGGCCAACCAAACAGCTTGTGATGGACGGCAATAGCCATCACGAAGATTGGGACGGCCGTCGGAGCGAAGCTCGCAGTGGAGGATGCGCGGCGCTCAACAATCGTCCGCTTTCCAGACCGACGCATTACCGAGTCGAGACTTTGCACTGTCCCATGAACGATGCGGCTGGCGACCCTGTAGACACCGAGATACAGGCCGGTGATCGTTAGGAGGTCGATCGTTTGCTGTTTGTTGGACGAGACTCGAAACCCGTCGATCCGTGGTGACCAGTAGTCATCCGCCTCCTTAGCAAGCTGCTCGACGGATAGCTTCTGCTTGCCTTTGGCTTTTGCTAGCTGCTTCGCCGTGAGCAGTTTGATCCCATATTTCTTGGCATCTTCGTGTGCGGCGCGCTGGTGAGCTTCGTAGGAGTCCTTCCACAGTTCAATGCGCGACGTGGGTTCGGCAGCGATCCAGCAAAAGCCGACCATCTGCTCGTACATGACTCGGCTTAGGATCAGCGCATCATCCGAGCACCCGGCGAGCGTGAGGACAGCGGTGCTTCGCGCAATGTCGGCCATTCTCGCCATATAGCCAGCGGCTATCGGACGCCATACTCGCTCGCCGGGATAAAAGGTCTTCGGAAGGTCGGCGTCAATGAGCGCTACGAGTCGTAGCAGCGCAGCGGCTACCTCGTCATTGGTCATTCGGTCGAGTGGGCGCCCTTTTCGATCCGTTGAGGCGATGGGATCAGTCTACGCTGGCTCGCGGTTGCGACTAGATGCCCGTAGACCTGCTGAGGGATGGGTTGCGCGGCTACAGCCCGAGTCCAGCCTGCTCGAAAAGTCCTGAGAAAAGGGGACGTGATCGAGTATGCGCTGGAACAGCCGTCGCTCCGGTACGGGGCCGTCGTCGGCGACGGCATCCTTGCCCCTGGACGAAACTTCTTGTCGCGCGGAGGAGCCAGCCCGCATTAACGGGGTGATGGCGAGTTCTGAATCCGCAGCGATCCCCCGCCCCGCCGGGCTGCCGCTCGTGCGGCGTGGTCATCCGCGCTGGCTCGTGCGCGCTCCCGGCCAGCGTGGCGCACTGTCCCCCGAGGAGGCCGCGCACGCGCTGAAGGCCAAGCGCGCCGATCTGCGCAAGCGGCTCGACTGGCGCCGAGACGTGGCCGGTATGCCCGCCCATGTGCGCGACGAGCTCGTGGACGAGGCGATAGGGCTGGTCGTGATGTCCAGCAAGCCGATCCGCGATGAGCAGCACCTACAGGGTGCGTTCTGGTCCTCGATCGGCTACCTGCTCATGGCGCACCGCTCGGGCCGCCGAGACTTGCACGTCGGCTCACAGCGGCGCGTGGATTTCGAGCCCATCGCCGAAGTGCTCCCCGGTGATGACGACGAGCCGTTCGATCTCGTGGCCGCCCAGGAGCGGATCGCCACGGCCGCCGACATCATGGCGCAGCTCGACCCGTTCGAGCAGCGCGTGATGGCGGTGATGGCCGCGCACGACCTCGGCGTCAAGCGCGCGGCGAAGGCGATGGGCGAGCCGATCAAGACCGTGCTCGCCGCCCAGCGCAGCGCGCAGCGCAAGCTCGATCAAGTCGCGGCGATCACCGCCGCCGGGCGCATGTGCGACTACCGCCAGCCGGCGATCCACGCGCACGCGCAGAGGACCGCCCAGAGCGAGCAGGAGACGGCCGCCAGGGCGCACCTCGCGGCTTGTGCTGGCTGTCGATCGTCTTACGCGACGCTGCTGCGAGAGATGCGTGCCCGCGAGTTCCAGCGCGCGGCGAGTGCCGCGTTCCTGCCACCGCCGATGCTCGCGGTCGGGGTGCATGGCCGCTGGATCGAGCGGCTGACCTCGCTGCTCTCCACGGGTCGCGCGCCGAGCGGGACCGCGACGGCTGAGCGCACAGCCGGGGTGCTCGGCGGTGGCGGGCTAGTCAAGGCAGCCGCCGTAACCTCGGCGATCGTTGTCGCAGGTGCCGGCGTCGGCACGAGGGTTGTGCACTCGCTCGAATCAACCGCGCCGGTCCACCACCATCACAAAGTCGCCGCCCACCCGGCGTCAAGCGCGCAAGCCGCGAGCATCGTGCCGACCACCACCGTTGCCGGCGGGCTGCCCACGACGCACACAACTTCAGCGAGTGCCGCCACCAAAACGCCCACGCGACACCACTATGCATCGCCGCCAAGCAAGGATCTCGGCTATCTGGCGATCGGAGGGAGCGCGGGCGGTGGCAGCTCCCAACCGTCTACGTCGGTAGCAACCGCAGCGTCAACGTCGTCTAACGGGTCCGGCAGTGAAGCCCCCACACCGTCACATAGCGGCGGCGGGACGAGCTTGGGCTATCTCGGACGCTGAGTAACCCAACACCACTGGAAAGGAATCCAAGACCGATGACCACCCAACTCATGCACCGACTCTCTAGCTCTGGTCGCCTCGCCGCCGGGTCGCTTTTGGCAAGCGTGCTCGTGCTGGGCTGGACACTGATCGCTCCCATATCAGCAGCGAACGCTGGCGAGTGGGCACAAGCAACGTGCTCGGACGGTGGCGAACCCGTCTCAACGGAAGGGTGGGCGCCCGGCTCGATCGGCGGCTACGTCTCCGTCACCGAACCCGGTAATACCTGCGGACAAGCGGGAGGCTCACTGTCGTTGCTAGACGAAGTTGGCTACCAGATTGCCGACAGTGGACCCATGTGGGTTTATAGCGCCCCGGCGTTCTCCACGATCCAAGGCGGCTCTATAACACTGAGCCTAGCGAGCCCCGGCGGGCAGGCGTACCTCTCCACACCAAACAACTCGACCGACGTGAGCGAACTGGTAGTGATGTGCACCGAACTGTGCAAAACCGTCAAAGAAAGCACACTCACGGACTACTACCACGGCGGGTCACACCTATACGCCGTTACCGAGTGCATCCCACAGTCGGGCAAAGAATATTGCTCAAGTGGTCTTGACGCACAGATGAACATCAAGAGCGCAACGATCTTGCTCAGCAACGAAGCGAAGCCGACCGGAACGGGATTCACCGGGACACTGCTGAACGATCCGGCGAGCGGTACAGCCAGTCTGAGCTTTACGGCGCGCGACGAACATGGCCCCGGCATTTACCGCGCGACGGTGCAGATCGACGGCCACGCAATTTGGTCCGGCACCCCGGACCTCAATGAAGGCGAGTGTGTGGCACACGGCACCTACGAAGGCGCATTGAAGTTTCGCAACCAACAGCCTTGCCCGCAGGAAACCGATGTTCATACCGAAGTACAGACAAGCACGCTCGCTGAAGGCCAGCACCAGCTCAAGGTCGAAGTCGAAGACGCAGCCGGCAACAAGGCGACCGCGTATACAGGCACGGTCACAATCGACAACCAGCCGCCCGCCGCCGCGCCACCGTCGCTCGAACGGGGTCCATGCAACGGTACTCCGTGCGACGAAGCCGCGAAACTCGCCGCCGCCGCAGGCGAGGCCAAGACCATCACCCGTGCGCTGGGGCACACGGCGGTCACGCTCACCGGCCGTCTCATCAGCCCAGCCGGAACCCCGATCAAAGATGCGCAAGTCAAGCTCCTACAGCAGATCGTCGGCTCGTCGGCCGTGACGCAGATCGCCAGCACGACAACCGGCGCTAACGGTTCGTGGTCGGTCAAGGCTTCGGCCGGGGCGTCGCGGCTGCTGCAAGTCGTGTTCTACTCCCACACGCTCGACACCCTTCCAGCATCGGTCCTAGCCTTCCACGAGAACGTGCAAGGCGCAGTATCGATGCACGCGCCTCACAGAGCCTGGATAGGCCACGCGCTCGCGTTCTCCGGGCAGCTCCACGGTGGGTATGTGCCGGCTGGCGGCGAGTCGGTACAGATGGAGATTTTCTACGGCGGGCGGTGGCGCACGATCGAAGTGCTGCCTACCAACAGCAAGGGTCAATGGTCCTACAAGTACGTGTTCACGCTCGGCGTTGGTGCCTCATATCTCTTTAGGGCCGTGACAGTTCCGAATGGCGCGTATCCGTTTATGAGCAGCCACAGCAAGCCGGTACGTGTGACCGTTCAGCGCTGACCGCCGCCTCGCGCCTCTGGCCTAGCGGTGTGGCATCCTGCGTCCTGTGATCCATCAAGCAGACATCAAAGTCGCCCAGTGCAGGGTCGGACAGTTCCGCCTTGACCCCCTGCAAATCAAGGCTGAGGGCGGGCCGCTGATGCCAACGTTGCTCGTGCCCGTGGAGCTTGACCTCCACGAGGCAGGCCGTCGATTGTTGGTGCTGGACCGTCTC
>Ga0070766_10001719_pt1 | contig 10750 bp, 9 predicted proteins | sample HubBroMetageWFT6_FD_69782 | JGI IMG/M metagenome (GOLD analysis project Ga0070766, IMG submission 69782) | Warmed and freeze-thawed soil microbial communities from the Hubbard Brook experimental Forest, New Hampshire - Hubbard Brook CCASE Soil... | ecosystem: Environmental > Terrestrial > Soil >... | reverse complement strand
CTTCGGCACCGTTGATTTCGATCCCACTTACGATTACAAGGCTGAGCGCCGCCGAAAGCGTTCCCGAACATAAGTTTCCTGACTGGTTCTCCGCGCTGGTTCTCTGAGCTGGTTCTCTGAGCATGATGGTCCTCGTCGACACACCCATTTGGTCGCTGGCTCTTCGGCGAAGCGTCTCAGCCTTGAATCCCCGAGAGCAGATCCTGACCGCTGCTCTTCGAGAACTGATCCGCGATCGGCGCGCAAAAATCATAGGACCGGTTCGCCAGGAGCTTCTTTCCGGCATCCGCCTCGAAACCATGTTCCAACAAGTGCGCGAGCGGTTGCGCGCTTTCGACGAGCCGATTCTTGAAATTGCTGACTACGAGGACGCTGCTCACACTCATAACCACTGCCGAACCCGAGGCATCGCTGGATCGCCAACCGACTTCCTGATCTGCGCCGCTGCCATTCGTCGCGACTGGCAGATATTCTCCACTGACCACGACTTCACCCGCTACGCCTCAGTAATCCCCATAAGCCTCTACCGGGCAAACTGAGAATCGGAGAACTGCTCTCAAAGCTTCCTCGCATTTGTTGCCCGCGAATCGCTTAGAATAAAACCAGCTTGGCGGGTGAGCATGCCGCGGGTGACCATGCGATGACTGACGACGCCATCACCATCTCGCCCGGACCGCGCTTTCGAACGGCCATGATCCTGGCCGTCATCGCCGACGCACTGCAAATCATCGTGTTCCCAGCATTCGTCGAAGGTGCCATCTCGCCAGCCGACGACATCCTCGACCTCGGCATCGGAGCCGTGATGATCAACCTTCTCGGCTGGCATTGGGAATTCTTGCCATCGTTCCTGGGCAAGCTCGTGCCCGGTGTCGATTTAGTTCCTCTATGGACGCTGGCGGTCGCCAACGTCTATCGCAAATCAAAGCGGATGGCAGCGACCACAGTAGAAAGCCATCAGGAGCACCCCAAACTGGAAGACCCGCAACTTCCCTGACGGGACCTGTGGTGCCCGCCACTCTTTAATGTTTTTCATTTGCTTGCAGGGGCGGGCGTGGCCGAGTCTGCCGGTGAGAGTTCTTCTTCGGTGGGGTTGTAGAAGAATTTGAAGCGAAGAGCAAGATACGATCCGCTAAATTCGCTGGGCAAAGCTGGAAACGGGGCCGAGCCCACGATGCCGCCCCAGGCCGCGCGATCCAACCAAACGTCTCCGGAGGTAGTCACCAGCTTCATTCCCGCTACTTTTCCATCTTTTGTTATCGCGAATTCGATAGCCAGATTTCCGTGCTTCCACCGCGCAGATTCTGGAATCGCCTTGTACCAATTCTCGCGCACATGGCGCAGGACAGCCTGGAGGTAGGCGCTGAAGTCTACTCCTTTAGTGTCGCTAAGAATCTCAAGGTTGCCCATTTGCTGGCCATGCGCCCCTTTGCCTGATCCAAAGTCGCCGCCGTTCCCCTGATCGCCACTTCCTGACGTGGCAGTCGCCTCCTGAATCGCCGTGCCCGCGGACACGGAACTCGCATACTTCTTGTACTCGATCGCCGGCGGTGCGAGCTGTATGATCTCGTGTTCGCCTTCAGTACCGATCGTTGCTTGGTCCTTTTCGTAGGCGACAATCACTCGCACAAGAGCTACTGACGGTTTTCCATCGCGGAGAAAAGGAATGTACTTTGCTTTTTTGAAGGCATCCATCGCGGCTTGCTGAAGCACTGGCGGGCCCCAAACTGCTCGTTCAGAGAGAACATCGCCCTGCGGGGAGACCGTAACTTCAAGTTCAACCTTGCCCTCAATGTGTTTTTGTAGTGCGTCTTTTGGATAGGCAAGCTCGGGCTTACTAAGCAGATGGATGAAGCCCGCGACCGGATCTATCTTGAGGGGCTCTTGTGCTGGTGGATTAACGGCCTGGACAGGGGATGACACTGCCTGAAGCAAACCAGCGAAGACGAGCGTAAGGAAGGGAACGGCAATAGCTTTCACGGCACCCTCGTTAGTCCAACATAATATGCGAAACCAGTCCCTAATCCAGCTCCCTTACCCAAATATTCCTGAAGCTAATAGGCGGACTCGGATCGCCATGTGCCTGAAGCTTGATAGGCGCACCGTCGAACTTCTTGTAAAAAGGCTGGCCGATGTACCGCGTCTCGCCCTTCAACTCGAAGTGGTTCTGCACCAACACCCCGTTGAGGAACGCGGTGACATAGGCAGGACTCTTCACCGAGCCATCCGCGTTGAAGATGGGAGCCGTCCACACCACGTCGTAGATTTGCCATTCCCCGGGCTTGCGCATCGAGTTCGCCAACGGAATGCTCTGCTTGTAAACGCTCGCTGCCATGCCGTTGACGTACGTCTTATTGTTGTACGAGTCGAGGATCTGCAACTCATATCCGGCGTCATCGGGGCCGGTCGAAGCTAGGAACAATCCACTGTTGCCGCGCAACTGACCTGAACCGGTGACGTTCTCGGGAACTCTCCACTCCATGTGAAGCTGATAGTTCTTGAAGGTGCGCCTCGTCTCAATATTCCCCGCTGCTTTATTCACTGTGACCACCCCGTTGGCCACGATCCATTTCGCCGGGGCGGACCGGTCCTGCGCAGACACCCACTCGTCCAGGTCCTTACCGTCGAATAATATGATCGCGTCGGAGGGAGCCGTGCCGCACTCGGCGCCCGGCGTTACCACCTTCGGCTCCGGCTTCCAGACTTCCGTGTCTTCCGGCTTGGCAGACTCTTGAGCAGCAGTCTGCGCTCCGGAACCAAACGCAGTAGCGACGACCAGAATGACGGCGCCATACACCGTTGTCAGGCCGAACTTTTTCATAGGTCTTCGTTCCTTTGTTAATCGACTCTAGCACGATGCAGGACAGGGATTACGGCTGAGGTTGGTCAGAGTTTCGTAAAACACCCGGCCTCAGGCACGACTATTGGTTCTCTCCACACATCGCCTCTGAGCGTGTCGACAGATCAACCCTTTTGAAGCATCCTGCAGCAGATCGGCCTTGCGATGCTATGGCTGGATCATCGTACATCGCGAATTCCCCCAAGAATATTTGACAGCACAAGAAACCCGAGACATAATCCAAAACGCGCGCGCAGCTCACTCGTCCGGCGAAGAGAGCAATTTTCCTCCCGCGAAGGCTGCAGTATGTACTAATCATTCGCCCGATGCACCAAAGATCAATTTCACTCTCTTCGAGCCACGTTGCTCTCACGGCTAGGTGCGTCCGTTTGCCGCCCGACATGTGTCGCTGACCAGCAGAGCTTGTGCCATTTCATTGATAGAAGGGCTTAGCGAGATGAGAAGCTGGAACAGATTCGGTACCCTCACCCTACCGGCCATGGCGTTGATCGCAGTTGTTGGCTGCGGATCAGGCAACTCAACTCCACCACCCGCAACCGCCGGCTACACCATCGGCGGCGCGGTCCTCGGCCTCAGCGGCGCGGGATTGGTCTTGCAGGATAACGGCGGGAACAACCTGACGGTGAGTGCGAGCGCCACCAGCTATGCCTTCACCTTCGCCGGTTCGATTCCCACCGGTGGCGCATCCTACGCCATCACGGAGCTATCCGATCCCGCCGGCCAGGCCTGCACGATCGCCAACCCCATCGGCACCGCCGCAGCGAATGTCACCAACGTGGATATCTCCTGCACGAATCTCGCAGCGGTCACCTACACGATCAGCGGCACGGTTACGGGTCTCAAAGGCCCAGAGCTGATCTTGCAGGATGACCTCGGCATCAATGACGATGACCTCTTGCCGGTAAACGGAAACGGCACATTCACCTTCGTCGATCCGGTCGCGAGCGGCGGCGCATACAGCGTCACCGTGCTCACCCAACCTACCGGCCGGAACTGCGCGGTCGCCAACGGCAGCGGCATCGCCGTTGCCAATGTGACGAACGTGAGTGTGGTCTGCGTCGGCGAGTGGATATGGATGGGTGGCAGCAAGATACTCGGCAGCAACGGCGGCCAACCCGGAGTCTACGGCACGCTGGGTTCGGCGGCCTCCAGCAACATTCCCGGAGGCCGGGAGCAAACCCTCAGCTGGACCGATGCGTCGGGCAACGCCTGGCTCTTCGGCGGATATGGCGAGGACTCGACAGGAGTCGGATTTGGTGGAGAGCTCAATGACCTATGGAAGTTCGATCAGAAACTGGGTACCAACGGTGAGTGGACGTGGATGGGTGGCAGCAACGTAGTGCCCCCCAGCCAAACCTTCGGCGCAGCCGGCCAGTCCGGAGTTTATGGCACGCAGGGAACGGCCTCGCCGACGAACGATCCTGGAGGCCGCGAGCAAATCTCGAGCTGGATCGATGCCTCGGCCAATATCTGGCTCTTCGGCGGCGAGGGAATCGACGTGAACGGAGTCACTGGAGAGCTCAGCGACCTGTGGAAGTTTGACCCGACACTGGGCACGATGGGTGAGTGGACGTGGATGGGGGGCAGCAGCGCAGTCGGCACCTCGTTCGGCGGCCAATCCGGCGTCTACGGCACACTGCAAATGCCAGCCTCCACCAACATTCCCGGAGGACGCTACGGCTCCATAAGCTGGATCGATGCGTCGGGAAATTTCTGGCTCTTCAGCGGGAATGGCATCGACTCGACCGGAACGTTGGGATTTCTCAACGACCTCTGGGAATATTCTCCTAGCGCGACCGGTGACACCGGCGAGTGGACATGGATGGGCGGCAGCAACACAGTCGGCAGCACCGGCGGCCAATCGGGAGTTTACGGCACGCGCGGAACCCCAGCTTCCACCAACATTCCCGGAGGTCGAGACGCCGCCGTAAGCTGGACCGATGCGTTGGGCAACGTCTGGCTCTTCGGTGGACTTGGCGCCGATTCGACAGGAACGCAGGGATTTCTCAACGACCTATGGCGATATACTCCGGGCGCGACTGGGCAGACGGGCGAGTGGACGTGGATGGGCGGTAGCAGCACTCTCCCCCAAGCATATGCCGGCCCAGCCGGAGTCTACGGCACGCTCGGAACACCAGCCTCCGCCAACATTCCCGGAGGTCGATTCAGCGCCTCAAGCTGGATCGATGGGTCGGGCAACCTGTGGCTCTTCGGCGGGGACGGTTTCGACTCAACCGGAGCGCAAGGATACCTCAACGACCTGTGGGAGTACACCCCGAGCGCAACTGGTGACGCGGGCCAGTGGACGTGGATCGGCGGCAGCAACGCAGTCGGCCGCAGCGGCGGCCAGGTCGGAGTCTACGGCACGTTGGGAACAGCAGCCTCCACGAACGATCCCGGAGGTCGATTCGGTGCCGTAAGCTGGATCGATGCGTCGGGCAATCTCTGGTTCTTCGGCGGGGACGGATACGACTCGACCGGAGCGCAAGGATATCTCAACGACCTTTGGGAGTTCGAGCCGTAAGCAAATAGGGGCTATTCGAGGCGAGCGGTCCGCCGGTGCGCGGGTTCAGTGGGCGCTGCCGGATCGTTCGCCTCGACTTTTAGAGATACTTGGCAGCATGATTCTCGTCGCCGCTGCCTGTGGTCTCGGAGTGCAGATTGCCCAACTTATTCACGCATCCCTCCCGACATCGCCTCTTATGGGTGTCGCATTTTCCCTCCGAAATCAATGAGCCCGAACGCCCGAGTGCGTCAACCAAAGGCCTGTTAGGAATGACAGTTAACGAAGCGTCGCATTCGTGGTCGAATTCCCAAGACGACGATGTAATCCGCGATGTACCGAAACGAAGGGAAGACATTATGAGAAGGATGATGCTTGTTGCCGGATTTTTGTATTGCAGCCTATTCGTGTTCTGCCAGGACCAGGGTGGGCAGTCGGTCGTCAACATCAACATCAAGGTTTCCCGGTCGGTGCCCGCGGTAAATTATTTGACGAATTCTTCCACCCGAATTGATTTCAAGGGCACACCCTTGTTGCCTTTCGCCCTGGGCAGCGCCAAGGTGGACAACAAAAAAGGCCTCATGTCGGTGGATGCCAGTTTTTCAAAAATGTCGGCCGCAGCTCAATTCGGCCCGGAGTTCCTCACGTATGTCGTGTGGGCAATTACTCCCGAAGGCCGAGCCAGCAATCTTGGCGAACTGCAACTCAGTGGTGATAAAGGAAAGCTGAGCGTGACCACCAGGTTGCCGAACTTCGCCATGATCGTGACCGCCGAGCCGTATTTTTCGGTTTCCGCTCCCAGCGAAATGGTCGTGCTGCAGAATGCGCCGCGCCAAGATACCACAGGCGCCACAATACCCGTCACAGCCACCCTGTTGAGCCGCGGCACCTACAGCGGCGGCAAACTCGAAGCTTTCACCATGAATCCCAAGATCCCTCTGGCGGTCTATGAAGCTCGCAACGCACTCCGCATAGCCAAAGTTGAGGGAGCAGAGAAGTACGCCCCCGACGCCTGGGCCAGAGCCAGCCAGACTGCGGCACAAATGGAAGGCTATCTCGCCAAGAAGCAGAAGGATCCTATTATTACGGCCGCGCGAAACGCTGCCCAACAAGCCGAAGACGCCCGCTCGATCGCCGTCAGGCAAGCGGCTGCAGAAACAGTTGCAGCCGAGAAACGTGACGAGGCAGAGAAGGTCGCACAGCAGCAGCAACAGGCCGCACAGCGGGAAGCCGAGTTAAAAGCGCAGCAGGAAGCCGCTGCGGCGAACGCCGCACAGTCTGCTGCTCTGGCCGCTCAAGAGGCGCAGGCCCGGGCACAGGCGCAACAGGAGGCCGCAAAGTCTGCAGCCGCCGCGGCCCAGGCGGAGCAGGAACAGCAACAACTCCGCGCGCAATTACTTGCCCAACTCAACTCGGTGCTGCAAACCGTCGACACACCACGCGGACTGGTGGTCACCATGGCCGATGTTCTGTTTGCTTCCGGCAAGTTTGAACTCTCGCAGGATGCCAGTCTCAAACTGGCCAGGCTATCCGGCGTCATCCTGGCGCACCCCGGTCTGAAGCTGCGGATTGAAGGCTACACCGACAGTACGGGGAGCGCGGCATTCAATTTCACCCTGTCCGGTCAGCGGGCGGATGCGGTGCGAGCTTTCCTCGTAGGACAAGGGCTACAGCCCGAAGATGTCACGTCGGCAGGAATGGGACAGGCCAGTCCCGTGGCCAGCAATGACACCGCCGCCGGCCGCCAGCAGAATCGGCGGGTCGAGATCATCGTCTCTGGCCAGGCAATTGGAACAAAAATCGGTCAATAGCGCAGAACCCTGGGAGAATGGAACGAGTTATTTCCCGAAAAGTCCGAGACGCGGGCCTTTGCGGTTAGGATGCACTTGTAGACGCCGAGCCGTAGATCTGGACTCTTTTACTGAGCCGCATCTTTGTTTTCCCGATTACAACAATTACGGAACATTCTCATGGAAAAGAGCGATGGCAGCCTAATGGACACAAGCAGACACTCTGGGGTCCGCGCACGAGTCAATTAACTTTTCTTGGCAGCTGAACTGGGATGAAAGATATTCCGCGATGTCGCCATGCCCGTATTTCTTGGCGAGCCCCGCAGCGGTATGTCCTTCGTTGTCCGTCGCGCAAGGATCAGCACCATTATCGAGCAGCACAGTCGTAGTTTCGAGCTTTCCCATCTCAGCAGCCGCCATCAACGGGGTCTCGCCAATCAAACGGCTCTTCCGATTCACCTGTGCTCCCTTCGAGATTAGGAAACGGACCATTTCGTTGTGCCCTTCGACCGAGGCACCGGAAAGCGGCGTCACGCCGCCTGAGTCCTCATAATTAACATCGTAACCTTTACGGAGAAGATGAGCGACAAGACGTTGGTTGCCGCTCGCAGCGGCCTCAAGCATGAAACGGTTTCCGTGGGAACCGGGGTGCACGATGTTCACAGATAAGAGTTCCCAGCTCTCGTAGGGAATGAGCAGGATCGCGGCAAGAGTAACAAGGAGGATTATGGGCGCCCACTCGACGAGCGGGACCTGGAACTTCTTCCTAATCAGCAGTACGAACGATCCGACTATCCAGAGCGAAGTCCCTGCTAGCAGTACGAACGCGGCAAGGATGAAGAAAAGGAACGAACCAGTATGTACGTTTCCAAAGCCAAGACTCTGTGGACCGTCGGTCCAAGTCAGAATCGTTTCTTGATAAACGATTCCGCCTACGAAAACGGCAGCCCCGATGAGCAGTACATAGCCCGTAATTGTCCAAAGCCTTGGGAAGCCGACTGGCGCGTTGTCCTGCACGTCCAGAATGATGCCATGTTCCTGGCCCCGAGTCATCATGCACGGCTCGAAGTGGACAGTTGGCGCTAAATTGCCATCACCCGGCTGAGTACGGCAGAAAACGATCGTAAACATTTCCACAACCGCCTGTGACATCTAACCTTGTGCCCAACTCACAACGAGCGCATCATGGTCAAAGCGGAGGCAGTAAAGCAAGAGAGAGCAACTCGACGCGTAACTCGTTTGCGCTCAAGATTTTGACCTCTAACTCTTTTGCGCTCCGGATTTTGCGAGGAATTTCTTGCTAACTTGATGATTCCACTAGACCCCGGGGGGAGGGGGGTATCGAGACTACTAACCGAATTCGCCAAAATATAGCCCGTTGTAGGCTCCGGAAACAGTACCGCTCTCAAAATATTTCAAGCAGATTTCCACAAGCTAAATTCGAAAAGAAACTGAGAACTGAGAACTGAAACTAGAGACTGAGAACTGAGAACCGAGAACTGAGAACTGCCCTCGCAATCGCGCAATACAAATCAATCGCCTCAGCCAGTTGCTTCTTCTCGATAAACTCGCCGTCAGTATGCGCCACGTGAATCGATCCCGGACCAATCAGCAACGGTTCACCCCAATTCGTCAGCCGAGGAATGTCAGTGGTGAACGCCGCAATCATCGTCGGCAATCCGTCAATTGTGCGAAAGCGCAGGAAGGGAAGTTCCAGCGGAAATTCAACCTTCACCGAATCGCCCGCAGTCGCCAGAATCTGCCGCCGCAGATCCTGCGACGGACCAATCAGACGATAGAGCAAATCCGCGTGAGCATAATCAGGAATCACATTGGGCGCGCGACCGCCTTCGATCAATCCAATATTCAGAGTGCAAGCACCAACTTCAGGATCAGAAGGCAACGCCATCGCGCGCAGCCGCGTGAGAGCCGCAAGCAGCTTGTCGATCGCGGATTCGCCGAGCTCAGGATAAGCCGAATGCGCCATGCGTCCGGAAGCGGTAACCTCAACCCGCAGCGTCCCCTTCGAAGCGAGAGCGATGCGGTTCTCGGTGGGTTCGCCGTTGACCATGTATTTGCATCCGTGTGCTGGCTGACTCGCCGCGAACTCGTTGGCCGCTTGTGCGCCCAGACTGTCGCGTTCTTCTCCCACCAGGAACAGCAGTCCCACGTAAATTCCCTCGAGGCGCAATCGTTCCGCGGCGGCGATCTGCGCCGCAATAATGCCCTTGGCATCGCACGAGCCGCGTCCATAGATTCGACCCGCATCTTCAGAAGATGCAATGAAAGGAGGAACTGTATCCATGTGCGTGGAGAAAACTACCGCCGGATTCGGCTGCTCCGGCGATCTGGCATAGACGTTGAAGCGATCGCCTTCCACCGGCATGCGCAGCGTCTGGTAGCCAATGCGGCAAAGTTCCCCATAGAGATAGTTTCCGACCGCCGCTTCATTGCTCGAAATCGATTCGATGTCGACCAGTTGCCGGGTAAGCGTGATAGCGTCCATGGGAAGAGAATAACCTACGGCGTTCGCAGCCGCTGCGATTTGAGGCGATCATGTAATCTGAATACTGTGGTCGCACCAACTTCCACCATCCGATCGCTTTTCCTTGAAGGTCCAGCGGGAAGACTCGAAGCGTTGCTCAATGCCGGTTCGGAAAATGCGACTCATGCCGCAATCGTTTGCCATCCGCATCCGCTGTTCGGAGGAACGCTGCATAACAAGGTTGTGTTCCATACCATGAAGGCGCTGAACAGTTTTGGATTTCCCGTGCTGCGCTTCAACTTTCGCGGCGCCGGACTCAGCCAGGGCGAGCACGATCGCGGCAACGGCGAAGTTGAAGACGTTCGCACCGCTCTCGACTGGCTGGAGGCGGAGTTTCACCTCCCGCTGCTGTTCGCGGGATTCTCCTTCGGCGCTGCCGTCGGGCTGCGCGCCGCATGTCCCGATGCTCGCGTGAAGGCGTTGATCGGGATTGGCGTTCCGGCGGTTCCAGTCGCCGCCGAAGCGGAAGCCCCGCGCGTTTACACGTTTGACTTCCTGCAGAACTGCCTTAAGCCAAAGCTGTTTGTCAGCGGCGCGCGTGATCAGTTTGGTCCGCGCGCGAAGCTCGAGGCTCTGGTTGCATCGGTCCCAGAGCCGAAGAAGCTGGTGCTGATCGAAGGCGGAGACCATTTCTTCGAGGGACGTCTGCGCGAGCTTCGGGAAACGATTGAAGGTTGGGTGCGACAAGAAATTGTGCGAGAACCGTCTTTATAATCCTGCCCATATAATCCTGCTCATGTCTCACGCTGACCGCGAATCGCAGTTCCACCAAATGCGCGACACAGCTCGCGAGATCTTTCGCCACGCGCTGGCGGAGGCCTCGATTGCCAAGGCGTTTGCGCGGCATGTGCACTGTGACCGTGGTGTATTACGCGTCTGCGAAGATCTTTACCATCTCGATTCTTATTCGCGCGCCCTGGTGATCTCCATCGGCAAGGCCGGACATACGATGGTCGAGGCGCTCACGCAGCAGGTCGGCGACTCTGCGCTGGAAGGCATTGTGGCGTGTCCGGTTGAACCGTCGACGCAGGTGCGCGGCTTCCGCTATTTTCGCG
>Ga0070766_10001718_pt1 | contig 10751 bp, 6 predicted proteins | sample HubBroMetageWFT6_FD_69782 | JGI IMG/M metagenome (GOLD analysis project Ga0070766, IMG submission 69782) | Warmed and freeze-thawed soil microbial communities from the Hubbard Brook experimental Forest, New Hampshire - Hubbard Brook CCASE Soil... | ecosystem: Environmental > Terrestrial > Soil >... | reverse complement strand
GTCTGCTATAGATCTGTTGAGCCACCTGGCGGTGATGAAGGGGATAACCAAGGGCGGAGAGCGGAAAGAGGTTGTCGAGCGATTGTTGCAGCAGACAAACCTGTGGGAGGTACGCAAGAAAGCGCTGGGCGGTTATTCCGGAGGAATGAAGCAGCGGTTCGGGATTGCGCAGGCGCTGCTGGCCAATCCGAAGCTGATCATCGTGGATGAGCCTACCGCGGGGCTCGATCCGGCGGAGCGCAACCGGTTCTTGAATTTGTTGAGCGCCATTGGGCGGAACGTGGTGGTCATTCTCTCAACGCACATTGTGGCCGACGTGCGCGAACTGTGTTCGCGGATGGCGATTATCAGCAGCGGAGAACTGATCCTCGAGGGGGTCCCGGCACAGGCCATCGAGGCGCTGAAAGGGCGCGTGTGGAGCAAGGTAGTTCCCACGGATTCGGAGCGCGAGGAGATTGAGAAAGCTTTACCGATGATTTCGATGCATCGCGTCGGAGGGCTCAACGAAGTGCGGGTGTATTCGGAAACGTCGCTTGGTGACGGGTTCCTTCCCGTGGAAGCGGATTTGGAAGATGTTTATTTTCGTCAGTTGTCGCAGCATCGGCCGAATTGAGGAGGAGGACGCCGAATGTTCAAGGACTTCTTTCTATTCGAGCTGAAGCTTCGATTCAAGAGCGTATCTACATACATTTTCTTTTTGCTGGCCGCACTTCTTCCGTTCTTCTCCATCGCGGCGCGGGATTTCGGGCCCATCGGAAGTGGCAAAGTGTTTTTGAACAGCCCTTTTGCTGTGCTTCTCATTACCACGCAGGTGGTGGCGTTCGGCTCGATACTGATCGCCGCGATTTTTGGACCAGCGATCCTTCGCGATTTTCACGGAGACACTTATCAACTGATATTCACCAAGCCGATCTCCAAGTTTGGCTACCTAGTAGGCCGATGGGCGGGTTCCATGGTGACCGCCATTTTTGTTTTTTCAGGAATCGTCTTCGGGATCGCTCTGGGCACGCTGATGCCGTGGGCCGACAAACTGCGGATTGCGCCAAACGATTTCGGGATGTACTTCCGGATTTACGCTTCGATTGGAATCGTGCAGATTTTTTTTCTCGGGAGTTTGTTTTTTTGTGTCGCGGCGCTCACGCGGAATATCGTGGTGGTTTATTTACAGGGTGTGGCACTCTTCGCGTTTTACCTTATTGAACTGGTCGTGGTCATCACGTCAAACAAGCTGGAACGCGCTTGGGCGTCCATCATCGATCCGTTTGGGCTCATTATGGTGCAGAGTTTGACGCGTTACTGGACGGTAGTGGAGAGAAATGCGCTCGTTCCGCACTGGACAGGCGTGTTTCTCTATAACCGGCTGGTTTGGCTGGGCATCGGTGCGCTGGCTTTGCTTGCGGCATACGCGTTATTCCCTATGTCCGCTGAAGTGTTGGGCTCGCGGCGATCCTCGAAGAAGGCAGAGGAAGCCAGAGCCGACGAAGATACCGCGAAGAAGGGGCCTCGGCGGCTTGCGGCCAACCTTCCGCAGGTGACGCAGATTTTTGGCGTTGCCACAACGTGGAAACAGCTGTTCTCCATGACGCGGATGCGGTTTTTCAATATCGTGCGCGAAATTCCCTTCTGGGCGATCACCTTGATCATGCTCGTCTTCGTGCTGATCAGCGGGCATTTCGCGGGACACAACAACGGCGTTGACGTCTGGCCGGTAACGTTTTTGATGGTGTCCGTGGTTTCGGGGCAGTCTGGCCTTTTCCTCTACATTATCGGCGTACTTTACGCAGGCGAAGTGATCTGGCGGGAACGAGACGTGCGGTTCGAGCAAATCCACGACTCCTTGCCGCTGCGGGACTGGACTGATTTCGTCAGCAAGTTTTTGGCGCTGGCCATGGTCGAGACCGTTTTGGCGTCCGTGGTGCTGGTGTGCGGTTTGCTTTCGCAGGCTATGAGCGGGTTCTTCCGGTTTGAGATGGGCCATTACGCGAAAGAGATCTACCTCGTTTACTTGCCGCAACTACTGATGGTGATCCTGCTCGCCTTGTTTTTGCAGACGATCCTCGCAAATAAGTTTCTGGCCTACGCCTTGGTCGTCGGGTTCTTTATCTTGATTCCGACCCTGTACGCTTGGGGAATTGAGAACCGCATGTTTCTCTACGGAGAGATTACTCCTTACACCTACTCGGATATGAACGGATACGGACACTTTGTAAAGGCGCTGTTTTGGGTGACGGCCTACTGGCTCTGTGTGGGCGGCTTCCTGGGAGTGCTCGCTATTGCGTTTGCGAGACGCGGAACCGAGCAGTCGTTTGGGGCGCGCTGGAAAAAAGCGGGGCCGCGGATGAGGCGTCTGATCCCTGCGGCGGCGGCGTTTCTGGTTTTGGCGGGAACCTGCGGGGCCGCGTTCTTCTACAACACCCATGTAGTGAACGAATTCCGGACGGCCAAGGAGAACCGGCATCGCACGGCGGATTACGAAAAGCTGTACAAGAAATATGAGCGGCTGCCGCAACCCAAAGTGACGGCTGTCGATGTGGCGGTCGACATTTTCCCGGAGCGGCGCTCGTTTGCGGGAGCGGGCTACTACCTGCTCGTCAATCACACGAACAAACCCATCGACGAAGTGCACATTACGGACAGCCGGGAAGCGGTCGAGGAAGTGAAGTTCGACCGCGAGTCTCGACAAACGCTCTCCGATAAACAGCATTTCTATTCGATCTACAAGCTGGACAAGCCGCTGGAGCCCAATGAAACCATGAAGATGGATTTCCGCGTGGGCTACACTTCGCGGGGATTCAAGGACGGCAACGAACGACCGGAGTTCGCGTATAACGGGACATTTTTTGATCGCGACTATTTTCCAACCATCGGCTACAACCAAAACATCGAAATCGATGATCCGGTCCGGCGACGGGAAGAGAAACTGCCGCCTCTCGAAGAGATGGCGCCTCCGGGCGATCCCTACTACTCGAACATAAACTTGTTCACGGCCAATTCCGAATGGGTGACCTTTCACGCCGTCGTCAGTACTTCGCCGGATCAAATCGCGATCGCGCCCGGTTACCTGAAGCGGGAGTGGACGGAAAACGGCCGCAGGTATTTCGACTACAGCATGGGCGACACGCGCATCAATGATTTCTTCTCATTTCTTTCCGGCCGCTTCAGCGTTAAGACCGATCAGTGGAAAAACGTGAAGCTCGAAATTTATTACCAGCCAGGCCATGAATTCAACCTGGATAAAATGATGGATGCCTCGAAGACCGGCCTGGAGTACTACGAGAAGAATTTCAGCAAATATCAGTTTGACCAGTTTCGCGTGCTGGAATTTCCGCGCTACCGGCAGTTCGCGCAATCTTTTCCTAACACCGTTCCCTATTCCGAAGATATCGGCTTCATCGAGCGCATGAAGAAGCCCGACGACATCGACCTGCTGTACTTCGTAACGGCGCACGAGCTGGCGCACCAATGGTGGGGCCATCAGCTGATCGGAAGCCAGACGCAAGGCTCCAACATGATGAGCGAATCGCTGGCGGAATACTCGGCGCTCACCGTAATGTCGAAGAAATACGGCGAAGACATGCTGCGCAAGGATCTGCGCTATGAACTAGATCGGTATTTGCGCGGGCGCGCTGGAGAGACGCGCCATGAGCCGCCGCTCGTTCTGGTGCAGCGCGAGCCGTACGTCTGGTATCAGAAAGGCGCGCTGGTGATGTTCGCGCTGGCGGATTATATCGGCGAGGACAAAATGAATCTCGCTCTGCGTAATTTTCTGGAGAAGAACCGCTATGCGACGGGGCCATTTCCAGATACGCGCGGATTCGTCGCCGCGCTGCGCGCCGAGACACCCGCGGAGCTGCAATACGTGATCACCGACATGTTCGAGTCCATCGTTCTTTACCAGAACCGGGCCGTGTCCGCGACGTATGTGGAAACGCCCGACAAAAAATACAACGTGACCTTAAATACAAGTTCAGAGAAGAAGAAGTCGGACGGGTCTGGGAATGAAACGCCCATGACCATTCATGATCTGATCGACGTTGGAGTATTCAGCGGGACCAAAGAACATCTGAAGCGGCTGAACCTGCATAAAGAGTGGATCACCGAGCGGAACGGGACGTTCGAATTTGTGGTGGATGAAAAGCCGACATTTGCGGGGATCGATCCTTACAACAAATTGATCGACCGCGACCCTGCGGATAACTTGATTGAAGTGGAGAAGCCCTAGCGCGCTCGACCGAGCCGCTACTTGTGGGTCATCACGAAGACACCGTCCCAGTTTGCGGGCGGCTCCGCGACAGTATATTCCTGGCAGCGCTCCAGGTAGGCGCGAGCGGGCCCGTCCTTCGGCCACTTTGCGAGGACTCCCTGGAAAGCCGAGAGGGCGGCTTTCCACTGGCGGTGGCGATAGAGTTCGCGCGCACCGGCAAACGCTTCCGTTTGTAAACGCACCGTTTCCGCCGAGCCGTTCGCAGCAAAATCAGTTTGCCGCCCCATCAACTGGTAGATCGTCACAGGTTCGAACTTTCCTTTGACGCGCATCAAATCCAGCTCGCGAAAAACAAAGCCATCGTTTTTGGCGGCTTGATAGGTCGTCTCGTTCACGATGATGTGAGTGCCGTAGTCTTTGTTCAGGCCTTCGAGCCGCGAAGACAGGTTTACGGCGTCCCCCAGCGCCGTGTAGCCGTATCGTAGTTCGGAACCCATCTTGCCCACGCTGGCGACGCCGGTGTTCAGCCCAATACCGATCTCGAGACTCGGCTTGCCCTCGGCTTCCCACTCCTTTCGCAGTTCTCCCACACGCTTTATCATTTCCAGTGCCGCGTCGCACCCGCGGGCGGCATGACCTTCCTCTTCAAACGGCGCGCCCCAGAAGGCCATCACGGCGTCACCAATATATTTGTCGAGCGTCCCTTGATAGTTGAAGACGATGCGCGTCATGTCCGAAAGATATTGATTGAGAAAGAGGGCGAGCTCCTGCGCGTCCAGCTTTTCGGAAATGCCGGTGAAACCGCGAATATCGCTGAACATTACGGTAATGTTGGTTTTCTTGGGCTCGACGAGCCGCGGATTTACGAGCAGTCGGCGGATCACTTCCGGGCTGAGGTACTGTCCAAACGCGGCGCGCACCTTGCGTTTTTCTTTTTCCTCAACCAGCGCGCGGTAGAGCGACACGAGCAGCACGTTGCCGGTCAGGGTCATCGCTGGAATCGTAAAATTCAGCCACCATCCCCGCCGCAAAGCCCCGTAATCCACTGCCGCCAGCGGAAGGAGTAACGCTGCGCCCAGCCACATCCAGCGCGGCTGCGCGAGTGCCATGAATATGCCAAGTGGGATGCCGAAGACGAGAATAAAAACTGCATCCCACAATTGTTGCTTCGCGCCGCGTACCAGGAAGTCGTTGTTCAGGATGTTGTCGATCACATTGGCGTGAATCTCCACGCCGGGGTAGTCTGTCCCGCCGTAGGGCGTGGACTTGATGTCGCCGATGCCGGTTGCCGTGGCTCCTATCAACACAATCTTGTCTCGAAAATCCTCGGCGGGTCGCTTGCCTTCTACAACATCGGCCATCGAAACATGCGGATACGTCGTGTAGGCCCTGCCGTGATAGTTGATCAGAGCCTGACCGATGTCATTCGGAACGATGCGAAGACCTTCCCCGAACTGAATGTCCACGATACCGTGCTCACCATAGGTGAGCACCATACCGTCATTGCCGATTCCTAGGTATGCGCGCACGGCCATCACGTCCAGCGAACCGTACAAGTCCCACTCGCTCTTGTTGTTGGACCGTCCAAACGGCAAGATCATGGTCGTTCGGCGAACGACGCCGTCCGTGTCCGGGGGCTCGTTGAAAAAACCCGTCGAAGCAGCCTCGACGCTTAATGCTTTGGTCAAGTTGCTCATATTCGCTTCCGCGCCATGCGGCAGCATCTCGGCGCTTTCGTATCTGCCTAGCAGACTCAGGTAGTCTTGTTTTCCGAACCCCTGGCGGCTCTTGATGGACTGCACTTGAGGAAAAGAGAAGAAACTCAGTTCGTTCGCATACTGATCGAGTGTCTTGTCGTCGAGCTTGCCCAGATCCGCTTCGGTATAAAGGAAAAAATTTCCCAGAACAACCTTTCCAAATTTCTTTATGGCTTCCGCGAATTGACTGTCTGAATCGGACTCGGCGGCTAGTTTCGCTACTTCCGCTTCCAGTTTGGCATCCACCGGTTCACCGCGAGCTTTCCGCGCTTTCAACTCCGCCTGAAGACGGAGCAGCGGCGCTCGACTTTCGTCCGGCTTGCTGAAGGTTATGTCGAAGGCCGCGACTCTTGCGCCATCCTGGTGCAAGACCTCCAGCATTTTTGCAAACTGCGAACGGGCGAACGGCCACCTTCCAAGCACTTCTTCGGAATGCTGGTCAATCTCGACGATGACTATCCGAGGATCACAAGTCTTGCATCTTTTGCGCCCATCAACGTCCATCGCGCTTTCTGGGCGATACCGGAAACGCGTGTCCAGGGAGTCGTATTCTAGACGCTGAAGGAACTCGAAAATAGGCGTGGAGCGTTCGCCCAGGAAGGTGAAGTAATACAGCGTCAGGGCCGCGGCGGTGACCGACAGGCTGATGAGGAAGGAGGCGCGGTGCCGCCACCACGACTCTAGAAGTTCGTAGAGGAAGAAACCGCCCCGCTGCCACCATCCCCCTGACGGAGCTGCCATTTCGGTTAGCGCGCTATTCGCGGAAGATGAAGTTCATGCGCACGCCGCTGATTTCGATGACATCCCCATCGTTCAGGCGTACCGGTCCGGTAATCGGCGCGCCATTCACGGTGGGCATCTTGTCGCCGGGGCCGATGTAGTAACCGTCATCGCGCTGATTAATCTGAGCCGCCATAGCGGGCTTGAACCAGCCTTTGACTTTGACCGTGGCCATCGCCGACTTGCCGATCACCGTCAGCTTGTTCGTAAGCATGTACTCTTTCTGATCGGTACGTCCGCCAACGACGACGAGCGTCGGAACTTTCAGCCGCCCGGCCGCGAACTGCACGCGCTCACCCGTAGCCGCCGCTTGCTGAAGCATCTCACGCCGTGCCTTGGTGTCCAGGACCATGGTTTCGTTAATGCGCGGAGCGCTGGCCTTGCGCCCGCTATCCCATGGCACAGGAGCGTCGCCGGACGCATCGACTTTGATGTGATGTTTGCCGATCCAGATGGAGTCGCCATCATGAAGCGTGGCCCGCTCGACGCGCAGTTCGTTCACAAAGGTCCCGTTCAGGCTATCAAGATCTTCGACGACCAGTCGCCCGCCCTCAAAATAAACGCGCGCGTGATAGTTCGAGACCGCCAGATTGTCGACGGGCAAATCGTTGTCCGGCGAGCGCCCAATGCTCACCGGCCGGCTCCCCACCGGAACTTCCTTGACCGTCCTTTCTTCAAACATCAGGCTGAGCTTCGCCATCTCAGGATCCTCCTGCGGCGCCGTTTCTGGCCGCTCTTTTCCGCGCTCCACCGAACAGCCAAGAAAACCAACCTCTTGATTCCGCGCCCACGCGCACAACGATGACGGTGATGTTATCCACGCCGCCGCGCTCGTTGGCCAATGCAATCAGTTTCTCGGCGGCCTTCGTCGCATCGATCTCCGCTTGCAAGGTCCCTGCAATTTCCGGTTCCGTGACCATGCGCGTCAGACCGTCGCAGCAGAGCATCAAAATGTCCCGGGCAAACAGAACGTGCTCGTCGGTATCCACTTCAATATCCGGCAAAGCTCCCAGCGCGCGGAGAAGCACGCTCTGCATCTCGCTTTCTTCCGCTTCCGCTGCGGTCAAAATCCCCCGCCGCACTTGTTCGGCCACCAGCGAGTGATCGCTGGTAAGCTGCTGTAAATTGCCGCTCCTCAGCAGATAGGCCCGCGAATCTCCGACATGGGCGATGCTTAGTTTCGAGCCATCGATCCACGCGGCGGTCAGCGTCGCTCCCATCCCGTGCTGTTCCGGATTCGCTTCCGCTGCGTCATAAATGTTTTTGTTCGCCAGATGCACGGCGCTCGTCAGCCGCTTGGTCTTTTCGCTCCAGGTTGGTTCCGAATGGCCAACCAGCGTGGCTAGGGAATCCACCCCCAGATCCATGCAAGATTTGACGATGGTTTCCACGGCAAGCGCGCTGGCTACTTCGCCGTGCGCCTCGCCTCCCATGCCGTCAGCAAGCACAAACAGATTGAGAGACTCGACAATGCGGAAGCAATCCTCGTTATTCGTGCGCACCCGCCCCACATCGGTTACGCCGCCGCTTACGATCCGCACAAATTCTCCCGCTGCTGCTTGCTGTTTGAACCCGTGCCCACACCCGTACCCGGCAACCCTGTTCTCACGCTAGCAGACCCTTTCCGGCGGCGAAAGGTGCTGACGCTTACTGATTACTTGTTTTTTCGCGCCATTGGCCGCCCCGGCACTCTCAGAGGGTACAACTAAAACGGCCATTTTGTGCCCTTGTTTCTCGGGCGCGGCCACCCGTTCCGGGCCTACCGTGCAGGCTGGCGCTAATCTGGTCCCCACCCGCCCGACCCTCAATGAGCGAGGTCAGCTTGGTGGCGTTCCTCGTCCTGGCCCAAGCCAAGAACCCAACCCCCAACTCTTCCGGCTCTTCCTCGATGTCCAAGTGACCGGCTCGTCAGAAAGCCCCTGCCGTCGTCGTCCAAGTTTGTTGTGACGATTACTTTTCTGCCTTGGCCGACCCGGCAGATTCCTCATAAAGCCCCTAGCTCTCTTACAATAAACACGGGGCCGCATATGTGGATCTTCCTTCTGGGGCCGTTTCTTTCCCTTCTTCCCAGGCGGTGGCGCAAAGCGCTGCCATTCTACGATGCCGTGCACTGGCGTTCCGCGGCCATGCTCAGTGGTCTGGCGGAATCTGTTTTGGCCCTCGCCGGTCTCATGTACTGGTATTCGTACTCCGTGAGCACCTGGGTCTCTCACGCTCTGGATAGCGTCCTTGGCAAGAACGCGCCGACCACGATCACCGATCATGACATTGGTTTCGCCGCGCTTGTGATTTGGGCCACTCACCCATCGACCTGGGCCATCGCCTTTTTCGGTGTCGAAGGGTTGACGCGCGTCTTGGCGGCGCTCGCCGATACCGTTCTGGGTTTATTGCCGTTGTATTTGCTAGAGCAAATCTACTCAAAGATTTTTCGCAGCCGAGCGCCGGAGCCTGTGGGAGCGGTTAAGTTTCCAGGGAGCCACGTCTCCTCTTACGTCGGCGCCATGCGGGAAAAAGTTGTGAGCGCCCGGCTTTCGCAGGTTCCCGATGAACATTACGTTCAAAAAAACACGGCAGAGGAAATTCTCGAGATTCGCGCTTGGCGCGCGAAACCGGACTGGAATCCGCCCCGCGTTGTTCGCTACGACGACCGTTATTACCGGCTGGAAGATTGCTCTCGCGGATCTGGGCCGCGTCCGTTCGTTTATAAATTGCGGCGCTTGGCAGCCGGCGTCCCCGGCCGCACGGTTCTAGTCTATTCTCCAGAGGAAGCGCCAGCCACAGCGAACCACTGACAACATGCGCGGCGTCCCGCCTCTCGCTCCCTTCGATAACGGTCTCCAGCTTCCCGAGCGCGCCGCCCCTCGACTACAATCTCAACATGCTTTTTCGCCGCCCGCCCTCGCTGCTCGTTCTCGGACGCTTTTGCCTTCTGGCTGCGCTGCTTCCGCTATTCTTCCCTGCCTCCGCGCAAAAACCGCCGCCCCCTTCCGCGGGGCGTATTCTCCTCCTGCCGCGCACCATCGTTTCTGGAGACCGGGCAACTCTGGCAGTCCTTGACGTGAACGGCCGGCTGAGCCCCGGCGTGGCCGTCAGCTTTTCGAATGGCGACCGCCTGACCACGGATCGAACCGGTCGCGCGCTGTTCGTCGCTCCACTCACTCCCGGGGTCCTGTTCGGTTCGATCGCCGGCCACGAAGGCCGCGTCTCCGTCACGATATTCCCGCCCGGCGAAACGGCCGCGAGAGCGATTGAGGTTGAGGCCATCCCCAAAATCGCTTCCGTCACAGACCGCTTTGAAATCACCGGCCGCGGCTTTTGCGGAGACGCCGACGCGAATCAAATCACCATTTCGGGCGATCCCGCTCTGGTACTGGCGTCCTCGCCGACAGCGCTGGTAGTTCTGCCGCCGGCGGATTTGCAGCCGGGCCGCGCGTCCGTCGACATTTCCTGCGCAAAAAGAAATGGGCCGCCTAGGGAAGTTGTCTTCGTTGTGCTCACCTTGGAAGCTGATTCTTCGCCGCTCGCGCCGGGCGGGCTTCGCCGACTCACTGTCCACGTGCGCGGCACAACAAGCAAGGTCACCCTGGAGGCGAAGAACCTCGCGCCGGACATCGCCGAGCTTCTCGGTGGCAATCCTTTAAGAGCCTCCAGTTCGGGCGGCGCAGAAAACTTGGCACACTTCGAAGTCCTAGGGCGCAAACGCGGCAGTTTTCTGGTTTCGATCCGCTTGCTGAGTTCCGCGCCGCGCGCGCACTAGATCTCGGGAAGCGCCAGAAACACGCGATTCCCGCCGCTCTTATTCTCAGCTTAATGGCAACGGTTTACGCGCTGGTTTTCGCGCTGGCCTCTGCCGGAAGCTCAAGAGTGCCCTGGCCTTGCTCGATAGATGCATCCGCCGCGCTCGTACCAACCAAAGAATCCAGCGTGTTTTGCGTCTTTTCCAGCCGCTTGTCTGCTTCCCCGTAACTTTGCTGCGCGTTCCTCAGATGCGTTCCGAGCTTCTCAAACAC
>Ga0070766_10001717_pt1 | contig 10753 bp, 9 predicted proteins | sample HubBroMetageWFT6_FD_69782 | JGI IMG/M metagenome (GOLD analysis project Ga0070766, IMG submission 69782) | Warmed and freeze-thawed soil microbial communities from the Hubbard Brook experimental Forest, New Hampshire - Hubbard Brook CCASE Soil... | ecosystem: Environmental > Terrestrial > Soil >... | reverse complement strand
TGAGTCCGGGACTCAACCGATGGGAGACGATCGCTCACGGTAGATGACTGACGTTTACACGTCCGATAGATTTTTCGAAACTCATTTGGACTAGAATGCTATCCCTCGGAGGCGGAGCACCGTGCTGATCCTCGGGGCATGAGTTACGATTGTGTAGGAGGCAGATTCAGCAGAGAACGCGGGCGGAAAAAAACGCCCACCAACCTGTCATCACCAAAGACCCTCCGCAGCTCGGTGAAGCCAAAAAAGGGAATAAGCACGACGAACAGCAGTCCCGTGAGGGACAAAATTCCCTGCCAAGTTCCACCGCCAAGGTCGGAGAGGCTTTTGTCAAATGGCTTGCCATGATACATGCCGACAACGGTTTGTTCGGCTATCTTAAATCCCGCCAGCAGAATAGTGAACACAAAGGACTTTAGGAGAGTCGGGTAGATCAGCGGCGCATCTCGGAACTGGTCGGCTAGACGTAGCTCCTGGGCAATGAGCATGACCTTGGCAAGCGCCAGCGCGTTGATCAGGGCGAATCCGTGGAGGGTGACGTCAATGTGATGCTCCGCCAGAATCACCGATTTATAGACGGTAAACAAGGAGAATACGATAAACAGGTAAAGAGAGATCACGAGGTACTCCCTCATTCCGTGAACGGCTCTTTGCTTCAAAGATCGCTCTTGTTCACTCATGGTATGTTCTCCACAGTACGGTTGCGAGAGTCGTTTTCCACTATAGCGCGACATCATCTTATCTTGTCGGCGAACGACCGAAACAAAACAGGGAGAACGTAATTGAAGACTCGGACACCTGTGCCTCTTCGTTCACGTCGGCACATCCGTTTTTGGTGCCCGTTCCCCTGAAGGGTTGTTGACGCCGGGCACTGTTAATATTGACACTGGTTCACTTTATCTTTGTGAGTTAAATCGTTTGGCGAACTTTGAAAGCTATCGGATTCCACAAAGTTTCGGCCATTGCGGGAAGCATCAGACCCTATCGATTGACTCTGTGGGAAATACAGAGTAGTAAATCAGCCTAGACGACAGTCGAGGACGCCGGACAGAAATGAATCGGACTAAGATCGTAATTATCGGCGGCGGCTTCGCAGCGGTGAAATGTGCGCGAACGCTCATGAAACGACTCGCACGCGATGAACGCCGGATCGTGGTATATAGTCGCGAAAACCACATGGTATTCCATCCACTGCTGGCTGATGTCGCGGGCGCTTCGATTCACCCTGATTCCGCAGCCGCAACAATTCGCCAGATGCTGCCCGGAGTGGAGTGCAGCACCGAAACAGTTGAACGCATCGATATCCGCGATGGGCAAATTGAATTTCAGAACGAGCAGGGCCAACTGAACCGCACGAACTACGACCATCTTGTGATTGCCTGCGGAGCCGAAAGTAATCTCGGCATCATTCCTGGAATGAGCGATCACGCGTTTCCTTTCAAGACGATGAAAGACGCGGTGGCTTTGCGCTCTCATATCATTGACCAACTCGAAAAGGCGGAGGTGTGCTCTGATCCTGAGCGGCGGAAGTTCTATCTATCGTTCGTGATCATCGGAGGCGGATTTAGCGGTGTGGAGCTGGCCGGCGAAGTAAATGATCTAATCAGGGACAGCACACGCTTCTACCGGAATTTCACCGAAAATGATATCAGCGTGATCCTTGTTCATAGTAAGGACCAAGTTCTGCCGGAAGTCAGTCCAACCTTGCGCGATTTCACTCTGAAGAAGATGCAACAGGCGGGGATTAAGATATTGTTGAAAACGAGCGCAGCCGCGGCGACACCAGAAGGCGTTGGTCTTCCGGATGGCAGCCTGCTGCGTGCCGCTACGGTCGTGTGCACTATCGGGACGACGCCATCGCCCCTCGTCCAGCATGTGGATGTCAAGAAGGAGAGAGGCCGCCTGGTCACGGACCCGGATATGCGCGTCTCGGGACTGCCAAACATTTGGGCCGTGGGCGACTGTGCTTATATCACGAATGCCTTCGACAACAATCCGGCCCCAACAACAGCCCAATTCGCGGAGAGGGAAGGGCGTCAAGCAGCGGAGAACATTGTGCGAGTACTTCATGGCCAGCCAACTCGCCCCTTCCATTTCAGGCCGCTTGGCCAACTCTGCTCGATCGGAGAGCGCCGGGCTGTCGCAGAAATGTTCGGATTCCGAGTCTCAGGCTTACTGGCGTGGATCATGTGGCGCGGAGTTTATCTCCTGAAGTTGCCTAGCTGGTCGCGCCGCATCCGGGTTGGCACCGACTGGGCATGGGACCTCCTATTTCCGCGCGATCTTGGGGCTTTTGCCGCAAACCAGAGCCAGCACGTGTCCCGAGCCTACTATCGCCCCGGTGACTTCATCTACCGGAAGGGAGACCCAGCCAATCTCTTCTACGCGATCGAACAGGGCGAAGTCGAAATCCTCCGGGGCGCGGATGGTGCACAAGCAGAGAAGCCATTTGCCATAATGGGTCCGGGCGATTTCATAGGGGAAGCCGCCCTTCGCCAAAATGAATCGTACCTCGCGAGTATTCGTGCGCGGACTGTGGTGCGCTTGGTGGCGATGAGCCGAGATGCTTTCTCGCAGCACGCCGGGATCATGTCGCCGTTGCGCAACATCGTCGCCGGAGCCATGAAGCAGCGCGCGGAAAACCTCTGGATGCATTTTCCTGCCGCAAAGGACGCGCTGAACAAGGAGCCGCTCTCCACGTTCTTAGAGCCTATTCCAGAAGCGACGCTGAAACCAGAGAGCACCCTCGAGCAGGCAATTACATTGTTGGCCCACAGCGGCCTCAGTTTTGTATTTGTTCTTGATGATCAACAGTGCTTGTGGGGTGTATCGAACGGCACGGATCTTTCGCTCGCCGCCCAGATGATTGCTTACAAGCAGACGGAGGCTCCAGAGGACGTTAAGAATGTGCAATTACGGGAGTTCGTGTCCGCGGAACCAGTGACGGTCTCGTCAGACGATTCAGGTTTACTTGCTGCCTCCACAATGCTCGAACACGGACTCACTTGGATCCCGGTCGTCGAAAGTAAGAGTAACCACCATCTGAAAGGCTATGTGCGAATGGAAAAAGTGAGCTATTGGCTGCTGCAGCAGGCGGCCCATCAAACGAACCCGACAATCACTCGGACGCAGGCCACGGCTTGATATGCAGGGGAAGAGGATGCTTCGAACTCATCATCGGGCGTTGGTTCAGGGCGTCGGAGGATTGTTCGCGGAAATTCTTGTCTTGCTGGCATTTCTTTTGTCTGCCACCAGCCAGTGTTTCGGCGGGCCCGCGAATCCATCTCCAGCGAATATATTCCGGCCATCTTCGACGCCTGCTGATGAAGTCTTTCGTATATCACTCTTCGTGCTTATCATTGCGGCTCTCATCTTTGCAGTTGTTTTCTGCCTCCTGGTCTATTCTCTCGTGAAGTTCCGCCGCAGGCCTGATGATGATGGCCGCGAGCCTCCACCAGTTTACGGCAGCAATCAGGTCGAGCTCGCATGGACGGTCCTGCCCATATTAATTGTATTGGTTCTGTTCCTTGCGACCGCGCGCGTGATTCACTCGGTCGAGGATGCTCCAAAGCCTCCGGAAGCGGTTGAAGTCATCGCCATCGGCCATCAATTCTGGTGGGAATTTCGGTACCCGTCGCTTGGAGTCGTCACGGCAAACGAGCTGCACGTCCCGGTCAGCGATCCCTCCTACCCCACACCAACCTATATAGAATTGCATTCGGCAGACACGGATCACAGCTTCTGGGTCCCCCGCTTAGCAGGAAAAACTGACTTGATTCCGAACCGCACGAACAACATGTGGATTGATCCCCATGAAGTTGGGATTTACGTTGGTCAATGCGCCCAGTATTGCGGCACCCAACACGCCAAGATGCTGTTACGCGTGTATGTCGATACGAAGGAACAGTTCCACCAGTGGGCCCAGGAAGAAGCCCAGCCGGCGCGCGCTGGCGATCCAGTCAGTGAAGGCCGCCGGGTCTTTGAGACCACGGCTTGTATTAACTGCCATGCCATCTCAGGAACGGTGGCGGACGGACAATTTGGGCCTGACCTGACTCATCTGATGAGCCGTGAAACGATTGCCTCCGGTGCGGCGCTCAACACGCCCGAAAATTTACGACTTTGGATTCACGATCCCGAGGCCATCAAACCAGGCTCGCTGATGCCGGCGATGCAACTGAGTGATCAGGATTTGGATGCGGTCACTGCGTATCTCGAGACGCTTCGATAAGCGCGGGGTGTTGTCACGTGTCGTCAGATTCAATCGCACTTAATACGGCAGTCGAGTCCACCCGACCGATCGGCGATCGGCTCCACGACTGGGTAACCACGGTCGACCATAAAAAACTTGGCATCATGTACATCCTGTACGCCCTGGTGTTTCTTGTGATCGGCGGAATCGAAGCGACGATCATGCGCATACAGCTTATCGTTCCGCACAATCATTTCGTATCGCCGCAAGTATTCAATGAGATGTTCACAATGCACGGCACGACCATGATTTTCTTTGTGGCCATGCCGATTATGTTCGGTTTCGCGAATTATCTGCTTCCGCTCATGATTGGCGCTCGCGATATGGCCTTTCCACGCCTGAACGCCTGGAGCTTTTGGCTTGCCGCTTTCGGAGGTTTGCTTCTGTACTTCAGCTTTATCGGAGGCAACGGGCTTTATGGCGCGGGCGGCGCCCCGGACGTGGGGTGGTTCGCCTACGCGCCGCTCACGGCACGAGTATTTTCCATCGGACACAGTACCGATTTCTGGACGCTCGGCTTACTTGTGTCCGGCATCGGCAGCATTGGGACAGCGGCGAACATCGTGGCGACGGTTTTGTGCATGCGCTGTCCGGGCATGACTCTTGGGAAAATGCCACTGCTCGCGTGGATGAATTTGGTCATGGCGGGGTTGGTGCTCCTTGCCATATCGCCTCTGACCGCCGCTCAGATCATGCTTTCCCTTGATCGCTATCTTGGCGCGCACTTTTTTGACACGCAGGCCGGAGGTTCGGCCGTAATCTGGATGCACTTCTTCTGGATTTTCGGTCATCCAGAAGTTTACGTCCTGGTGATTCCTGCGTTTGCTTTCGCTTCCGAAATCATCCCGGTATTCTCCCGCAAACCGATCTTCGGATATCCGGTGATGGTCGCGGCGACGGTTGCCATCGGATTCGTGAGCTTTACTGTGTGGGCCCACCACATGTTCACTGTAGGAATGAACTCCTATGCAAACAGCTTTTTCACAATCTCCACAATGATCGTGGGTGTTCCTACGGGTATCAAGATATTCAATTGGATCGGGACAATGTGGGGAGGCAAGATCCAATTCAAGACGCCCATGCTTTTCTGCATCGGATTTCTGTTGCAGTTCCTGATCGCGGGCCTGACGGGAATCATGCTGGCCGTGGCACCTTTCGATTGGCAACTCGGGAACTCATACTTTGTCGTTGCACATTTTCACTACGTAATCGTAGGAGCAATTCTTTTCGCGCTGTTTGGCGCTTTCTATTACTGGTTCCCTAAGATGAGCGGCCGGATGTACAACGAGAGGCTCGGCAAATGGCACTTCTGGTTGTTTTTGATCGGGTTCCATTTGACTTTCGATTTCATGCACATCCCAGGACTGTTGGGGATGCCGCGACGGATTTACACCTATGAGCCGGGTCGCGGCTGGGATATCTGGAACTTGATCATCACGGTTGGCGTGTTTTTTCAGGCCGCTGGGATTCTAGTATTTGTCTGCAATTTGCTCTGGTCCCGTGTCAGGGGTCCGGTCTGCACGAGCGATCCTTGGGACGCGTGGACGCTTGAATGGTCCACGAGTTCGCCTCCGCCAGAATACAACTTTGCCGCCATCCCGGTTGTCAGGAGCCGGCGTCCTCTCTGGGACATCAAGCACCCGGAAGACCCCGATTGGAAATATGAATGAAGAGGAGAGCCCCAATTGAGCAGTCCTTCCTTGACATCGTCTTTGCCTGAATCGGCGTGGATTCTTCCCTCGCGCGGACGCGTAGGAATGTTCTGCCTAATCGCGGCCGAATCCGCCATGTTCACCATTTTCTTGGTGGCCTATATTTTCTACGTCGGGAAAAGTCAATCGGGCCCGACGCCGAAAGACGTGCTTGAGGTCCCGATTTTCGCGACGATCTGCCTTCTCTCGAGCAGCTTGACGATTCATTTTGCGGTCGTGGCACTGCGAAATGCGAAATCCAGCCTCTTTGCGATCTGGTGGTTCCTAACCATGGCGCTCGGCACTATCTTTCTGGTCGAGACGGGCCGCGAGTGGTATCACCTGATTTTCGAAAACGGCTTGACCATCAGCACCAATCTTTTTGGCACCACGTATTATTCTCTCGTGGGCTTGCATGCCTTTCACGTCACCGTGGGTCTGATCGGTCTCACCATTGGCATGATCCTGGCCCTCTTGGGCAAGGTGAAGCAGGAGCACAACGAGCGCGCAGACGTCTTTTCGTTGTATTGGCACTTTGTTGATGTGGTGTGGATCGCGGTGTTCACCGTGGTGTACATAATCGGCCGCTAAGGAAAGCAGAATCCAATGGAGCCTATGGATCCTCAGCTAAAAACCTCTGAAGCGCCGCCCGGAACTGTGCAGCTGCCTGCGCCGACCGCATGGCCGATAGTCCTCGCCTTCGGCGTGACTCTGTTATCCGCGGGGCTGGTCACGAGCGCATCGGTGAGCATTCTTGGGGCGATCCTGACGGTGACCGGATGTGTGGGGTGGTTCCGCGACGTGCTGCCGCTCGAGAAGCACGTGACGGTTCAAGTCGCGGAACAAGTGCCGGTGATTGCTACTTCTCGCCGCGAAATTGCACGACTGCCGATAGCGCCGGAACTCCCGCGCGCGCTGCTTCCGCTTGAAACTTATCCGATCTCTGCAGGAATCAAAGGTGGCATCGCGGGCAGCGTGGCCATGGCACTACTGGCGTGCCTTTACGGAATTCTCAAGCAAGGTAGCATCTGGTATCCCATCAATCTGCTGGCTGCGACGGTTTACGGTCAATCCCTCAAATTTGGAGTGGCGTCGCTGAACGCGTTCCATCTGAGCAGTTTCTCGCTCGCAGTTGCCATTCACCTGACCACTTCCCTGCTCGTAGGTCTTCTCTATGGAGCGATGTTGCCGATGTTTCCTCGCCGGCCGATTATTTTGGGGGGCGTGATCGCGCCCATTTTCTGGACGGGATTGATTCATAGTGTCCTCGAGCTCATCAACCCGCTCCTCAACGAGCGCATTGATTGGTGGTGGTTCATCGCGTCGCAGTTTGCCTTCGGTATCGTCGCTGGATTGGTCGTCGTTCGCCAGGCGCGAGTACGCATTCGTCAGTTTGTGCCTTTCGCGATTCGCGCCGGGATCGAGACTCCAGGAATCATGGCAGAAGGACCAGAAAAGGACAGGCCGCGATGAACCTTCGCCGGCTCGTCCTCGCAATCACGGGGTTGGCCTCCTTGAGTTTGTACGGATGCACCGGCGCGCCAGGCCGCCCTGCGCCTGGTGCCATCCCGGTGGATCCAGACGAGGTTTCGGATTTCGCTGCCCTGTACGCACAGAACTGCGCCGGTTGTCACGGGCCAGACGGAAAAGGGGGAGTGGCAATCTCGCTCAGTGATTCCGTCTATCTGTCCTTGGTAGACGACGCAATCCTACGTGGCGCGGCCACCAAAGGAATTCCCAAAACAGCGATGCCCGCGTTTGCAAAGAGCGAAGGCGGCATGCTCACCGACAAACAGATTGACGTAATCGTCCGCGGAATTCGCGAGCGCTGGTCGAAGCCAGATCTCTTGCGCGGTGTGAATCCAGCGCCATACTCCTCGTCGGAGGCCGGCAATCCCTCACGTGGATCGGGCGTTTATTCGACTTATTGTTCTTCTTGCCATGGTCCGGCGGGAAGTGGCGGGCAAAAGGCAAGTTCAATCGTGGATGGATCCTACCTCGCATTGGTTAGCGATCAATATCTTCGAACCATCGTAATTGTGGGACGCCCAGAGCTGGGAGCTCCGGACTGGCGAGGAAATGTACCGGGAAAGCCGATGTCTCCGCAGGATGTTTCCGATGTGACGGCCTGGCTCGTGTCTCTGCGGCCGAAATTCCCCGGCCAGCCCTATCCGCCCTATCCGAATGATGTCAAACCGACGGGAGAAATCCGATGACGTTGCCAGAAGGTCTCAAAAGGCGCGATTTCCTGATGAAGATGGGGCTCCTGTTCAACGGCATTGTAGCTGCGATTCTCGCCGTGCCGATTGTGCGTTACCTTATGTCTCCCGTGGCTCGCGCGCGAAAAGGCCACTACGATTCGTGGCTTTCTCTCGGCAAGCTGCGAGAGTTTCCGGTGGGCCAGACCCGGCTGGCCATTTATCAAAATCCCGTTGTCAATCCCTGGGATGGAGACACGGCAGATATCCCATGCTGGGTGCGAAACGTGGACGGTCAACAGTTCCAAGTATTTGCGATTAATTGCGCGCATCTGGGATGTCCGGTTCGATGGTTTCCGCAATCCAGCCTGTTCATGTGCCCCTGTCACGGCGGCGTTTATTACCAGGACGGCTCCCGGGCTTCCGGCCCTCCGGAGCGGGGCTTGTTTCAGTACCACCACAAGGTCGAGAACGGAGAGCTTTTCATTAAAGCTGGCGAAATTCCCACTCCGGGTAGCGCGGCAAATATAATTTCGATAACTCCAGGATTGCCACGATGCGTTTGATGGAAACAGTTGGCCAGTGGCTGGACGATCGCCTCCAGGTTGGCGCGACGCTCCGCGAAACCGCGGAGCATCCCGTTCCACGCGAAACCGCGAGTTGGTTCTATGTTTTCGGCAGCGCGGCATTTGTCGTATTCATGCTGCAAATTGTCACGGGCATCATGCTGGCTCTCATTTACGTGCCTTCCGCGGGTGAAGCTTGGAATAGTCTCCAGACTCTGAATCACTCCGTCGCGCTCGGCTGGTTCATTCGGGCTCTTCATGGCTGGGGCTCGGAATTTATGGTCGCCATTGTTCTCATCCACATGGTGCAGGTTATTTTGTTCGGCGCGTACAAGTACCCGCGAGAGCTCACTTGGATGGTGGGTGTCCTGCTCTTGCTCGTGACTCTCGGCATGGCTTTCACCGGCCAGGTCCTGCGATTCGATCAGGACGCCTACTGGGGTTTGGGAATTGGCGCATCCATCGCCAGCCGTGTGCCGGTGCTGGGGCCGCAGATCGTCAATCTGATGCTGGGTGGCCCGATCATTGCAGGCGCGACTCTTTCCCGATTCTTCGCGCTACACGTTTTTGTAATCCCAGGTTTGCTGATCGCCTTTGTTGCCGTACATCTCCTGATGGTTATCAAGCTCGGTATCAATGAGTGGCCGATGCCCGGGCGCGTGGTCCGCAAGGCGACCTACTTGAAGGACTACCACGAGCTGACAAAGAGAGACGGCATACCGTTCGTCCCGTCGGCGGTTTGGAAAGATCTTTTTTTCAGCGGTTTCATTTTGCTCTCGATTGCCGCCTGCGCTTTTTACTTTGGTCCTTTTGGCCCCTCGGGCCGTCCCGATCCCACAATCATTCAGACTGCCCCCCGTCCGGACTTTTTCTTCTTGTGGCTGTACGCTTTGCTTTCGCTCTTGCCGCCCTCGATGGAGACACCAGCGCTGTTGGTTGGCCCCGTCGTTGTGCTCTTCGCACTTTTGCTTCTTCCGTTTATTTTCGGTGAAGGCGAGAAAAGCTGGCGCCGCAGACCGATCGCCGTGTTATCCATTTTGGTGGTAGCGGTATCATTGGGAACTTTCACCCACCTTTCGGGCTACACGCCCTGGAGTCCCGTAATGGACGCGTGGAGCTCCACGCCCATTCCGCCGCAGTACCTGCGCAACCGATCCGCGCTGGAGCGCCAAGGTGCTCTCGTATTCCAAGTGAAGCAGTGCCATAACTGCCATGCGCTTGATAACCAGGGCGGCAAGCGCGGCCCCGCTCTCGATAGCGTAGCGGTGCTGCTGACACACGATCAGCTAATTCGACAAGTGATTCAGGGTGGCGGCAACATGCCGGCCTACGGGAAAAATCTCAGTCCTGCAGAAACCACTGCCTTAGTCGCGTTTCTTGAGACATTACGTCCCGCGGGCCAACCGGCTGCCCAAGACACCTCACGTGGCGTCGCGCCAGCACCGGACCGCGGAGCGCCTTCGACCCAGCCATAGATTTGCTATGACACCCGATGCTCAAGCGATATTGCGATCATGGTCCCCACTAACCGCGGTTAACCTGGCTCTATTTCTTACGGTCCTCGTGTACGTAAGAGGCTGGTTTCGTCTCCGTCATGTTTTTCCGAACCTGATCCCGAACTGGCGTCTCGCTGCATTTCTTAGCGGAGTCTGTTTGATGTGGATTGCGATTGGATCCCCTCTGGAAGCTTTCGACGATATGTTGCTCTCGGCTCATATGCTGCAGCACATGCTACTCATGGCTATGGCTCCGCCGTTGGTTCTATTGGGCGCACCGCTGCTGCCGCTCCTCCGTGGATTGCCGAGATGGATAGTCCGCAGCATCGTCGGCCCGGTGCTATCTTGGACTCCGTTGCAATGGGTCGCGCGCTTCCTGACTCAACCAGCATTTTGCTGGGTCGCGGCAACGGCCGCAGTGATCGGATGGCATATTCCCGCGGCATTTGAATTGGCGCTGCGGTCGGACTCTTGGCACGCAGTCGAACACGCATGCTTTTTTGCGACATCGCTCCTATTCTGGTGGCCCGTGGTGCTGCCTTTCCCGAGT
>Ga0070766_10001716_pt1 | contig 10755 bp, 10 predicted proteins | sample HubBroMetageWFT6_FD_69782 | JGI IMG/M metagenome (GOLD analysis project Ga0070766, IMG submission 69782) | Warmed and freeze-thawed soil microbial communities from the Hubbard Brook experimental Forest, New Hampshire - Hubbard Brook CCASE Soil... | ecosystem: Environmental > Terrestrial > Soil... | reverse complement strand
TGAACGACAGCGACCGCAAGCTGGTGCTCGCCATGGTGAAGAAGATGGCGGCGAGCACGAAGTAGGTCAGCTCCCAGCCGTCAGCTCTCGGCTTTCAGTAGCCTCGGATCTAGCCCGACACGTCCGCGAGAAGTGCCCATGCTTATGGGTCCGTCAGAATGACGTTGCCGACGGCTGTCCACAGGTACTTTCGTACTATCTCCGAGGTGTCCAGCGGGAACCTCGCCAATCCCCACGGTCAAAGCTAAGCTGTTAACTGGGGGATCTCTGTGACCACCGAAGAAGAGCTGAATCTGCTCGATCAGCAGTTGCGCCGCCTGAAGATCGAGTACGAGATCTTCTTCAACAATCCCACCAAACGCCCTCCGACCGATATCGAATGGAAGGTTCTGGCACTGATACGCAAGTTCAGTGACGGCGCCCGTCTGAGCTTCGCGCAGCGCTTCCGCTACAACGAAATGGCGCAGCGCTACGCGATCCAAAGCGATCTGTGGCGCAAAAAGATGCGCATTCGCGAAGAGGGCTATCGCCGTCCGGCGGATGCAATCCTGTCGGTGCAGGGCGTGCGTGTCACCGAAGGTCACGAAACCAAGCATCATCCGGCATATGGCCTCGCTCACAATGCTCATGCCGCGGGTGCCGAAACCCCGGGCGGTGGTTCAGGGAGCGATCAGCCATTCTCCGTGCAATGCTCCGGCGCGGCGATTGAGCGCGAGCAAGTCGAATCTCTTTATAACGCGCTCGCCGAAGCCAAGAAGAAGTCGGGTGAAAAAGTCTCCGGTGATCTCGATTCCTTCGCCGCCTTCGTGAAAAAGAAGACCACGGAGATCCGCAAGCAGCACGGCTGCGATACGGTTGTCTACTCGATCGAGATGCAAGGCGGGCAGGTCAAGTTGAAGGCGAAGGCGAAGAGCTAGGTGCCAGCTGCCGGTAGCCGGTTCTCGGTTCGAGGTTCTCGATTCGAGGACCTTCCGCATCGTTTTTGCTTGCCTGGGTTCGGAATACTGATAACCGGGAACTGAGAACTGCAATCCCAAACTGTTAAAATCTTCCTTCACTCTGAAGGGAGCTATGTCCAAAATTCAGCGCGCCATTCTTAGTGTCACCGATAAATCCGGACTGGTAGATTTCGCCAGCAAACTCGCCAAATTTGGCGTGGAACTGGTTTCGACCGGAGGCACAGCGAAGCTGCTGCGCGACTCCGGCATCGCGGTGAAAGATATTTCCGAGTTGACCGGGTTCCCCGAAATGCTGGATGGCCGCGTCAAGACGCTGCATCCGAAGGTGCACGGGGGCATCCTGCATCGCCGTGAAGATAGCGGGCATCTGGCCGCAGTTGCGGAGCACGGCATCGAGCCCATCGATATGGTGGTGGTCAATCTCTACGCCTTCGAACAGACCGCGGCCAAGAAGGGCGTGCACTTCGAAGAGCTGATCGAGAACATCGATATCGGCGGGCCGTCGATGATTCGTTCAGCGGCCAAGAATTTTCAGGATGTAGCGGTCGTGACCTCGTCAACCGACTACGACGCGATCGCCGACGAGATGACGCGTTCGGGCGGAGCCTTGTCCAAAGAAACAAAGTGGCGGCTGGCGCAGAAGGCTTTTGCGACGACTGCGGCTTACGATTCTGCGATCGCTTCGACGCTGGAGTGGGTGGGCGGCGACTTCGATGTGCGCGGGTTCGAACGAAAAAAGGAGGAAGGCCTTCCGCACAACCTGCGTCTGATGTTTCACAAGGTGATGGATTTGCGCTACGGAGAAAACCCGCACCAAAAGGCCTCGATGTATGCGGACAGCACGGATAGGGGCGTCGCCCACGCACGCCAGGTGCAGGGCAAAGAGCTTTCCTACAACAACATCGTCGACCTGCAAGCCGCCTGGGACTTGGCGCAGGAGTTCGACGAGCCCGTCTGCGCCATCATTAAGCACACGAATCCCTGCGGAACCGCGACGGCAACGACGCTGGCCGAGGCGTACCTGCGGGCGCTAGAATGCGATCCCGTGTCGGCATTTGGCGGAGTCATTGGCGTGAACCGCCCAGTCGACGCGGCCGCCGCCACCGAAATGGCCAAGCTCTTTCTGGAAGTCATAGCCGCTCCGGCATTCGACGAGAACGCAAAAGCAATTTTTGCCGCGAAGAAAAATCTGCGCCTCGTCGAAGTCCCTCCCGGACAGCCGAAATGGGTGCTGAAGAATGTTTCCGGAGGCGTCCTCCTGCAGGAGAACGACCGTCGCAAGCTCTCCGACTCCGACCTACAAGTGGTTAGCAAACGCCCGCCCACGCCCGAAGAGAAGCGCGCCCTCCTTTTCGCGTGGAAGGTCTGCAAGCACGTAAAGTCGAACGCCATCGTCTACGCACGCGACGGGCAAACCGTGGGCGTAGGCGCCGGCCAGATGAGCCGTGTCGACTCCTGCAAACTCGGCGCAATGAAGGCGCAGTTGCCGCTAAAAGGTACGGTCGCCGCCTCCGACGCCTTCTTCCCCTTCCCTGACGGCGTCGAAGAGATCGCCAAAGCGGGCGCCACGGCCATCATTCAGCCCGGAGGCTCCGTGCGCGACCCAGAGGTCATCGACGCCGCCGACCGGCTCGGCCTCGCCATGATCTTCACCGGCATACGCCATTTCCGCCATTAACCTTTACTCTTCTTGACAATAATCTCCCAAAGCCCCTGTACTTCCGGCTTTAGCATTACCCTATGCTTTCTTGCCGTCGAAAAGGCCCGCCAAGGGTAGAATAAGAGATCCGGATGGCTGCGGATCAGCATCCAATTTTGTGTAGCTGCATCTTAAGGGCTTGGGATTTTTCATGAGAAAAGAGCTGTCGATCGGTACCGCCGTACTTACTGGAACTTTTTTATTTGCTCAGATTTTGCTGGTCCCGGGCATGCTGGGGCAGAGCTCTCCGGAAAAGAATCAGCCCGCTCGCGCCTCAGACTCTACGGTCTCCCAGTCTGCCGCCAAGGCCAAAACCCCTGACCGCGCCGCCGCCTACTATCACTTCGCGCTCGCGCATATGTACGAGGAGCAAGTGGCCACCTACGGCCGCAGCGAATTGGCCAATAAAGCCATCGAAGAATATCGCGCCGCTATCGACGCCGATCCGACCTCGGCCTATTTAACCTCCGGCCTGGCCGAGCTTTACGCGAAGACCGGTCGTATCCGCGACGCCGTGGTTGAGGCGCAAGACATCATCAAGAAAAGTCCCAACAATCTCGAGGCTCGCCGCCTGCTCGGCCGGATCTATTTGCGCTCGCTCGGCGACATGCAGTCCGGCAGCGGCTCCGAGAGCATACTCAAGCTGGCAATCGAACAATATGAGCAGATCGTCCGCCTGCAACCTGACAGCATGGACGACCACCTGCTGCTCGGGCGCCTCTATCGCCTCAACAACGATCTGCAAAAGGCGGAGACCGAATTCAAGACGGCAGTCAAGCTCCAGCCCGACTCCGAGGAAGCAATCACCACGCTCGCCTATCTCTACAACGAACTCGGTGACACCTCTCGTGCCGCTCAGGTGCTCAGTTCGGTGCCGAACACGGAGCGTTCGGCCAAGCTTTATTCCGCGCTCGGCTATACCTACGAACAGCAGAAACAATACAAGGAAGCCATCGAGGCCTACCGCCACGCAATTGAGATGGATCGCGATAACCTCGACGCCATTCGCGGCCTCGCGCAAAATTTGCTGAACGATGGCCAGGCCGACGCCGCTCTCGATCAATACAAAGTGATTGCCGACGCGAATCCGGAAGATGCGCAAACCTATGTTCGCATCGCGGAGATCTATCGCAAGCAGGGCAAGTTCGATCTGGCGCTCGACAATCTGAAAAAAGCTGAGTCGATGGTGCAGGATTCGGTTGAAGTTCCCTACAACATCGCCGCGATTTACCAGGCGCAAGGCCGCTTCGACGAAGCCATTCCGATCATGCGCGACCTGCTCAAGAAATCGGAAAAGCCCGACGGCGGCTACTCCAACGGCGAGCGCAGCAATCGCGCCGTGTTTCTTGAGCGCCTGGGTACGATTTATCGCGAACAGGGCAATAATCAGGCTGCCAACGAGACCTTCCGGCAGATTGTCGCCCTCGGCGGCGACGAAAACATCGAGCGCGGATATCAGCAGATCATCGATACCTGGCGTGAAGCCAAAGAATGGCAGAAGGCCACCGACGTCGCCAAAGAAGCGGTGCGCAAACTGCCAACCAGCCGCGATTTAAAAATGGTGCTGGCGTCGCAACAGGCGGATATGGGCGAGGCGGATCAGGCGCTTAAAGATGTTCGCGCCATGTTAAAAGGCGGCGCCAACTCCGCCAATGACGATCGCCAGGTCTACATCACCCTGGCGCAGATGTATACCCGCCTGCGCCGTTTCGACGAGGCGGAGCTGGCCCTCGACAAGGCCGAGCAGCTTTCGACCAAGACGGAAGACAAAGAGTACATCTGGTTTCTGCGCGGTTCTACTTTTGAGCGCGACAAGCGCTATCCGGAAGCGGAAGAACAATTCAAGAAGGTGCTGGCGAGCGACCCGGAATATGCTTCCGCGCTGAATTATCTGGGCTACATGCTGGCCGACCAGAACATGAAACTCGAGGAAGCGCTTGGATACATCAAGCGCGCGGTCGATCTCGATCCCTCCAACGGCGCTTATCTCGACTCTCTCGGCTGGGCATATTTTCGCCTGGGAAAGTATGAATTGGCGGAAGACAATCTGTTGAAAGCTTCGCAGAAAATCAACACCGATCCCACCGTCCTCGACCACCTCGGCGATCTGTATCAGAAGACCGGGCGCCTGAAGCTGGCCGCAAGCAACTGGGAGCGCGCGTTGAATGAATGGAACCGCACCATTGCCGCCGAGGTCGATCCGGCCGACCAGGCTCGCGTGCAGAAAAAACTTGACTCCGCGAAGATGAAGCTTGCGAAGGAAGAGGGCGCGAAGTAATTGCCGATCTTGATTCACCGGCGGGACGCGAGGCCGCCGTCGGTTTCTGGTCGACTTCGATGCGTCGGATTCGTAACAACCGCAAAAGGATTTTTCGGCGATCTCTGCGTCTCTGCGGTAAGAATCTCGAAGGCCGCGAACACTGCTAAACTTTCCCCATGCTCGCCGACTACGCGGTGCATGTAGAAAACTCCCGCGGACGACGCCATCCCGAGCCGCCGCATCCTTACCGCAACGACTATGAGCGCGACCGCGACCGCGTCATTAACGCCCGCGCCTTCCGCCGCCTGGAGGCGAAGACTCAGGTTTTCACGCGCCGCTATTCCGACCACTTCCGCAATCGCCTGACGCACACCATAGAGGTCGCGCAGATTTCGCGTACCATCGCTCGTCAACTCGGACTGAACACCGATTTGACCGAGACGCTCGCCCTGGTGCACGATCTCGGCCATCCTCCATTTGGCCACTCCGGAGAAAAAGCGCTCGACGCGGCTATGCGCCAGCACGGCCTCTCCTTCGATCACAATCTGCACGCACTTCGCATCGTCGAAGATTTCGAACAGCGCTACGCCGCCTTCCGCGGATTGAACCTGACCTTTGAAGTTCGTGAGGGCATCATCAAGCATTCCCACGACTACGACGCCAAAGATCATCCCGAATTGGCGGAATATCTGCTCGATCAGCGGCCGCCTCTCGAAGCGCAGCTCATCGATTTAACCGACGAGATCGCCTACAACACCGCCGATTTAGATGATGGCTACGAAGCGCATCTGTTGACCATCGAACAAATTGCGGACAGCGTAGATTCCTTTGCCCGCCATCATCGCGAGGCGAAAATTCGATATCCAAATGCGGCGGAGAAGCTCGTCTTCAACGAGGCTTTGAAAAGTATCCTGGATGGATTCGTAGGAGATCTCATTGCCAACACGGGGCAGGGGGTGCAGGCGGCAGGAGTGCATTCCGTGGAAGATGTTCGCAACCACGCGCAGCGGCTGGCCGCATTCAGCCCGCCACTCGAAGAGGAGCGGCGGCGCTTGAAAGAATTTCTCTACGAAAATCTTTATTACAGCCCAGCGCTTGCCGCCGAGAAAGAAGACGCCGAGCGCATCACTAGCGAACTCTTCGCGCACTGGATGGAAGAGCCCGGCGACCTGCCGCGCAACTATCGCGAAAAAGCCGCCGAGGAGCCGCTCGCGCGCGTGATCTGCGACTATATCGCCGGGATGACCGACCCCTTCATTTACCAGCAGTACGAGAGATATTGTTGCGCATAGGTTCGCGATGCCATCTTGCTGGAATGTTGAACTCCGAGTAGAGTCTCAGCCGAACCCGCAAGCTAGCAAACAATTCGGCATTTCGATGCCGCCGGAGGTGCCCATGGCAAATTCGTTCGGTGCAGATATTTTGATTCAATGCAAAGCTCCGATGAAGGCCGCTAATTTCTACGTCAAGGAACTTGGTTTTGAGATCACGGATAAGAAGCCGAATATGATCAGTCTCCACGGCAACCATATCAATCTGTTCATCGAGCGCGGTCCCGCCCTCGGGCCGGTTCTCGAGGTCACCGTCAAGAGCGTTCCAGAGGCCAAGGCGCGCCTCAAGCAAAAGGGTTGCCGCGTGGTGAAGGATGAGCCTAACTTTCCGAGAGTCTACATCAAAGATCCGTATGGCCTGATCTACAACCTGATTGAGTAAACGCAGCTAGCATCATCTAGGGGGGCGCGCGCGGCCGCGGTGAGTTACCACGCGAGGTCCTGGCAGTATTGCCGGCACTCTGTTCTGATATTCGCGATATTCTTCGCCGAATCGCTGCTGCAACTCCGCGTCCTCTGTTCGGATCATAATCGCCCCAGTAATAGCGGCGAATGCCGTCAGGCCGCAGCACACTGCTAGTCCCGTTCCGACGCTCCACGCCAGCATCTCGCAAAGATGCGCCAGGTAAACCGGGTGACGCACTCGCGACCGGATTCCATCGGTTACCAGGCGCTGGTCAAGATCTCCGCCATGGATTTCCGGCAGCCCGCCCAGTTGCTTCGCACTGAAATTCATCCCGGATTGCGAATAGAGGTATAGCCCGCAAAAAAAAAGTAAAGCCGCCGCTGCCCAAGCCCAATTCGTTCGATAGAGCGAGACGGCCCGCCAGCGCTCGGTGACCAGTGCAACCACGACCCACATCGTCGCCCACGCGGGCAACAGTAAGACATATGGAGACTGCTGCCGCGCGCGCCACCACCCGGCCAAGGGATGAATCATCAGCCAGAACGCCGGGATGGTCGAATAGGAGACGCAGGCCAGCCATCCGACGATTTGCAGCCAGTGCCGCATTCGCGGATTTTAGCAGGGGGGACGTGAGGAAAATTTTCGCCCCACGGAAGCCTTGCGGTCCTGACAATCTGGTCCAAGCGCCAGCATTTGCTTTGTGGATGGCCCAATGTGAGACTATTCCTGCGCTGAACTTAGCCGGGAGTCGGTGACATGCGACAACTTACTATCCAGAGAGCTATGACGTTAGTTGCGGTCGCGGGATTGGCATTGCCAGCTTGGGGTCAGGTCACGAGCCAGCCTGCGCGGAGCCACGCGTCCGTGCGAGCCGCCAAGGCGCCGTACACGGCGGAGTACAAGATCACGCATGTGCAAACGCTAGCCGACGGAACCACCATCACCCGAGAGACCACCGAAATAAAAGCGTTGGACTCGCAGGGCCGGCGGATGACCGCAACGACCATCACGTCGGGAGTCCGGGCGCCGCAAACCCATGTCATGGTCTATGATCCTGCGGCCCGAACCCAAACCACCTGGCACTCTCCGGGCAGGATAGCGCACGTATTTAAGATGTTAACGCCGGAGGCGGAACGTAGTTGCTCGAGGATGATGCGCGACGATGCTGCGGTGCTCAGTGTCCCGAAGTCGAAAATTACGTCGGAAAATTTAGGAACAGAGTCGATCCAAGGCGTTGAGGCGCGAGGACGCCGGTACACCACGACGGTTCCCGCAGGTGCGGCAGGAAACGATGCGCCCCTGGTCAGCACCTCGGAGATATGGACGGCCCTTACCGTCGGCTTGAATGGACTATTGGTGCGCGACCTAAGAGACGATCCCCGCTCAGGCAAGACGAACCGCGAGTTGACAAGTCTCAGCCAGAGCGAACCGGATCCGGCGACATTCCAGCCGCCTGAAGGTTACGAGATCGTGACCAAGGATTCGTCCGCGTGCGCGGACGAAACCACCGCTGTAGCAACGACCGGGTCGACGACGTCAAAGTGACGCTGGGGCGCACCACGATATCTTTTATGAATTATCATCCCGAGCAGAGCGAGGGACCGGCATTTTGCAGCGGGCGGCAGATCCCTCGCTTTGCTAGGGATGACAAAATCTGGGTCTGGTAAGCCGCCTGGGCCGATCCAACAACCTGCTATCCTCTTTCCTTCATGTCTCCTATCGTCACCAGTGTGCTGCTGGGCCTGACTGCGGCGGGTGCCAACGTCTTCGGCGGCGCCATCATCGTGCAGAGGAATTGGGAGCGTTCCTACCTGCGCTACTTTGTGGCGCTCGGCGCCGGTTTCATGCTGGCGACCGCGCTCGTCGAGATGGTGCCCGAAAGCATTCAGTTGCGCGGCGGCTACGCCGGATTTCTCATCCTCGGCGGATACCTGCTGGTTCACTTCTTCGAGCACACCGTGACCCCGCATTTTCACTTTGGCGAAGAAACCCACGCCGACCAGTTCGTGCACTCGCACAAGGGATATTCGGTTCTGATCGGATTACTGATTCACACGTTCTTCGACGGCATCGCGATCGCCTCGGGCTTCCTCGTTTCCCCTGCGCTCGGCTGGATCATCTTTGTCGCAGTTTTTCTCCACAAAATTCCGGAAGGGTTCACCATCTCGTCGGTGATGCTGGCGAGCGGCCGCAGCCGGGCTTTTGCCTGGGCTGCATCCGTGATGCTGGGCATAGCGACCGTGGCCGGGGTGATGACCATGGCCATATTCCGCCACGAAGTAAGCTTCGGCTTGCCTTTATCGGCTGGGGTCACTATCTACGTCGCTGCATCCGATCTGATCCCCGAAGTTAATAAAGAACCGGGCGTGAAGATGGCGCTATTGGTCTTTGTGGGAACGGCATGCATGTTTCTGCTGGACCGCTTTTTTCATGTCCACTAAGGGTGTCGACGAAAGATTTCAATGTGCTGGATGACTTGGTCGCATGTCTTGATGCAGACCTCATGCATTGCTTTGTGGGTCGCTGGGTCCCCCCCAATGGTGAGCATGGTAGCGGTGCCGTGGCAGAGCAGGAACAACGCATCGGCAACCTGCTCGTAGTCTTCGGGAGCGCCGCCAAAACGCGCCGCCATCTGCGCCAACGCCAAGGCCCGTCCCGGACGCGGGCGCCCCGGCGCAAACAATTGTGGCCACGACAAACGGAGCAGATCGTACTCGTGCGGATTCGCTTCCGCATATGCCAGGAACCGCATGGGCATCTCGTCCACCGATATCGACTCAAACGCAGCGGCCAGCATGTCGTCGCGAAAGCGCAACGCCAAAGCGAGTCGAATTGCTTCCTTGTTTCGAAATCGTTTGTAAACCGTGGGCGTGGTCGTGTCGGCTGCGCGCGCCACGCCTCGTAAGGTAAGGCCCCGCTCACCATACTTCCGCCATAAGCGGCGCGCCGCGGACAAGATCCGCTCTTCCAACTGCTGGTCGGGAATCGGAGGCATGCGATGTTTTCGCCCTCTCGGCTAACTTATTTATACGACGTTCGTCTATGTATGGGGAAGATCTGGACCTTACGACGCCCTTAAAGTATCATGTATTTCATTGAATTTAAACATCATTACTGATAATTTAACCAAACGTTAATTTAATATTGACATCGTAAAGATGACGCTGTTAAAGTAACAATTCGTGACACGGGCCCCTTCCCCACCCCTCCCCCGAGGAGTAAAAATTCCAGGAGTGCAGCAGATGTTTTTGTGGACTGAAAGCGACGATCGCGTCGCTATTGTGAAGATGAATGCGGAACTGCGTCACGCGCAGCTTGAGTTGCTAAGCGCCGAGTGCGCGACCGACCGGCTCCGGCTCCGTTTTTCGCCAGAAAATGTCGCCCGCCATGGCGAGCGCGACATATTGCGCAAGGCCGTTGCATCGGCCACCGCGCTCAAGGATTACTACAGTGACATTGCCCGGCTAGCTTCGGAGGCGAACACCAGCATCTCGCCGCGAGCCACCTTAATCCCGGAAGAAAAAGTAGTCGCGGCGATTGACAGCATGCGCCAATATATTCAAGAGCGGCGAAAGGAATACCGTACGCAGGGCCTGCCTCTCACCCCGAACCAATACACCAAGATGAAGGCTTTTTTTTCGCCAGCCCTGCTGGCGGAGATACGAGTCCTAGAGTTGAGGGGCCGTCGCATCAATAACCCGCCCTTCTACAGTGAGGCGAGGGCTCTCGGCCTCTCGAACCTCCCCGAACTCGCGCACATGGCCTCACTGACCTTCGACGATGTAGTGGTCTTCCCGGGCGGAATCAACGACCGGCGCTTGTTCCATGCGCTGGTCCATGCGGCGCAATTCGAAATTCTGGGCCTCGAACGTTATGCCGAGTTTTTCGTGCGGGGCTTCTTAAGGGCGCGTTCCCACGTCAGCGTGCCGATCGAGATGCAGGCATTCAGCCTGGAGGCAAAATTCGCCGAGAACCCGAACGAACCTTTCTCGGTGGAGAAGTTGATCAAGCTCTGGGCGAAGGAAGACCGCTACTAGAACAGTACCCGTTCTCCGTTCTCGGCAGAAGCCTCGGTTTTTTCTGAAAACTGGGAACTGAGA
>Ga0070766_10001714_pt1 | contig 10757 bp, 7 predicted proteins | sample HubBroMetageWFT6_FD_69782 | JGI IMG/M metagenome (GOLD analysis project Ga0070766, IMG submission 69782) | Warmed and freeze-thawed soil microbial communities from the Hubbard Brook experimental Forest, New Hampshire - Hubbard Brook CCASE Soil... | ecosystem: Environmental > Terrestrial > Soil >... | reverse complement strand
GCGCTAGCACAGTAGCGGGTAATTTCTGATAATTCTGTCGCGTGTCGTTGCATGTGTTCAGTCAGGGCGCGAAGTTCGTCGCAGAGTTGCCATGCGCGCTGCAACTCTGCGATGAGGGTACGGCGGCAAGCCGGCGAGGGGCGAGGGTGATCCTTCCAGCCAGAACAGCCCAATCGCCCAAATGACGGAGGTAAACAGTAGGCTCCTTGTCTTTCCGCCCTCCCAATGAAAGTAGCCCACAGCCCTCAATTGATCTAGTTCGGGTTTCTTAGAGCCTCTAACAAAACCTCCTCGCTGGACTGGTGAAGAAAACGCCCCGAGAAAATCACTACAGATCGAGGGGGCGGCGCTTCTGGGCTGTCCGCTCGGCGTACAGCAATGCCGTTAAGAGTGAAAGCATCTCTACGCGAAGCTGTTTTATAGAGATTCTCCGTTTGCGTTCGTGAATCATCGAAATTTGTGGCCTGGGCCGCCTGGGAGTCGCCCGTTTCCTGGCTGCGTGCTTACTTTGATGGAGCGCCAGCCCCTGTTTGCGCCGACGCCGATCCAATCTTGTCGAGCCACTCTTGCAGTTCTCGGATCTGGGCCTGCGGGCGCTGCACTTCGTTCAGCGGCATCGGACCTCGGGACCTGCTGCTGGCCAGTGCCTATCCCCTTCCGATCCTTTACCGACGTTGGCTCGCGTTCTCCTAGCGCGAACACGCGTCGCCCGGGATCCACACAAAGCCATGATTCAGGTTGTTTCCGTCAACCCACCAACCGGTGACAGTGCCTTCCTGGTTGTTGGTCGATGGCCGCGTACCTTGGCCGGCGGCCGTGCCCGCGCCCGGAGCGTCGAATGTAGCAAAAGTGCCGCTAGGAGAACGGGAGAAGCCGTGCATCACATTGCTCGCGTCGACAACTCCCCAGTGACCGCCCCGAGCAGATTGATCGAGAAAGCAGCGGTTTGCACGGCGCCAGTATCGGCCGGAACATCGAACGTCTTGAAGTCACCGCCGCGAGTGCGCACGAAGCCGTGAGCCACACTGCTCGAGTCTAGGAAGTATCCCGTGATCGTGCCCTCCGGGTTGATGCTCGCGCCGCCGGTGAATCCGGAGGCGCCGGGCGCGTCGAGCGTCGTAATATCCCCTCCCGGCTCACCCACGAAGCCGTGAATAACGCCACTCGCATCGGAATAGTATCCGGTGATTGTGCCCTCCAGGTTGAGGCACGTTTCCTCGCAAACGAAGGTAAAAACCGAACCAGTTGGATCGAAGGACGTGATTTCCCCCAAGCTCGAGCGCACAAAGCCATGATAAACACCTTCTTCGTCAACGTAATACCCTGCGGTTGTCCCCTCCAGATTGATGTCCAACGCGTAAGTGCCACAAAAGGGCGCGCACACTGTCGAAGATACTTTGGCAGCCCGTGGGGCATCGAACTCAATGAGTTTGGGCTCGTGTCCATAGCCATGGTCGTCTTGTTGTTGCTCCTGCGCGGACGACCGGACTGAGATCGCCAGCACGGTCGACAAGGTCATTGCGGTAATGCACCTTAGAATCTTGGATTTCATCTTCTTCTCCTCATGTTGAATACTCGTTCTCGGGGTCGCGCTCAGGCCGTCGGCATCGAGTTCTCCGAACCGAAGCGCCTCATGGCACGCCTGAGACAGTCCTCAATACCCACCAGAACAGATCGAAGCGGGGTTTCGCCCAGCCCGTGTTCAATCCCTGGGCTCTTGCAATCGAGGGAAGGCCGCTGGCCGCATCCCGGGCCTGCGCCATTCCGCTGGTGAACAGCAGCAATATTGTTGAGAGCATCACCGCGTGAAGTTATTCATAAAACGCTCCTTGTTCTTAATTCTTAGTTTGTGAAATTTGAAATCTTCCCCAACTTTCTGGTGATACGCATTTCCCACGAGCAATCAGGTTGCTGGCTTAGAACGTAACTAACACCCAGCCAGCCCCGCCGTTAGCGCCCGCCGGCTGCGGGCCTGTGCCCGACACACCGGAGGCTCCATTACCACCAAACCCGATCGGTTGCCCGTTCGGAACCAGTGTGATTCCAGCGGCGCCAACTCCAGGAGCGTTAGTGGCGTTACCCCCGGTATTTCCGGGCGTGGCGATGACTGCCGTGTTCCCCGCGTTTGTGCCGCCGCCGCCACCGTCTCCGCCGGTGTTCCCCGAGAATCCGCCACTACCGCCGTTGGCATAGGCCAGGGTGTTGTTACCGCTATCGGTGATGCTCGATATGCCCCCGGCCCCACCGTTGCCACCCGAGCTTCCAACGCCGCCAGCCCCAACATTGATGTTGTAGGTCGCGCCGGGTGTGACGCTGATAAAAGCCTTGGTATAAGCGCCGCTGCCACCACCGCCGCCGCTCAAGGAATTGGGGAAGAAGTAGTAGCCGCCGCCGCCAGCGCCGCCTCCCCCGACAAGTTCCACGATCATGTGAGTGACGTTCGCTGGAACAACAAACTGAATCGTGCCGGACACTGAGTAGAGCTGAAGGCCGCTGATTCCCCCCGGTCCAGCCGGTCCGGTAAGCCCAGTTGCGCCTTGTGGACCGGTCGACCCGGTCGCTCCCGTTAGACCGATCGGTCCCATGGGACCAGCCGCACCGGTTGCGCCCTGAGCCCCTGTGGCTCCCGTCAAACCGATCGGACCCTGTGGTCCGGTTGCGCCCTGCGCGCCCTGCGCTCCTGTCAGTCCGGTCGCGCCTTGTTGCGCCATAACGCTCCACGCGCTGGGGTTTTGATCCGGAGTCTGAGAACTCGGACCATTGGCCGCAATCCCCACATAGGTCGAACCGTTGTAGGTGACAACGTCATTCACGGCGTAGGCGGCAGTCGGATCGAAGGCATTGCGGAAGTTGAATCCGGTGCCGTTTGTCCCCGCCGGACCTTGCAGACCTTGCGGCCCCTGCGCGCCCGTGAGACCCACGGCACCGATTGGACCCTGTGGTCCTTGTGGTCCTGTGGCTCCCGTCAAACCGGTCGGGCCTTGTGGCCCTGCGATACCCGTCGAACCGGTTGCACCCTGCGGTCCTTGTGGTCCCGTGGATCCGGTTGGACCCACCGCGCCTTGCGGACCCGCGGGTCCGGCTGGACCGGCAGCGCCGCTCGCCGCGATGAGTTGCCAATTAGGATTGAGAATCGACGGTTCAGAATCCAGACTGGGAGCGACTGCCATCCAGAACTGCCCGCCGTCTGTCACTGCGTCGTCAACCTGGTAGTTCACCGAGGAAACCCAGCTGCCCTGGTTGTTGAGGCCTTTCGCGGCCAGCAATTGCCAGTTGGGATTGCTGTTGGCGGGGGCCGAATCGGTGTTGGCGATTAGCGCGATCCAGGACGAACCCTGATAGCTGATGGAATCGTTGATCTGATAGGCCGTGGTTGAAACCCACGTCCCGCGATTGTTGATGCCGGCCGGACCCTCTGGGCCTTGCGGGCCTAGCGGGCCCATTGGACCGGAAACACCTTGCGGGCCTTGCGGACCCTCGGGACCTTGCGGGCCAGCCGGGCCCTCCGCTCCGCTGCCCAGGAACACAATGTCCAACTCAGGCGGATGGCTGGTTCCCGTATTCTCCTTGCTGTCAAAGCTGCAATTCAGCGGGCTGTTCGCAACCAGGGCAATGCCATCGTTGGCTTGGGTCTTGTTGAGCCACGCTTCCACCGCTGAAGTGATGTTGATCACGATGTAGTCGCCTGCCTGCGTCTTGGCCAGCGACACGTCGCTCACGATCGTCGTGCCCAGCGCGGGCGACAGATCGGCCGTGATGGTTTTTTCCGTCCACGCGCCATCCACGTAGTCAATGTTGAAACTCCCCGCTGTAGTTACCGCATTGACGTAGAGTTTCAGGCTGGCCTGGGCGACGTTGGCGCCCGTGTAGCCGGAGGGAATTGCCGACAGATCAAACTGGATATAGGCCGTCTGCGAGGCGCTCTTGACGTCGAGGGTGGCAGCGGTTCCGAAGTTTGTTGTGGGAGAAGCGGTGTTGGAGTAAGCGTCCGCGCTCGGGGTGATTTGTGCGTGGGCGATACTCACTCCGAAGACGAAGGCGAAGATCAGTGCTGTAGACGAAACTAGATTCCTTAATCTGTTCATGGCGTCCTCCAGTGGAAATTTTGCGAACTCTGCTTCCGGCGGTGCATTCGGCAATGCGCTCAGCGATTGGCAGCGTGGGTCGCGACGGGTGTTGCTCTGTATTTCAGAAGCTGGAGCAGAACCCGCCGCACCCGGACAAGCCGGAGCTATCCCAACAGCCCCGCTACTTGCTCGAAACTAGGTAGCCCTGTAGCGTCAAGTTGAAGAAAACAAGTTGTCCCGAGAGATCGACTTGGACGGTGGGTGAATGGTCAAAGACCATGCCCGTGGTGAAGTAGTCATGTAATGTGACAAAACCATTGCTGTCATATGCTTTCTGAGCGTAGTAATGGTACCCTCCGTCCAGAACGAGACCGGCGTCCCCGGGGCCGCTGAAACCCGACGAGGAATAAGTGGAGAACAGGACATCCGTAACAACGAGGAGCATTCCCGCCGGCACCGCATAACACGATTGGGAAGGGGAACCTGAGGGGAGGATCTGCTCTAAGCCGGTCGTGCAAGTTGAACTGGGGTAGTTTGCACTGGGCGCGTATCCTGCCCACAGGGTGACGAGATTGTTGACGTCTTGGCCCACGTGAGTGGTGCCTGGGGGCGTAGTGACGGTCAGTGACGAGTTGGCGACGGTGACGCTTGCACCGGGTGCGAGAGTGGCGCTCAACGTGCCACTTACAGGGATGGTTGCGTTGGTGATATTTGCGTTGACCGTGCCGGTGACGGCGGCGCTGACGTTGCCTGTAACCGGCAACGACGCGTTGGTTATGTTTGCATTGACGTTCGGCGTGTTCGAGACCGAAACGGCAATCGGGGGAAGCGCCGGAGTATTATTCGCAGCGGTGGCCGGATGGCTCGAAAGAGACGCCAGGACAACTGCCACGACCACTAATCCCAACATCAAAAGCATAGACCCGAGAAAGCGTTTCATGGAATTTCTCCTCTAGATAAAGATTTAGAAGCCACTAGGACATGGCTTGGGAGCCGCGGCAGGGTCATGCCTTGCCGTTCGACCGTTATCAATGCGTGATCTTGAACACCACACCGCAGCCGAATCCGGTTGCGCATGACTGGCCGGAGTCACCCCCGTATCCAGTAGTGCCGTAAAGGTTGCCCGCCTTGCTCAGCATCAAGCTCGCACCGGGATTCACCCCGTCCGCGCCCCCCGTAAAGCTGTAGAGCACGGATTCCCTACCGGCGGTGTTCAATTTGAAGACAACGCCACAGAAGGAATAGCAAGGGGGTGAAGCGAGGCCACCGAAAAAAGTGGTGCCGTAGAGGTTACCCTTTTCGTCCCGGACCAGGCCGCCTAAGGGATATCCGCCGTCCCTGCCGCCGGTGAAGCTGTAGAGGACAGTCTCTGTGCCCGCCGGATCTACCTTGAACACGATTCCCTGACCGGAAGTCCCTCCTGCGGAGGTGGTGCCGTAAAGGTTGCCATCCTCGTCCCGGATTAGACCTGCGAAGGGGCTTGCTCCGTCTGCGCCGCCGGCAAAGCTGTGGAGCACGGTCTCCACACCGGCCGGGCTCAGCTTGAACACCACTCCGCTGTTGGAGGCTCCGCCGCCATAGAAAGTGGTGCCGTAGAGGTTGCCCGCAGCGTCATGGATCAGACCAGCCTGGGGAGACGCTCCGTCCGTGCAGTTGCCGTAACCATTCGGGCAGAAGTTGTACAGCACGGTCTCTTTGCCGGTCGAGTCCACCTTGAACACCACACCGCAGCCGCCGTATTCGATACAGAACTCGCCGCCGCCAAGAGTAGTGCCATAGAGGTTGCCCCCGTGACGGATCACACCTGCGTAGGGAGTATTGCCGTCCGCACAGTCTGCAGAGGAGCAGAAGCTATGGAGCACTGTCTCCTGGCCGTTGTTGTCCAGCTTGAAGACGGTTCCGGCAGGGAGGCTGCCACTGCCGCCGCTCGATGTGGTGCCATAGAGGTTGCCCTTCGCGTCATTGATCAGACCAGCCTGGGGAGACGCTCCGTCCGTTCCCCCAGTGAAGGTGTAGAGCACAGTCTCATTGCCAGTTCCGTCCAGCTTGAACACCGCTCCGCAACCGGGGACACCGAGGGTGCTGCAGCTTGAGTCGTTGCCGCCGCTGTTCGTGGTGCCGTAGATGTTGCCCGCCCCGTCTCGAATCAGGCTGGCGCTGTAGGGAACTGCTCCGTCCGCTCCCCCGGTAAACGTGTAGAGGACGGTATAAGTCGGCGGTTTCGTCGCTTCCTGCTCCACCTCGAATGCCGGACTGCTTCCTGGAAGCTTGGAGGCGAGTCCAGCCTGCGCCAAACTAACGGACGGAATCAGCGCCAGTTCGGACAGACTCAGCGCTAGTGCGAAATGCCTCAAAGTTTGCCTCGTCATAAAACTCTCCTCATTGCTTCTTGAAAATTGCTTCTTGAAAATTCGAATCGTCTCGAACCCCTGAACTCATAAGGAAGTTCCATCCACCGGTAAGTCCCCCTGCAAAGGCGAACCCTTTTGAAGACGAAGTCTTGCCTGCTCCGCCTGCACTGGGGCTAGCTTCTGTCCGCAGAGAGGGCAGTTGTTGAAGTCGGCCGCTGCGCCTCCCACCAGCAGGGTCATGCCTTGCCGTTCGACGGTCACTTCCGTGCGGACGGTGCGGCTTGTGCCGCGGCCGGACGTGTCTGAGCGGAAGAAACTTGCCCGCCGGCTCAGCCATTGGTACAGTCGGTTCGTGCGTTCGCTGCTCACTGGCCGCGAATATTGCGGCAAGTCGCACAGAAAAGGCCAGTGACCAGTTCTGACAGGTTCTGACAAATTCTGAAGCGCCTCTATGTCAATGCGAACAGAGGGGATATTTAAGTTCGGAGAATTTCAGATTGATGCCTTGGCACGTACCCTGCGGCGGGAAGAGAAGATCGTCACGCTCAACCGCCGGGCTTTCGATGTGCTGCTGTACCTGGTGCAGAACCCGGGAAAGGTGGTCACCCGCGACGAACTGCTAAAAAACGTCTGGTCCGATACTTTTGTGGACGAGAACAGCCTGGCGCAAAGCATCTCCGCGCTGCGGCGGGCGCTGGAGGAAAAGCCGGGCGACAACAGCTACATCGTCACTCTGCCGGGGCGTGGGTATCAGTTTGTTACGCCGGTGCAGGTCATTGCTTCAGAGAACTTAGGTAGCGTCCCGGACGTGGCAGCCGCCGACAGCCCCGGCTCCCGCGGGCTGCTTTTTCAGGAACGCACGATCCGAACCAGTGTCATCACCGAAGAAAAACAACAGCTAAGTCTGCCGCCCCCCCGGAATCGGGCGGTGGTAACACTGGTCGCGGTTTTAGCGGTAGCCGCAACGTCGGTTGTTGGTTACTACGGGTGGACGCGATTCCACCGAATCCAGCCGCGGACGAATCCAGCGGCCAGCAGTTCATCTGGGTCACCCCCCGCGGCCCGTCGTTCCATCGCGGTTCTTGGTTTTCGCAACCTGTCCGGCCGTCCTGACGAAGGCTGGCTGTCCACCGCGCTGTCGGAAATGTTGAGTACCGAACTGGAAGCCGGAGAAAAGCTGCGCCTCGTTTCCGGCGAAGACATCGCTCGTACCAAGCGCGATCTTCCTCTGGCGGATGCAGACAGCCTATCGCGAGAGACGCTGGCACGATTGCACAAGGACCTCGATAGCGACTTCATCGTCCTCGGCTCCTACACCGCTCTCGGCGAAAAGCCCGGCACCCGCATCCGTCTTGACCTGCGCCTTCAAGACACGGCCGCTGGAGAGACCATCGCTGACGTGGCAGTGGTTGGAAGCGAGGCAGATCTCTTCGACATGGCGTCTCAGGCTGGCTCCCGCCTGCGCGAAAAGCTGGGCGTGGAAGCAGTCTCTCCGGTGGAGGCAGTGAGCGTTCGCGCCTCTTCGCCCTCTAATCGTGAGGCCGCCCGCCTTTATTCGGAGGGACTCGCCCGGTTGCGCGTACTCGATGCCACAGAAGCGCGAGATCTTCTGCAGCAGGCCATAGCCGCCGATCCAAAGTTTTCCCTGGCTCACTCCGCTCTGGCCGAAGCCTGGTCACGGTTAGGCTACGACAAGAAAGCCCAACAGGAAGCCCGGCAGGCGTACGACCTCTCCGGCAATCTTTCACGCGAAGAGCGGTTGGTGGTCGAAGGCCGCTATCGCGACATCGATCATGAATATGAGAAGGCAATCGAAGTCTATCGCGCGCTCTTCACATTGTTCCCCGACAACGTTGACTATGGGCTGAAGCTGGCAGCAGTGCAGACCCGAGGCGGCAAAGGGCATGATGCTCTCGCCACGGTCGAGTCGCTGCGCAAGCTTGCGCCTCCCGCTTCTGAAGACCCCCGTATCGAATTTGTGGAGGTACAGGCGTGGACTCTACTGGGCGATTCCAAGCATGAAGAACAACCCCTGGCACGGGCGGTGGAGAAGGCCAAGGCGCAGGGTTCCCGGCTGATCCTGGCGGAAGCGAGGGAATTGCAGTGTCGGTTTTGGAGGGACCTTCCGTCAACTACAGAAAATGCGGTTGCTGCCTGCCGCGAAGCGAGGGACATCTTCGCTGCCGCCGGGGATCAGGAGGGCGAAGCCAGATCTTTGCGCATCTGGGCGGATGTGGCTTTTCAAACGGATGTACCCCAGTCGATTCGCCTGTTCCAGCAGGCACAAGCCATTTTCAGCAGGAATGGATCCGAAGCCGATGTGGCTAATGTCCTCAACAACCTCGGCAATGTGTACGAATTACAGGGCGATCCCGCCACCGCCGAGAAAATGCTGCGCCAGGCAGTGGCCATCTTTCGACGTCTCGACGACAAGAAGAACATGACGACGGCGCTCGGAAACCTTGCCAACGACCGATTGGATCGGGGGGATCTGCGAGGCGCGATCCAACTCTATGAGGAGGCACGGCAGAGCGGGGACCCAGCGGATGCAGGGCATGCCGCCCTCATTGGTCACAACATCGCGTTCGTTCACCAATTGCAGGGGGACTTGGTAGGCGCCAAGCAGGGATTCGAACAATCCCTCGCGATCTGGCAGAAAAAAGGTTCTCGGGTTAGTTCTGCCTATGCCATGTCTGGGTTGGGAAGTCTGCTCCTCGAGGAGGCCGATTTCTCGGGCGCTCGAACGATGTACGATCAGGCACTGGCTATAAGGACCTCGGCACACGACGAGTTCACCATCGCTGAGACTCAGCTCGGGCTTGCAGATTTGTCCCTGGAGGAGGCGCATTCTCCGGTCGACCAAGAAGCGGCGATCCGGCAGGCCCTGGAGGTTTTTCAGAAACGAAAAGCCCGCGATGACGAAATTCAGGCTTGGTGCGTCCTCGCCCGCGCCTTGCTCGCGGAGGGCAAAGCGGCGGCGGCGAGCGAGGCGATGCAACACGCGCGCTCCCTTGCGGACAAGAGCCAGAATCCTGAAATCCGCTGGCATACCGCCATCACCGCGGCCCGCATCAATACTGCCGGAAAAGATGCCGCCCACTCCGCTGCCGGGATGGCAACACGCAAAGAACTGGCCACCATCCTCACCAAGTCGCAAGAGCTGGGTTATAAGGGCATCGAACTCGACGCGCGTCTTGCGCTCGCTGATATCGAAATGAAGGCCGGGCAAACGATCTCGGGACGAGCCCACCTGGCCGCCATCGAAGCGGACGCCAAAGGCAAAGGCTACAACCTAGTCGCCCGCAAAGCTGCCCTCGCTCGCGGCTGACGTTTCCGCTGAAAACCCAGGGATAGAACAGGAAAAGGGGTGCTACCGCATCGCTTCTCGTGCGCGGCTTTCGAGAGCATTCCAGCAGATCAGGGCGCACCCCAAGGATAAGAACGCTTCGTGAAGGTCTGCCCTTTTTTCGTAGCGCACGCGCAGTCGCCGAAACTGATTCAGCCAAGCGAACGTCCGCTCGACGACCCAGCGCCATTGCCCCAGTCCGCTACCATGTTCGGTGTTGCGCTTCGCAAAAAAAGGGATGATGCGTCTGTCACGCAGACCCTGCCGGATCGCTTCGGCATCATAACCACGGTCGCCAAACACGCAGTCGGGACGATGGCGGGGTCGTCCGCGCTCACCTTGCAGAAACGGGATAGCATCAACTAGCGCGAGGGCTTGCTGCGAGTCGTTACGGTTGGCCCCGGTGAGCTGAACCGCCAGCGGAACTCCGCGTCCGTCGCAAATCAGATGACGCTTGCTCCCCATCTTGGCCCGGTCAGTCGGATTCGGTCCCGTCTGAAGCCCCCAAAAACTGCCCTGATCGAGCTGCCGTCCACAACGGCCCGTGACCAGTCGATCTGTCCGTAACGCGCCAGCCAGTCTAGCAAAACGAAATGGAGCAATTGCCAGATACCACGCTCCTGCCAGTCGCGAAGTCGTCGCCAGCAACTCATTCCAGAGCCACACCCCATCTCTTGCGGCAGCATCTCCCACGGAATCCCACTGCGCAGGACGAAGACAATGCCCGTGAGACACGCCCTGTCCGCCAAGCGCGGCCTTCCACCCTCGGGCTTGGCCTTCGCAACTGGGAGAAACGGTTCAACCAGTTCCCACAACCGGTCAGGCAAGAGTTCGACGGCCATTGGACAGCTCCCGTCCGTGTAAGGATGTTTTCGACCCTTTCAGGGGTTGCCGGAGAAATGCGGTTTTGTTAGACGTTCTAAAGGGCACTAATGGCGGCCATCAACTGCCTTGGAACTGTGGCGCGGCCCTTGAAGAGATCGCGGCGTCCCA
>Ga0070766_10001709_pt1 | contig 10773 bp, 9 predicted proteins | sample HubBroMetageWFT6_FD_69782 | JGI IMG/M metagenome (GOLD analysis project Ga0070766, IMG submission 69782) | Warmed and freeze-thawed soil microbial communities from the Hubbard Brook experimental Forest, New Hampshire - Hubbard Brook CCASE Soil... | ecosystem: Environmental > Terrestrial > Soil >... | reverse complement strand
GCCAGATTGACGCCCGGCAAATGTCCGTCTCGGACCGAAAATTTACCCGTGCCCGTGAGCGTTTTTTTCCAGGCCGCGCTCAGGGAGCCGCCGAGTTGCGGCAGGTCAAGCTCCCCTGTGCCGCCCATTTTTCCGCGCGCCGAGGAAGAAACGTCGAGGACCTTGGCGACATCCAGGTTGCGCAACTGTATATTCGCGGTGAAGCGCGCCGGGTCGGTCACGCGGTCCACGCGCGAGGAAATTTGCAGCGTGCCGCCGTACATGCCGATGGAAATCGGCCACAGCTCCGCGCGATCCGTGTACACGCGAGTCTCGACGTTAGCGGGGCCCACGGAGTAGGGCTTTGTCGTAATCTTCTCGATGTTGATGTGTCCCCGGGCGATCAGTTCACTCTTTGCCGCAGGAGAGGAAGCCAGCGCCGATTTGGTTTTGGCCGCCGCCTTGGCCGGCGCTGCGGAGCCCGCCGGCTCAGGATCAGCCCCCGTGGCCGATGAAGGGATGCCCGGCCCGCTGCCGGCAACGTCGATCAACTTATCCACATCGAGCTGCGAGGCGCTCATCTCAAAATTCACAACCGGATGCTCGAAGTCGGGCACGTTCACGGTCCCTTTGATGTCGGCGGCAGTCGCGAGGTCGGCGACAAATTGCGCGTCGAGCTTTCCGCCGGACAAAGTGAATTTGCCGGTGTGAAACGCGATGGGGTCCTTCCAGCCGCTCAGGGCCAGCGTCACGCTGGAAAGATTCGATTCCGCCTGCCAGTCATGCATGCGCATCGGGCTCACGGCAAAATTGTGCAGCGTGATGTTGATGCCCTTGGTATCCGCGAGCGGAGCCGCGGCGCCCTTGATGACGCTGCCCACCACGATTTCGGCGCCGGCCAGATTGATGCTGTCGATTTGATCCAGCGTCATGCTGGAAGACGACTCGCCGGACTTTGCCGGCGGCGAATCGGAGGGCGTGAAGGTGTAATTATTTTTCCCGCTGCTTTCCGTTAGGAGAATCAGCTTCGGGCGCACCAAATCCACCGAGTTCACATGGATGGTTCCATGCAGCAGCGGAGCGAGCGCCACATTCACGCCGATTTCGTCGGCTCCCACCAGATCGCCGCCGGGAAAGCCGGGGGGATTGCCGATGTGCAGGTCCGTGACGGTCACGCCAGCCCCGGGAAAGAGCCGCGCATGAATCGGTCCGAGCGTGACTTTCCGCCCGGTCTGTTTCGCGATGGCGGTGGCGATCGTGTCACGGTAGCGATCGACGTTCAGGAAGTAAGGCACGGCCAAAACGACAAGGAGCAACAACACAAAAACGCTCAGAAGGATCTTTGCCCAAAGTGGGAACCGGCTGGTTTTTGTTACCGAGGAAGAAGGGGTAGCCAAGGCAACTCACATTCTCCGGGAAGCATATAGCCGCATGGAAGTCCGGGTGGCCGTCGAGGCCATATCGTGGCAAATCGCGCGGCGAACGGCAAGCCATTAGTGGCGCAGGCTTCAGCCTGTGGGTTTGGTTGCGCCAGGGGTCTGTCGTGCTCCAACCTGCCCACACAAGTTGAAGCCCGTTCTACGCAGTTTGCTTTAACGCCCGTTCGAGGATGGTCAGGCACTGCTGGGCGCGCTCGCGGAGGGCGTCGTCGCGGTGGCCGGAATCCTGCTCGCGCGAATGCAGTTCGTCGGCAATGGCCATGGCCGCGAGCACCGCGACTCGCACGGAATCTACTGTCTGAGTCGCTTCCGCAACCGCAATCATTTTTTCGTCCACGAAGCGCGCCAGCTTCTGGACGTAGGCTTCGTCCAGATCTCCCCCCAAGGTGTAACTCTGCCCGTAAATCTCCACTTTCACGCGATTCGACATTCGTCTGCTCCCGGCTGGAAGCGCTTATTCTGTTACGTTCCACCGCGCATGGCAAGCAAGTTCCAGCAAGTTCCAGCGAGAGCGGTTTCCTCAACGTGAAAACGCGGTCGCGTTGTCGCGCCAAAGGCGCGAAGGATGCCAGCCCGGGGCAACGCCCCGGGTGTCGTGCCCGAGGATGATCACCCGCCCTGAAAGGGCGGAGGACTCCTGCGCCCTTTCAGGGCGCACAACGATCGGTGGATTCCGAAACCCAGGGCGTTGCCCTGGGCTAGTATCCAGCGGCGCTTTCAGCGCCGAAAAATGTAGTATGGCTTTGAGTCAAAAGCACGTCTCGTTAGTGATTCCAGAATGGTTATTCCAGAATGATGCGAAGGAATTTTTTTTTCCCAATCTTCAACATGTGGGTGCCAAGTTGGTTCAAATCAATTTTTGCTGAGGGGTCGCCGATAATTTTCCCGTCAACCTCAAAACCGCCCCCCTTGATGATTCTTTCAGCCTCAGACGCGGAAGAAACCTGCTCCAATTCGAACAAGAACCGCGTCCACTTTTCGATTCCCGTGGATGAAAGTCGTAGTAATTTCGTGTTCGTGATCAGGCCATCTTGCTGATACCACTGAAAATGTCCGAGACCTAAACGTTGAATAGTGATTTCTCTTACCTGTTCCGGCGTTTCGCGATCGCGGAAGACGCGCTGAAATTCAGCGGCGGCTTTTTCCGCAGCGGCCTCCCCGTGGAATCCGGCGATGATTTCCTTGGCCAGCTGCATCTTCACGTCCATCGGGTTCGCGCTACCCGCCTCGCACATCTTGCGCAATTCTTCCCAACCAGACTTTTCCCGGTCTGTGACTAACTCCCAGTACGACCACATAAGCTCGTCGGGAATCGACATAAGTTTGCCGAACATGTCCGAAGGCGCTTCCGTGATGCCGACGTAATTGCCCAGCGACTTCGACATTTTGCGCTGGCCGTCGAGACCCACGAGGATAGGCATGGTCAGCGCCACTTGCGACGGCTGCCCGTAGGCGTGCTGAATCTCGCGGCCCACCAGCAGATTGAATTTTTGCTCCGTGGCGCCCAGCTCGACGTCGGCTTCGAGCGCGACCGAATCGTACGCCTGCAGGAGCGGATAGAGGAGCTCGTGGATGGCGATGGGCAGGTTGCCCGCGAGGCGCGAGCGAAAATCTTCGCGCTCGAGCATGCGCGCCAGACGATAGTGCGCGCACAGCCGAATCATATCGTGTCCCGATAGTTTCCCGAGCCACTCGCTGTTGTAGCGCACCTCGGTATTTTCCCGGCTCAGGATTTTGTACACCTGTTCGAGATACGTCTTGGCATTCGCGTCCACCTGCTCGCGCGTCAGCGGCGGGCGCGTCTCGGATTGCCCGGTGGGGTCGCCGACCATGGCCGTGAAATCTCCGACCAGGAAAATCGCGGTGTGCCCCAGATCCTGAAAATGCTTCAGCTTGCGCAGCACCACGGTGTGCCCGAGGTGCAGGTCGGGCGCCGTCGGGTCCACCCCCAGCTTGACGCGCAGCGGCTTGCCGGACTTCCGCGAAGCCTCCAGCTTCGCGCGCAAATCCTCTTCGCGAATAATTTCCGCCGCGCCCTTGCGCAGATAGGCGACCTGTTCGTCGACGGGCTTGAACTGAGGCTTCGATGTCATGACGGATTGGCGAGCGCAATCACGCGGCGCCCCTCGATGCGATATTTCCCGGAAAGGACCAGGCGCACGGCTTCCGTATAAATCCGGTGCTCCTCAGCGAGGATGCGCGCCGACAGCGTTTCGTTCGTATCATCCTCGCGCACCGCCACGATGGCCTGCGCCAGGATCGGCCCGGCGTCCAGATTTTCGTCCACCAGATGCACGGTGCACCCGCTGAACTTCACGCCGTATTCCAGCGCCTGCCGCTGCGCCTCGAGTCCAGGAAACGACGGCAAAAGCGACGGGTGAATATTCAGAATCCGCTGCGGAAACGCGGCGACAAAATACGGCGACAGCAGGCGCATGAAACCCGCAAGGCACACCATCTCGACGCCCGCCTTCCGCAGCTCCTCCACAACCAGCCGGTCGTAGTCCTCGCGCGCCAGGCCTTTTGACGCAATCGCCTTCGCCGCGATTCCACGCGCCGCCGCCAGCGCCAGACCCGGCGCGCCTTCGCGATTGCTGATTACCAAGGCAATTTCCGCGCCGGGAATTCGCCCGGCCGCAATACTGTCGGCCAGCGCCTCGAAATTCGACCCACGCCCGGACAGCAGCACGCCAATGCGATGTGACATAAGGAAAAGACGTTAGCATAACCGCGCGGCGCATCCAATCCCGGCGCCACAAGCCGGGGACTCAGTTTCACTCCTGCTGAACTAAACGGCTGCCCGCCCAAAATGCGGGCGGCCTCTACAAAACCTACAACCAACGGGGCGGAACGAGCATCTCCCTTTTCAAATTGAGCCAACACCGCGTTCCAGATAAACGCCGCGCATTGCCGCGAGCCGTGTCCAAATCTGCCCGAGTTGAACATTAGACTAATCCCGGCCTTGCGAACAGGTGTTCCGAATGCCCTTCAGGCTTAAACTGAGCGGTACTAACCTATTGCTTCGTGTAACGTGCGGTTTTTGCGCCCTTCGAGAATCAGGCTCGCGGGGAATTGAGATTTCTCTATGCTCACTGGACGCAAACAGCTATACGCTGGAGGCGCATTCGTTCTCGCCCTTGCGCTGGCACTGTGGGGTTGCGTCGGTTCAACCAATCCATCGTTATCGACGAAAGTGACCATCCCCAGCTTCGCGACCCAGCCGGCGAGCCAGACCGTCACCGCAGGGCAACCTGCGACCTTCTCCGTGACGCCTACGGGAACTGCGCCGTTCACCTACCGGTGGCAAAAAAATAGTGCCGACATCCGCGGCGCGAACTCGTCAACCTATACCACGCCCGCGACGGTTTCCGGCGACAACGGAGCGACGTTTCGCGTGATCGTTTCCAACTCGGCCGGCAGCGCGACCAGCGCTTCCGCTACTTTGACCGTAAATTCCGCTCCTGTGGGGCCCAGCATTTCCGCGCAGCCTGCCAATCAAACGGTGACTGTGGGGCTGACGGCGACATTTTCCGTAGTCGCGGCGGGAACCGCGCCTCTCACCTATCAGTGGCAGAAAAACAACGCCGATATTTCCGGCGCGAACTCGGCAAAGTACACGACGCCCCCAACGGTTTCCGGCGACAGCGGCGCGACCTTCCGCGTGAAGGTCACCAACCCGTTGACTACCATTACCAGCAATCCGGCAACTCTTACCGTCACCCCGGTAGTCACTTCCTCCGGAACCGACGTGACCACCTATCACACCGACATCGCCCGCACCGGCCAGAACACCACGGAAACAATCTTGACGCAGGCCAATGTGAATATGACAACGTTCGGCCTGCTCCGCAACCTCGCCGTGGATGGCTTGGTGGACGCGGAGCCGCTGTATCTGTCGCAACTCTCTGTGGCGGGCGCTGTTCACAACGTCGTGTTCATCGTGACCGAGCATGACTCGGTCTACGCTTTCAATTCCGATACCGGCGCGCAGCTGTGGAAAGTTTCGCTGCTCGGTTCGGGCGAAACCGCCAGCGACGATCGCGGCTGCGGGCAAGTCACCCCGGAAATCGGCATCACCTCGACCCCGGTGATCGACCGCAACGCCGGCGCGCACGGGATCCTGTACGCCGTGGCCATGTCGAAAAATGCGTCCACGTATTTCCAGCGCCTGCACGCCCTTGACATCACCACGGGCGCCGAATTGGAAGGCGGCCCCGTCACGGTTCAGGCGACCTATCCCGGGACCGGCGACAACAGCTCCGGAGGACAAGTGGTGTTCGATCCCGGGCAGTACAAGGAACGAGCCGCGCTCCTGCTTCTGAACGGTGTGATTTATATCAGCTGGGCGTCGCATTGCGACTTCAGCCCGTACACCGCCTGGATCATGGGATATAACGAGAGGACCCTGGCGCAAACGAGCGTCCTCAATCTGACTCCCAACGGCAGCGAAGGGTCGATCTGGCAGAGTGGCGGAGGCCTGGCGGCGGACGCGCAGGGAAACATCTACGCCTTGATAGCCAACGGCACATTTGACACCGCCCTGGACGTGAACGGCTTTCCAGACCAGCAAGATTACGGCAATGGTTTCGTCAAGGTATCCACCACGGGCGGCAATCTCAAGGTCGCGGATTATTTCAACATGTCCAACACGGTGAACGAGTCGGGCGGTGACGTGGACCTCGGCTCCGGCGGCCCCATGGTGCTGCCCGACCTGAGCTTCGGGACGGTGGGCACGCTCAATCTGGCGGTTGGGGCGGGGAAAGACGGAAATCTTTACGTTGTAAACCGCAACAACATGGGCAAATGGAACGCAAACTCGAACAATGTCTATCAGGAATTGCCCGGGGCCTTGCCGAATGGTGTGTTTGGCGCGCCGGCATATTTCAACAACACGGTTTACTACTGCGACGTCAACTCCACTCTGAAATCCTTCTCGATCGCGGGCGGAAAACTTTCCACCACACCTGTCCAAACGGGCGCATCCTTTACCTATCCAGGGCTGCTGCCCAGCGTTTCGGCAAACGGAACCTCCAACGGCATCGTGTGGGGGATTGAAAATACGGGCAACGCCGTCCTGCACGCCTTCGCCGCGAACAACTTGACGCAAGAGCTTTACAACAGCGACCAGGCCTCCAACGGCCGCGACCATTTCGGCAGCGGCAACAAATTCATCACCCCGATGATCGCCGACGGCAAGGTATTCGCCGCAACCACAAACAGCGTAGCCGTGTTTGGCCTGCTGCCGTAACCAGCCAGTGGCACAGGCTTCAGCCTGTTGCATTTGGTCCTGGCAAGGTCAAACCCCCACAGGCAGAATCCTGTGCCCCCAAACATCCCTATCGAAATTCTTACCTCTTGAGCACCAGGGTCCCCGCGATCAAATCATGCAGCGCCTGCTTCTTTTCCGTGAACCCTGCCATGATGTAACCGATTGCCAGCGGAACCATCCCGCTCACGATTTTCGCGAAGAAGCGGCCGGTGGCGTGACCGAACGAAATCCTCTGCCCTTCAGAATTGGTTACGCGCAGAGACATCACGGATTTGCCGAACGTGGCCTGCCGCGCCGAGCTTTCCATTCCCGCGAAATACAGCCACTGCAAAATCATGAACATGAACCACCCGAGAAAGAACGCCATGAAAAACGGGGCTAGAAGAGCAATGACCTCGCGAGGATCCGTCGGGGGCGAACTCTGTGGAATTCGATGGATAATCATTCCGAATCCGCCAAACATGAAGATCAAAGCAACCATGATGAGCCAGAACGGAATGCCAAGAATCACTCCGTCGACGAGCGCAGCGACAAAGCGCAGCCAGAATCCCGCATACGGAAACGGCGCCGATACGGGTGCGCTCGCCGCAACGGGCGGAGGGAGCGCGCTTGCGGCCACCGGCGCCGGCGCTCCGGCTGCGTCGACTTCCTGCCCGCAGGCCTGGCAAAATCGGTTGCCTTCCTGCACCTGCGCACCACAGCGTGTACAAAACATGATTGGCCTCACTCGGGAGCAGCGCATGCCGCTGGAGGTTCAAACTGCTGCGGACTTATAGCGCGGCCTGGAGCGGGGGTCAACAAAGGAAAGGGCGTGACCGGAGATTGGCTTGCCCTGAGGTCGCCCTAGCGACCGAAGGGTGACCGGTGTCACCGCTCGCGCCTTCCCAGGAAACTTTCTCTCAAAAACTACTCACGCGCCCGGATTGCATCGCGCGGCAATCTGCGCGCGGCCTGTACGATTGGCCAGCTATTTCTTTGAGCAGGCCCGTCCTCCGGGCGAGGAGGCGCGCGCCGCACACTTGTGTACCATGGAATTCGCTGCTCGAAAATTCTTGACTGGAGGAATCGCGCCATGGCCACCGCACCGTCCTACATCGAAGAGCAATCCATCCCCCGGGAAAACGGCCTGATAGAGAACCTGATGGATTTTTCATTTCAGCGGCTGGTCACGCCGCGCCTGTTGAAAATGCTCTACGGCGTTCATTTGCTCATCGGATTGATCGCCGCCGTCTGGTTCGTGTTCACCGGCTTCCAGACGTCCACGTCCAATGGCCTGCTGGCGCTCATTATCGGTTGTGCGGCAATGCTTCTTTGGATCGTGTACTGCCGCATCGTCGTGGAACTCCTTGCCGCCGTCTTCCGCGCCGCCCAGGTCATCTCCAATTCGCAGGGCTGAGCGTGAGTTGTGATTCGTAATTCGTGCAAACCTTCAATTGCTCATTTTCAACGGCTGGCAGCACACGCTTTAGCCTGTGGGGTTTTCCGGCGGTATGGTAAAACCCGACAGGCTGAAGCTTGCTGTGCTTAAGCCTTCAGACAAAACGCGCCGCAGCGAGCAAGAATTTCAGGGCTAGTACTACAGGAAATCCCCGACACGATTTTTCGCGCCTCGCAGTAACTCTCTGAACCCAGCAGGTTTATCGACCCGTTTCCGTTTGCTGCCCGAATGGAAGGCTTCGTGCTCCTCGCAAGACGTGCAGCGAGAGAGCTTCACCTTCTCCCGTGCGTGGGGGACGAGCGGGCCCGTCCCATTCATTTTTTACGCGACTGGCCCGCGCGCAATTTTAAATCCGCGGTTTGCGATGCGCCGCGAAGAGTTTTGGAGCCGCCATGAAAGTGAATCTGAGACTCGAGCCATCCGGGACGCTGCGGGATCGCAGCGCATCCGCGCCCGCCGATTCGATTTCATGGACGGGTTCTACGCCCTCTTCTATCTCACCCTCGTATACTTCCTCGACTACCTCCTCAATTTCCGCGACGACCTCCCGGGGGCAGCATCGCCCCGCGGACTGACGGCGTGGCACCTCAATCACCGTGCGGGGCTGGCCCCTCAGGAGCGGGCCCCGCGACCTTCCAAAAAAGAGTAGAACGGGCTTCAGCCTGTTGGTTTTCCGTTTGGAAATAGCCAATTTGAATGACCCAAAGAATATTTGGTATGGATTATTTTCCTGTAAGCCGGCGGCCTAAAGCCGAGCCCTACAAAGGCGCGAGAAACGCGGGCTAACGTGACTCTAAAACGTGAGGTCGATGAGGAAGAGAATTTGTCCGATGAATAGCAAGGCCACGGCGCTGATGAGCGCAAAGGCGCTGCGCGGCCTCCGCGGCTTCACCCTGCGGTAGACCGGGTCGGAAAGATGCGGATCGCGGCCTGAACCCTGTCCGCGCCAAATTTCCAAAAGCTCACGCAGCCAATCCATCGCCTCCGCGCGGTACGTCCAAAGCAGACCGAGCCCAAGAAGGGCCATGGTCTCTCCAGCGGCGCCGAGCATCCCCATGTTGCGCATAGAATTCGGGCGTTCCCAAAAGAAAAGCGTAAAAATAGAGATCCAGATCGCTATTCGCCTTCGTGGATGGTCTTCAAACGGACGATTTCAAATTCTTTTATCCCCGCGGGCGTTTGTACCTTCACTTCATCGCCAACGTTTCTTCCCAGAAGCGCTTTCCCGATCGGCGAGGTGGTGGAGATCAATCCCTGCGCGACGTCCGCTTCCTCGGTGCTGACCAGCTTGTATTCGATTTCCACGTCTTTCTTGATGTCCAGCACCCAGACGCGCGAACCGTACCCGGCGCGGTCGGCGGGAATGTTATTCAGATTCAGCATGCCGATGTCGCCCAGGCGTTTCTTCAGTTGACCCAGGCGCGCCGAAACGTAACCCTGGCGCTCCTTGGCGTACTTGAATTCGGCGTTTTCGGAAAGATCTCCGTGCGCGCGTGCCTTCATGAGTTCTTTCGGCAGCTCGACGCTCATCTCATGCTCGAGGGCCGTAATTTCGTCCTGCAACTTCTTTTTGACGTTTGACAGTGCGTCCATCACGACTCGTTTTCTGCGATCAGAGTTTTGCGGCGCTCCCTGCCGATGAGACCGCTTCGAGAGTCTCAATTCGCGGCATATTGGGAGTTACCTACCCGATGCTGGAGGTGGCGGAGAGGGGCAAATTCGAACCCACCGGGCCTATCGAGAACTCTTCACTAATTCTTTTCCCTGCACTCCCCCGGCGCATGATACTACGAATTGGCGGAAGCAATGTACACCGAAGTGAATGCGGGAATGCGCGGCTCTTCTTGGCCGTGGGGATGCCACCGCCGCTTCGGCCAGGCACGAATCCGCAGCAGGGATATTCAAGAGTGCCCCTATTCGCGAGCCTGATTTGGCCGGCAACGAGTTAAATGACGTAGCCTTGATATCCCCTTCCAGCTCATAGGGTGGCTCAGAATATACCTTGACAGTGTCGGCACGTCATATCAAAATGCTTGCCATCATCCATGCTGGCAGGGCGTCCCGCAGCTGCCACAAGACAAGCTGGCGACAGTGTAAATGCTGAACCCGGGAAACCGTGTGGTTGTGGAACCGTCTATCGTGTCCTTTAGCCGCATCAGGTTTTGTGGACACGTATCCCTTTGCAAAGACGTAACTTCCACCCCTTTCGCTGATTCTTTGCCCTTGCGCACCTTCAATCGGGCAACGGCCGGGCATCTGATGAAGGCATCCGCCCCTTGCACCCCTGGGCGTTGTGCAGCCGGGACGATTGGTCAGGCTTTTTCGCGCGTTCTGAAGGATCAAGTGAGCTTGCGGCGCAGGACGCAAGATCCCACGATCCAACCGTTTCGAAATATAAAGCGGGAGCACTAGAGAACCAGACACCGAAATCACAAACTATTTGGAGGCTTCGATGCGATCGTCCAGCCCTTCGCATGCGTGGCGCGTACTAATTCTCTTTGGCGTGACCCTGACGGCCACGCTTGGTGGGATCACAGCAGCCCGAAAGCGCGCGGCCCCGCCCGCGCCTGACCCAGCGCCTGCTTCGCAACCGGCACCCGCACCAGCTCCAAAACCTGCCACCCCAAAACCGGCAGCCGCGAAGCCTG
>Ga0070766_10001704_pt1 | contig 10791 bp, 9 predicted proteins | sample HubBroMetageWFT6_FD_69782 | JGI IMG/M metagenome (GOLD analysis project Ga0070766, IMG submission 69782) | Warmed and freeze-thawed soil microbial communities from the Hubbard Brook experimental Forest, New Hampshire - Hubbard Brook CCASE Soil... | ecosystem: Environmental > Terrestrial > Soil >... | reverse complement strand
GGACATTCTTGTTGATCGAGGACGGATCGATGTCGATGTGGATTTTTTTTGACCCAGGCGAAAAGGCGTTGATCCGCCCGGTCACCCGATCATCGAAGCGCGAGCCGACCGCAATCATCAGATCGCAATCATGCATCGCCATGTTAGCCTCGTACGTCCCGTGCATCCCGACCATACCGACGAAATGCGGGTCGCTTGCGGGGAAGGCGCCGAGCCCCATCAGGGTCAAGGTGCACGGCGCATCGACCGTCCGCACCAGTTCGACGAAACGAGCGCAGGCCTCGGGACCGGAGTTGATCAGCCCGCCGCCGCCGTAAAACAGCGGCCGCTTCGCCGCGGCGATCAGCGCGGCCGCCTCGGCAACGCGGGCCGGCTCGGGGTGTATTTGCGGACGATAGCTCTTATGCTGCACCTGCTCGGGCGCGCGATAAGTCGCGGTCGCGAAAAGTATATCCTTAGGCAGGTCGACCACGACCGGCCCGGGCCGACCGCTTTTGGCGACGTAGAACGCCTCGTGCAGCGTGCGGGCGAGATCGTTGACGTCCTTTACCAGGTAGTTGTGCTTGGTGCAGGGCCGGGTGATGCCGGTCGTGTCGGCTTCCTGAAAGGCGTCGTTACCGATCAGGTGGGTCGGCACCTGTCCAGTCAGGCAGACGATAGGCACCGAGTCCATCAGCGCGTCGGTAAGGCCGGTCACCGCGTTGGTCGCGCCGGGACCGCTCGTCACCAGCACAACGCCGACCCGGCCGGTCGAGCGGGCATAGCCCTCGGCGGCATGCACCGCACCGCCCTCCTGGCGCACCAGGATGTGGCGGAGCGCGTTCTGTTTGAACAGCGAGTCGTAGATCGGCAGGACCGCGCCGCCCGGATAGCCGAATACGACATCAACGCCCTGATCGACCAGGGCCTTGATGACGATATCCGCTCCACAGACCGGCTCGGCCGACATGACCGCCTCCTTGACTGAATAACGGTAAGTTATCCCGTTCGGTCCGGCACTTGCCGGTCCGGGGGAACGGCACCCTACCAGCTATTCCCGAGCGGTCAACAGAAATTGGTCAATAAAATGACGTGAGCGGCGCAATAAACTTTCCGAAAATTGCTCAGTGAAAAGCAGATCGGCCGTCATCTGGTGGCGAAACCATGTCATCTGTCGCTTGGCATACCGGCGGGTCGAACGCTGCGCCGCGGCGATCGCGTCGGCGAGCGGCATCTCGCCCCGCAAATGGCGCAACAATTCAGGGACGCCGACAGCTTTCATTGCCGGCAAATCGGGAGCGAGGCCGCGCCCCGCCAGCACCGAAACTTCATCAACCGCGCCGGCCGCGATCATCGCGGTGAACCGCGCATCGCAAGCCGGGTAAAGCACCTCGCGCAGCGGCATCAGCAGCAGCGTCGCGAAGCGGTACGGCGCCTCGCCTGCACCACGGCTCCGCCATGCGCCGATCGGAATGCCGGTGGCGCGCACCACCTCAAAGGCCCGGGCGAGCCGGCTCCGATCGCCGGGCGGCAAACGCGACGCGGTGTCGGGGTCCAGCATCGCCAGCCGCTCCAGAAACTTCGCCCCGCCGAGCTCCCGATAAAGAGCTGCCGCTTCGGCGCGGACGGTCTGTGGAATCTCGGGCACCGGCGCCAAGCCATGCTGCAGCGCGCGCAGATACAGCCCCGTTCCGCCGACCAGGATCGGCAAGCGGCCCGCGGCGTGCGCCGCCGTTATCTCGGTGAGCGCCAGCGTGCGCCAGCGCGCGACCGAGCCGCGCTCGGCGGCGTCGAGAAAACCGTAGAGTCGATGCGTGACGCGCCGCATCGCCGCGTCATCCGGTTGCGCGCTCAGGATCGGCAGATCGCGATAGCTCTGCTGGCTGTCGGCGTTGATGATCGTGCCGCCGAGGCTCGCCGCCAGCCCTAGCGCCAATGCGGATTTGCCGCTCGCGGTCGGGCCGGCGACGATGACGACCGGCGGCGCAATGTCGCTCTGTTTCACGGCGGCGGATAAGGTGCCGGCATGAGCCTTGTTATGACACTGATCGCAGGCGCTGGCGCCGAGCAGTTTTTGCCTGATGTGGTTGCCAGCATCGCCGGTACTCTACACGCGCAGCCCGATTGGCTGGCGCCGAGCCGAGCCTGCGACCTGGCTTTTGATGGCATTGATCCAAAAGTGGCGGAGAGCGCCGCCCGCCGGGCGATCGGCGGCGCTTCAATCGATGTCGTGGTCCAGTCGGCAGCCGGGCGCCGCAAGCGCGTGTTCGTAGCAGACCTCGAATCCACGATCATTGAGAACGAGATGCTGGATGAGCTCGCGGAATTCGTCGGCTTGCGCGAGCACGTCGGCGAGATCACCCGGCGGGCGATGAATGGCGAAATCGATTTCGCCGCGGCGCTCCGCGAGCGCGTCGGATTGCTGAAGGGTCTCCCGGAAACCATCCTCGCCGAGGCGACACAGCGCATCCGGCTGATGCCCGGCGCACGCGCGCTGGTCGCGACGCTGCGCGCCGCGGGGGTGGTGACCGCACTGGTCTCAAGCGGATTTACGGTTTTTGCCGAACCCATCGCGACCGAGCTCGGCTTCGACCGGCTCGTCGCCAACCGGCTCGACATCCTCGACGGCCGGATCGTCGGCACCGTGGCGATGCCGATCGTCACTCGCGAAACCAAACGTGACACGCTGATCGCGCTCGCCGGCGAATGCGGCGTGCCAATCGAAGCGACGCTGGCTGCGGGAGACGGCGCCAACGACCTGCCGATGCTACAAGCGGCCGGGCTCGGCGTCGCCTTTCACGCCAAGCCGGCGGTCGCCGCCGCCGCGCGTTCGCGGATCGATCACGCCGATTTGACCGCGCTGCTTTATGTGCAGGGTTACCGGGAGGGGGAGATCGTCGTTCCGTCAAACTAGCGCGTCGACCTCAGCTCTGGTCCAGGCGCAGCGCGACGAAACGCAGGTCGCCCTGGCGCTCGACCAGGAGCAGGATCGACTTGCGACCGGCACGTTTTGCATCGTCGATCTTGCCGGTCACCTCGCCGGTGTTTTTGACCTCCTCCTGCGCCGCTTCCATGATCACGTCGCCCGGCTTCAGGCCCTTCTCGGCCCCTGGGCTGTCCTTGCCCACCGCCACGACCACGACGCCCTTGGCATCGTCGCTCAGCGAGAATTTGTCTTTCAGCTCCGGAGTGAGATTGGACAGCGTCAGTCCGAGGGCGGTAACAGTGCTGCCTTCCACCTTTGGCGCCTTGTTCTTCGGCGGTTCCTGCACGTCGGCCGTTTCGGTTTCTTCGAGCTTGCCTACCTTGACCTGCAGCTTTGTCTCCTGACGCTTGCGCCAGACCGTCACCGGCACGGTCTTATTTACGTTGGTGCCAGCGACAAGCCGCGGCAGGTGGCGCATATCGACGACGGGCTTGCCGTCGAAACTCAGGATCACGTCACCAGGCTGGATACCGCCAGTCTGGGCCGGGCCATTGTCGTTGACGCTGGCGACCAGCGCTCCGCGCGCCTTGTCCAGGCCTAGGCTCTCGGCGATCTCATCGGTGACTGCTTGGATCCGGACGCCGAGCCAGCCGCGATGCACGTTGTGATCGGGCTCGCCGATCAGTTCGGCCGCCACCGATTTAGCGATCGCCGACGGAATCGCGAAGCCGATCCCGATCGAGCCGCCGGAGGGCGAATAGATCGCCGTCGCGATGCCGATCACCTGGCCGTCCATGTTGAACAGCGGCCCGCCGGAATTGCCGCGGTTGATCGAGGCGTCGGTCTGCAGAAAGTCATCGTAGGGGCCTGAGTTGATGTCGCGCTGGCGCGCCGACAGGATACCGGCGGTGACGCTGCCGCCGAGCCCGAACGGGTTGCCGATGGCCAGCACCCAGTCGCCGACCCGCGCCTTGTCGCTATCGCCCCAATTGACCGCAATCAGCGGCTTGTCGGTCTTGACCTTCAACACCGCGACATCCGTCTTGGTGTCGCGGCCGACCAGTTCGGCTTTGAGGCTGGTGTCGTCGTGCAGAATGACGGTGATCTCGTCGGCGTCGGCAATCACATGATTGTTGGTCACGATGTAACCCCCGGGATCGATGATGAATCCCGAGCCGAGCGATGTGGCCTTTCGCGGCTGCGCCTCCGGGCGCTCGCTATGCTGGCCGTGATGATCGAAAAAGTCCTTGAAAAATTCCTCGAACGGCGATCCGGGCGGAAATTGCGGCCGATTGGGAGTGGGTTGATCGCCCGAGTGCTGCTGGTGGGACGATTCCGGCTTCAGCGTCTGGGTCGTCGAGATGTTGACGACGGAGGGCAGCAGTTTGTCGGCAAGATCGGCGAACCCGTCCGGGGCCGGACGTGCGGCTGCCGGCTGAGACGCGGCGAAGGCCGCGATCAGCACGGTAGCGCAGGCAACCGCGGCGCAGTGCCGCAAATTAGATGACACGCAGGACACCTTGATCGACTCCTCGCAGCAAAGGCCGGGAACGCGCGGCGGCTAATCCAATGCGATAAAACCTGGTCTGCAATTATTCGCAGCCAAGCCAGCGGGTTCGCCTCCGGAACGACGCCCGGATCACACCGCCAGGAAAGATTACGGCGGAAGCCGAGGCCAAGCCAGATCCGTTCGCAAACCGCTGATTCAGCGACGCAAGAGCCATACCAGCACGACCCCGATGCAGGCCGCCAAGAGACCAGCAGCGCGTAACGCCTGCGGCGGCACCGCCAAGGCCCGCGCCGCGACCCGCTTCATGGCCTCCGGAAATAGGGCATAAAGAACGCCCTCTATGACAAGTACAAGGGCAAGCCCGGTCCATAGGTCCCGCATCAACCAGTTGAGACGGCGCGGTTCGCGCCAGTCTCTGCGCTCACGGCGAGCGGCCGGCGCCCGAAGCCGGGGCGCCGGCGGCGGCCGGCGGCGCGGCCGGTTGCGGCTTCGGCCCGGAAGGCGCGCCGGCGGCGCTCGCGGCGGCCGAGCCGATCCCCTGCGCACCACTGAAAAACCGGAAGAAATTGCCCTCGGGCGTCAGTACAAACGACGTATCGTGGCCATTGAGGGCTTCGCGATAAGCCTGCAGCGATCGATAGAAGGCAAAGAACTCTTTGTCCTTTCCGAAGGCGTCGGCATAGATCTTGATCGACTGCGCGTCGCCATCGCCGCGCACCCGCTGCGCGTCGCGCTGCGCCTCGGCCAGGATCACGGTGCGCTCGCGCTCGGCGTTGGCGCGCACGGTTTGTGCCGCCTCGGCGCCCTCGCCGCGGTATTGCCGCGCCTGCTGCTCGCGTTCGGACTGCATCCGGGCATAGACAGCCTGGCTGTTTTCTTCCGGCAGATCGGCGCGGCGCAGCCGCACATCGACCACATCGATGCCGAATGCCTTGGCCTGTGCGGCCACTTCGTCGCGGATCTGCCGCATGATCGCGGCGCGCTTTTCCGACAGGATGTCGTTCAAGGTGACGCTGCCCAATACGCGGCGCAGACTGCCGGTCACGAGTGCCGACAGCCGAGCGCGCACGCCCGCCTCGGAGCCGACCGTCTGATAAAACAGCAGCGGGTTGGTGATGCGGTAGCGGGTGTAGGTGTCGGTGACCAGGCGCTTCTGGTCGGAAACGATCACCTCTTCGTGCGGCGGCTCGAAGTCCAGCACCCGGTTGTCGTAAAAAATCACGTTCTCGACAAACGGCCGCTTGAACCAAAGCCCGGGCTCGCGCGCCACCCGGCGCACCTCGCCAAGCTGCAAGACGAGCGCCTGCTCGGTCTGGTCGACGATAAAGGTCGAACTCGACACCAGGACGCCGGCGACGACCAAAATAACGCCGAGAACGGCGAGGAGGCGGCGGTTCATGGCCGGCGCCCAATCGAAGGCTGACCGGCGGCGGGCGGTTGCGGCGCGGCGGTCGACGGCGCACCTGCATTCGGCGTGCCGGCAGCAGCGGAAGTGGGCGGTGTTTGTCCGAGCAGACTCGGCAACGGCAGATAAGGCAACACGCCGCTCTGCCCTTCCGACGCCTTGTCAATGATGATCTTGTTGCTGTTCTTCAGGATCTCTTCCATCGTCTCGATATAGAGCCGCTGAACCGTCACGTCCTGCGCCACTTTGAAAGCGTTGTAGACATCGGTGAATCGGTCGGCGTCGCCCTGCGAGCGGGCGACGATCTCGGCGTGGTAGGCCTCGGCCTCCTGTCGGATCCGCACGGCGTCGCCGCGCGCCCGCGGGATGATGTCGTTGCGATAGGCCTCGGCCTCGTTGCGCAACCGCTCTTTATCGGCGAGGGCACGCTGCACGTCGCGGAAGGATTCGATGACCGGCGCCGGCGGGTCGACCTTGGCCAGCTGCACCTGGGTGATCTCGATCCCGGCGCCATATGAGTCGAGGATGCGCTGCAGCAGATGCTGCGTGTCGGTCTCGATCTTGCCGCGGCCTTCCGCGAGCGCTTGCGCGATCGGGGTCTCGCCGACGATTTCGCGCATCGCACTCTCGGCTGCCGATTTCACGGTGCCTTCCGGATTGCGGATATTGAACAGGTAGGATTGCGCGTCCTTGATGAGCCAGAAGACGGTGAAGTTGATGTCGACGATGTTTTCATCACCGGTCAGCATCAGCGCCTCTTCCGGCAGATCGCGACCCGTGCCGGTCCGGGTTACCGCCCCCTCGCCGGAGCGAAACCCGATCTCGGTACGGTTGATGCGGGTGACGCTCGGACGCAGCACGCTCTCGATCGGCGTCGGCAGGTGATAGTTCAAGCCGGGCTGGGTGGTGCGGTTATACGCCCCAAAACGGAGCACCACGCCAACCTCGTCGGGCAGGACACGGTAGATCCCGCTTGCCAGCCACAGCACGATGACGGCGATAACGACGATCGCGATGCCGGTGCCCATGCCGGCGCCGCCGGGGAAGAGACGCCGGAACCGGTCCTGACTGCGGCGCAGCATCTCCTCGAAATTCGGCGGCTGCGGCCCACGCGGGCCCCGAGGGCCGGTCGGTCCGCCGCCGTTGCCGCGCCCGCCGCCCCAAGGGCCGCCACCGCCGCCGCGAGGCCCGGTGCCCCAGGGACCACCGCCCTCACTCTGCCAGATCATCGAACTAGACCCTTTCCGCGGCCGCGATCCGGGCCACGATTTCTCGGAACCCGCGGCCGAGAGGACGCGGGCACGGAGATTCGGCCGATAGAGGGCGCGCGGGCGGGTGTTGTCAAGTGCCGGCGCCGCGCCTAAATGCCCTCAACCCCGGGCCTTCCCTCCCAGTGCGGAGGCTGGAAGACCGGGGACACAGGAGCAGAAAATGGCCGTCACCGAGAGACAGATCCTCGACGCGCTGTCGCAGGTGCAAGACCCCGAGAAGGGCGGCGACATCGTCTCGCTGGGCATGGTTTCCGGGGTGGTCGTGCGCGACGGCAATGTCGGCTTTGCGATCGAGGTCGAGCCGGAGCGCGGGCCGCGTCTCGAGCCGTTGCGCAAGGCCGCAGAACACGCGGTCGAGGTGATCCCCGGAGTGCTCTCAGTCAGCGCGGTGCTTACCGCCGAAGCAAAACCGCGCGTCGCGGCGACGGCCTCGGCCGGCGCCCGGCCAGCCGCCGCTGCCGGCGCCGGCAAGAACGCGCTTGCTCCCGGCGTGCGGGCGATTGTGGCGGTCGCCTCCGGCAAGGGCGGGGTCGGCAAATCGACCGTCGCCTCGAACCTGGCGCTGGCGCTGCGCGCGAACGGCCTCTCGGTCGGGGTGCTCGACGCCGACATATACGGCCCATCGATGCCGCGCATGCTCGGTATTTCCGGGCGGCCGAGCTCGGCCGACGGCAAGATCCTGCGCCCGATGGAGAATTACGGGCTGAAATGCATGTCGATCGGCTTCCTCGTGCCCGAGGACACACCGATGATCTGGCGCGGGCCGATGGTGATGAGCGCGTTGCAGCAGATGCTGCGCGAAGTCGATTGGGGCGAGCTCGACATCATGATCGTCGACATGCCGCCCGGCACCGGCGATGCGCAATTGACGATGGCTCAGCAGGTCTCGCTCGCCGGCGCGGTCATCGTCTCGACGCCGCAGGACATCGCGCTGATCGACGCCCGCAAGGGGCTCAATATGTTCAAGAAAGTCGATGTGCCGGTGCTCGGCATCATCGAGAACATGAGCTACTTCCTGTGCCCGCACTGCGGCGAGCGCAGCGACATTTTCAGCCATGGCGGCGCCCGCCGCGAGGCCGAGCATCTCGGCACCGACTTTTTGGGCGAGATACCGATCGACCTGGCGATCCGCGAAACCTCCGATGAAGGCCGGCCGATCGTGGTGTCGCAGCCCGATTCACCCTATTCCCGAACCTTCCGCGACATCGCGGCGCGGATCTGGGAGAAGGTCTCGGGCGAGGCCCCGGCTCGCCGCGCCGCACCACGGATCGTCGTGGAGTAGGCGCCCCTCACTACCGTGCGCCGGGCGCAAAATTCCCTGTTAACAGGGAATTTTGCCGAATTTCGTATACCCTGTTGCGTTGAGCGAGCGCAGAAAGCGGGGCATCTCGGCGCGTGTCGCATGGCATTGGGGGCCTCCAGCCCCTCGGTAGCAGGGAATTCAGCGCATCGAAATGGCTGAAAAACGTCCCGAACAGGGAATTGCGCATCTCCGTTCGCCTGTTACAATTATTGGCTTGATAATTGGGATTAATTGGTGTATTGTCAAGTAGGATTGCCAAAGTTGGCGGCGGAGTCAGCGCTCATCGGGGCTGACGTCTCGAACCCGAGCGATGAAAGCAGCAAGCTCGGCCCTGTCGCATTTCAGATGGACGCGCTTCGCCGAGGCGGGCTGCTTGCCGCGGCTGACGCCGGGGCGCCATTCGGTTCGCGGGCGGATCGGGCGCGGTGCGAAACCGCCGCCGCAGTTCGGACAGACGTTCGACAGCGCGTTTTCGACGCAATCGGCGCAGAAAGTGCACTCGTAGCTGCAGATCCGCGCATCGGCCGCGTCGGGCGGCAGGTCCTTGTCGCAATACTCGCAGTCGGGCCTAAGTTCGAGCATAGGTCAGCGCACCTGGACGACATCCTGGGCGAAGATCATTTCCTCCTGGCCAATCAGGGCGGGGTCGCGCGGCGACTCGATATAACGCGCGAAAACCCACACGCCGTCGGCCGGGTTGGAGACCACCTCGGCGACGGCGCCGTCCAAGAGCGCGATGCGGGTGCCGGGCGCCAGAGTACGGATGTTGACCGGATCGCTCATGCTGGGAGCCTGGGACCGACGGCGGTGCGTCCTTCGAGGCCTCGCTTTGCGAGGCACCTCAGGATGACGTTCTTTCTAAATATCACCATAGACTTACGTCATCCTGAGGAGCGCCCAACGGGCGCGTCTCGAAGGACGCACCGCGCTAATGTAGCGACCGTCATTCCGCGGCGGCGCGGTCATTGCGGCGCCAGGTGGCGAGCGCGTCCCAGTCCGGGGCCTCCATGAACTCGGCCCAGCGGCGGTAGAAATTGCGCGCCGGCTGCTCCGAGGACTGCACGTCAGTGATGTCGATGACCTCGCCGGGGACGCGCAGTCCCTGGTACTCGTAATTGGCGACCGCCGTGCCGATCCCCTGCTGGTAATTGTAGGGATGGCGCCGCGCGATCGTGCCGCGGCTGGCGGCATGGGCGTAGTTCCAGTTTTCCATGTCGTCCTGCTCGGTCATGCCGCCCGGGCCGGAATAGCGGATGTAATAGTCGCGCAGGAACGCCTTGACCTCGGAGGGCGCGTCCTTGTCGACAAAGAACCAGCGCCAGCATTCGGTCTGATGCGGCCCACGCGGGTGCCACGCCGCCATGGTACGCGGCTGGCGCGACAACAGCGCGGTGTTGGGAAAGATCTCGCCGGGCGCGCCGACCAGCCGAGCCATGTCGCCGAGCCGCCGCTGCTTCTCCTCTTCGCAATGCCGGAAGTATTCGGCGACGATCGGCGCGTTCTGATAGGCCGGCGGCGGCAGCTCGTCCTTCGGCAGGACGTAATGGATCGTCTGATGCCCGCGATCGGGGATGCAGACATGCAGTTTACGGCTGACGTTGCGCTCGCCCATATCGCGGCGGCCGCTGCCGGACGGCCCGATCCCGGCGAGGTCGACCGAGCGGTGGCTGATATTGTGATACGTGTCGCCACTGAAATTCTCGGCCGGGAATTTCCAGTTGCACGGCACCAGCCATTTCTCGATGCCGCCCAACACCTCGGCCTGGGCCTCGCGTCCGTCCCAGCCGTCGAGCTGCAGGTCGAGAAAGCGGGTGAAGTCGCCGAGATATTCAAGAAAGGGCGGCGCCGTGGGGTCCCAGGTCGCCCAGACGGAGCCCTTGTAGCGCGCCAGCTGCGCCACCTCGACGAGGCCCCATTGCGAGCGGTCCAAGGTGGAGTGGTAGGCCTCGCGGAAATACGGCACGCCGATGAGCCGCCCGTCGGTGCCATAGCTCCAGCCGTGATACGGGCAGGTGAAGACGGCGGTGTTGCCCTCGTCATAGCGGCACACCTTCATGCCGCGATGGCGGCAGGAATTGAGGAACACGTGAACCTCGCCGGCACGGTCACGGCACAGGATCACCGACTCCTCGCCCATGCAGGCGGCCACAAAATCGCCGGGGTTCGGGATCTGGCTCTCATGGCCGACAAGGAGCCAGGCGCGGGCGAAGATCTTTTCCTGTTCCTCGGCGTAGATCGCCTCGTTGACAAAGATCTCGCGGCTGATCTCCGCGCTCTTCAGATCGACGAGCCCGGGACGATACCCGGAACTCGATGCGGTCGCCATGCGATGCCTCCCGGCTGGGCAATTCCTTATGCAGGTCGAGATTGCTTCGTTGCTTCGCTCCTCGCAATGAC
>Ga0070766_10001703_pt1 | contig 10792 bp, 10 predicted proteins | sample HubBroMetageWFT6_FD_69782 | JGI IMG/M metagenome (GOLD analysis project Ga0070766, IMG submission 69782) | Warmed and freeze-thawed soil microbial communities from the Hubbard Brook experimental Forest, New Hampshire - Hubbard Brook CCASE Soil... | ecosystem: Environmental > Terrestrial > Soil... | reverse complement strand
AGGATGTCAAACTCGGCTTCGCGGAACGGCGCCGCCACTTTATTTTTTACGACCTTGACGCGAGTGCGCGAGCCGGTGACCACGTCTCCTTCTTTGATGGCAGCGATGCGCCGAATATCAATGCGCACCGACGAATAGAACTTCAGCGCGCGGCCGCCAGTCGTCGTCTCCGGATTGCCGAACATCACGCCAATCTTCTCGCGAATTTGGTTGATGAAGATCAGGCAGGTGCGCGACTTGGCAACTGTTCCCGTCAGCTTGCGTAGCGCCTGCGACATTAGCCGCGCTTGCAGGCCCATGTGGCTGTCGCCCATTTCGCCGTCAAGTTCAGCCTTAGGAACGAGCGCCGCAACCGAATCCACCACCAGCACGTCAATCGAGTTCGAGCGTACCAGCGCTTCGGTGATTTCGAGCGCCTGCTCACCGTAGTCTGGCTGCGAGACGAGAAGATTGTCGACGTCCACGCCCAGCTTCTTGGCATACCCCGGATCGAGCGCATGCTCGGCATCGACGAATGCCGCCATGCCCCCAGCCTTTTGCGCTTCGGCAATTACCTGCAAGGCAATCGTCGTTTTGCCGGAAGACTCCGGGCCGAAGATTTCGACAACTCGCCCACGCGGCACGCCGCCTACGCCGAGCGCGGCATCGAATGAAATCGCGCCGGTCGAAATCACCGCGATCGGGACGATGGCCTCCTTCGATCCCAGCCGCATGATTGATCCCTTGCCAAACTGCTTTTCAATTTGCGCGAACGCGAGTTCAATTGCCTTATTGCGTTCGTTGTTACGATCATTGTTGCGATCATCGACTCGGGTGCTACGGTCTTCCGCCATGAGGGCTGCTCCTGTTTAGGTGAAATCTGTAATCTCGGGTACGAATCCTCGTAGCCTACACCCGCGGGCTGGAGCGTGAAGTGTTGGCCGTCACATCAATTTGGTCAGTTTAGCACGAAGCGAATGAAAGGCGAAGCGGAAAGATGGATGCATCACGATGCATCTCGTTCGGGCTCCACCAAGAGTCCTCCGCGAAGGCAATGATAGACGGAGGCAAATAACGAATAGGTACGCGACTTTCTCCTTGCTGCGTGGTAAAGAGGGTTTCTTGCTAGACTCCCCTCATGCGCAAAGACACGCAAATCGAGGATATCGCTGAGCGAGACACCGTTGTTCGAGGCCCATCTCTATATCTCATTGCCACGCCCATCGGCAACCTCGAAGACATCACGCTGCGCGCCCTGCGCATTCTCAGAGAGGTCGATCTGATTGCCTGCGAAGATACGCGCCAGACTCTGAAACTCCTCAGCCATTACGGCATCCAGACGCGGCTGGTCAGCTATCACGAGCACAATGAGATGACCAAAGCCGCCGAATTAGTCGTCGACCTCGAAGGCGGAGCCAAGATCGCCCTGGTCACCGACGCGGGCATGCCCGGCATCTCCGACCCCGGATTCCGCCTCATTGCGCTAGCCATTCGCCATCACGTTCCGGTCGTTCCGATTCCCGGAGCGTCCGCTTTTCTGGCCGCCCTCGTCGCCAGCGGTCTGCCCACCGATTCGTTCCGCTTCAGCGGCTTCCTCCCCGCCAAATCCGGCCAGCGCCGCAAACTGCTGGAAAGCGTAAAAGACTCTCCGCGCACACAAGTATTCTACGAAGCCCCGCATCGGCTGCTCGAGACGCTTTCTGACGTTTGCGATGTTCTAGGAGAAGCCCGCCACGTAGTCGTCGCGCGCGAAGTAACAAAGCTACACGAAGAATTCCTACGCGGGCGCGCCCGAGAGATTCTCAATCAACTCAAAGGCCGCGGCGAAGTCAAAGGTGAGATTACTCTCCTGATTGCGAAAGCCGAAGAGGGCGCGGCTCCCGCGGCTTCCGAGAACATAAGCGTAGCTCAGCGCGTGCGCGAAATCATGGCCGCCGAAAAGGTCGATGAAAAAGCCGCCCTGAAGAGAGTAGCGAAAGAACGTGGGATCGGGAAGAGCGAAGCGTACCGTGAATGGCAGCGTGGGAAGTAACTCCTAGAATCTCCACCCAAACCCAGTCGTGAACTGCATACCGTTGTCGCGGAAAGCTGGGTCAACGAAATTGCCAGCCGGGAATAGAAGACCTTGCGGGGCAAGAACCAGCGTGGATCCGTAGAAAGCTAGCGTATGGCTTAGATCAAACCGCTGCATCGTCCGCCGAGATGCGTAGTACTCTTAGGACCGCTCCGAGAGCCATAGCAAAATGGGTCCTTCGCGTGGTTGGGTATGGCGGGAAAAGATCGTCGTGCACGCTGCCATAGCCTGAAAATCCCGATTCTCTGCAAGCGCCAGCCCATTTTGGGCCCAGCCACTACCATGAACGCCCGGCTGCCGCGTTGCACGCCCGGCGACGGCATATTGTCGTAATACGGGGACTTGCTGGGGAAGAAGTTGCCCTCCGCGTCCCAAGCCAGAATGGGCGAAGAGTTATAAGTGACCTGGCGCCAAACCCGCCTTTCTCGTCGGCGGAGTCGACTGGATCGACTAGCCTAATCGCGTCACCCTGTGCGCCGATTGTCCAGCCGCGAGTAAGACTGCGCGAGTGACCTAAGCGAACAGCTCGACACTCCGAGGAAAAGGAGGGAAAAGACAAGGAAGTAGCGGGCCATGGCCCGAGCGACATATCGGAGGCTCAGCGGAATCATAGGCTCCCGCTCGTCTTAACTCAAATTAAACAATAAGCGTATAACATAATCGCTTTGTTCCTGGGAGGGCTCCACTCTTGAGTCGGATTTCGAAGGTTGCGTCAACGCTATGCATTCTACTGACACTGGTGTCCGCAGTGGCAGCGTCAGCCAATGCGCAGAATGCCGAGCATCTCTCCCAGGTAAAAAGGCTATATGTCGATTCCCTTGGAACCGGCCGTGGTGCCGCCCCGATGCGTGAGCAGATGGTCCGCCTGCTGCGAAAAAGTCACGATGTGCAAATGGTCTCTACTGCCAAAGACGCGGATGCGATCGTAAGAGGTACTGGCCGAATTTGGATAACAAGCCATATTTCCCTCAGTCCCCATTCTCATAGCGCAACCGCGCCAATCTTGGAGGGATTCCTGTCCGCGGAAGTGGTCGGCAAGAACGGCGATACCCTCTGGTCATATCTGGTGACTCCCAGCGATTTCCCCTGGAACGGCATTACCGACGACCTCGCACGCCAGATGGCGAGCAGGCTCCTCACAGCGCTTCGAGCCGAAGGCCAGCCGGAATCATCTGTCGCCGGTCCACAATCGTCGTCCGAAGGAACACTGCGCGGCGCAGGCGCCACTTTTCCCGCGCCTCTGTATCAGCGCTGGTTCGAATTGTTTCAGGAGCAAAATCCGAAGGTTCACATCAGCTACGACGCAGTCGGGTCGGCCGAGGGAATCCGGCGGGTGGAAGCCGGCAAGGTAGACTTCGGCGCTTCTGAGATGCCCGTGTCCGACGAAGAGATAGCGCAAGCCCACCTGCAATTCACCCAGATTCCTACCGTCCTCGGCGCCGTGGTCGTAATTTACAACCTGGCCGGCCTTCACCAGACCCTCAACTTCGCGCCTGAGACGCTATCCGGCATCTACCTCGGAAAAATCACCAAATGGAATGACCCCGAGATCAAGAGGTCGAACCGCGGCATCACTCTGCCGGACGCCGATATTGTTGTGGTTCATCGCTCGGATGGCAGTGGCACAACGTTTGTGTGGAGCGATTATCTCTCAAAGGTTAGTCCGCAGTGGAAGAGTTCGGTCGGCGCCGGTACGACGGTGCCATGGCCCGTCGGGGTTGGCGCGGAAGGGAATGAAGGCGTCGCAGCAGCCGTACAGCACGCGCCAAACTCTATCGGCTACGTCGAATTCATCTACGCGATTCAACATGAACTCAGTTTCGGAGCAGTCAGAAACGCCGCCGGACAATTTATCAAAGCAGATATTTCCAGCGTGACCGCAGCGGCGGCAACAGCCGCTGCTGGCGCTCACGATTTTCGCGTATCGATCACCAACGCGCCTGGTGAGGCCGCCTACCCGATTTCGACTTATACCTGGCTGTTGCTTCCGGAGCGGATCGGGGAGAAGAACAAGGCCGACGCGCTGACGGAACTCCTGCGCTGGATGCTAACGTCCGGTCAAAAGAAGTGTTCAGGCCTGGGTTATGCGCCCTTGCCGGCAGAGGTCGCCAAGCGCGCATTGGATTCGTTTGATTCGGTAAAGTAAGGCGAAGTAAATGTGCCTGATCTCGGCGAACCTGAGCGTCCGCTCGCCTGTTACTTCCCAGCGAGCTCCTTCTTCACTGCTTCGCTGACCACCTTCCCATCCACCCGCAGCCCCTCCGCCGCGAACCGCGCCATTGCGGCCTTCATCACCGCCCCCATATCTTTCATCGTCAGCGGACCCGTCATCTCGGTAATCGCCGCGCGGACACCCGCGACGATTTCCTCTTCCCCCGCCTCTTTAGGCAAATAGGTCTCGATCAGCTTGATCTCGGCCGCTTCTTTGTCGGCCATCTCCTGGCGTCCGCCCTTGGTGAACTGCTCGACCGAATCCTTGCGCTGCTTGATCAGCGTGGAGAGCACTTGCTGCGATTCCTTGTCGTCCAGTGGCGCCATCTTTTCGATCTCGCGATTCTTGAGCGCGGTCTTGACCATGCGCAGGCAAGAGAGCCGCTGCTCTTCGCGAGCCTTCATAGCCGCGACAATGTCTTTCTGGATCTGATCGATTAAAGGCATGGCCGAATTATAGTCGGCAGGACCCTTTTCCCCATGTTCCCTGTGAGCTCCGTGCTAAGGCACTTCCTCATCTCTTCCCGAACGCTCGCCCCTTCGCTTATTCTGTTGAGTAATCCCGGCGCCCGATTCCCATGATCAAGAAAAACCGTCTCTTCACTCCCGGACCAACTCCCCTTCTTCCCGTTGCCCAAACGGCGATGGCAGCGTATGGCGCGCACCATCGCACCGCCGAATTTCGCGCTCTGTTCACCCGCGTGCTTGCGGATGTGAAGGAGTTCATGGGCACAAAGAATGAGGTCCTTGTGCTCACCTCATCAGGCACGGGTTTCATGGAAGCCTCAGTCTCCAACCTGACTTCCCCCGGCGACCGAGTACTCGTCCTGACTGCCGGCAAGTTCGGCGAGCGCTGGACCGCGCTCACCAGGGCATTTGGCTGCGCCGTCGAGACGGTCAGCGCTCCCTACGGCGAAACATTTTCGCTCGACGATGTGCGCCGCAAACTGGCGCCCGAGACTCGCTGCGTCTACATGCAAGCGACCGAGAGTTCCACGGGCGCGCGCCACGATGTCGAAGCGATTGCGAGACTGGTGCGAGCTTTGCCCGACACTTTGCTAATCGTCGACGCAATTACGGGTTTGGGCACGACCCGCCTCGACGTCGATGGCTGGGGAGTCGACATCATCCTTGGCGGATCGCAGAAGGCTCTCATGATTCCGCCAGGATTGGCCTATGGCGCGGTGAGCGAGCGCGCCTGGCAACGCATGGAGCGAACCACGTCTCCGCGCTATTACTTCGATCTGCGCAAGGAGCGAAAAGCTGCGGCCAAGGCGGAGACCGCCTCCACGCCCGCGACGGCCCTATTCGCCGGGTTGGCGGCGGCGCTCGATTACGTCCGTCAAATGGGCGATGGAAACTTGGCGGCGGGCCGCGATGCGCTCATCGCCAACGCCGAATTGTGCGCCGCCATGACGCGCGCCGGCGTCGAAGCACTCGGACTGAAGTTATTCGCGCCGAATTGTCCCGCCTCCGCTCTGACCGCGGTCGCTGCGCCCGACGGCGCCGACTCCAACATTATCTGCAAACGCTTCCGCGAGCAGTTCGGCGCGGTCGTCGCCAACGGAAACGCGGAGATGAAAGGCCAGCTTTTCCGCATCGCGCATATTGGCTACTACGACTATATGGATACGATAGGAGTGCTCGCCGCGCTCGAACACGTAATTGCAGAAGTTACGGGGAAGACGCTGGAGTTTGGTTCCGCGGTACGCGCAGCGCAAGAAATTTATGCGAGTTCAAACCAGCTGGCAGAAGGCAAGCCGCCACAGTACAGAATCTAGAATCCCTGAGCGTCGAGCGCTGCCCGTCGCAATTTACGGCTCTCCGCCAAGAGCGACATGGAGTGCATGAGATTCTGCAGGGTGACAATTCCAACCAGTTGCTGCTCGTCGACTACCGGAATAATGCTGAGATTGCGGGCAGAGAGCTTGCGGAAAGCGGAGGCGAGCGACTCTTGTTTGGCGGCCACTTCGAAAATGCGGTTCATCACCGCCTGCACGTAACCGTTCCCCTCGGCACGCAGAGCTTCGAGAATTTTTTGCCGCGAAACGACCCCCACCATGTCGCTGCCGCGCACTACCGGGAAATCATCCTGCAACGTGTGCACCGCTTTTTCAAGCGCATCTTCCAGCGTGTCAGCCGGGGAGAGCGTGGCGAAGTCGGTGAGCATAACCTCTTCCAGCCGTACGCTCTGGAGCACGGATTGAAATACCGCCGATCGCTCCTCCAGTTGTGCCCCGACAAAAAGGAAAAAGCCAATCATCACCAGCCACCAGTTGCCCAACAGCATTCCGACCATCATAAACAGAATCGAGAACACGTGGCCGATGCGGACGGCGCGCTGCGTGGCTCGCACCATATCAACGCGGCGCGAAAATATAGCGCGCAAAACGCGGCCGCCATCCATGGGATACGCCGGCAACAAGTTGAACAAGCCGAGATAAAGATTCACCCAAACGATGCTCCGCAAAAGCGCGCTCGAATGCAAAAGCGGCCTCGCCGTCAGCGAAAAGCCAGGTATAGCTGTAACCAGTATGAGCGCCGACAAACCTGCGATGACCAGATTCACCACCGGCCCCGCGGCGGCGATGCGAATATCGCGCTTCCACGCGTTCATCGAATCTGGAATCGCGTGCGCTTCATCAAGGATGGTGATTCCACCGATCGGCAGCAAGATGATGCCCTTAGCCGGGACGCCCGAACCCCGAGCCACCAGAGCGTGACCCAATTCGTGCAGGACGACGCTGCCAAAAACGATGCCGACCAGGGCGAGACCATGTAGCGCGGCGCTGGCGTCCTGCGTAGCAGCTTCCGTCCCCCACACAAAGAACAACAGGAACAAGAAAGTCAGGTGAATTCGAATTTCGATTCCGAAGAGACGCCCGAGCGGGATGGACCAGCTACGCATCGACATGCCTACTACTATTCTACCTACTTAGACATAGATTGGCCCTGGGGAGTTGCGCCCATCGAGAATCGGAAGGGCTGAGGCGAAAGATGGCGCGAGACCGTCCCCGCTGGTCCGCCTTAGATTCCGATGCTCTTTCGCAGCATGACCAGTTGGCCGAGATGATAGGCGTTGTGATCGGCAACTAAGAGTGCCTCGCGCAAAATCGTCTGCCCATCGCCCCACGGAATACGACCGAAGAGATCGGTCTTAGAGCTCCCAACGAGTTGCGTCATCGATCGTAAATCCTTCTTGAACGTGGCCATGCTCGCCTTCCACGCCTTCTCATCCGTCGGCGCCTCCAAAGTCGGCCAGTATTCCTCCGGCCATTTCGGTGAAACGTGCTTCGGACTGCGGCTGAACTCCAGAATGTCCCATTGGCCGATGCGCATGTGCTCGAGTAGCATCCACGCCGTGTGCGGAAAATTCGCAACCTTGACTCCGGCCAATTGCAACGGCCAGTCGCCCATAGCGGCATCGAAGGTGGTATGGGCTTGGCCACCTTTCAACAAATCGAGAAGTTGGTGGCGCAGGGCCTGATCGAGAGACGCCCGGCTGGGCGCAGGTTTTTTATTGGATGCAGATCTGTTGGAAGTTTTTTGGCTCTTCGTCTTTATGCTCTTTTTCGCCATGGTGTTTCCATTGTATGTAAGTTTCCTTGAAAAGTTGGATCTGCGATTCGCACGTAAACCTTTTAACCGCCGAGACGCAGAGGTCGCCCGGAAGACCTTTTCGGTCCTTGAACGAACTCATACAAAGTTGGCTCGCTACGACTCAGGTTTGGGCCTGGAGCTTCTCCACGTTCTCTGCGCCTCGGCGGTGAGAATCTCTTACGCCGGAAGAATCTCCGGCGCCTCGCCCTTGTATACACGGCCGATCCCGCGCACCAGGCGGCGCATCGGCAATTCCCCCTTGGCGTCGGCGAAGAAGATTTCGCCCACCCTCGTGCCGCGATAGCACCAGCGCTTCAGGATTGCAAGATGCTCCAATCGTTCGACTACGCCAACTGGATCGGAGGCTGGAAAGGCCGCGAGCGCCGCCTGAATGCGCGCCTCCATCGACTGGGACTTGGCATGTTCCGCTTCGGAGATTGGAAACACGAGCGGCCCCGCGAGCACGCCCGCGTCAACGCGAAATAAAACAACGCTCTCAGGCTGCGCCGATTTTTGCACGATCACGGCGTGCAGCCGGTCAATGCGCTGTACGAATTCAGGCAATTGCTGCAACACAGGAGCCAGCTTATCGATCCGCGCATGAACGGCGGCGGCCGTCTCGAATTCCATTTTCGTCGATGCATCGTCGCGCTCCGCAGCCAGTTGCCGCTTCAGGGACTCACCGCGCGAATCAAAAAAATCTTCGACCCGCACCACCTCCGCACAATAGGCGTCATCGGTGCAGCCGCGAAAACAGGGCGCCAAACACAGCTTCATCTCGGAGTAAACGCACCCGGGAAACTTTGGATCGGGATGCAGATCTTCCACGCAGCGCCGCATTTTGAAAAAATCGAGCGCGTCGTTCATAAACTTTTCCGCCGCCCCCCGCGAAGCAAACGGCCCATAGTAAACATTCTTCCCCGAAATTCGTCCTAGCCGCGTCGTAATCGAAGCTCGCGGAAATTCATTCTCTAAATGCAACTTGACCAGCGGCGCAAAACGCAGCCGCAGGCGATTCGAATAAGTCTTGGGAAAAACCGCTCGCAGCGTCTGGTGCAGCACGAACCCAGATTCGAAGTCCGACCCCGTCAGCGTGTATTCAATCGAGCGCACGCGATCGCGCAAGTTGAGCCGTTTCGTGTGCGTTTCGGGAGCCGAAAGCAGTCGCTGCAGCCGCCGCCGCAGGTTGGCAGTCTTGCTGGCGTACGGTTCGGAGTTGGCATCCTCCGCGCGCAAAAGGAACACGGCCGGTGCCGCCGCAACAGCAGAGAAAATTTCGGCGTCAGATTCCGGACGAAACTCAATGCGTTCGGTCAGCACGCTCTGATTGTAGTGGGTGTGATTGTGCTGCGAAACTACCCAAAGCTGGCGCTCTTAAACTTCTGCCGAAAATCCGGCCCGTTCATCTTCACGATTCGGCACATCTCCTGCAACCGCGAGCGCATGCGCTCCCCAATACGATCGCCGAGAGTTTCGTCGCGCGAGGCGGCCCGGGCCGGCGAAAGAGACTTACTGGCGCCCGCCGCCGGTTCATCGGCAAAATTCGTGGTGATAATCGTGGTTCGATTGTCGTTGTAGCGTGTATTCAGAATCAGGCTGACCGTGTCCCACACCCACTCGCTCGGCTTCACGGCGCCGAGTTCGTCGAGCAACAGCACCTCGGCTTCAAACACCGGCCGCAGCACCTGCAACTCGGTCGCCTTGACGGAATCGTTGTAAGAATTCTGTATCTGCTTCAGCAGTTCGCGATAGTCGCAAAACAGGCAGGCACATCCTCTGCTCGCGATGAGTTCTTTGAGAATGCCTACCGCCAGATGAGTCTTCCCCGTGCCGATTCCGCCCACCAGCAGCAATCCCGCGCCATCTCGCGGCTCAAATTCTTGCACGAATCGTGACGCACTGATTTGGGCGAGCGCAATCGAGGGATCGGCTCCCGGGAAATCCGTCGTAAAATTCGACAACTCGCAGTGCTCATATCTCTTCGGAATACGCGCCGCCGCGATTAGCACACCGCCCCGCGCCTGCTTCTGACAGTCGCAGCGTGTGACTCCCCGCTCCGGCGCTCCCGTAACTGGCTTCCATCCTGAACCCGCACACATTGGGCAAACTTCCGCGCTTGTCTTCGTCATTCCGAATCAATCCTAAACGCTGAACTCATACTAAGAACTCTGCACCCTAACCGCAGTGCGCCGCAACTCGAAAGCGTTTCCTCTCTGTGCACATCCTGTGGACACAATCGGCGAGTTGTGGAGAACGGCGCAGAAGTTCGGAAAAGGCTGCCCCCGGAAAATTTCACTCGCCGTGCCGCCGTCCTCAAGAAAGAGACACGAGAGCCTGCGATTTCGGCCAATTTCCTCATTTCTCCATACGCCACCCGTGTCAAAACCGGCAACTGGCACGTGTTTCCCATTGACAATCTGTCAGCATGGGCGAGAATGGCCATCGCCGGTGCTCGCGCCTGAGCTCTCCCTCCCCGGTCCGATGCGCGGGAGCCGAAACGAAGTAGTGCTAGGAGAATGCATGAACAAAGCTGATCTGGTTGATCGCATCGCCGGAGCCTGTAGCGTCTCAAAGGCGCAAGCGACGACCGCAATCGACACCACCGTGGACAGCATCACCGCTGCCCTTCGCAAAGGAGACCGGGTTGCATTGATCGGTTTCGGCACGTTCTCTGTCTCGCAGCGAAAGGCCCGCAATGGCCGAAACCCGCAGACGGGTGCCACCATCAAGATCGCTGCCCGCCGAGTCGCCAAATTCACTCCCGGAAACGAACTCAAGAAAGTAGTCAACAAAGGTAAGTAAGGGCCCCACACACTTAGAATACGAGCCAGACGGCAGGGGGTCGGCCCTGCCGGTTGGTTTTTTAGCCGTCAGCTCTCAGCTATCTGCTCTCAGTAAAGCCGATCTTCAGAAAGTCCGAGGATTTGG
>Ga0070766_10001702_pt1 | contig 10792 bp, 11 predicted proteins | sample HubBroMetageWFT6_FD_69782 | JGI IMG/M metagenome (GOLD analysis project Ga0070766, IMG submission 69782) | Warmed and freeze-thawed soil microbial communities from the Hubbard Brook experimental Forest, New Hampshire - Hubbard Brook CCASE Soil... | ecosystem: Environmental > Terrestrial > Soil... | reverse complement strand
AGTAGGGCGGCAACCGCGATAGCGTATGCTTTCTTTGACATGGGCCGTCTCCTCAAGTCAGTGAGCGCCCCTTCATGATTTAACGTAAAGCTAAGCCAGCGCGTTCCGCGCGCCAGCCACAGGCAACTCGACCGATCGGCGACGGATCGCGTGATCTTGGCCCTGGCGACTTCGTCCGCGTCGAGTGCGTCTGCGGACATGACGTGCCTTTACCCGTTCTCGAACGGTCTTAGATGCGCGAGTTTCCAGGCTGGTGCAAAACCGAACGCCGGGGGCGGCGTTGATCTGGGCCATGTGGGACCATCATGGAAAAGCTCGATCCGATACCGAAGCCTCGGCCGCTGCGGGCATCGCAGCCGCGGGTTGAGCCGAGCTGGCGGATGGCGCGGAAGCGGAGGCAGTGAGCGCCTACATCGCGCTTCCAACACGGGAACCAGCGGCAACCCGACTGCGTTTATGTGGCATGCGCTCTCCCAGACTGCATGCAAACACGCAAAAAACGACTAGCTATCGAGGTGCCGGGCATCCCCCCGCCCGATCTCGACGAACTTAAGGCCGCTCGACGGGAAGGGCGGCCGTTTTGCTGTCGGGCAACGCGGAAGTGCGCGAATTTTAACCATCGCTGCGAAAACCCAACTAGTCTGGCCTCCCTCACCGCTTAATCCGTAGCCGGTGAGGGCGCCGCGATCTGGTCATCCTCGCATTTTCGGGGGAATAAGTGGGGGAAGTGCGAAGTGCGGCGGATCGCGGCGTCTTTTCGAGGATCGCGCGCCCAAAATTTATCACATCGTTCTTTGCCTAGATAACGCAGGCACCCGTACCGCACCGTACAGAACGCGATCCTCCGGCGGGCGTAGGGTGCTCTCGGCCGCGGCCACTGTCTCAGCCCGCGACCCTTTGCAGCGATGCAAGGTCTCCCAAAACCTTATGGCCGCCTCCTGGGCGGCCGCTCCTTCTCCGCGCGACCTCAGTCAGGCATCTGCCGCCTTACCAATGCTCCACTCGACAGCATTGACGAGTTCCTGCGGCCGTATCGGCTTCATCAGGGTGGCGTGGCGCTCCGACCTCCCGCCTGGCATCTGGAATAGGTAGGCACTCATAACGAAGGTCTTGGCGCCGAGATCGGCAGCCGCCTCGGCGATAACCGTCCCGTCGCCGTCGGGAAGCCGCCAATCGGCGATCACCAGCGCATAGGGCTGCGCGTCGAGATACTGCCACGCCATCGCTGCTGTCGGCGCGACATCAACCGCGTATCCCTCGCCCTTCAGGACATGCGACAGCAGGTCGTGGATGATCTGCTCGTCCTCGATCAGCAGAATACGTTTCGCCGGCATCGCATCCCCACTGCATCTCGGATTTTGAGGAATGTGCGTGCCTACCGGCTCGGCGAATGCGGTACCCGGTGTGTAGTCCGACACGGGTTTTAGGACCCCCGCGCATGAGGCGCTTGTACGATACCGTACGTCAAGCGCGAACACAGGCCGAAACTATGAGTAGCAGCGGCACGGCCGGCCGAACGTTGCCAAACTAATCGACCGCGCGGCGCCGGCGAAGGGATCGCCATCCTGGTACAGGCGGCGGACGGCCGGATCCTCGGCGCCGCGGCGTTAAAGAGCGAGCAATAGCCGTCGAGCTTCGCTCACATCACCGCGCCGAGCACCCACGGCGTGAACTCATCCTCGCCAAAGCCCAGCTCCTCGCTCTTGGTCTTGCGGCCGGAGGCGGTGGCGAGCACCAGATCGAAGATGCGTCGGCCCATCTCCTCGACCGTTGCCTCGCCCTCGGCGATCGGGCCGCAATCGATGTCCATGTCGTCTTCCATGCGGCGGAAGAGCGGGGTGTTGGTGGCGAGCTTCAGGCTGGGCGTCGGCTTGCAGCCAAACACCGAGCCGCGCCCGGTGGTGAAGCAGATCACATTGGCGCCGCCCGCCACCTGGCCGGTTGCCGAGACTGGGTCGTAGCCGGGCGTGTCCATAAAGACAAAGCCCTTGGCGGCGATCGGCTCGGCGTAGCGGTAGACCTCGACGAGGTTGGTCGAGCCGCCCTTGGCGACCGCGCCGAGAGACTTCTCCAGGATCGTGGTCAGCCCGCCGGCCTTGTTACCGGGCGAGGGGTTGTTGTTCATCTCGCCGCCGGTCTTCGCGGTGTATTCCTCCCACCAGCGGATCCGCCCGACCAGCTTCTCGCCGACCGCGCGGCTCGCGGCGCGGCGGGTCAACAGATGCTCGGCGCCGTAGATCTCGGGGGTTTCCGACAGCACCGCGGTGCCGCCGTGCCGGACCAAGAGGTCGACGCAGGCGCCGAGCGCCGGGTTGGCGGTAATGCCGGAATAGCCATCGGAACCGCCGCATTGCAGCGCCAGGGTCAGATGGCTCGCCGGCACCGGCTGGCGCCGCACATCGTTGGCGGCCGGCAGCATGGCTTTGAGCCGCGCCATCCCCTCGCGCACGGTCTTGGTGGTGCCGCCGGTGTCCTGGATCGTCATGGCCTGCAGGAACGGGCCTTCCTCCAGCCCCTCGGCGCGCATCAGCCCGGCAATCTGGTTCGACTCGCAGCCCAATCCTAGTATCAGCACGCCGGCGAAATTCGGGTGGCGGGCATAGCCGGCGATGGTCCGCCGCAACAGGTCCATCGGCTCGCCCTCGCTGCCCATGCCGCAGCCGGTGCCGTGGCCGAGCGCGACGACGCCGTCGACATTCGGGAACTCGGCGAGAATGCCTGCATGAAATTGCTGGGCGATGAAGCGGGCCGCCGTGGCCGAGCAATTCACCGTGGTCAGGACGCCGAGATAGTTGCGGGTCGCGACCCGGCCGTCGGCGCGCACGATGCCGTCAAACATCGCGCGCTGGCTTTCCGGCACGTATTCGGTCGGCCGCGCATCGATGCCGAAAGCGTAATCGCGGTCGAAATCGCCCATCGCCAGATTGTGCGTGTGGACATGCTCGCCGGGACGGACCGCCTCGGTCGCAAAGCCGAGGATCTGGCCGTATTTGCGCACCGGCTCGCCCGGCGCTATCGGCGCTGTCGCGATCTTGTGCCCAGCCGGCACCGCCCCGTGCGCGGCAATCCCCTCCTCCGGCAGCGCCGTCCCGGGCAAGAGATCGAGACGGGCGACGACGACATTGTCGCTGGGGTGCAGGCGAATGGTCAGTGCTGGCATCGGAGCGTGCATTCCTAAGCGAAAGGGGGCCGGCGGAGCGGCGCGGCAATTTACAGGGGGCGAAGGCGCGTGGCAATTTGGCGCCATTAACCGCGGGAGGCTTGGCATGGCGCCGAGAACGGCATGACTGGGCGGCTCGAAGGCAAGCGCGCCTTGGTGACAGCGGCGGCGCAGGGCATCGGCCGGGCAGCGGCCCTCGCCCTTGCCGCCGAGGGCGCCAACGTGCTCGCCACCGACATCGCCGAGGAAAAGGTCGCCGATCTCGCCGAAGCCTTTGTCGCGACCCGCCGCCTCGATGTCACCGATGTAGCGGCGATCGCCGCGCTCGCCGACGAGCTCGGACCGGTCGACATCCTGTTCAACTGCGCCGGGTTCGTTCACCACGGCACGGTCCTCGATGTCCTGCCGGAGGACTGGGATTTTTCCTTCGCCCTCAACGTCCGCTCGATGTACCTGATGATCCGTGCGTTTCTGCCAAAGATGCTGGAGCGCGCGGCGCATGGCGGGGGCGGCGCCTCGATCATCAACATGGCGTCGACCGCTTCCTCGGTGAAAGGCGTGCCGAACCGCTGCGCCTACAGCGCAACCAAGGCGGCGGTGATCGGGCTGACCAAATCGGTAGCGGCCGATTTCATCACCAAAGGCATCCGCTGCAACGCGATCTGCCCCGGCACGATCGCCACCCCGTCGCTCGAAGAGCGCATCGCGATGCAAGGGGTGCTTATGCCCGGCGGCACTGGGGCGGCGCGGCGCGGCTTTGTCGAGCGCCAGCCAATGGGCCGGCTCGGCACTGCCGAGGAAGTGGCTTCGCTCGCGGTCTATCTCGCGTCCGACGAGTCGGCCTTCACCACCGGCGCCATACATATCATCGACGGCGGCTTCACTCTGTGACCTTCAACATCAACCGTCATTGCGAGGAGCCGAAGGCGACGAAGCAATCTCGTTGGCGTAGTGACCCGATCGGCGCGAGATTGCTTAGCCGCACTCGCAATGACAGCCTATAAAACAGGAGGAATTCCCATGAAGCTTCTGCGCTACGGCCCTGTGGGGCAGGAAAAGCCCGGCCTGTTGGACCGCGACGGCAAGATCCGGGACCTCTCCGGCACGGTGCGCGACATCGACGGCGATGCGCTTTCGCCCGCTTCGCTCGACCGGCTGCGGCGGCTCGATCCGGCAAGCCTGCCACTCGTCGCCGGCTCGCCGCGCCTCGGCCCCTGCGTCGGCAACGTTTCCAAGATCCTCGCGATCGGCCTCAACTATCGGTTGCACGCAGAAGAAGCGGGGATGCCGATCCCGAAGGAGCCGATCTTCTTCCTGAAGGCTACGTCGTCGATCTGCGGACCGAATGACGATGTGATCATCCCGAAGGGCTCGGAGAAGACCGATTACGAGGTCGAGCTCGGCATCGTGATCGGCACCAAGGCGAGCTACGTCGGAGTGCACGATGCGCCCAAGCACATCGCCGGCTATTGCGTCGTCAATGACGTCTCCGAGCGCGAATACCAGCTGGAGCGCGGCGGGCAATGGACCAAGGGCAAGAGCGCCGACACCTTCTGCCCGATCGGTCCCTGGGTCGTCACCGCCGACGAGGTGCCCGACGCCGGCAAGCTGCAGGTGTGGACCGAGGTCAATGGCGAGCGGCGGCAGAACAGCAACACCTCGGACCTGATCTTCGGGATCGACCACATCGTCAGCTATGTCAGCCATTTCATGACGCTGTACCCGGGCGATATTGTCCCGACCGGTACGCCATCCGGGGTGGCAATGGGCTTCAAGCCGCCGAAATTCCTACGGGCGGGCGACCAGATGCGTCTCTCGGTCGAGGGCCTCGGGGAGCAGAACCAGCGCCTCGTCGCCCATCAAGGCTGATCGCACGCCCGCGGGCCTCGCTCAGGGCGGTGGGCGAGGCCGCAGGACCCCGAGCCGACGCGGCGAAAACGCGATTCGGGCGCTAGCGCAATGCGACTCTTTTACGCTATGGTTTCGCGTTCCCAGCGCTCGGCGCATTCTATTTCTGGGTTAGAGCACATGTTCGATCGCCGCCCCGGCTTCTTCCGCGAAGACGCCCCCCCCGGCCGTCGCGTCGACGCGACGGTGAAATGGTTCAACGCTAGCAAAGGCTTCGGCTTCGTCACGATGGCCGAAGGCGGGCAGGACGCCTTTCTGCCGATGGCGATCCTTCGACGCGCCGGCTATGAGGATGTCCGCGAAGGCGCGTCGATCAGCTGTGAGGTCAGCGACGGCGCCAAGGGACCGCTCGTCACCAACGTGCTGAACATCGACAACAGCACCGCCGTCGCGCCGGGCGCCGCTTTCGACCGCCGGCCGCAGCGTCCGGCGACGACCCTCGAGGGCGCGGTCAAATGGTTCGAGCCGGAAAAAGGCTACGGGTTCGTATCCCCGGACGGCGGCGGCAAGGACGTCTTTATCCACATCACCGCGCTTCGGCGCAGCGGCATCAACGCGCTGGACCCTGGGCAGCGGGTGCGGGTCGACGTGATCGACGGCAAAAAGGGCCTGGAAGCCGAGCGGATCACGCTGGTTTCCTGAGGATCGCCAGCCACCGAGCCGGGACCGAGCGTTCCGGTCGCAGTGCAAACCCGCCCGTTCACCGAGAGGTTTACAAAATGGGCGGTCGGGCGCACTTTCGCTGTTGACGGCAGCTGACCGCGACGGCCTCGTCGATCACTACGGGAAAGATCCGATGGACTTGCGCGATACGATCCGGACCTATCGGCTGTTTTCCGGATCTTACGATTTTGTTTTCGGCCCGGTTTTTCATCCCGGCCGCAAGGAGGCGGTGCGCCTCGTCAACGAGCGGCCGGCTCAGCGCATCCTCGAAGTCGGGGTCGGGACCGGCCTGTCCCTGCCCTATTTCCGGCACGATTCGCGCGTGACCGGCATCGACATCTCGGAAGAAATGCTGGCCAAGGCGCGCCGCCGGGTCGAACGCCAAAGTCTGCCTCATGTCGACGGACTGCACGTCATGGACGCCGAGCACCTCGAATTCGAGGACAACTCGTTCGACGCTGTGTTGGCGCTCTACGTTGCCTCGGTCGTGCCGAGTCCGGCCCGCTTCGCCGCCGAAATGCGCCGGGTGTGCATCCCCGGTGGCACGATCGTACTGGTCAACCACTTCAGCAGCGAAAATTGGGGCATGCGCTTCGTGGAGAAGCGGCTCGCCCACTTGGCCCGGCATATCGGGTTTCACTCGGATTTCCCGCTCGACACGTTTCTGCGCGACAGCAAGCTGAGGGTGCGCGAGATCCGGCCGAGCAATATGTTCGGCTATTGGCGCCTGTTGCGCTGCGTCAACGAGAAGCCGGCCTCGACGATCGAGTGATGGAGATCCGCGACGCCGCCCCGGCGGACGCGGCGGCGGCTTGCGAGGTGGTCAGGCGGTCGATCTCGGAACTGTGTGTCGCCGATCACCACGACGACCCCGCGATCCTGGCGCGCTGGCTTGCCAACAAGACGCCTGACATCGTCGCTTCCTGGATCGCGCAGCCGGGCAATTCCGTGCTGGTCGCGGTCGAGGGCAGCGCCATCCTGGCGGTGGGTTCGGTGACCGATGGCGGCGAGATCACGCTGAACTACGTCTCGCCGGACGCCCGATTTCGTGGGGTCAGCCGCGCCCTGCTCGGGGCTCTCGAAATCCGCGCCAGGGAGCGGGGAAACACACGCTGCACATTGATCAGCACCGAGACGGCACGCCGCCTGTACCGATCCGCCGGCTATCGGGAAGACGGGCCGCCGCAAGGAAAATTCGGCAGCACCGGCAGCTATCCGATGTCCAAACCGCTGACCGGGGGCAAGGACTAGCCGAAATCCTCCGCGCGCAATTCGATCGGCTGGCCGTGCGGCGTGCGGTCGGCGGCGCGGTCCCAGGCGTCGCGGTAGCGAGCCAGACTGGCGTTGTCGGCGATACCCTTCTCGGCAACCAACCGCTCCAGCGCCGCCAGCCAGTGCCGGTAATAGGTGTCGCCGGTGTCGGGGTCGCCCGTGGCCTGCGCCCGCTTGATCTCCTCGGCCAGGGTCGCCGCCCATTCGCCCCAGGTGAACAGGCCCCGCTTGTATAGCACCAAGGTCATCGCGAAGGCTTGCGCCTCCCAAGGCTCGCGGAAGATGGGGCCCCCGTCGTCGCGCGGCAGGCCGGGAACCGCCACCGCGACCTCGGCGAAATCGGCGCCATGGTCGCGGTGATTCATGCCGGGGTCAGATAGGGCTCGAACGCCTCGATCGATAGGGTGATCGAGGGATCGGCCGCCTCGCCCCACAATTCGCGGCCGGTGAACACGACCGCGTAAAGCCATTGCGGGTTGTCGCCGGCGCCGATCGCCGCGCTGTCGGGATAGACATGGCAGCCGCGCACCGCCTCCACCGTGCCGATCTTGTCGCGGGCATAGCGCGGCAGGCGCGTATGCGTCGGCGGGTTGATGTTGCGCGTCTTCACCTGGTCGCCTGCCTTGAACCGCGCCGGAGAGGGCGCCGGGCGGTCGAAGCGGCCATAGCGGTTCGCTTTCGCGTCTTCCAGGGTCAGCTTGCGGTTCAGCCGGATGCCGGGCCGTAGCGCGCGGCCGCCGGCGATCTCGTCCTCGCCGACGAGACCATGCGCGACGACCCGCCGCTCCAACCCGAGAAACCAGCGGCGGTAATAGGACGATGCGAGATACTCGGCGGGCGGCAGGTTTTCCAGCGAGGCTCGTCCGCCATCGATCGTCCATAACCCGGTTGCGCCCGCCGCACGCTGCAGCGCCAGGACCCGCTTCTCCCAATCCGCGTGGAACACCGGCTCGTTCGGTTCCGGCTCGACGGCCCCAAACCCGTGCATGCCGCCCATGTCGTGGATCGAATTGGTCATCGCCGGGCCTCGCCCTTCGCCGCCTCCGGCGATTTCGGCAGACCCGTGCCGACCATGCTGTCCCGGGTCACGAGTTCGGCGAGTTGTTCTTCGCTCCAGCCGTCGGTGCCGTCCGGACGCATCGGCACCACCAGGAAGCGCGTCTCGGCCGTCGAATCCCAGATGCGGATCTGCGTCTCGGCGGGCAATGTGAGCCCGAAATCGGCCAGCACACCCTTCGGATCGATCACCGTGCGCGAGCGGTAGGGAAAGGATTTGTACCAGACCGGCGGCAATCCCAGCACCGACCAGGGGTAGCAGGAGCACAGCGTGCAGACGACGACGTTGTGTGTCTGCGGGGTGTTCTCGACCGCGATCAGATGGGCGGCGACCGGGTCGAAGCTGGCCAGCGCGTTGACCGCATCGCTGGCATCCTCGAGCAGCCGGCGCTTGAACTCGGGATCGGCCCAGGCGCGCGCGACGATGCGGGCGCCGATATGCGGGCCGATGCGGGTTTCGACATTCTCGACGATCTGGTCGAGCGCGGCCGGATCGACATAGCCCTTCTCGGTCAGGATGGTTTCGAGCGCGCGCACCCGCAGCTGCATCTCCGACAATTCGGAGCCGTGGTCGTGGGCGTGGTGGTCTTCGGCCATCGCACAATCCTCGCCTGCTGTCGGCGAAAGCTTGCATCGCCGCAACGCCGCTTGCAATGGCCGAGCCCCTGGCTGCCCCCGAGGCATCGCGATTGAGGCCCGGTGTGTCTGCCTCGGCGGGATCGCCATTCAGTACACCCGCTCCTTTGGAGGTATCGAGGCGACTTCGTTAGAAAGCGGCTGCAGATGAACCGGCCTGTAGTCGAGCCGAACACGACCCTCATCATCGCGCCAGGCGAGCGTGTGCTTGAGCCAATTTTCGTCGTCTCTCTGCGGAAAATCTTCCCGCGCATGGGCGCCGCGGCTTTCCGTCCGTCCGATGGCGGAGTGAAGACTGACGCTCGCCTGGGCAAGCATATTATCGAGTTCGAGCGCTTCGGCGAGATCGGTATTGAAGATCATCGTCCGGTCGCTGACGCCGAGGTCGATGCGCATATTTTCGATGATTTCGGCGAGCTTGCTCAAACCCTCCTCCAGCAACGGGCCATCGCGGAAGACGGCGCAGTGCCGCTGCATGGTCCGCTGCATCGCCAATCGGATGGTCCCCGTCTCAGTACCACCCTTTGACCATCTGGTCCGGTCGAGCCGGGCGACTGCGCGCTCGGTCGCCTCCTTGGGGGCGGGAGCGTGGCTCTCGCCAGGCCGAACTGTCTCTACGACCCGCCGAGCAGCTGCCCGGCCGAACACGACGATGTCCAGCAGCGAGTTGGATCCGAGCCGGTTGGCGCCATGCACCGAGACGCAGGCCGCTTCGCCGATCGCCATCAGCCCCGGGACGACCGTTTCGGCATTGCCGTCGCGCACCATCACCACCTCGCCGTGCAGATTGGTCGGCACGCCGCCCATGTTGTAGTGGACGGTCGGCAATACCGGGATCGGCTCGCGCGTCACATCGACGCCGGCGAAAATCTTCGCCGTCTCGCTGATGCCGGGCAGACGATGATGCAGGAGTTCGGCGGGAAGGTGCTCCAGGTGGAGCAGAATGTGATCCCTCAGCGGGCCGCAGCCGCGACCCTCGTTGATTTCGATCGTCATCGAACGGCAGACGACGTCCCGCCCGGCCAGGTCCTTGGCGTGCGGAGCATAGCGTTCCATGAACCGCTCGCCCTCGGAGTTGGTAAGATAACCGCCCTCGCCGCGCGCGCCTTCGGTGATCAGGCAGCCGGAGCCGTAGATGCCGGTAGGGTGAAATTGGGTAAATTCCATGTCCTCGAGCGGGACGCCGGCGCGCAACGCCATCGCGTTGCCATCGCCGGTGCAGGTATGGGCGGCAGTGGAGGAGAAGTACACGCGACCATAACCGCCGGTCGCCAGGACGGTGCGATGGGCCCGGAAGCGGTGCAGCGTCCCGTCCTCCATGTTCCAGGCAAGCAGGCCGCGGCAGGCGCCGCCCTCGTCCATCAGCAGGTCGAGCGCCACATATTCGACGAAGAACTCGGTGTTGTGCGCGAGGCACCGTTGGTAAAGGGTGTGCAAGATGGCGTGCCCGGTTCGATCGGCAGCCGCACAGGTGCGCTGCGCCATCTTTTCCCCATACTCGATCGTCTGACCGCCAAAGGGACGCTGGTAGATCCGGCCGTCGTCAATGCGCGAGAACGGAACCCCGTAATGTTCCAGCTCCAGTACCGCAGGTGCTGCCTCCCGGCACATGTACTCGATCGCGTCCTGGTCGCCGAGCCAGTCGGAGCCCTTGACTGTGTCGTACATGTGGAAGTGCCAGTTGTCGCCATCGCCCATATTTCCGAGCGAGGCCGCCATGCCGCCTTGCGCGGCCGCGGTATGACTGCGCGTCGGGAAGACCTTTGTGACGCAAGCCGTCTGCAAGCCCGACGCCGCCATTCCCAGGGCCGCTCGCAGCCCAGCGCCACCGGCGCCGACGATGACCACGTCATAGCCGTGCTCAATGATTTCGTAAGCCTGTGCCATCGTGTTCTTCCGGGGCAGCTGTCACTGCCATGACGAGATCGATCAAGAGGCCAGAGTCACGGCGGCGGCACCGGCCAGCCAAAATAAATGGGGCATTGTCGCTCTTCCTCCGAGATGTACCGGAGCGGCCACGCGCGGCCCCGCTCCGCTGCGGTGTCAGTGGCCCGCGCTCTGGCCGCCGTCGACGTGAAGGATTTCGCCGGTCACGAA
>Ga0070766_10001699_pt1 | contig 10808 bp, 7 predicted proteins | sample HubBroMetageWFT6_FD_69782 | JGI IMG/M metagenome (GOLD analysis project Ga0070766, IMG submission 69782) | Warmed and freeze-thawed soil microbial communities from the Hubbard Brook experimental Forest, New Hampshire - Hubbard Brook CCASE Soil... | ecosystem: Environmental > Terrestrial > Soil >... | reverse complement strand
CTCGCGCGCGAGCCGGTCGAGGTCGCGACCCTCATCGCGCGCGCCGTCGAGACCGTCGCGCCGCTGATCGACGAACGCGGGCACCAGCTGGCGGTGCAGGCGCCCGCCGAGCCGCTGCTGCTGCACGGTGACCCGCTGCGCCTCACCCAGGCGCTCGGCAACGTGCTCGGCAACGCGGCCAAGTACACCAACCGCGGCGGCCACATCCTTCTCAGCGTCCACCACGCCGGGGATGACGTGGAGTTCCGCGTGCGCGACGACGGCGTCGGCATCCCCGCGGAGCGGCTGCCGCTGATCTTCGACCTGTTCACGCAGCTCGACAGCCGCAGCGACTACGCGCAGAGCGGACTGGGCATCGGGCTCGCGCTGGTGCGGCGCCTGATGGAGATGCACGGCGGCACCGTCACGGCGGCGAGCGAGGGCAGCGGGCGCGGCAGCGAATTCACCATCCGCCTGCCGCTGCTGCGTGCGGCAGCGGTGCCCGCGCGCGCCACCGCGAGCGCCGCGCGCGGTGAGCTGGCGCCCGTGGTCGGCCGCCGCATTCTGGTGGCGGACGACAACCCGGATGCGCTCGCGAGCCTCGCCGCAGTGCTGCAGCTGCAGGGTCACGAGGTGTTCAGCGCCGCGAACGGCACGCAGGCGCTCGAGTGCGCCGATCGCTACCGGCCGGAGGTCGCGCTGCTCGATATCGGCATGCCGCTGCTGGATGGTTACGAGGTGGCGCGCCGCATCCGCGCCCAGCCCTGGGGTGCGCAGGTCACGCTGCTGGCGCTGACGGGGTGGGGACAGGAGCCGGACCGCCGCCGCTCGCAGAGCGCCGGCTTCGATCAGCACCTGGTGAAGCCGCTCGATCTGGCCAGGCTCAACGAGCTGCTGGGGCGATTGCCGCTGCGCGCACCCGCGCCAGCGGCGGCGCCAGCCGCCCAGTCCGGGGACTCTTCACACCTATAATGTCGCGCCCCGATACGGCTTCGGCGTCTGCCGGAAGTGTTGCATGCACAAACTGACCTGTGCGCTCCTCGTGAGCTTCGTGCCGTACGCGGCGCAGGCCGCCGGGGACGCGAGCGCCACCCACACCGAGCGCGCCTGGATCGAGCGCAGCAACGCCTACACCCGCAAGCTCCTCGACGTGCAGCTCGAGCACGCGCCCGAGCAGGGCTCGCGCCAGGGACTGGCGAGGTACGACGAGCGCATCGCCAACCCGACGCTCGCCGATCAGCTCGCCGCTCGCCACGAGCTCGAGACGCTGATGACAGAGGTGAATGCCGCACGCGGGACCGAGACCGATAAGCGCGTGCAGGAGGACCTCGACATCCTCCACCAGGCATTCGATCTGCGCTTTCGCCGCGAGGACTACGAGCTCAGGCACGAGGTGCCGTTCCTCAATGCGAGCGCCACGGTATTCGAGGGCGTGCGCTCGCTGCTCGATGACCAGGTGGCCGCCGAGCGGCGGCCGGCGGCACTGGCGCGGTTGCGCCGCTACGCGGGCCTGGAGAGCGGTTACCGCCCGTTCACCGAGATCCTGCAGCAGCGTGTGCAGGAGCAGATGGCGAAGCCGGGAGTTGTCTACCCCGCGCAGAGCCAGATCGAGACCGAGCTCGGACGCAACCCGAATTATCTCGAAGGCATGGCGCAGCTGTTCAAAAAGTACGGCCTGCAGGGCTGGGAGCCCGCCTTCGAGAAACTCAAAACGCAGTTGACGGACTACGACGGCTGGGTGCGCCAGAACGTCCTGCCCAAGGCGCGCACGGATTTTCGTCTGCCGCCGGAAAAGTACGCGCTCGATTTCGAGCAATACGGCGTCGACATCCCGCCGCAGCAGATCGCCGCCATGGCGCACGCGGCATTTTCCGAGTACCAGGCGCAGATGGCGCCGCTCGCCGCGCAGGTGGCGAGCGCCAATCACTACCCCTCGAAGGACTACCGCGCCGTGATCCGTGAGCTGAAGAAGCAGCAGATCACCGGCGATGCGATCCTGCCGTTCTTCAACAACCGCCTGCATCAGATCGAGCAGCTCATCGTGGCGCACGACCTGGTGACGCTGCCCGACCGGCCGGCGATCATCCGCCTGGCGACTGCGGCGGAGACGGCGCGCGAGCCCGCCCCGCACATGTCGCCGCCGCCGCTGGTGCACAACACCGGGCAGCGCGGCGAGTTCGTGCTGCCGCTCAATATCCCGGCGGCGAATGGCGGTGCGGCGGACCGCTACGATGACTTCACTTTCGATGCGGTCGCCTGGACGCTCACCGCGCACGAGGCGCGGCCCGGTCACGAGCTGCAGTTCGATTCCATGGTTGAGCAGGGCGTGAGCCTGGCGCGCGCCCACTACGCGTTCAATTCCACCAACGCCGAGGGCTGGGGACTGTACTCCGAGTACCTCATGCAGCCGTACGAGCCGCCCGCCGGGCAGCTGCTCACGCTGCAGCTGCGGCTGCTGCGCGCCGCGCGCGCCTTTCTTGATCCGGAGCTGCAAAGCGGCGCCGCGACGCCCGAGCACGCCTACCAGGTGCTGGAGCAGGACGTGGTGCTGAGCCACGCGTTCGCCAAGGAGGAGGTCGAGCGTTTCACCTTCCGCTCGCCCGGGCAGGCCAACAGCTACTTCTACGGCTACACGCGCCTGCTCGCGCTGCGCAAGGAGACCGAGCAGGCGCTGGGCAGCGCCTTCACCCCGAAGGCCTTCCACGATTTCATCCTCGCCCAGGGCTTACTGCCGCCCGACCTGATGCGCCGGGCGGTGCTCGAGGACTTCGTCCCCGCGCACAAGGTCGCAGCCGGGGTGCCGGCCGGCGGCGCGCGCGCGGCCCCCTAGCGAGGCGTCACTCCGAGAAAGGCCTCGGCAGCCCGCACGTAGTGCCACGTCTCGTCCGGATTCCTGGCAAACGCCTGCGCGAAGAGCTCCTCGCCCTTGTCGCGCTGACCGATGGTTATGTACCAGGCGCCGATCTCGGCACGGCCGGTGTCGTCGCTGCCCTTGGGATCGGCCGCCAGCACCTTCTGGAACGCCTCCTCGGCGCGCTGGTTTTCCTTCGCTTCGGCATAGATCTGGCCGACGCGCTGCCAGTCGCTCGCCTCGGGCTTGCCGTTGACGATCTGGTCGATCAGCGCCTGGCCCCGGGCCTTGTCGCCCGAGAGGTAATAGACGCGGGCGACGCCCAGCAGCTCCCAGGAACCGCTGCCGGCGAGCTTCTGCGCTTCATCGAGCGCGGCCTGTGCGGCTTCCTTGGGGGTCTTGCCGCGCATCACCTCGATGCCGGGCGCCTTCTCCCCCCTCTGCTTCGCCGCGACACCGGCGGCGACACCCAAAATCAGGCACCCGGCGGCGAGTGCTACAGCGAGACCCGTTTTCATGTTGTTTTCCCCTGAGTGAGCGCGGCGTCAGCCGCGATGCTTGCCTTTGTAGATGCGCACCTGCTCGTTGAGTCTGTCGGCGAGCGCCTGCTCCTGGTCCACCGCGGTGTTGTGGGCGCTGATGCCGAACGCCTTGAGGTTCTGGATGTCGGCGGCGGAGGCGACGCCGGCGTATTGTCCGGCGAGCCGCTCGACGGCCGCGTCGACACAGTGGGTATAGGCGACCGTGGCGGTATCGTAGGCCTTGAAGGCACTGGTCGCCTCGACCATCTGCTCGCGCGAGGCGCGGGCACCGTCGGGCATGTCGGGCTCGGTCGTGGGCGGACAGGTGCGGATCGCGGCGTTGATGCTTTGCGCCAGGTCGACGGTCGCCGGCGCCGCGGCGCTGGAGGCGACGGGCGGCGCAGGTGGCGCAGGTGCTGGCACGGGCGGGGGTTCCGGTCGGATGAGCCAGGGCGTCGCCGCCCACAGCACCAGTCCCACTCCGGCGAGCGCCACCATGACGCGCACCACGGCGGGCGTCCTGAAGCGCCCGAGCGCCAGCGCAGCCACGATGGCGATGATCCCGGCCGCGAGCAGGGCGATCCTCAATTCGTTCGGCATGGCGGCTATTGTAGGGCGATACGTTCGCTGCGCGCGAGCAGCCGCGGGGCCTCGAGCCGCTCGCTCCACGCGCGGAAAGCCGCCGTCGGCCCGCGCCACCTCAGCTCGGTAACATTCAGGAACAATTCGGCATCGGTGCACAGCGTGGCGAGCTGCTTGAAGAGCAGCGCGAGCTCGCGGCGCTCAGCGAGCACCGCCGGCGGAAAGCTCTCCAGCGCCCCGTAGCGGCCGATGAGGCGCGCGGCGGTCACGCGGCCGATGCCGGCGAGCCCGGGGTAGCCGTCGGCACTATCGCCGACCAGTGCCAGAAAGTCGGGGATCAGCTGCGGCTCGACGCCGAACTTGGCGCGCACCGCCGCGGCATCGCGAATCTGGCGGCTCTTGCGTTCCACCTGCACCACGCGCTCGCCGCGCACGCACTGCGCCAGATCCTTGTCCGGGGTCCAGATGCACACCTTCTGCGTCTGTGCATCCGCGGCGGCGAGGTGTGCGGCGGAGGCGAGCGCATCGTCGGCTTCCAGCTCGACCATCGGCCACACCACGACCCCGAGTGCCGCCAGCGCATCTTCCAGTGGCTGAAACTGCGCGAGCAGCGCCGGCTCGACGCCTTCGCCGGTCTTGTAGTCGGGCCACAGGCGATTGCGGAAGGATTCGATGACGTGGTCGGTGGCAACCCCGAGGTGCGTCGCCCCCTGCTCGAGCATCTCGAGGACCGTGCCCAACACACCGGCCACCGCGCCGTAGGGACGCTCGGCGCCGCCGCTGTAGCGGCGCAGGCCATAGAAATGGCGGAACAGCTCGTACGTGCCGTCGACGAGATGGACGATCACGGGCGTGCGCGCCGCGCTTTAGCGCAGCTCCGTGAGTATCCACTCCACCAGGCGGCGGGTGTGCTGCTCCATCTGCGAGTACGGCCCCGGCCGGTAGTAGCGCGAGGTGATGCCCTGCTGGTTGAGCTCGATGATGCGCTTGTCGGCGATGCTGGTGACCTTCCACAGCCAGGTGAGCCGCTCGAGGTCGTAGTCGGCGCCGGCGCGCGCCTCTGCGCGCACCAGCCAGATGACCTCCATGTCGGTGCGCCCCACGCTGCGCGGCACGAAGCGGTAGATGAGGCCGTGATCGGGATAGGCGAGGAAGTTGCTGGTCAGGCCGACGTCGAAGAACGTCACCCCGCCGTCGTAGTCAGTGAATTCCCCCATGAGCGGGGCGAGCGGCCGGCCGTCCTCGCTGCCGCTCACCGCGCCCTCGGTGAGTGCCGAGCGGGCACTGTCGGCGGCTTCCTGACCGGGGTGGGCGGTGAGGCCCCAGTGATCGGCCTCGCGGATCGTGACCCCGAGGGCGCGGGCGCGGGCGCGCACGCGCTCGTCCGCCTCGCGATTGAGCGCCTCGGGGCGCGCATACAGGTGAAAGCGCGAGTATTCGTGGTGCGCCGGCCCGCAGTGGTAGCACTCCATGTAGTTCTCCACCGCGAGCTTCCAGTTGGCATTCACCGGGTAGGTCTCGCGATGCGCGACCCTGGCATCCGCCCAGCCGTAGACACGCGCGCTGCCGGCGAGCATCGCCTCGACGTGCTCAAGACCCAGCGGCGTTTCCGCCAGCGACACGAAGATCAGGCCCTCGAGTACCCGCGCGTGCAGCGGGCGCAGCCCGTGGTCGGCGCGCTCGAAGTCCGGCGGCATCTGGCGCGCCGCGCGCAGCGAACCGTCGAGCTCGTACGTCCAGGCGTGGTACGGACAGACGAACACCCCGCCACGGGCGTGGCCGGCGCGCTCGGTGCACACGCGCGAGCCGCGGTGGCGGCAGACGTTGAGCAGCGCGCGCACCTCGCGGTCCTGGCCGCGCACGATGATGAGTGATTCGCCGCACAGGTCGACGGTGAAGAAATCGCCCGGCTCCGGTACCTGGCTGTGGTGGCCGGCGCAATGCCAGTGACGCAGCAGCACGCGCTCCAGCTCGCGTGCGAACAGCGCCTCCTCGCAATAGAAGGGCTGGCTGAGCGCGTAACCGGCACGCTGCTGCGCCATGATCTCTGCAAAGCGATCGCCCATACGCATCCCCGCCGGCACGCCCGCCGCAGTCTAGCGGTCCGTTTGCCGTTACGCGAGGCGCAGTCGCGCGAACAACAGCGACTTCACCAGATCGAGGATCAGGGCAAACAGCGCCGCGGCCAGCAGGATCGCGCCGATGAAGGACCAGGGCAGCGCGTGCATCAGGATACCGCGCCCGGCGAGCACGGCGATGATCGCCACGTCGAGCAGTGACGACAGCACGATCCAGCCGCTCGGCCGCGAGCTCCACAGGTGACGGCGCTCGCGCACCACGTAGAACGCGGCCTGGGTACTGAACACCAGCGTCAACGCCGCGAGCGTGCGCAGGCCGTGATGGTCGACGATGCCGAAATGGAAGTGCGCGATGATGAGCACCGCGGTGCAGAACGCCGCGTTGCACAGCCCGAGCCCGACCGCTGCCGCCGTCACCTGCCCGATGCGCCAGGCGTTGGGCGCGGGCGAGGGACGCACGTGGTCGGTGGTGGCCGACATCGCCAGGAAATCACCGCTGATCAGCAGCAGTACGATCAGCATCGGGGTGAGTATCGCGTGCCCGGTGATGATCAGTCCCACCGTCAGGAACACCATCTGGTTGATCTTGGCGGTCAGCGAGCGCAGCGTGTAGGTGAGGATGCGCTGATAGGCGACGCGGCCGCAGCGCACCGCCGCCACGATGCCGCCGAGGCCGGGCTCGGTGAGCACAATGCCGGCGGCGGATTTGGCGACGTCGGTCGCCGTCGAGACGGCGATGCCCATCTGCGCCTGGCGCAGGGCCGGGGCATCGTTGGCGCCGTCCCCGCACATGCCGACCGCGTGGCCGCCGGCCTGGTAGGCACGCACGATGTCGAACTTGTCCTCGGGAAAGACGCCGGCGAACACTGCGAAGTCGCCCGGCTGCACGCCCGCCGGCGGCTTGCCCGCCGGGCAGATGGCGCCCTCGAGCCCGATGGCGCGCGCCACCACGCTGGCAGTGGCGGCCGCATCGCCGCTGACCATGACGGTCTGTACGCCCAGTGTGCGCAGCTCTGCGATCAGCTCACGCGCATCCGGTCGCGGCGGATCACTGAGCGCCAGCACGCCTGCGCACTGCAGCGCATCCGCCGCGCCGGCGGCCACCGCCAGCACGCGGTAACCCTGCGCCGCGTAAGCCGCGGCCGCCGCCGCCAGCGTGGCGTCCGGCGGGGTGAGCTGCGCGATGCTGGCGTAGGCACCCTTGAGAACGCGTGTGGCGCGACCCGCGGCATCGATCAGCTGCGCTTCGGCGGTGCGCCGGGACGGATCAAAGGGCACGAACGAGACGCGCTTCTCCCGAGGGGGTCCGCCGGCGCGCGCGGCGGCGGCGCGCACCGCGGCGTCCACCGGATCCATGCCGTGGTCGGCGCTCGCCAACGCCGCCAGCGAGAGCACCTGCGCCGCATCGAAGCCCGCGGCCGGCTGCACAGCGCTCACCGCGAGCTCGTTCTGCGTCAGCGTGCCGGTCTTGTCGGCGCACAACACGTCGATCGTCGCTGCCTCGTCGATGGCCGAGAGCCGCGTCGGCAGCACGTTGCGCGCCACCAGCGCGCGCGCGGCGAGGGCGGCGGCAAGCGTGAAGGTTGCCGGCAGCGCGACAGGGATTGCGGCCAGCACCGCGGTGAGACCGAGCGGAATCATTTCCGCGCCGGGCATGCCGGTAAACGTGGCGTACAGCAGCTGCACCGTCACCATCACGCCGCTGAAAATCGCCAGATTGCGCACCACGCGCAGCACCGCCTGCTGCTGCGAGCTGGCCGCGTGCGCCGCGCCGACGAGCTCGGCGGTGCGGCCGAACTTGGTGCGCGCGCCGGTGGCGACGACCTGCGCGAGCGCCTCGCCGCGGCGCACCAGCGCTCCGGCGTAGGTGTGCGCGCCGGCCGCGGCCTCGACCGGTAAGGACTCACCGGTCAGCATCGACTGATCGAGCAGCACCTCGCCGTCCAGCAGCACCACGTCCGCGGGCACGATGCTGCCGAGGGTGAGCTTGACGAGATCGTCGGGCACGATGTCGCCCGCCGGCAGGATCTGCCACGCGCCGTCGCGGCGCACGACCGCCAGCAACGCGAGGCGCGACTTGAGAGCCTTGAGGGTTGCCTGCGCGCGACCCTCCTGCATCAGCCCGAGCGCCGCATTGAACAACAGCAGCAGCGCGATCACCGCGGCCTCGAGGTATTCGCGCAGCATGAACTGCAGCACGATCGCCGCCTCGAGCATCCACGGCACCGGCGCCCACAGTTTCGCGAGCAGGCGTCGCCAGGCGGGCGGCTCGCTCTCGGGAATGGTGTTGGAGCCGTACGCCTGCCGGCGGACGTTGACTTCCGCGCTGCTGAGTCCCGGGTGGTCCGCCATCAAGCGCCAGTGTTGTGCCGCACGGTCACGGTGTCGACCACCGGCGCGACGCGTACCTTCCGGCGCGTGCGGTCGAGCGCGCGAGCGCGTACCTCAGAGGGCTGCGGCAAGCGCGCACCGGCAGGCGTGTGTCGCCGCGCGATCGCGTGTGGAGCTTAGCGACCGGGCGCGGGGGCTAAGGGTGTGGCGCTCACTTCACGCTGTAGTTGCGCGCCTCGAGGCAGGCGGCCTGCGCGCGCATGTAGCCTTCACGACTTGCCGCGTCGTTGCCCGACTGCGCGCCAGCGCTCCGTGACGCATCGAATCCGGTCTGAGTCGCTGCCCAGCGGCGGCACTCATCCTTGTCCTGCTTCTGCTGCACGTCTGACTGGCCGCCCTTCGGGTAGGCGAAGAGATCTGCGGAGATCGCCGGAGAGCCCGCGGCTGCCGCCGCACCTGAGGGCGGCGCCTCGCTGAGATTGGCGTTGGCGGGAGGATCGACCTGCTGGTACTGACCGGCGCCACCATCCCAGAGGTAGTACGAGCCGTCGGCGTAGTAGTACGGCAGGCCGCCCCACCAGTACGTGGAGTAGTACCACGGCAGGAACGGCACGTAGATACCGAGGCCCCAGCCCCACCAGCCGTAGCCATAGTAGCCACCGCGCCAGCCGTAGCCGCCGTGCCAGCCATAACCATAGCCGCCGTGGTAGCCGTAGCCGCCGTGGTAACCGTAGCCACCGTGACCGGCGAACCCGCCATGGGCGCCGCCGTGGAATCCGCCACCGCCACCATGAAATCCGCCACCACCGTGTCCGCCGCCGCCGGGCCCGGCGTTCGCGACTCCGGCCCCGCACAGCAGGACAGTTGCCGCCAGCGCCGCAAACCGCATGAAGCCCCGTGTGCTCATGATGGCAACCTCCTCATCGAGCGGCCATTCTACCCGCCCCGCTGGGGCGGCGATTCGCCGCCTCACTCATTTTGACAGACAATCCACACTCTGGGTTCGCCGACATGGCCGGGGGCGCGCTGCGCCGGTGTTCCCCTCGGCGGCGTTCATTAAGATTCTGTCATGACGCGCCTGGCGACGGATGCGAGAGCCGACGGATGGGACAGCGATGAGTGCGGATAAAACAGCCATGACCATGCAGAAAGCCAGCGTGTGTCCGCTCGACTGTCCCGACACCTGCAGTCTCACCGTCACGGTGGCCGATGAGCAGGTGCTCGCGGTGCGCGGCAGCCGTGCCAACCCCATCACCCACGGCGCGGTGTGCGCCAAGGTGGCGAAGCTCTATCCGGATTTCGTCCACGGGCCGAACCGCCTGCGTCATCCGCTGGTGCGCACCGGCGCCAAGGGAGCGGGCGAGTTCCGCCAGGTTGGCTGGGACGAGGCGCTCGCGCTCATCCACCAGCGTGTGCAGGCCGTCATCGAACAGCACGGACCCGAGGCGGTGCTGCCGCTCAACTACGCGGGGCCCCACGGCCTGCTGGCCGGCGACTCGATGTCGCTGCGCTTCTTTCACCGGCTGGGTGCATCGCTGCTCAGCCGCAACCCGCTGTGCGGCGGCATCCGCAGCACGGCCTACGCGGCGACCTTCGGCGCGACTCCCGGTACACCGCTGCAGCAGGTGGCGCTGGCGAACCTCATCATCGTGTGGGGCAACAACGCCAGCGTGTGCAATCTGCACCTGATGCGTCAGATCAACGCCGCCCGGCGTCACGGCGCGAAGCTGGTGGTGATCGATCCGCGGCGCACGCGGGTCGCCGAGCAGGCACAGCTGCATCTGGCCGTGCGCCCCGGCACCGACGTGGTGCTGGCGTGGGCGCTCGCGGTCGAGCTCGAGCGCAACGGCACTCTCGCGCATGAGTTCATCGCACGTCACGTGCACGGCTTCGAGCCCTTCATGCAAGCCGCGCGCGCCTATCCGGCGGAGCGGGCGGCGGAAATCTGCGGGGTCGGCGTGGAGGAGATACGCACGCTGGCGCGCTGGTACCAGGAGGCAACGCCTGCGGTCATCGCCTGGGGCAACGGCCTCGAGCGCAATCGCAACGGCGGCTCGGGGTTGCGTGCCATCGCCGCGCTGCCGGCGCTGGCCGGCAAGTTCGGCGTCGCGGGCGGCGGGCTGGTGGGCGGGGCCGGCCATGCCTTTCCCAAGACTCCCGAGCGGCTGACGCTGCCTGCTCTGCTGCCCAACCGCTCGCGCACCATCAATATCCTCGACGTATCGCGACTGATCCTCGACGAGGCGCTGGCACCCCCGATCAGGGCCGTGTTCGTCTACAACCACAACCCGCTCATCGTGCACCCCGACCAGAACCGCATGCGCCGGGCGCTCGCCCGCGAGGACCTCTTCACGGTCGGCATCGAGGTGGCGATGACCGACAGCATGGCGTACGCGGACGTGATCCTGCCGGCGTGCACGCACTTCGAGCATGCCGATCTTTATGCCGCCTACGGGCAGCAGTACC
>Ga0070766_10001697_pt1 | contig 10812 bp, 7 predicted proteins | sample HubBroMetageWFT6_FD_69782 | JGI IMG/M metagenome (GOLD analysis project Ga0070766, IMG submission 69782) | Warmed and freeze-thawed soil microbial communities from the Hubbard Brook experimental Forest, New Hampshire - Hubbard Brook CCASE Soil... | ecosystem: Environmental > Terrestrial > Soil >... | reverse complement strand
AACAGGTCCTGAACCAGTTTCGTGTCGCGCGGCTGTCGCCCCAGCACGACGAACGCGCGCAAGAAACCGACCGCGAGCCACGCCGCGCCCAGCCACCAGAGTACTTCGAGCACGCCTACGAAAAGACGCGTGGGTTCGGGCGAAATCGACACGCTGGGGCGATAGGGAACAACGCCGCCAGCCAGCAGCAGTCCGGTGAGGATCGCAAAGAAGAAAAGCTGGACAAAGAAATACGCCAACGCGCTGCGTCGCTGCCAATAGCGGGCGCCGAAGAAGCCGACAACGGTCACAGTTCCTGCGAGGAAAAGCGGGTCAGTCGCCGCCGCAAGAATGGAAGAGTGTGAGATGGTCATAAGCGAGCTCGGGCAGTCATCGAAAGTTACCGAAACACTTTCGCGTTCCGGTTGGGAGATTGCATTGTCATCGCTTCGCCAGCACCGTAGCACCCGGCTTCAGACGCGGGAAGCTTTAAACTGACGTCCCTGAGGAACCCCATACGTTCTACGTCGCGTGCGCCGGCCCGGGACAAGACGTCGAGAAGTTCCCGTGTTACGGGAGCAGTTGCCGAAGCACGGCTTCGACACTTGGGCGGGAATAAGGCCATCATGAGATGCCAATCCGCACAGTCATAAAGGGTTAGTGGTCAGTCTCCGCCATTTCGACTGCCCGATAGCGGTCATTCGCGAACGTCTCAGAAGGTCATGAGCCGCCCGTCGCAAAAGCGGGCGCTGGGACAATTTTGGGGCAGCCATATCGTGACATTGCGTGATATCGCGTGGCATCACGTGATACCAAGTGCCTGTTGCAATTCGGATCTGCGCTCGCATATCGTTGATCCGTAAGCCCCGTACCCCCGTTTCACACGGCAGGGGCCACTGGTTCGATCCCAGTACCGCCCACCATTTAGAACAAGAGCTTCGAATTACTTCCTAAACTGGCAGTCCCGAATTTGGGACACTCACTGCGCGCGATCGCGCGAACAGTAACTTTGCAGGCCGCGTCTCACGCAGCGCAGATTGCTCGAGGTTCCCTGCTCATAGACAGCAGGGTTAGTGGCGGCAGCAGCTTTCCATGAACGGCAGGAGTCGGCCAGGAGCGGCCATTCACCAGTCGGGTTACCCTTCCCGGTACCGGACACTGGGATGCGTGAGTCTCACCGAGCCAAGAGAGGTGTTACCTCGAGAACACGACCCCGTGCGCGATCGCCGAGCCGGTCCAGCCGTGCGGCCAGGCGCGATTGTCGAAATCGAATCCAGGGTTACCGCGGTCGTCGTGAAAGGCGGCGTCGATGGCGAGCGCGCCGGTATCTGGAGCGAATTTCAGCATGAACAAACGATCTTCTCGGTAGCCGGTTACTGCCAGCCGATGGGTGCTGGCGTCATAGCCCGTCCAGTGCGGGAATATGGCTTGATCAAGCACGACGCGGGCGACCTCGACCGGGTGAGCGCCGTCGTTGATGTCCACCACTACGATCGCGTGCAGTATCGGCACGCTTTGGATCAGGTAATGAGAGACGATGGTGGGCACGCCGCAGAAGGAGCCTGGGAACTGCCAGACCAGCTTCGACCGCGGATGATCGCTCGCAATGGCAGTGACCCGCTCGATCCCGCAGCCGGTCGTCTGAACGTAGACCGCGCCGTCCGGTCCGCGACGAGCCTCCTCGGGGTTGATCTCGCCGTAGCGGCCCGGTGGGGCGTCGAAGTCATTCGTCGACAGGCGCTTGAGGTCGTGCAGCCGGAAGATCTGATAGGTGTGTCCGGTCCGGTCCTCGTCCCGCATCGAGGAGTTGGTGACAATCACGCGATCGATGTCGGGCAATGGCAGCAGGCTGTACGCCATTAAGAGGTCGTCGGGCCGGCTTGGATCAGCGGTTGATGCAGAGCGCACGGCCCGGCCCTCATCGTCAATCTCAACCAGTCCGCCGTGTACGCCCGGCTGCGTCCCCGCGTCTGTCATGGCCATCGCCATGGCCTGGCTATGATCAGCTTCCCGATCCGAGCCGTGCTCCATGTGGCCCTCGACCTGGAAGCTTGCCAGCACGTGGCCGTTGGGCAGCCGCAGGAACGAATGAGGGTGGCTGAAGCCTTCCAGGTCCCCAAACGCTGCGTGCACGTGCGGATGCAACGGGTCGCGGAGGTTGATAACGACGGTCCTGCCCGCCTTGTGATCGTTGGCGAACAGCAGCCCCCCGGCAGGCATCCAGTACTCGGTGTGGTGCACCTGATGACTGCGGATTCCCGAAGCGGCCGAGGCGATAAGCTTTCCATAGCCAGGCGAATCCGGATCAGCGTCGATGACTGCAATAAAATCCTCGCCGCGTCCATCCGTATCGCCAGCCCAGGCGAAGAGATAATGTTCCGGTGTCGCCGCCTTGGCTACGTCCGCCACGCACAGGAGCGCGGTCACTGACACGCCCGCCAACCACCGCTTCATCGCAAACTCCCCCTGTACTATTCGAGCTCGGCCGAGCTTCATTGCCGTGCGAGGCAAGCTAGCATGAGGCATATAACGGGCGCCAGGTTCTACCCGAGATCGACCGCGCTGCGCACGACCCCTTCCGAAAGCAGAAATGCGGTCAGACCGCTTCGGGTCACGAAGCGACCGTCGGGGGGAGCAATTAATAGACGGCCGCCGATCGGCCACCTGGAGACATTGGACAAACCAAGCGGTCTGCCCTGAAGCGGATGGTGGAAACGCGATGTATTCTAACTCTCACGCAAAGCCGACATGGATGGATTACCTGAGCGGTTCGAAAACTGTCGTTCTTTATATCACTGCCGGATGGAACTGCTTCGTCGAAGCGATCGATTTTGAGCGTTGCTGTTCCGATATGAAGCGTTGCTGTGTACCCCTCGATTCGCCGTTTCACCGCCGGCTTCTCCACGCCAGCTGGCATATCCACGAGGTGAATACCAAGTTCGGGCATCGCCATTTCCGCCGCGCGTGTCACGATCGGCCACAAGCAGGCGATCGTCAGGATGCTCGCAAAAAAACTTCTGGTTCTCATGAGTGGGACATTTCACCTCTCAGATCGCCTACGCGCTGAGACGCTTGCGCTACTGTGTGGGTAATTGCGCGATGAATGCCGTCGCAGCGGCGAGGTCCTTCTGCGTGATGGCATCATCCCGCCAGTATTCCCCAAAAAGAAAGGCCGGATGTGTTTGTCCGGTTTTTGCGCACATGGTGGCAAGCGCGCGGGCCAACGCGCCGCTGTTGAGATGCGCTTCCATTACTGGCTGAGCCCTTTCGGCGAGTTCCTTGGCAGCGGCAACATTGCGCTGTGAACCGTAGAGATACGCAACCTCCGCCCAAGCTCGCAGGTACTCCGAATCGAGGCCGATGGCCTTCTGGTAAGCGTCTCGTGCGCGTCGGCTCAATTCCTCGGCTTCCATTCCGATGACGACCTGCTTGCTCTCGACCTTGTATGTGAGCTGCGAGTACACATCACCAATATCGGTAAGCGCGGCGGCGGATGCAGCGGAAAGTCCATTCAGCTTGTCAGCGGCAACGAGTGCATCCGGGAAATCCCCGTCACGCAGCAATCCGCGCGCCTGCACCCGCAGCGCAAGCTCATTGTTCGGTTCGTCTTGGAGAGCTTCCGCGGCGAAACGTAACGCGTCGGGCCTGTGTTGCCACTGCAGGCTGAGGTCCGCCAGCATGGCTTTCGCCTCGGCGGCGGTTAATTTGCGCGGCGGCTCGCCAGACACGCCTTCCGTCGGTTCGTTCACCACGAAAACATGAGCTTGCTCCTTCAGTGCAGCGGCCAGCAACTTGTCGAGCTCCTCGTAGCTGATCTTGAAGCTCGCCGCGAACGCCTCCGCCTCGGTCTTGCCGTCGCGTATGAGCCCGAGATACTTGAGGAACTCCGGCCGCAGCTTTCCCTCGACGTACACTTCGCGAGCTAGATACCAGCTCTCGGCCTCGAACATCCTGTTGAAGTCCGATGAGCTTTGCATTTGCGGGTCATTACTCTGCACTCGTAGAAAAGTGCGCATTGGGATGAGCTTGCCGTGCTGCAGCGTCGCCCCGAATCCGAGGACGACGTCTCCGGTCGTGACCGTGTCGCCTTTGAACTCGGTATGGGCGAACAGCGCAGGTACACCGACCTGAAACCAGTACGGCGAGCGCGATGCCCGCCCATTCAGGAACAGGCTGCCTGTATAGCCAAAGAGTGCGCCCCAATAGCGATTCCATTGCCCTTGTCCCTCACTGGTGACCACCGAGACCTCATACCCGGAAAACCTGTAAGAAGCACCACCCTCGGATCCACCGATCAGCTGCTTAGCCTGCTCCGGCGATAGCTCGTAGATGCGGGTGGGCAGCCGCTTTTCCGGCAACTGCAGAATGCGGGTAATTGTCTTGTTAAAGCGGCCCAAGTCGCGGGCCAACGACGTCGTGTATCCAGCGCCCTCGTACGCAGTTACCTGGAGGTCGCCGTTGGCGTAGCTCCAGTAATCTGCGGCCCATACCTGGCCGCTCAGCAACAGCACCACCGCCACCAAACAAATTCTCGCGTGTAGCATGGCCATTGGTTCCGCGCCCCGGCACTGTCTTGTCGCCGCTGTGGAAGCGTACGACGGGCCAAGCGACAATGCACTGAGACCGCGGTGTCAGCGACAGGCCTCCTATGGGCGATGGGACAATTTTGGGACAGTCAGATCGTGACATTGCGTGATATCAAATGACATCACGTGATACCAAGTGCCTGTTGCAATTAGGAACTGCGCTCGCATATCGTTGATCCGTAAGCCCCGTACCCCCGTTTCACACGGCAGGGGCCACTGCTTCGATCCCAGTACCGCCCACCATTCATAAATGTCGGCGGAACAAGGAAGCAACCCAGTTGCAACCGCTGCTACGACTCGCACGCAGCAGTAGCGGTTCGGTAACGCCGATGGACATCAGCAGCTGGGTAGCTGAATACCCGAAAGCGGCCGCTCGCGAACGTCTCCGAAGGGTCAGTTTTCCCCATTTGGACCAGCACCAGCCGAGTGACCGGTTCCTGCACGCGCATCCGGCAGCAGGCGGCCACGAGCCGTCCTACGGCTACCTGAAGTCGTCGCCCTGAAGCGGACATCCTGGCCTCCGAATTAACGCAGGTTGCCAACCCGGCAGGCATCCGCGACGATTCGGAACAACTAGGAGGAAGCTCGCCATGGTCGAGAGCGGCCGCATAAGTTGAACGCCACTTCTCGGGCCGTTTTCATCAGCTATGCCTCGCAGGATGCCGAGGCGGCCGGCCGTATCTGCGAAGCACTCCTGGCGGCGGGCGTCGAAGTCTGGTTCGATCAGAGCGAACTGCGAGGCGGGGACGCGTGGGACCAGTCGATCCGCAAGCAGATCAAGACCTGCGCCCTGTTCCTCCCGGTCATCTCTAGGAACACGCACGATCGCGTCGAGGGCTATTTCCGTCTTGAGTGGAAGCTCGCGGTCGATCGCTCCGACCTGATAGCGGCCGACCAAGCCTTCCTGTTGCCGGTGGTCATCGACGACACGCGTGATGATGAACGGGTGCCGGAGCGGTTCCGGGAGGTGCAATGGACGCGCTTGCCCGGCGGGGTCACACCCACTGCCTTCGTCGAGCGCGTACGGCGTCTCCTGTCAGGGGAGCTGTCACAGGGGCCGACAGGGACCACATTGGAAGCTGCTCGCGTGTCGGCTGCGTCGACAACCCCAAAGCCCGTGCTGGGATTCTGGCGGTCGAAGGCGGTGCTCCTAGCGACGATTGCCGCGCTCGTTGTCGCACTCGGTTACCTCGTGGCAAACCGATTCGTACTGTCGAAGCGTGGCGCGGAGGTTGGAGCTGCACCGGCGCCTGTGGTTCAGAGCGCTCCAGCCACCGCCTTCAACCCGCCGCCGCACTCCCTCGCCGTGCTGCCGTTCGTGAACATGAGTGGCGACCCGACCCAGGAGTACTTCTCCGACGGTCTCACGGAGGAGTTACTCAATTCGCTAACCCGTATCAATGAACTGCACGTTGCGGCGCGGACGTCGGCCTTTTCATTCAAAGGGAAGGACGCCGACATCAACACCATCGCGCGCAAGCTCAATGTAGCCGCGGTTCTTGAGGGAAGTGTACGGCGATCGACGCACACCGTGCGCATCACTGCCCAGCTCGTCAATGCCGTCACCGGCTTTCACGTGTGGTCGCAGACCTATGACCGCAATCTGGGCAATGTGCTGGCGCTGGAGACTGAAATTGCAACTTCGGTTGCGAATGCCCTCAAAGTCACGCTCCTCGAAGACACCGGAAATAAAATCGAGCTCGGCGGCACGGTAATTCCTGCGGCGTTCGATGCGTATCTGCGCGGCAAGAGAATAGGACGTACAGCGATTCGTGAAGCGGACAGGCAAGCAGCTCTCGGTGCCTACACGGAAGCTATTAACCTCGATCCGCACTTCGCAATGGCGTTCGTAGAGCGATCACTTGATCTCAGCAACTACGCCGAGTTCAGCGCTCGAGGTCCCGCGGTTCGTGTGAGCTTCGACAAGGCGTTGGCCGATGCGCGTACGGCAGTCAGTTTGGCGCCTGAGCTCGCGGAGGCACATTACGCGTTGGCGGTGGTTCTCCGGTCGGCCTTTCTGGACTTTACGCAAGCAGATAAAGAAGTCGAGCGTGCGCTGGCGCTTGCACCAGGCAGTGCCCGTATCTTGAGCGCCTATAGCCGCCATGCGGCGGAACTAGGCCACGCGGCCGCAGCGATCGGTGCCGCTCGTCGAGCCGTCACTCTGGATCCTTTGAACTTTCATGTGCATCGAACGGCGGGCATCGCCTTCGCACTAGCCCGGCAATACCCGGATGCCATCGCCGCCTTGCGGACCGCGATTTCTCTCCAACCCGACTGGGTACGAAATTACGCACTTCTCGGTCGGGCGCAATATGCGCGGGGTGATTTTGAAGCCGCCCGCTTATCGTGCGAGGCCGCACTCGCTGATGAAATGGGGCAGGGCTGCCTGGCCGTCGTCTACCGGAAACTCGGTAGGCAGGCCGACGCCGAGGCCATGTTACAACGGGTCAGGACCTCTGAAGGCGACGATGGCGCGTACGACTTCGCGTGTATCTATGCACAGTGGGATGACATACCGCAGGCCCTTCACTGGCTCGAGATCGCTCTGCGCCAGCGTGATCCGGACCTCGCTGTACTAAAAGTCGAACCGGACCTTGACCCCCTGCGCAAGGAGCCGCGCTTCCAGGCGATCGAGCGGGAATTGAAGTTTCCGAACTAACTAGTCTATGCCGCAATAAAGAGGGAATTAAGAAAGAGTGTAGCGGTTCGAGGCGGATTCGAACGAAATGCATGAGTGCATACGGCGAGGAAAGCAATCGGATATTCGGCCACGCCGATACCCGCCACTCCCGAGCGGCAGATATGGGTCGTAAACGGCCGTCCAGTCCCCTGCTCACAGAGGGCAGGTGGCGCCCGTAGGCGAGGGTCTGCTCCCGGCCAGTTTGAGACATTCGGACAGACGAAATGGCAGCAAGAAAGCAGCCGCTCGCCGCATAGGATAGGCTATCGGCGATAACGAAGAACCCTGAATGGCCGACCACGCCGAACCAGAAAATCGTCAGGGCCCCACCGCGACGGGGACGCTGTGACCGACTCGGGCAAGGCGGTGTTCCTGAGCTACGCGTCCGAGGATGCGGAAGCCGGCCAGCAGCTATGCAATGGGCTGCGCGCCGCAGGCATCGAGGTGTGGTTCGACCGCAGCGAGCTTCGGGGCGGCGATGCCTGGGACCGCCAGATTCACGAACGGATCCGCGATTGCCGCCTTTTTGTAGCGATCATCTCTACCCATACCGAGGCCAGAGACGAAGGCTACTTCCGCCGGGAATGGAAGCTTGCGGTTGACCGCACGCACGACATGGCCGAGCACAAGGCGTTCCTGGTGCCGGTAGCGATCGACGACACGCCTGAGCGGGGCGCTGCGGTTCCCGAGAAGTTCCGGCAGGTGCAGTGGACACGTCTGCCCGGCGGGAGCACGCCGCCCGCCTTTGTTGAGCGAATCCGTCAGATGTTAACGCCAGGCGAGAGTGGTGCGCTTGCGTCAATCCGACCCGCATCCGGGCCACCATCGACGCCGAGCGGGTTGCCCGGTGCAGTCGCCGCGAGCGCGGCGCCGGAAAACTCGATTGCCGTGCTGCCCTTCACCAACCTGGGCGGCGAAGCGGACAATGAGTACTTCAGCGAGGGCCTCGCCGAGGAGATCTTGAATGCTCTAGGTCAAGTTGAGGCCTTGAGAGTTGCGGCTCGAAGCTCGGCGTTTTCCTTCAGAGGAAAGACGACGGATATCGCTGCGATTGCCGGCAAGCTTCAGGTGGCGAATGTACTCGAAGGGAGCGTGCGTCGCGCCGGGCAGCGGATCCGCGTGACAATTCAGCTCATCGACGCCAGGACCGGCTTCCAAGTCTGGTCGGAGCGATACGACCGTCAGATGGAGGACATTTTCGAGCTTCAGGACGATATCGCGCGGGCGATCACCGAGCGGCTCAAAGTCTCGCTCGGCGCGGGCGTGAGGCGATCAACATCCAACCTACGAGCTTACGAGTTTTATCTAAAGGGGCGATACTACTGGGCGCAACGGCCACAAGGCATCGGCAAGGCTATCGAGTACTTCGAGCGAGCCATCGACGAAGACCCGAACTACGCCCGTGCCCGTGCCGGACTCGCCGACTGCTACGTCACGCTGGGCTCGTGGGAGAACGGTACCATGCCGCCCATCGAGGCCATGGCGAAGGCGAAGGAAGCGGCCAGCAAGGCGCTGGAACTGGATGAACGTCTGGCCGAGGCGTATACCACGCTGGCCTATCGGACGACGCACCATGATTGGGATTGGGCCTGCGCCGAAGCTCAGTTTCAGCATGCCTTTGAATTGAACCCCAACTATACCGTCTGTCACCACTGGTACTCTCATTACCTCACTGCTGTCGGGCGAACCGAGGAATCGCTGACGGCGAGCAAGCGATGCCTGGAGCTTGATCCGCTCGACCTCGTCATCAATATTCACATGGCCTGGCACTATCATTTTGCGCGCCAATACGAGCAAGCCATCGAGCAATGCTGGAAGACCAGCGAACTACATCCGAATTCCTTCTGGCTGGCCTATTTCTTTGGGCTGGCCTACGAGCAGCAGGGTCACGTCGATCGTGCGGTAAAGGAATTTCGCACCTCGGTCACGATGTCCGGGAATGTGACTTTCGCCACTGCGGCGTTGGGGCATCTGTATGGAATCTCGGGCAAGGCCGATGAAGCGCGCGTCGTGTATGAGGAGCTGAAGGCCAGGGCCGAGCGGGCCTACGTGCCCGCTTACGACATCGCCCTGGTGTGCACAGGGATGGGTTGGAATGACCAAGCGCTGGAATACCTGGCGCGAGCCCACCAGGAGCGCTCCGGCTGGATGACCTACCTCAAGGTGGACCCGCGACTAGACCCCTTGCGTCGCGATGCCCGTTTCGTCGATTTGCTGCGGCGCGTGAGACTGGCGCCTTAGTTCAAAGGTACCAGTCGTGAGGTTGAGCGGCCGCCCAGAAGCGCCGATCAAGCGCCGCGGGCGCACTGTCCTCCCGCGCCCGCGGCGCGTAACTGCCCACCGTTCACCGACCCTCCCAACACTTGTTATAGATGACACTAGACGCCCTGCAGCGTTCATTTGAGAGGAGTTCGGCGAAACGCCAGCTCGAGATCATTTGGTTTGTACGGCTGAATCGCGCCGCCAGGGGAATACTCGAAAACAAAGCTCGCACGGAAGCGCTGCGCGGCGCCTCCGCTCGCAACCCAGTTTGCGGGAACCTCACAATGCATATTCGCCAACGCGCCGAGAGCTGCGTTCTGGAAGAGTTCTTCGGGCTCCGCGGCCATCACTTTCGTGGCGTCTATGCGTCCGCTCGCAGTCACGTTGAACTCCACCAGTACGCGCCCTTGCATGTGTTGGACTAGCGCCGCCTGCGGAAAATACGATTGTTTAGAGAGAAACACGCAGGTAGGGAACTCCATGTGCTTCGCGCCGTGATCCTCCGCCACTGCGTCAACACCAGTTATGTTTAAGTTGGAGAACTGTATGTGCGCGGTTGAAGCAAGCACGCGCACGCGCGTCATCGCGAATCCACGGGCTGAATATATCTTGCCCACCTTACCGCCGATGGATACTTGTACCTCCCCCGACCTAAGCAACCGAAGCTCGAAGGGAAATGGGTTGTTGGTGAAGTCCGCTCGTGCAAACGGCGCATCCCATAGATCATGTAGCCCGTCTCGTACGGCGAATTGAAGCTTACCGGGTTCGTTGGAGAGTACAAATGCCTCAAGCCCGACGTTATAAGACTCCTTGGGTCCCATGAGTTCGATTGCGGCCAACGGTGCCCACTTCCTATCTTTGCTGACGGTAACGAACTGGATGAATCCCTTTAGCGTGAAGGCGCCGTCGGGGACCTGGATAAAGCGTTCCTCGTGACGTCCTGGCCCGGCGTCCAAGTCAACGTTGTATGGGCCAGGACCGACTTCGAACTTGGGTGACTCGGCTGGTGCTGTGGCGGCGGCGCGTGGTGGCTGTGTTGACGCGCAGCCAAGAAAGGCAAGGAGCAAGACCCAGATGCGTTTGGTCATAGTAAATCGTGTATCAGTTCGCTATCTCAAGCGATCCGCCGTGAGCTTTGACGAGCCGCTCCAGAGCTGTTTTATCGGCTCGATTCTCGCGCCAGATGGCATTTGCCCTGTCGACAGACTGCCGCGTCAGCTGATTGGTCTTGGCCTGGAATTTTCTGAGCACCTCGAAATAAGCCTGCCTGTCGGTCGTACTATTCGGGAGCGCCGCTTCGGC
>Ga0070766_10001696_pt1 | contig 10812 bp, 9 predicted proteins | sample HubBroMetageWFT6_FD_69782 | JGI IMG/M metagenome (GOLD analysis project Ga0070766, IMG submission 69782) | Warmed and freeze-thawed soil microbial communities from the Hubbard Brook experimental Forest, New Hampshire - Hubbard Brook CCASE Soil... | ecosystem: Environmental > Terrestrial > Soil >... | reverse complement strand
GATGCCGCAGCCGAATACGGGCGCGCGCTGCCAATGATGATGACCGCCGCCGGCACCGTCCCCGCCACCAAGGTCTTCGTCATGGGAGCGGGTGTCGCCGGTCTTCAGGCCATCGCGACCGCGCGCCGCCTCGGCGCCATTGTCACTGCGACCGACGTGCGGCCGGCCGCCAAAGAACAAGTCGAAAGTCTCGGCGCCAAGTTCATCGCCGTCGAGGACGACGAGTTCCGCGCGGCGGAAACCGCCGGCGGCTACGCCAAGGAAATGTCCAAGGAGTACCAAGTCAAGCAAGCCGCGCTCGTCACCGAGCACGTCAAGAAGCAAGACCTCGTGATCACAACCGCGCTCATTCCCGGACGTCCGGCGCCGCGGTTGATTTCCGCGGCGATGGTTTCCTCGATGCGGCCCGGATCGGTGATTGTCGATCTTGCGGTCGAGCGCGGCGGCAACGTCGAAGGCGTAAAAGCCGACGCCGTGGCCGATGTCGGCGGCGTCAAGATCATCGGCTACAGCAATGTGCCGGGACGGCTCGCCGCCACCGCATCAAGTCTCTATGCCAAAAATCTTCTCGCGTTCCTTGACGTGCTGGTCGACAAAAAGACTAAGTCGCTCGCGGTCAACTGGGATGACGAGATCGTCAAGGCAACCGCGCTGACCCGCGACGGCGCGATCGTGCATCCGAACTTCAAGCCCAAAAGCGCCGCGTAGATGCGGTCGCCAGCAAATCTGCAACGATAGAGGCGCGCCATGGTGACCCTCTCGGTCCTCGCCCAACTCGACATCGTATCGATCGCTCAAGGCGGCGCTCATGCGGCGAGCGAAATCGTCGATCCGTTTGTGTTTCGCCTGTCGATTTTCGTGCTCGCGGTGTTCGTCGGTTACTACGTCGTCTGGTCGGTGACACCGGCGCTGCATACGCCGCTGATGTCGGTGACGAACGCGATTTCGTCGGTCATCGTCGTCGGCGCGCTGCTTGCGGTCGGCGTCGCGCTGGTTGCCGACGATACCGGGCCGATCTGGGCGCGCGCCTTCGGCTTCGTCGCGCTCGTATTCGCGTCCGTCAACATATTCGGCGGCTTTCTGGTGACCCAGCGCATGCTCGCCATGTTCCAACGGAAACCGAAATAACATGAGCGCCAATCTCGCCGCGCTGGCTTATCTGATCGCGGGCGTCCTTTTTATTTTGGCGCTGCGCGGGCTGTCGCATCCGGTCACCAGCCGCCAAGGCAATTTGTTCGGCATTATCGGCATGCTGATCGCGGTAGCGACCACGCTCGCCGCGCACCCGCCGGCCGGCCTTGGCGCGTGGGGACTAGTGGTCCTGGCCGTCGCGCTCGGCGGCGGCGCCGGTGCGGTGATCGCGCGGCGCGTGCCGATGACCTCGATGCCGGAACTCGTCGCTGCCTTTCACTCGCTGGTCGGCATGGCGGCGGTGCTGGTCGCGGCCGGCGCGCTCTACGCCCCCGCCGCGTTCGGTATCGGCACCGAGCACGCTATTCACGGCCAAAGCTTGATTGAAATGTCGCTCGGCGTCGCCATCGGCGCGATCACCTTTACCGGCTCGATCATTGCATTCCTGAAACTGTCCGGCCGCATGAGCGGCAAGCCGATCGTGCTGCCCGGCCGGCATGTCATCAACATCGCGCTAGCAATCGCGCTTGTCGCGCTGATCGTCTGGTTCTTCTTGGCGCAGCACTATCTCGCCTTCTGGTTGATTGCCGCGGCGGCGTTCCTGCTCGGCGTTTTGATCATCATCCCGATCGGCGGCGCCGACATGCCGGTCGTGATCTCAATGCTCAACTCCTATTCGGGCTGGGCGGCGGCCGGCATCGGCTTCACGCTGGGTAATTCGGCCTTGATCATTACCGGGGCGCTGGTCGGTTCGTCCGGCGCTATCCTGTCCTACATCATGTGCAAGGGAATGAACCGCTCGTTCATCTCGGTCATTCTCGGCGGTTTCGGCGGTGAGGTTGCCGGTCCCAGCGCGGATGGCGAGCAGCGTCCGGTCAAGCTGGGCTCGGCCGAGGATGCGGCTTACCTTTTGAAGAACTCTTCCCGCGTCATCATCGTGCCCGGCTATGGCATGGCGGTGGCGCAGGCGCAGCACGCGCTTCGCGAAATGGGCGACAAGCTCAAGGCCGCGGGCGTAGATGTCAGCTACGCCATTCACCCGGTCGCCGGGCGCATGCCCGGCCACATGAATGTCCTGCTGGCCGAAGCCAACGTGCCCTATGACGAGGTGTTCGAGCTTGAGAATATCAACTCGGAATTCGCGCAAGCCGACGTCGCCTATGTCATCGGCGCCAACGACGTGACCAATCCAGCCGCCGAGGACGATCCGAAGTCGCCGATCTACGGCATGCCGGTGCTCCAGGTGTGGAAGGCCGGCACGGTGATGTTCAACAAACGCTCACTGGCCTCGGGCTATGCCGGGATCGACAATCCGCTGTTCTATCGCGACAACACCATGATGCTTCTTGGCGATGCCAAGAAGATGACGGAAGAAATCGCCAAAGCGATTTGAGTACGGACCGCTTGCGGACGGACGAGCGGACACTGATCTAGCCGTTTATGAGCGTCGACCCTTCGGTTCCCAATCCGCCATCACAGCGCTTCGCCCAGTCGTCTTCACCGGGCAAGCCAAATCGTCGGTTGTTGCGCCTCGTCGCCATTCCGGTCCTTGCGGGAGCGGGCTTGCTGATTTATCGCGGACTGCAGGAGCGTTTCGTATTGCCGGAATGCGATTCAAGCCGCGCCAAGGATACGCTTACCGGCGTCCTCAAGGGGCTCGACTCCGCGCCGCTGCGCTACGAGCCGATCAAGACGATTTCCAGGAACGATAAAGAAGTGGTCTGCAATGCAGCGCTGCCGCTGCCGGATGGCGCCACCCTCAACGTCGATTATCGTTTCTTTTGGCAAGGAAGCTCTGCGCAGATGAAATATTCGATCTCGCGCAACGAGCCGAAGGCTTCGGGCGGAAGCGTGCCGCGCTCGGAGTAGCGCGGCGAAGTCAAACCGAACCGAGTGTCACCGATAATCCGTCGCGTGGCAGCGGAATCGGCCACATGCGCCACTCGGGCCGATAATCCGGCGCGATTCCGACCCGCACGTTGCCGAGGAAGTGCCAACTAAAGCACTTGGCCTGCATGTAGGCGAAGTTCAGCCCCAGGCACATATGCGCGCCGCCGCCGAACGGCACGTAAGCGAATTTGTGTCGGCCGCGCGATGCCTCAAGCTCGAAACGCCGCGGATCGTAGCAATCCGGCTCCGGCCAAATTTCCGGCATGAAATGCGTAAACAGCGGATTGATGTTGATGCCGGTACCGGCCGGGATGCGATAGCCGCCGAATTCAAAATCGCGTATCGCGCGCCGCGGCATGGAAGGCACCGGCGGCGCCATCCGCATCGCCTCTTTGAAGGCCATTTCCGCCAGCGGAAGATCCTCGAGGCGCTCGAACGGCAGCGGCTCCCCCGCCGCGGGCCCGAGGTCGCGGACTTCGGCACGAACTTTGTCCTGCCAGTCCGGATTTGCCGCGAGGCGGTAGACCAGCGAAGTGAACGAGGAAGTCAGCGTGTCGTGCGCCGCCAACATGAGAAAGATCATGTGGTTGACGATGTCGGCGTTCGACAGAAGCGTCCCGTCATCCCAGGTCGCGCGGCACAGATGCGAAAACAAATCTTCGCCACCGCGTTCGCGCCGCAGCGGAATCTGCCGGTTGAAATAATCGACCAGTTCCGCCCGGCCCTGCATGCCGCGGCGCATCGGCGTGCCGGGCAGCGGGGCGCGAATGACCGCGACCGAAGCCGCCAGCATGGCAATGAACGCCTGCTTGATCGTTTCGAGCTCGGCGCCCAACCCGCCGCCAAGGAACGAGGTCGCCGCCAGGTCGAGCGTCAGTTGCTTGATCAGGGGGTAAAACTTGACTTCTCGCCCGCGCGGCCATTGCGCGATGCCGCGCGCAATCCCGGCATTGAGCTCGGCCAAATAGGACTGCATGGGGCCGGATTTAAACGCGACCGAAAGTGCGCGCCGGTGCAAGCGATGCTCGTCAAAATCAAGCAGCATCAGCCCGCGCGGAAACAACCGGCCGAGGATGACATCCCAGCCGAGGCCCGACGAAAAGATCTTCTGCTGATCGAGCAGAACGAGCTCGTTGGCCTCGGGCCCAAGCAACGAGACGTTGCTCTGGCCGAAGGCGCGGCCGCGATAGACCAGGCCGTAACGCTGCGCTCGCCGCTCGACGAAACCTTTCGGGTCAGCGAGAAGCGGCAAGGTCTGTCCGAGAATGGGCCAACCCTCGTCGCCAGGGATGTGCGAGAGCGCGCTGGCTGACGTCGGCGGCGGCGGCGCCTGATAGACCGGGGCTCGTGGGTGACCAAGCGCCTGGACCGACATGGCATCCTCCTTCACTTTTGTGCATCGACAAAATACAAGCAATCGCTCACAATAAATACTCGCATTGCCAGAGCGCGCGCATGACCCGCAAGCCGTCAACAAATCCAAGAAAATCAGCGTCGCAGGCGCGATCGCGCCAGACCGTCGATGCGCTTCTCGAAGCAACCGCTCGCGTTTTGATAAAGGAGGGCTACGACAAAACGAGCACCAACAAAATCGCCACCGTGGCGGGCGTCAGCATTGGCTCGCTGTACCAGTATTTCCCGACCAAGGAGTCGCTGGTCGCGGCCGTCATCGACCTTCATATGCACGAGATGTTTCGGTTAGTTCGCGAGGCGCTGGTCAAGGTGGCGACCCGCCCAATCGAAGCCGCGGCGCGCGAACTGGTTTCTGTCATGATCGAAGCCCACCGCGTCAATCCAAAACTGCATCGTATTCTGGTCGAGCAGACGCCGCGGACCGGCAAGCTTGAAAACGTCGAGGCCGTCGAACGCGAGGCTTACGGGCTGGTTCGCGCTTATCTCGAGGCGCACCGAGATGAGCTCGATGTTGCCGACACGAATCTTGCGGCGTTCGTGTGTGTAACCGCGGTCGAAGCGCTCACCCATGCCGCCGTCGTGCGTCCCCGCGAAAGACTTAGCGACGAACAGGCGGCAAGGCTCGTCGACGATGTGACGCGCCTTGTGACCCGATATTTGCAAAAATCGCCAGTCACCGAAGCGGCGCGAGCGCCCGCACAAGAGCGTCCGGCCAGAGCCCAACCTAAGCGCGATAGGCCGCGAGAAAAGCGCGCACCGCGACGCCCACGTTACGCTCGATCTGCTCGAGGTTCGGCGCCGGCGCGAAGTTGAAGACGATCGGCTTGAACAGCGCGGCGTGGGTCGCTTCCATGAATTGCGCGGATGCGATGCCGATCTCGTCTATCTGGAGTATCCCGGCATCGACCTGCGCAGCAAAATATTCGGCGAGCCGCGCAATTCCTTGGGCCGGTCCGCTCTCGTAGAACTTGCGGCCGACCTCCGGCATGCGGTCTGCGATTCCAATGACGGTCCGGATCGCCTGCGCCTTTTCCGGCCGGCACAGGAATTTTACGTAGGCCACTCCCAGCCGCTTGAGCACGGCTTCGACGTCGTGATCGTTCGGATCGAGATCGAAAATGCCCTCGGCTTGCGCGTCGCATTCCTGTTCGACGATGGCCTCGAACAATTCCTCCTTGTGCTTGAAATACACATAGAGGGTGCCCTTGGAGACCCCGGCGGCGCGGGCGATGTCGTTCATGCTCGCTGCATCGAAGCCCTTGGCGAGGAACACGGCGCGGGCGCCATCAATGATCTGACGGCGCTTGGCGCTTTCGTCCTCCGCAGGAGCGGTCTCGTGCCGTTCGAGGGTGGCTAACGCGGTCATTTCCGATCCTCCGGGCTGGTATAGCGGGCTCGCTCGTTCCCTAACCGCCCGATTTCATTGGCCTATGAACGACGGATATATATTGACCGAACGGTTCGGTCAATATTGACTTCCGCGTTCCGCCCTTCTATTTTGACCGAACGGTTCGGTCAGTTAACCAACCGCAATGGAGTGCGACCCATGTATCGCAACCGCGCCGAGGCCACCTCCCCTTTCCAGGTCGTGCCCGCAGGCGAAGACTTAAATCCACCGGCCGAAGCTGGGGAAACGCTGCCGCGACCGCCGCAAGCGGAAGCGCCCGTCCAACCCCTTCCGGTGAAGGCTGCGCCGCAGCCGGTCCGCAAAGCGCGGCCGAAGCGATCTCGGCGCCGCGTGGTATTCGGCGCCATCGCGCTTTTGGCCATCGGTGCTGTTGGTTACTTCGGTTACGAGTATTGGACAGTCGGCCGGTTCACGGTGACCACCGATGACGCCTATGTACAGGCCTACAACACCACGCTCGCCGCAAAGGTCTCCGGCTATCTCGCCAGCGTTCCGGTGACCGACAACACCGTTGTGCATGCCGGCGACGTGATCGCGACCATCGACGACGGCGACTACCGCCTCGCGGTCGACTCCGCGCGCGAAAAAGTCGCCACGCAGACGGCGACGATTGCGCGCATGGGTCACCAGATCGAAGCGCAACAAGCTGCCGTCGCCCAAGCCAAGACGCAACTCACCTCCGCACAGGCCGGGCAGACGCGCACCCAACTCGAGCTCGAACGCCAGATCAACCTAGTCGCGCGTGACGCCTCGAGCCGGCAGCTTCTGGAGCAGGCACAAGCCAATCGCGATCAGGCGGTCGCCGCCGTGCAAGGCGCGCAGGCGGCAATCGAGTCGGCCGCCGCCAATGTCGACGTGCTCAAGGGGCAGCAGCAGGAAGCGGTCAGCACGCTCGACGAACTCAAGACCTCGCTCGCCAAAGCCGAGCGCGACTTGTCGTTCACCGTGATCCGCGCGCCGATCGACGGCGTCATCGGCAATCGCGCCATGCAGACCGGCGATTTCGTCCAGACCGGGCAGCGGGTCGCAAGCCTGGTGCCGCTCGACGATGTTTTTATCAACGCCAATTTCAAGGAGACCCAAGTCGCGCGGCTGCGGCCGGGCCAAACCGCGTCGATCGCCGTCGACGCCCTGCCCGAACACACCATCGAAGGCACGATCGAAAGTTTCTCGCCGGCCTCGGGCGCGGTGTTCTCGTTGCTGCCGCCCGACAACGCTACCGGCAACTTCACCAAGATCGTGCAGCGATTGCCGGTGCGCATCCACGTGCCGCCAGCCATTGCCCGCGAAGGCCTATTGCGGCCGGGAATGTCGGTGGTGGTGAGCGTCAACACCAAGGCCGACAAAGCCGCGGCTGACGCTTCGCGCACGCACAACGCGGCTCGCTAAAGCACGAGGCCGGTCGTGGCCCAAGCCACCACGTTCCCCATCGCGGCCGCCCTGCCCGCCGAGACCGAGCGGGTCGATCCGCTCCGCCTTCTTGCGTTCCTCGCCATGTGCTTCGGCATGTTCATGGCGTTCCTCGACATTCAGGTGGTGTCGGCCTCGCTCTCGGAAATCCAGGCTGGGCTTGCCGCATCGAGCGACGAAATCACCTGGGTACAAACCTCCTATTTGATGGCCGAGGTCGTGGCCATTCCACTGTCCGGCTTTCTCGCTCGCGCGCTCGGCACCCGCATCATGTTTGCGACCGCCGCGGCCGGTTTCACCATCGCGAGCCTGATGTGCGGACTCTCGTCGTCGATGGGCGAAATGATTTTGTGGCGGGCGCTGCAGGGTTTCATCGGCGGCGGCATGGTGCCGACGGTGTTCGCGTCCGCCTACGCCATATTCCCGCGCTCCAAACAACCGGTGATCACGCCGCTGATCGGCCTCGTCGCCACGCTTGCGCCCACCATCGGGCCAACGGTCGGCGGTTATCTGACCGACATGCTGTCATGGCACTGGCTGTTTTTCATCAACATCGTCCCTGGCATCGTCGTGACCATCGCGGCGGCTACGCTGATCGATTTTGACAAGCCTAATTGGTCGCTGTTCGAACGTTTCGACATTCTCGGACTGATTTTCATGGCGCTGTTTCTCGGCGCGCTCGAATACGTGCTTGAAGACGGGCCGCGCTACGACTGGTTCGAGGATTCGACCATCGCACTGGCGGCGGTCGTCTCGGCAAGCGCAGCGGTGTTGTTCTTCATGCGCGTATTGACGGCTGGACAGCCGATTGTCGACCTGCGCGCGTTCACCGACCGCAATTTCGCCTTCGGCAGCATGTTTTCCTTCGTGCTGGGCATCGGGCTTTACGGCCTGACTTACCTCTATCCGGTGTTCCTCGGGCAGATCCGCGGCTTCAACGCGCTGTTGATCGGCCAGACCCTGTTCGTGTCGGGCATCACAATGTTTCTGACCGCGCCGCTTGTCGGGCGGCTGATGACCAAGCTCGATCCGCGCCTGATGCTGGCGTTCGGATTCACCGTGGTGGCGATCAGCAATTGGCAGGCGACCTACATCACCAGCAATTGGGAATTCGGCGAACTCTTGATCCCGCAAATACTGCGCGGTTTCGGCATGATGTTCGCGATCGTGCCGATCACCAGCATTTCGCTCGGCACGCTGAAGCCGGAAATGCTGAAGAACGGTTCCGGGCTGTTCAATCTGACGCGCAATCTCGGCGGCGCAGTGGGACTCGCTGGCCTCAATACCGTGCTCGACAAGCGCATCGACCTGCATTTGGCGCGGCTGCACGATTCCATCACTTGGTCGCGGCAGCCGGTGGTCGAGGCACTCCATAATTTTGCCGCGCGCATGCCCGGCTCCGACGCACAGAACATGGCGCTGAAATATCTGTTCCTGTTCACCCGTCAGCAGGGCATCGTGATGGGCTTTGCCGACGTGTTCCTGCTGCTGGGTCTGTTGTTCCTGGTGTTCGCGCCGTTGGTGTGGTTCATGCGCCGTCCACCGCCGGTCACCGGGCCCGCGCCCGACGCGCATTAGCTCCCGCTCACCCTACCGAGGAGATGCACGATGCAAGTCGCACTAAGGCAACTCGCCGAAGACTTCCTCAGCTCATTCGTTTTTCTCGGATTCTATCTCGCGACGGGAAGCCTGCCCCTGGCGGTTGGTGTCGGGATGGCCGTCGGCGTTGCACAGTTCGCGCTGGCAAGATGGCGCGGCCGGCGGCTGGAGGCGATGCAATGGCTGAGTTTCGGGCTCGTCATTGTACTGGGCGCGATCTCGCTGATCACTAACGACACCCGTTTCATTATGGCCAAGCCAAGCTTCATTCATTTCGCTATCGGTGCGGTGATGCTGCGGCGAGGCTGGATGGACCGCTACCTGCCGCCGCTTGTGAAGGATAACCTGCCGCAGCAGGTCATAGTCCTGACCGGCTATGCGTGGGCCGCGCTGATGTTTGCGCTCGGGCTCGCCAATCTCTACGTCGCCGCCAATTACAGCCCGATTGTCTGGGGCTATTTCCTGTCGATCGGTGCCACCGGCGCGAAGATCGTTGCGTTCTTCGCGCAATACGTGGTGTTCCAGATTCTCGTTCGGCGGCGGCTACGGACGCCGCCGCGTGCTTTGCCCGGAACAACCGCGGGAATGCAAGCGAACGGATAGGTTCACGTCGGCTATTAATCGGCTTGGGGTTTTCCATACCCACCCGCAGTCGGCGTCTGGATGATAATCGCCTCGCCGGCATCGATGATCGTTGCATCGCAGCCATCGAGCCTTTCGACGCGGCCATCGATTCGCCGGACACAGTTTTCGCCGACCTGCCCATCGTCTCCGCCGCCGAGGCCAAACGGCGGCACCCGGCGATGGCCGGACAGAATGGTGCATTCCATTTTTTCGAGAAAACGGATGGTGCGAATAATGCCGTCGCCGGCATTCCAGCGGCCGCAGCCGCCAGAGCCTTTGCGGATATGAAAGTCCTCGAGCAGCACCGGATAGCGGAATTCGAGAATTTCCGGATCGGTGAGCCGCGTGTTGGTCATGTGGGTATGCACGGCGTCGGTACCGGGAAAGCCCGGCCCGGCCGGCGAGCCGGAGCAAATCGTCTCGTAATATTGATAGCGCGCGTTGCCGAAATTCAGATTGTTCATGGTGCCTTGCGCCGCCGCCATGGCGCCGAGCGCGCCGAACAGGCAATTGGTGACTTCCTGCGAGGTCTCGACGTTACCGGCGACCACCGCGGCGGGAAATTCCGGCGACAGCAGCGACTTTTTCGGGATGACAATGCGGATCGGTCGCAGGCAGCCGGCATTCATCGGGATGTCGTCGTCGACCATAACGCGAAACACATAAAGCACGGCGGCGCGGGTCACCGGCTCGGGCGCGTTGAAGTTGTCCGGCTGTTGCGGGCTCGTTCCGGTGAAGTCGACGGTGGCTTCGCGCTTCTTGCGGTCAACTAGAATGCGCACACTGATCGTGGCGCCCCTATCCGTGGTGATCTGGAACGTACTGTCGTGGAGCTTGCCGATGACGCGGCGCACACTTTCCGCGGCATTATCCTGAACGTGCCGCATATAGGCCCGCACCACGGGCAATCCGAAATGACGCAGCATATTGCGCAGCTCACGCACGCCCTTTTCGTTGGCGGCGATCTGCGCTTTCAGATCGTTGACGTTTTGCAGCGGATTACGGGCCGGGTATTTGCCGCTCTTGAGCAGCGCATAGGTTTCTTTCTCGCGCAGCCGCCCGCGCTCGACGAGTTTGAAATTGTCGATGTAAATGCCCTCTTGTTCAATCGAGGTGGCGTTCGGCGACATCGACCCCGGCGAAATGCCGCCGACATCCGCATGATGTCCGCGCGAGGCGACCCAGAACAAGATCGTCTTGCCGTCGAACACCGGCGTGCAGACGGTGATGTCGGGCAAATGAGTGCCGCCGTTATAGGGCGCGTTGATAGCGTAGACGTTGCCGGGGCGGACCTTGCCCTTGTTCTCGCGAATGATGGTCTCGACCGCGCGGTCCAT
>Ga0070766_10001694_pt1 | contig 10819 bp, 8 predicted proteins | sample HubBroMetageWFT6_FD_69782 | JGI IMG/M metagenome (GOLD analysis project Ga0070766, IMG submission 69782) | Warmed and freeze-thawed soil microbial communities from the Hubbard Brook experimental Forest, New Hampshire - Hubbard Brook CCASE Soil... | ecosystem: Environmental > Terrestrial > Soil >... | reverse complement strand
CCGCGTCGGCGACGCGCACGGATCTCACCGTGGTTGCACTTGCGGTGGCCGGCGCCGGGATGGGCCTGTTTGTGGGCGCCAACAATGCGGCGACCATGTTCGCCGCCCCGCCGCAGCGTGCGGGAACCGCTGGTGGGCTGCTCAACATGGCGCGCGGGCTCGGCACCGCCCTCGGCGTGGCCTCGGCATCGCTCCTGCTGGCCTCGGGGCGGGGATTCGCCTCGGTCGCCGACCTGCTCGCCGGCGTGGCGCTGCTTGCCGCGGTCGTCAGCGTGATCTGGTCGGGGTCTACCGGCCGGATCAGATCAGCGACCTGAGATATCGCCGGCCGGAAACCAGCGGACAGGGCGCGCCGCGTCGCGTCGCACGCGGCCGGAACTCTCGAGGAGCACCAGGTGCGCGAGCGTCTCGCCCACGGCCGCTCGCCGCATGTAGCCGACGATCTGCGACCAGTCCCGTGACCAGCGCAGCCGGAGCGTCGTCTCCCAGCAGGTGAGTCCAGGCGCTGCGCTGATGGCCGCATAGGTCTCGTCAAGCCGTCGCCGGTGATGGTCGAGGAGCTCATCCACGCGCGCATCGAGGCCCCGAAACCGCCATTCGTGGGCGGGAAGAACCTCGTCGATGTCGAGGTCGCGAACCCCGCGCAGCGCCTCGAGGAAATCTGCGAGGGGGTTCACCGGCTGCTGCACGTGCACGGCGACGCTTGGGCTGATCCGGGGCAGCACATGGTCGCCGCTGAAGAGCACGCGGCCCGCGCGGTCGTGAAAGCAGACGTGACCTGGCGAATGGCCGGGCGTGTGCAGGGTGACGAGATCCCACCCGGGAAGGGGCAGCGGGGCGCGGTCCTCGAGGAGCACATCGGGTTCTGCGGCGGCGACGAACTCGCGTATCCCCATCGATGCGCCGGTGAGCTCCTCACGGATCCGGTCGGGAACTCCAGCCTCCACAAGCAGGGCATCCATGTTCTCGAGCAGCCGATCCACGCCGAGGCCGTAGCGAGCCGGGATCAGCGCAGCGTCCGCCGGATGGAGAGCGACCCATCCACCGGACGCCTCGCGCAACCTGCCGGCGAGCCCGTAGTGATCGGGGTGGATGTGGGTGATGAGGATCGCCTGCACGTCAGCCGGGGTGTATCCGGCCACTGCCATGCCCGTGACCAGCGCGCTCCACGCCTCCTCGGTGCTCCAGCCGGTGTCGATGACGGCGGCCCCGCTCTTCAGCTCGAGCAGGTAGACCAGGACGTAGCGCAGCGGGTTATTGGGCAGTGGTACGGGGATCGACCACAGCCCGGGGCGCAGCCGCTCGACGCCGGGCAGACCAACGGATTGCCAGGAACGTCGCTGCGCGGTACCGGTGACCTCGATGCCGCCCATCGACCGGGCTCAGCGTCCGGCGCTGACTGGATTCGCCGCGATATGTTCGAGGAAAAGGTCGGCGACGTCCGCCCAGTGTTCGTCCGGGATCCAGTGCGAGCCGCCCTCGAGCTCGAGGAGGTGGTAGTCCCCGGTGCAATGCTCGGCGGTGAGCTCGGTCGCCTCTCGCGTGAACACGGGGTCGTGGTCGCCCCACACGTGCAACACCGGAACAGCAACCGGAGCCGAGTGGCCGCGCTCGGTGCCGAGCGCGCGGTACCAGTTCAGAGCTCCGGTGGAACCGACCTTGCGCAGCGCCACGACATCGCGGTGCGCGTGGGCCGGGCTGAGACCTGTCGCCGTCAGCAGCGACTCGGCCACGATCCCGCCCGCGGCGTCTATGAACGACTCGGGAATCAACGGCAGGCGGAGGACGGGGATGTACGCCATGCGCACCCGCTGCTGGCGTCCCCTGAGCGCCTGACGCAATGCCGCCGTGTGCGGAGTCGACACGGCGGTGAGCGACGCGACCGCTTGAGGATGATCGCCGGCTACAGCCCAGGCGACGCTGCCTCCCCAATCGTGGCCGGCGAGGTGGAAGCGGTCCCTGCCGAGCGCCAGGGCGATTGCCAGGACATCCGCCGAGAGCTCGGAGACACGGTATGCGTCGACCCCTTCGGGACGAGCACCCTCGGAGTACCCGCGCTGCGTCGCAGCGACAGCTCGATAGCCCGCATCGGCGAGCCCGTTCAGTGCGTCGTGCCAGCACGTCCCGGTCTGGGGAAACCCATGAAGCAGGAGGACGAGCTCACCGTCTGCCGGACCCGCGGTGAGCGCGTCGAAGCGCATGTCCCGTGCCGCTATGGTCGTGCGCCTGACAGCCACTGCGCTGGGAGCGTAGCAGGCCGCCCGAGTGCGGCCCCGCACGCAACCAGACTTCATGCACCATGCCGCTATGGAGGAAGCGCTGTTCACCGCCAACAAACGCGGCTACCTGCCGAGCGAGCACGCCCGAGGACCATGGGACCGGACCGCGATGCACGGCGGACCGCCGGCGGCACTGATGGCCAGCGTGATGGAGGCGCTCCCGACCGAGGCCCCGATGGCGGTTGTCCGCACCACCGTCGAGATCTTCCGGCCCGTGCCACTGCGACCCGTCGAGGTTTCGGCGCGAATCGAGCGCGAGGGTCGGCGCGTTCAACTGTTGACCGCATCACTGACGGACGGCAACACCGAGCTCTGCCGCGCCACCGCCTGGCGTATGCGGATCGCGGATCTCGACCTCGGCGAACAGCCGCCACGCGAGGTGCCGTTCCCAGGTCCTGACGCCGCTGTGGCACATGTTTCGGAGAGTGACGATCCCGCGTTCCATCGCACCGGGGTCGAGATGCGCTTCGCGCGCGGCGCTTTCATGGAACAGGGGTCCGCGACGGTGTGGATGCGCCTTGCGATTCCGTTGGTTGCGGGGAAGACGCCGACCCCGCTGCAGCGCGTGATCGCCGCCGCCGACTTCGGCAACGGCGTGGCGTCCGCCCTGCCGTGGGGACAGTTCCTGTTCATCAATACCGACCTCACCGTGTACCTGCATCGCCAGCCGGAGGGCGAATGGATCTGCCTCGACGCGAGCACGGATGTGGACCCGCACGGTGTGGGGGTCGCGCACAGCAGGCTGTACGACGAGCGCGGTCCGATCGGTCGCTCGCTGCAGGGCTTGTTCATCGACCGGCTCCGGGTCACGCCGCCGGGCGTTTGATGTCGGCGCTCAGGCGCCGAGGAGGCTCTGCACGCGGGGGTCGTCGCGGATGGGGTCGATGTCGGCGTCCTCGAGCGCGAAGGGGCGGAGGTCTGGACGCGATCGCAGCGCAGCGTTGAGGAGTGGCAGTGCTTCATCCGCACGCCCGTTGCGCGCAAAGAAGCACGCGAGGTTGTAATCCGCGACCGGCTGGTTCTCAGGAAACAGTTGAGAGTCGAGCGCATGGCTCCAGGTCGCAGCCTCCTGCGCTTCCGCGGGATCGCTGCGCTCGACTGCCCAATACGAGAGGTGCTGCGCCACATGACCATGCCCGTTGCCGGGAACGACCTGCCACACCGGGCCGGCGTTGCCGGCGCGTTCGCGGAGCAGATCCGCTTCAGAGCATGCGCGCACCGCGTCGATCAATGCTGTGTAACTCTCGCTCGCGGCAGCGCGAACGGTGGCTGCGGAGTCTCCGCGATGGGCAGCGTAGATCTCCGCGTTGCGCGCGTCCAGATCGACGTCGGTAGACGGTCCTTCGAAAGGCGTCCCGAGGCGCGCGGCATCGAGCGCGCGAACAGCATGCTCGCGCCACGTGTTGAGGTGCGCGATGTTGTCTTTCGCGGTCCACGATCCTTCCTTGGACGGCGGTGCGTCGTCGCAAAGCGCGAGCAGCACGGCCTCCTTGAGGCGCGCGGCCTCAAGCGACTGAACGAGACGGTCCTGCAGCGAATCGCCGGTCATGCCGGCAGCATAACTGCGCCGAGCGGCACGACGCTCCACGGGTTCGCCATTTCGACGAAGCGGCACAACGCGTTGACGAGTCGCATCTGCTCCGGTGTGTAACAGCGTGCACGGAGCAGCTCCGGCGAACAGATCAGCACCGAGAGTCCCCGCGCTCGCGACACGGCCACGTTGAGACGGTTGAGACTGAAGAGGAACTCCAGGTTGCGGGGCAGGTCCTCAACGCTCGAGGTGGCCATCGAGAAGATGCTGACCGCTGCTTCCTGCCCCTGGAAACGATCGACCGTGCCCACTCTCGCCCCAGGCGGGAGCGCTTCGACGAGGCATGCCACCTGGGCGTTGTACGGGGCGACAACGACGATATCGTCGAGCGACATTGGCCGCTCGCGCCCGGAATCGTCTCGCCAGGTTGCGCTCGTCAATTGTTCGATGACATCGCGCACGCGTCGAGCCTCGGCATCGGAACGCACGCGGTCGCCATCGTGGTCGACAAACGACGTCCGCAGACCGGTGGTGGGCGAGCCCTGGATGACGACGGCCTGATTTATCGTCCGTTGTTCAGATCCCAGGCGTCCCTCGTAAAAGGACCGAGAGACAAAAGCGCTCACCGCGGGATGCATCCGCCAGGAGAGGTCGAGGAGCACACCGCGGTCGGAGGCGATGGTCACATCGCCGTCGAGCAGGTGGTCGAGCGCCGAAACACCGACGCCCGGCGGATGACTCCCCTGCAGCGGTTGCGCAAGCTGGCGTGGATCACCGACGAGCACGAGGTTGCGTGCAGCCCGCGAGACCGCGAGTGCGTCGGCGAGCGACATCTGGCCGGCTTCGTCGACGATCAGCGTGTCGAAGCGGGAATCGAGCTCGGGGCGGGAGAACAGCCACGAGGTTCCGCCGACGACGTCGACGGTTGCGGCGGTGACGGCTGCCTCCACCACCTCGTTGCTTCGGGCGACCTGGATTGCCGCGGTACTGGTTCCGTCCGACTTGCGGTGCTGCATCCGAACCGACATGCCAAGCGACGGCGCCAGTTCCTCGATCTTTGCCAGCAGGGTGCGAATGGCGTTGTGGGTGACGGCGGTGACGCCGATCGGCGTTCGTCCACGCTCGATGAGGCTGAGTGCTGCGAGCGCGGCCATGTGGGTCTTCCCTGCTCCCGGCGGACCCTGGACTGGGAGGCAGCCCTCCTGCAGGCTGAGGATCAGACGTATCGCCGCTTCCGACGCGGACTCGCCTGGTTCGCGAAGTTCGCAGGCGGCGCTGCCCTGGCGCAGGCGCGGCGACCGGTGGAGCAACAGATCCCGTCCAGCGCGATTGGGTCCCGGCGCATCCGGACCGTGGGTGGCGACCCATCGTCCAAGCTCGAGGAGCGCCTCCTCCTGCACATCGGTCGTGATCGGCGTCGACGGAATCAAAAAGCGCACCGCACCACGCTCAGCCTGACGGGCCGTCCTCGACAGTGCGATGAGACCGCGCGCGGAATCGAGCTCGGTCACCTCACCGGCGACGGGCGCCCAGCGTGCGTCCGACTCGGGGTCGAGCGCATTATCCGCGAGCGTGATGCGGTGCTCCTGGGGTTCGAAGCGGTACCGCTCGATGATGCGGCGGCCCTCCTCGTGCGCGCCGATCATCTCCAGCGGTCCGAGCGCATAGGTGTCGCGCTCGAGCTCCTCAGGGCTCATCGCCACCTGATCGAAATGCCGCCACCAGCTCACCTTGTTCTCGCGCCGGTGATAGGAGAGCAGTGGCGCGAACAACCACCGTGCGTGCTCCGTCTCGGTGCGCTGCTCCGGATCCGCGGGGACGTCTTCGATCAACTCCGCCGCGACCTCCTGGGTCGCGAGGATCTTTGCGTGCAGCGCGTCGGTGACGTCGCGTTCGACGATAGCCGGACGCTCGATTGGATCGTTTCGAAGTCGCTCCTCCTCGATGCGGCGCGCCTCGAGCCAATCGCGCAACTGCAAGGTGGAGGCACAGTCGCGCTCGTTGTACCTCTCGATCTCCTCGAGAAGCCTGCTGTCGCCCTCGCCCCCGTGCTCCCGGCTCATCAGCCAGCGCTCGTACATCACCATGCTCCCCGCCGCATCCGCGATCGACTCCACGCGGGCGGGCATGTACAACCGTTCGACCTTCTTGAGGGAATACGAGTCGGTGGACAGCCGTATGCCCTGGCGCACCACCCGGTAAAGGTCGACGAGCACCTCGTTGCGCAGCAGCCGATCCACCTCCTCCTCCCGCGTGCCGTGGTGGCTCATCAGCCTGCGAAGCGCAGTCTTCTCGTACGCGGCGTAGTGGTAGACGTGCATGTCGGGATATCGCTCGAGCTGCGCGATCGCGTAGTCGACAAATCCTTCAAATGCAAGCCGCTCTCCGGCATCATCGTGACCCCACCAGGCTCGATACTCGCCGTGCATGTCGACGGCGCCGAAGAGATATTCGAGGGGCACGTCACGCGCCAGTCCATCGCCCTCCATGTCGAAGAAGACATCGCCCGGCGAGGGAGCCGGGAGCGCGCACAATCCGTGCCCGACCTCCCAGGCGTCGAGCAACTCGTGTCGGGGCGTCCCGTCCCCGTGAGAGCCCCTGAGCTGCAAGGCTGCCTGGGCGCGCAGCTCATGAAACGTCGTGGGGTTCATGCGCGCAGGCGTTTCGGCGGCAGCAGGCGCCATCGCGAGCGCGGTCAACGTCTCGATGCCCACGGTCTTCAACGCGAGCACCTGACCCGACCGCATTCGCGCGACCTGGGACAGATGATCGTCCTGCTTGCGCTGCGCTGCGCAGCGTGCGGCGAACCCACAGACGTTGCAATGTTCGACAGGGTCGGGGTACGTGGCGGCGGTGTCCTTGAGCATGGCCGCCTCGAAGTCGAGCTTCACGCTGGCGTGGTACGCGGAGAACTCGTCGACCCGGTAGGAATGCTGCACGCCGTCGCCGAGGATCACCTGCAGCGACGCAGGCGCTGTTCCCTGCAAACGCTCGAGGTGCGCCGAGTACTCGCAGAGCTGGAGAATCGCCTCAGCGCGCACTCGTCGGGCGAGCTTGGCATCGGCCGCCTCGTACGACCACGCCCAGCGGGAGCTCGGCATCTCGACGCGGAGCAGGAAGTCCGCGCGACCCATCCAGCGTCCGTCGAAGAACGTCGGCTGGTAGATGACGTCGTAGCCGTCAGCCATTGCCTGCACGGTCTCGGTCTCGAGGGCGCGAAGCTCGCCGGCGGAGCTCGCGTATCGGTCGCGCTCGTCATCGAATGCTCTAACACTCAAGCCTTTCGCGCGCAGGGTCTCGAGGTGTCGGTGCTCGTGCCCGGCACCGAGGGTCGCCAGCACCTCACTCAGCGCCGACCGATCAGACCGGATGACGTCGCCGCTCGCAACGCGTCGTTTCAGCGCGACCAGGTGCCCGCAGGCGACGTAGTCGCACAGGTCGGTGGCCGTGTACACCGGGCAGCCGTCCTCGAGGTAGCGCATCAGCGCACCATCCTGGCTCGCCGCCGGGTGCGCTCGCGCGGCAGCGGCAGGGTGAGCTGCCGGCCGGCCTGGCGAAGCGGCGACCTCGCTCGATCCTCGGGCGGGCCGGCGACGTTGAGGCACGCCGAGCGAACCGGGCCGCGCAGGAAGAGCTCGGAGCGCGTTGTGACGAGCGCCTGCGCGCGACGCAGGTACGGCCCTTCACCTGCGATCTCGGCCTCGATGGGTGCCGCGGTCTCACTGTCCATGTGCCGACGGTGCGCCGCCACGGCGACAAATGGCTGTCGCGTAGGGTTTCGTCGTGGCTGACGAGATCGAGATCCGCCCGCTCCGGGAGTCCGAGCACCGTGCGGTCGGGGACGCGACCGAGCGCGCCTACCTCGAGTTCCGGACACCCGATTCGCCCGGATGGGAGGCGTACCTCGCGAGGATCGCCGACGTCGGCAGCCGTGCCGAGCGCGCGGTCGTCCTGGTCGCGGTGGACGAAGGGGTCATCGCGGGGTCCGTGACCCTCGAGCTCGACACACGAATCGGTCCGGGGCCGAGCGAGCCCCTCGCACCTGGAGAGGCGCATATCCGCATGCTCGGGGTTGCCCCGGAACACCGCGGACGGGGGATTGCGCGCCGCCTCATGCTGGCGAGCATCGAGATCGCCCGGATTCACGGAAAGCGCGTCCTGACGCTGGAAACCGACCCGGTCATGACCGCCGCGCAGCGTCTCTATGTCGCGCTTGGCTTTGAACCGGCCGCCCCTCGGGTCAGACCTGACGGGCTGACGCTTCTGAGCTACGCCCTCGACATCGCATCAGACGCGAAGTCGAAACGCTAGGCTCGATCCGTGCCAGGCGTCTACGAGAAGGGAGAGAAGGAACTTCGAGTCATCAAGCTCTTCGCGCGCCTTTGCGAGACCGAGGTCGGCCTCACGACCAGGCAGCTCGCGGAGGAGCTCGAGGTGAATGCTCGGACCGTGCAGCGCTACGTGGCGACGCTGCGTGACAACGCCGGGATCGACATCGAGGAAAGCGGCGGACGCTGGCGGATCGGTAAGGGCAGTCTGCTGCCGCCACTGCAGCTCGACCACTATCAGGCCACCCTTCTCCTCGTGGCCGTGCGCCTGCTCCAGCAGGTGCGTACCGAGCAGGATCCGGCGCTGGTCGGCGCCCTCGCCCACCTGTCGCGCGCCCTGAGCGTGCCGGTGGTGAGCGAATACCTGCGCCGCACCCTGGCGGCGGCGGAACGGCAACCGGCCGACGCGGCGAGACTCAAGGTCGAACGCACCGTGATCGACGGCTTCGTCTCCCACCGCGAGATCGAAGTCCGCTACGTCGACGCCAAGGGCAATGAGACGCGACGCGATCTCCGCCCCTACTTCATCCAGCCGACAGCTGAAGGACGGCACATCTACGTGTTCGCGCGCGACTCGGTGTCCGGGGAGGTTCGATCGTTCCGCCTGGACAGGATCCGATCGGCGCGCCTGCTGCCCTCAACCTTCTCGGTGCCTGACGACTTCGACATCGACACCGTGCTGGGCGCTTCGTGGGCGATCTGGCAGGGCGCGGGTGCGGACCGCGTCGTGCTCCGCTTCTCGCCCGAGGCGCGTCAGTGGGTCGATGAGACCCCGTGGCCCACCCACGCGCATCGAACCGACCTGCCCGGCGGCGGCGTCGAGGTGCGGCTCGACGTCGCCGGCGAGGTCGAGATGCGACCGTGGCTGCTGCGTTGGGGCGCCAACGTCGAGGTGATCGCACCGGCCTCGCTCCGGCGTCATATCGCCGAGACTCATGCGGCTGCCGCCGAACTGTATGCGTCGAGTCCGGCGAAACGGGGTAAAACGTGAGGACCATGGACGAGAAAGTCACCCTCACCGACGACGAGTGGCGTCAGCGCCTGACGCCCGAGCAGTACGCCGTGCTTCGCAAGGCGAGCACCGAGCGTCCGTTCACCGGGCAGTACGTGCACGTGGACGACAAGGGCGTGTACACGTGCGCCGGATGCGGCGCAGAGCTGTTCAGCTCCGACGCGAAGTTCGACTCCGGCACTGGCTGGCCGAGCTTCTACGCCCCGCTGGACGAGGGCGCCGTCGAGCAGCATCGGGACTGGAGCATGGTCATCCCGCGGACCGAGATTCGCTGCGCCAAGTGCGGCGGCCACCTCGGCCATGTCTTCCCTGACGGCCCCGAGCCGACCGGTCAGCGCTACTGCATGAACTCCTGCGCGCTCAAGCTGGAGAAGTCAGCGGTCTGATGCCGGTCGAGCCCTCGCCTCGGGCTCGCGCGGTCCTCGAGCAGACCTTCGGATTCGCGGAGTTCCGGCCCGGGCAGGCCGACGTCGTCGCCGCATCCGAGGAGCGCGCGGACGTGCTCTTCGTAGCGCCCACCGGCTCAGGGAAGAGCATCGCCTACTGGGTCCCGGGGATCGCCGGCGGCGGACTCACCATCGTCGTCTCGCCGCTCATCGCGCTGATGGTCGACCAGGTCGCGCGTCTCAACGGGCTCGGCGTGCCGGCGGCATGCCTGCACAGCCAGGTGAGCGCCGAAAGCCGTGCGGAATCGCTGCGATCCGCCGCGAATGGTGAGCTTCGCTTCCTCTATCTCGCGCCTGAGCGCCTCGGCGCCCCCGGCTTCCTCGACAGCCTCGGCAGGCTGACCGTCGATCGCTTTGTGGTCGACGAGGCGCACTGCATCTCGAGCTGGGGTCACGACTTCCGACCCGATTACCGACGTCTGGGCGACGCGATCGCCGCGTGCGGCCGGCCCCCGGTCGGCGCGTTCACGGCGACGGCGACCCCGCGAGTCCGTGAGGACATCGCGACGAGCCTCGGCCTGCACAGGGCGGTCGAGCGGGTCACAGGCTTCGTGCGTGACAACCTCACCATGTCGGTGGTCCGCTGCCGCGGATCGGCGGACAAGCGTGACGCGCTGTTGCACCTCGTGCACGCGGGCGCAGGCCGCGCGCTCGTGTATTGCGGCAGCCGGCGCACGACCGACGAGGTGACGGAACTGCTCGCGGCTTCGGGTATCGCGGTCGCCTCGTATCACGGCGCAGTGGATGGGGACACACGACAGAGCGTGCACGAGGGGTTTGCAGCGGGCCGTCTGCAGGCGATCGTCGCAACCTCGGCGTTTGGGATGGGCGTCGACTTCCCGGACATCCGCCGGGTCATCCATCACGACTTTCCCAGCAGCCTCGAGGAGTACTACCAGCAGGCGGGTCGGGCGGGACGCGACGGCGAACCCTCCGAATGCATCCTGCTGTACAGCCCTGCCGACCGCCAGTTGCAGGAGTTCTTCATCGAGCAGGCCTACCCCGAGCGCGACGTGGTCCGCGCCGTGTATCGCGAGCTCCTCCGTGAGGGGAGTGATGCGATCGACAACTGGCAATCTCGCGGTGTCTCCGTCAAGGGCGCACGCGCAGCGCTCGACCTGCTTCGGCGCGCCGAGGTGATCCAGCCCGACGGCGGTATTCGACGCCTTACCGGGGCTCCTGTCGACTTCGAGGAGCAGGCGCGGCTCAAGGCCAACGCCTAC
>Ga0070766_10001693_pt1 | contig 10820 bp, 7 predicted proteins | sample HubBroMetageWFT6_FD_69782 | JGI IMG/M metagenome (GOLD analysis project Ga0070766, IMG submission 69782) | Warmed and freeze-thawed soil microbial communities from the Hubbard Brook experimental Forest, New Hampshire - Hubbard Brook CCASE Soil... | ecosystem: Environmental > Terrestrial > Soil >... | reverse complement strand
CATCCAACGGCTGGTTTCGGGCATCGAACAAGCGCTTGGTTTTCGTACTCGGTTGTGAAGACACACAGCGCACGGCAAGGAGAAATGTTACTTATGGCCAAGAAAGACCTGAACGCAAAGGCTCCCGGCAGCGAGCGGGGAAGAACGAGCGCGCAGCCTCGCCTGCACCAGAGCGCTCCGGCAATTCAAGAGTACGGCACCGTTTCGCACATGCTGCCTCTCGACCTCGAGGAGCCGGTTCGCCTGGAGATGACCGAACAGCTCAACCTTTTGCTAGCCGATACCATGACCCTGCGCGACCTCTATAAAAAATCGCACTGGCAAGTCGCGGGGCCGACCTTTTATCAACTCCACCTTTTGTTCGACAAGCATTACGAAGAACAATCCGAAATTGTGGACACGATCGCTGAACGCATACAACTTCTTGGCGGCGTTTCGATTGCCATGGCAGCCGACGTTGCCGAAGCTACGCGCATTGAGCGTCCGCCGAAGGGCCGGGAGGAGGTGCCGGTGCAAATTTCGCGGCTGCTGGACGCACACCAGATCATCATTGGCCACTGTCGCGTATTGGCCAAACGTGCAGACCAACTCGGCGACGATGGCACCAACGATCTGGTGGTCAGCGACGTGCTGCGACCAAACGAATTGCAGGTGTGGTTTCTCAGCGAACATCTAGTCGACGAACCGCTGGTCAATGCACAGCCATCGCGTTTGCGCGACGCGAGTTAACCCTGAACGAGAATCAAGCGAGCAGGCTTTCGATTGCGGAGCCTGCTCGTAGTTGATTCCTTATTAACTCGGCTTCCCGCCTCCATGCTGTCGTGATCGTAATACTCGTAGGCCGACATCGGCTTCTCGCCACCCTTTTTCCAGGTGCGGGAATCCGGCGGCAGCTTGCCCAGCACGCGGGCCATTTCCCGGATGTGCATCGCAACCGTGCCGCAGCATGCTCCGATAAAGTTGATGCCGATATCGCGGGCGTGCGCCGCATAGTCTCCCATTTCCTTTCGCGTGAGTTGTAATGAGTCCAATGCATAGGGAAACTCCGGCAGGCTGGTAAAGTCAGGCTTTTCTCTAGGAGTGCGGAAGGCGACCGGCTGACAGGCCAGATAACCCGACACCGCCTCGCGCATCTGCTCCATCGGACCAAGGATATGCTCCGGAGGCCGCAGGCAGTTCATGCCAACAATGTCAGCACCGGCGTCGAACAAGGCTTTGGCGGCATCGGCGGCGCTTTTGCCCTCGGCGGTTTCATCCTTGTTCTCGAAACAAATTGTCACCATTGTGGGCAAGCCGGATTTCTTGCCGCGCTCGACGGCAATCAGCGCCTCGCCCAGCCAGGAGAACGTTTCGCCGATGATGAAGTCGACACCTTCTTCGACTTGCACTGCCAGCTGCTCATCAAAAGTTTTGCGCACGCGGTCGGCCGACGATGGGCTTCCCGGTTCGTACATCCACGTGAGGCTCAGATTCCCAGCAACGAGGCAGCGTTCGCCCGCAACCTCGCGTGCAATGCGCACCGCCGCTCGATTCAAATCCTCTAATCGATCTTCCAAGCCCACAGTCGCCAGCTTGTCGCGGCTCGCGTAGAATGTCAGCGCTTGCAGCACTTCCGATCCCGCTTCGCGAAACTCCGTGTGCAGCTCGCGCAGCGCCTGAGGATGCATCAACACAACTTCTGGTGTAAACGGGCCCGCGCGCACCCAGCCGCGCTTCTCCAGTTCGAGCAGATATCCGCCGTCGCCCAGGACTGGACCTTCCTTCAACCTTTCCAGAATGCCCTTCTTCTTCATACTCTCTCTCCAGACTTTCGCAATCGTATCCGTATCTTTGTTTACCAAGCAGCGAGATGGACATCGATCCGGAACTCACGCTGCGGCTTCTTTGAATTGTCCTTTCTTCCAGTCGCGCAGAGCCTGCTGCGCCGCATTCCGCCCAGGCGCGCCGGTAACGCCGCCGCCAGGATGCGCCCCGGCTCCGCAAAGATAAAGTCCGCGAATCGGTGTGCGATATTGCGCCCAGCCCGGCACGGGACGCATAAAGAAAAGTTGCTCCAGCCGCAGATCACCGTGGAAAATGTTGCCCTCGGTCAATCCGTAGATGCGCTCCAAGTCCAGCGGCGTAAGCACTTGACGCGCCACAATCGTGCCCGGAACGTTCGGCGCATACTCGGCGATTTTTTTGACGACTCGATTCCCCAGCAGTTCCCGTTTCTCGTCCCAATTTCCTTCTCGCAGCTTGTAAGGAACGTATTGCACGAAGCAGGTCAGGACGTGCTTGTCCGGAGGGGCGAGCGAACGATCGGCATTTGAGGAAACCACGCAATCGACCCACAGTTCTTCAGGTATCTCGCCAAATTTCGCGGCATCATAGCAGCGCTCGGCAAATTCGAGCGAGGGAACCAGGGTGTAGAAGGTACGCTCCAAAGAAGTTGCTTGCGCCGAGGTTCCCGTGAAACGCGGCTCTTCCGCTAGAACTAAATTGACTTTCGCGCACGGACCATCCATCTTGATGCCACGCACGGCAAAGAGAAAATCTTCCGGCAGTTCGCGCGCCGCAACCATCTTCAAGAAGGTTCGCTTAGGATCGGCGTTCGAGAGGATCATCCTCCCGCGAATTTCGCTTCCGTCTTCCAGAACTACACTGTGGGCTCGCCCATTGCGCATCTCAATCTGTGCCACCGAAGCTGATGTGCGAATCTCTACGCCCAGTTTCTTTCCGGCCGCTGCCAGCGCCAGCGTGATCGATCCCATGCCGCCCATCACGTGCCCGCAAAAGCCCTGCAATTCGTGTTCACCGCCACTTAACAAGTGGAAAAGCATTCCGATTGCTGTACCCGGCTGGTAAGGGCCGCCGTGTTTGCCATACACGTTGTTCGCCAGGAACAGGGTCTTCATCTTTTCGGATTCGTAGTTGCGATCGAGGAACTCGCCCAGGCTTCCGGTGAGAAACGAAATCAATTGCGCAATCTCTCCGCTCGAAATTCCGCGAAATCGTCTCCCGACACGAAACAGATCACTCCAACCGGCCATCGACGACGTATCGATCTCCGGCGGTGGCTCCATGAAAAACGGCTGGAGATAGCGCGCCAGCTTCTTCAGTTGGTCGTCGACCTCGACGAAGCGTGCTGCATCTTTCGGCGAGATGTTTGAGAACTCCGCTTTTGCGCGGTCGCGATCGACCCACCAGGGAACCACCTGTCCGTCGGGAAACGGAACCTGAATCGCTGGATCGCAGGGAATCATGCGCAATCCATGGTCAGCAAGCCGCAACTCGGTGATCACCTCCGGCCGCAACATGCTCGCGACGTAGGAAGTTGTTGAAACCCGGCAACCGGGGGCGATCTCCTCCGTCACACAACATCCGCCCACAATTTCGCGACGCTCCAGCACCAGCGTGGACAGGCCGGCCCGCGCAAGATACGCAGCCGTGGTCAACCCGTTGTGGCCGCCGCCGACGATAATCGCGTCGTAAATGGCGTTTGAGACCTGTTTCATGAAATCTGACTAAAAGTCACGCAGTTCATACCGCGGCACCATACATTATCGTATCAATCAATAAAAATGAAATTGAAAATTGGAGGCGCTTTCTGTATGCTTCCGTGACTTGGAGTCACTCATGAGTGGAATTGGCAGTAATCCCGTTGCTCCTCCGCGTTACATGAGCCAGCGGTCGCCCCGGCCCCGGTCGGAAGCCAAACGCTGCCACATTGTCGAGGCCGCGATGCGACACTTTGCCGAACACGGCTACCACGCGGCGCGCGTCGGAGATATCGCAGCCACACTCGGCATTGCCAAGGGTTCCATCTTCCAGCACTTCGGCAGCAAGGACGGTTTGTTCTTCGAAGTCTACAAACGCGCTGTGCGTTCCTTTTCGAAATATTTGGACGCGCCGGGTGAGGTGCGCGCCGCCGGATTTTTCGACGTTCTTTATTATTGGCTGGTCCGCACCGAACACATGCTGCGCGAAGACTGGATCCCGTACCGCATCGCCCTGCTTGGCAACTATGGCACTGACCTGGTATTGAAGCGCGAAATTAATCGCTTTCTCATCGCCGAAGACCCCTACGGCACGGTCGCTTTCGTGAGATTTGGCCTCGAGCGCGGCGAGTTACGTCTGGATATGGATGTTGAAATGATTGTCTCCATTCTCGATTGGACGATGGAGCGATTTCAGGATGCCTTGCTCACCGCCGAACTCGACCCAGGCCTTTTCCGCAAGCAGGGTGAGATGCCGGAGAAAAAGGAAGCGCGTATACGGCAATTCTTAGCGGTCCTGCAACGTGCTGTGGGCGACTCCGCATCTTCAGTCCGCGGACGCCATGATGTGCGGAAGCTCGCGGCCGCTGATCTGGTCGCAAAGCCAAGAACATCGTAAAGCGCCGCGAGGCGCGATGCGAAGGAGTGTCGAATTTCGCAGTGAGAAAGTCAGACCATGCAATCGTCGATTGAGCAGATCCTCTCCAGTTACGATGACCGCGCGCCCTTGTCGCAAGCTTCAACCATTCCGGCGGCGTGGTATGTGGACCATCGTATCGCCGAACTCGAGCGCCTGAACGTATTCAGCAAGACCTGGCAACTGGTCGCGCGCACCGATCAAGTGGAAGCGCCGGGGCAATTCGTGAGCACGACCGTCGCCGGTGAACCGATCGTGGTTGTGCGCGGCAACGACGGCGCTCTGCGCGCTTTCTACAATGTTTGCCGGCATCACGCCGCTGCCGTTGTAACTCAACCCTGCGGACACGCATCTCTTCTTCACTGCCCCTATCACGGCTGGAATTACGGCCTCGACGGGTCACTGAAAGGCATGCCTGAGTTTGAAGGCGTAGAGAACTTCGACCGGGCGCAGAACGGACTGGTGCCGGTTCGCGTTGAAACCTGGGAGTGCTTCGTCTTCGTGAATCTCGACAACCACGCGGCGCCGCTCACCGGATATCTCGGCGGTCTGGTCAAGCGCGTTGCTCCCCTCGGCATCGGCAAACTGCATTACTTCGACAGCCGGACCTTTAACATACATTGCAACTGGAAGGTCTTTGTCGACAACTACCTCGACGGTGGCTACCACGTGCCTCATCTGCACAAGGGGCTGAATTCTGTCCTCGATTACAAGCAGTACACCATCGAGAACGAAGACCGTTACTGCCTGCAGTCGAGCCCCATGGTCGCTTCCGCGGAAGACTCCGCCACCGGAGCAACCCGCAAGGGTGATCGCGCCTGGTATTTCTGGCAGCATCCCAACCTGATGATCAACTGCTACGAGGGATACATGGACACAAATCTCGTGATCCCAGTCGACGTTGACCATTGCACTGTGATTTTCGATTTTTATTTTGGAGATATCAGCGAGGCGCACCGCGAATACAACGAGCAGTCGGTCAACGTCGGGAACCGCGTGCAGGAGGAAGATCTCGGTATCTGTGAAGATGTGCAGCGTGGACTGAAGTCGCGAGCTTACCGCGCTGGCCGCCTGTCTGTGCGCCGCGAAGCCGGAGAACAATTGTTTCACCGTCTTCTGGCAGCCGATCTCAAGCGCGGCCTGGCACGCGAGTCCGTGGCCGCCGGCTAGTAGCAGCTAACGACAAACGAATAGGCCGGGGGGGAAATGGGCGACCGAATCGTGCGCGTGACGCTAAGAATTCTTGGAACCCTGGCCGCGTGCTGCGCGCTGGCCGTTTCCTCCGTGGCGCAAGTTACCGTCATCCGCGCGGGAAAATTGATTGACCCGGACTCCGGCGCGGTTCTCGCCGGCCAAAGCATTTTAATTCGCGACGGCAAAATCGAAGCCGTCGGCGCTAGCGTGACAATTCCTTCCAACGCCAGAGTCGTCGACCTGAGCAAGATGACCGTACTCCCTGGTCTTATCGACTGTCACACTCATCTCGCTGACGGCGCGCACGACTCGGACCCTATCGGCCAGTTCAAGAAAACCGGCGCGCAGGTCGTGCTTGAGTCCGTGCCGAATGCGCGGGTCACGCTTGAATCGGGGTTCACCACGGTACGTGACGTGGGCACATATCGCGCCCTGGGCGATGTTGCCTTGCGGGATGCCATCAATCGTGGCGATATTATCGGCCCCCGCATGTTTGTGGCGGGCGCTTACGTCACGATCTCTGGCGGCGCCGGCGCCGCGACCGGCCTTGCTCCCGACATCACTCTTCCCTGGGATTTGCACTACGGCGAGGCGAATGGTCCTTGGGAAGTGCGCAAAGTCATCCGTCAGCTTGCCCACGATGGAGTCGATCACATCAAAGTTCTATCGAGCGGCGCGGTGCTCGCTCACGGCAGCAATCCTAACTCGCAGGAGTTTACGCCGGAAGAACTGCAGGCTGCGGTGGATGAAGCAAGCCATTTCGGGCTGCGGGTGGAAGCTCACGCGCACTCACCTCAGGGCATCAAGAACGCAATCCGCGCTGGAGTGGCATCGGTGGAGCACGCCAGCCTGATCGACGACGAAGGCATTGCGCTCGCCAAACAACACGGCACGTATCTCGACATGGATATCTATGACGAAGAGTGTATTCAGGCCGACGGGAAGAACGGAAACATGCCCAAGGATTTTCTGCAACATGATGCAGAACTCGGTCAGATCCAACGTGACAATTTTCGTAAAGCCGTTATGGCTGGGGTGAAAATGTCGTTCGGCACCGACGCGGGAGTGTGTCCTTATGGAGAAAGCGGGAAACAATTTGCCTTCATGGTGAAATATGGCATGACCCCGATGCAAGCCATTCAAGCCGCAACCAGCAACGCCGCCGATCTGCTCGGTCACTCTGGTGAAATCGGTTCGATCAAGCCGGGAAAATATGCCGACATCATCGCCGTCACCGGCGATCCGCTCGATAACATTCGATTACTGGAAAATGTGCAGTTCGTGATGAAGGACGGCAAGATCTACAAGCAGTAGTCTGGGTTCCGCTCTCAGCTATCGCTGATGAATGATTCTCGAGAGGCAAGATGAAGCAAGGCTCAGGCTTATATTTCATCGGCGTAGATGTCGGCGGAACGAAAGTCGCCGCCGGTCTGGTGAACTCCGCCGGCGTAATCACGCACCAGACGCGCGTGCCGATGGTGGCAACGGATGCAGCTGCCGGCTTGAGAGCTGTGATCGCTGCGATTGATACCGTTCGGGCCGCCGCCGATCTTGACCAGGAACTGGCGGGCGTAATCTCCGGCATCGGAATTTGCGCGCCCGGTCCGCTCGATCCGCGAACGGGTGTGGTGGTGAATCCTCCGAATCTGCCGGGCTGGCGTAATTTTCCTCTGTCCGCCGAAATTACAAAGGCATATCACTTGCCGGTTCGCGTTGATAACGACGGCAACGCTGCGGCCCTGGCGGAAGCTTTGTGGGGAGCCGGCCGCGGCTATCGGAATATTTTTTACGCGACGATCGGCACCGGCATTGGCACGGGAATTGTTTTCGACGGACGCATCTATCATGGCCGGACCGGCGCCGCGGCAGAGGGCGGGCACGTTACCATCGATTACCGCGGTCCGCGCTGCAAGTGCGGGAAACTAGGCTGCATTGAAATTCTCGCGTCAGGGACCGCGATTGCCCGGCGTGCCTCCGAGAAAATCGCCGCGGGAAGCCGTTCTGCAATTCTCGATGAAGCAGGAGGCCAGTTGGAGAAGATCACCGGCGAGATGGTGGGTCGAGCTTATCTTGCCGGCGATCCGCTGGCTAAGGAACTTCTGGAGGAGACTGCGATGTTTCTCACCGTGTGGCTGGGAACGATCGTGGACCTGCTCGAACCCGACGTTATGATTGTCGGCGGAGGAGTGGCTGCCATGTTGCAGCCGTTCTTTGGAGAGATACACGATCAGTTGCCCAAGTGGTGCGTAAACTCGCATTCTCAGGAAATCCCGCTGGTGAGCGCGCATTACGGCGCCGATGCGGGCATCGCTGGCGGCGCCGCACTCTGCGGCGCGCCTGTTTGAGGATTGTCCGGTGCACCCGGAACTGCCCCATTCTGCCGCTAAATCGAGTAAGATGCTGAGGCCCGCCAATGGCGGGAAGTCATGGACAATTCTTCTTCACCGAGAAAACTGGCAGGCCGCTACGAGGTGCGGCAGATCCTTGGTCAGGGTGGCATGGGCCTCGTCTACCGAGCCTACGATCCTGTCGTGCGCCGCGAGGTTGCCGTCAAGACCATCCTTGATATTCCTGATCCTTCTTCGCTCCAATTGTTCTTCAAAGAATGCGACGTACTTGCCTCCATGAGCCATCCGAATATCGTTGAGATTTTCGACATTGGAGAATTTGAGGAAGAGGGCAAGAAAAAGCCGTACTTCGTGATGCCGCTGCTGCCAGGCACTACGCTCGAACACTTTATCCGTAAGGCGAGCCATCGGCTCACGGTCGAGCGCACGATCGACATCATTTCCCAGACTTGCCGCGGCCTGCAAGCGGCGCACGAGCGCGGCCTCATCCATCGCGACCTGAAGCCGAGCAACATCTTCGTCATGGAAGACGACTCGGTGAAGATTATCGACTTTGGCGTCGCTCACATGTCGGACGCGCACACCACACGAGCGCAAAAAGGCACGTTGCTCTACATGTCTCCGGAGCAGATCGAGCTGAAGCCTTTATCGCCTGCGTCGGATATTTTCTCGCTCAGCGTGGTCTGCTATGAAGCCATGACTGGCCGCAATCCGTTCCAGCGCGCCCGGGCCGATGAAGTAGTCGACGCGATTCTGCGTCAGATTCCGCCACTCGCAGCGGAGTTGAATTCCACCGTGAGCCAACCCGTTAGCCGCGTGCTCCACAAGGGCATGGCGAAGCAGTCATGGCACCGTTTCGCGAGCGCCCGCGATTTTGGCGACACGCTCAATAAAGCGCTGCGCAACGAGCCCATCGAGTTCTTCGATCCGGAGCGCACTCGTCCGCGATTGCAACGCGCAACCAAGGCGCTGGAAGAAGGCGACTTTCAGTTCGCAGGAGAAATCCTGGGCGAACTCGAGGCCGAAGGCCATATGGATGAGGCCATAGGCTCGCTTCGGCGCCGGCTCGATGGCGCTGTGCGGCGCAAGACAATTTCTCAGCTACTCGATGCGGCGCGCGCGCGCTTTGAAGAGGAGGAAGATCCGCTCGCTCTGCAGAAATTGCAGGAAGTTTTGCAAATCGAGCCGGACAACGCCGTTGCTCTTACGCTGAAGAGCCGGATCGAAAACCGGCGCAGCGAGCGGCAGATCGACAACTGGTATCGACTCGCGCGGCAGCACATCGACAATCATGCCTACGCGCATGCTCGCGAGGCTCTACAAAATGTTCTGCAACTCCGGCCCAAGGAGGCTCGCGCGCTGCAGTTGCTGGTGGAAGTTGATCGCCAGGAGCAGGAATACAAAAAGCTGCGCCAGGAAAAAGAGCAACTCCATCGCGCCGCGATGGAGGCCTGGCACAAGGGCGATGTAAGCAATGCTCTCGCCAAGCTGGGAGTGGTGCTGGACCTCGACCGGCGCGCGCCGGATTCCATCAATCGCGAGAGCGGCGCAAACTATCAAGGCTTCTACAACGAGGTACGTTCCGAGCACGACGCGATGAACACGGCGTACGCCGAGGCGCGGAGAAGTCTTGCCGAGCGCAACTTCCGCAAAGCGATGGATGCTTGTGACACGTATTTGACCAAGTATCCCAGCAATGCCATCTTCCAGGCTCTCAAATACGACATCGAGGAGCAACAGCGCCAGGAGCTTTCATCTTTCATCGCGTCGGTCGATCGCCGGGTTGAGGCGGAGCCCGACCTGGACAAGCGCGTGAATATTCTGCGGGAAGCGCTCGATCTGCATCCCGGAGAAACGCATTTCGAGCGCGCCCTGCGGCTGGTACAGGATAAGCGCGATCTTGTGAACTCAATCGTCGCCCGGGCGCATCTGCACGAAGAACAGGCATCTTACACCGATGCATTGAACGACTGGGAAATTCTGCGGACCATCTACAGCCAGTACCCGGGATTGACGTTCGAAGTCGAGCGTTTGCAGAAGCGGCGCGACCAACAGGCGCGCATCGAATCCCGAACGCGGCTGGTCGAGCAGATCGACGCTTGCTTGCATTCCAGCGACTACGCTCGCGCTCTGGATCTGCTCCAAGGTGCGACTCTTGAGTTTCCCAACGATGCGGAACTAGCGGAACTCCAGAAGTTGGCTCAGGACGGGGTGAAGCGCACGACGGAAGCGCAGCGCCTAATCACCGAAGGCCAGGACTTGTTCGCGCAGCAGAAAGCTGACGGCATCAAACTGCTGCGGCAAGCTTACGAGCTCGATGAAAACAATTCGCTGGTGCGTGCGGTTCTGGCCAATGCCCTGGTCGAACAGGCCCACTCCATCGTGGAAAACGATTGGCGGGAAGCCGAGACACTGGCACGGGAAGCTCTCGATTTGAACCCAGGCCATCCGATGGCCAAGACGATACGAGCCCTGATCCTCGACCAGAAACGGGAGACCTTCGTCGAGGAGTGCGTTTCGCAGGCGCGCAAGCTGCAGACGGCCACGGATCTTGCCGGAGCCTTATCTCGCATCGAAGAAGGATTGGCGGTTTATCCGCGCGAGCCCCGGCTGATTCAGATTCAGGAGACGGTGCAGCGCGATCTGCAAGCACAACGCCGCCAAACGCGGCGCCGCGATATGGAAGAGCTTCGCCGTATGGAGAGCGAATTCGATACTGCCGTTGATGCCGCGGCGAAACAGGCTCTGGGGGAACGCGTGCACGCCGTGGCTGAGAAATACGCGACCGACGGAGAACTTCTCTCGGTTGCGAACGGCCTTCTGCACCGCCTCGGCCTTCTCGAAGTTAGCACAAGAATTTCGACGGGTTCGCACGATAGTGAA